>JAESFL010000399.1_pt1 | contig 33400 bp, 31 predicted proteins | sample 9269401 | NCBI WGS metagenome assembly JAESFL01 (sample SAMN14506025, study PRJNA617098) | algae metagenome | isolation source: Gloeocapsa sp. UFS-A4-WI-NPMV-4B04 and co-occurring heterotrophs from desert... | place: USA: Utah | collected 2006-10-01 | reverse complement strand
GGCAGGTAGGGCTTGCACCTACATCAATCGAGAAGTTCAACCTTAGTGACAGTAATCTGCTGTCAGGTTGGGTAGCCTATGTACGGGCTTTCACCGTGATTCAGCTACCAACGAATCGCACGATAAGTCTTCTTCCAAACCACTTAAACTCTAGATTCTCAAAGCTTTCCCTGTCAAAAGTGTTATCCAGATTTTGTACCAACTGTTTGTGATCACACCCGTGTAGAGGTGCAGGGGAAGCTCTAGCCTATTAATCTTTACAGTTGAATCCAAGTTGGGATCAATTCTCTCTAGCCCTTGTATTATCTCCTTTTGCTTCCTTAAGTTTTTTTAATAAGTCTTTGCAGTCTTATATAATAGAATTAACAAAAAGATAAAAATAGTTACTAAGTTTAGTTGAATAAATTAAATACAACGCTGAATAAAAGTCGCTAGATCAACAACAGTTACTAACTTCAAGTGGTAACTTTTATGGTTGGCGCTGATTAGAAAATAAAAGTATAACTTAACAGGTTAAGAGGCAAATTAAGACGTGGGGCAGCATCAGTCATATAATCCAAAAGTAATCGCTCAACACTACCGCTATCGTCCCTGGCTTGTTTTCTGGCGGGCTTTCACAATTATCTGGAGCTTTACGGGATTTATTCTTAATCTCAAGTGGGATGAATGGCTAGACAAAGTTGAGCAGAATAAGCTCAAACGAGCCACGCAGTTACGGCAATTGCTCACCCGTCTTGGTCCAACGTTTATTAAAGTCGGTCAAGCTCTCTCTACAAGACCTGATCTGATCACAAAAGATTACTTAGATGAACTTATTAAGCTGCAAGACCAGCTACCACCATTTAATAACGCGATCGCCTTCGGGATTATAGAAACTGAGCTACAACGCTCGGTTACAGAAGTATTTAGTGAAATCTCGCCAGATCCTATAGCAGCAGCAAGCTTAGGTCAGGTATATCGAGCGCGCCTGCACAACGGCGAAGAAGTTGCTGTAAAAGTACAGCGTCCTAACTTACGACCTGTATTGACACTCGACCTTTATTTAATGCGGTGGGCAGCAGGTTGGTTAGCTCCCTGGTTGCCTTTAAACCTGGGTCACGATTTGACATTGATTGTGGATGAATTTGGCACAAAGCTATTTGAAGAAATTGACTATCTCAATGAAGGTCGCAACGCGGAAAAATTTGCTACTAACTTCCGCAACGATCCTCATGTTAAAGTTCCAGCTATTTACTGGCGGTTTTGTGCAACTCGTGTATTAACTTTAGAGTGGATTAACGGATTTAAACTCACAGATACAAAAAGTATCACAGCAGCAGGACTTAATACAGATACCTTAATTCAAGTCGGGGTTACAGCAGGTTTACAACAGCTATTGGAATACGGGTTCTTTCATGCTGATCCGCATCCGGGTAATTTGTTTGCCCTCCCAGATGGTCGCATGGCATATATTGATTTTGGGATGATGGATCAGCTAGATGAATTGACAAAAGAAACCTTGGTCGATGCAATTGTGCATCTAGTTAACAGAGACTATACCGATTTGGCTGCTGATTTTGTGAAGCTAGGGTTTCTGACTCCAGACACAGATATTCGCCCAATTGTACCTGCCTTAGAAGCTGTACTAGGAAATGCGATCGGTCAAAGTGTAAGCAGTTTTAACTTCAAAAGCATCACAGATTCCTTCTCGGAGTTGATGTATGAATATCCTTTCCGAGTTCCCGCCAAGTTTGCCTTGATCATTCGTTCCCTAGTGACGCAAGAAGGAATTGCGCTGAGTCTTAACCCCAATTTCAAAATTGTTGAGGTAGCTTATCCCTACGTAGCGCGGCGGTTATTAACAGGAGAAACCCCAGAATTAAGGCGACGGCTGCTTAATTTATTGTTCAAAGATGGTAAATTTCAGTGGCAAAGGTTGGAAGACTTGATTGCGATCGCCCGTTCTGATGAAAACTTCGATCTGTTGCCTACAGCGCAGCTAGGACTCCAATATCTTCTTTCTGATGAAGGTAAGTTTCTCAGACAGCAGCTAGTTTTGGCATTAACTGAGGACGATCGCCTGCACACAGCAGAAGTTCAACGGCTTTGGGATTTAGTTAAAGATGAATTAAAACCGAACCGTTTATTTAACGTTGCGCTCGAAGCATTGACAGAGTTATCCAAAGAGCGAACAGCTGCAATTCTACCCACAGCAGTTTTGAGATTTCAACAGCAAAACTAAAACAGCAACGTTATTGAATCCAAACTCCAGACTTAGGTATACTGCCTTAGTCTAGGTGGACAGTGGAGTTTTCCCCTGCTCCCCTGCTAAGAATGCTCCCCGTCTCTCAATCCCCCCATCTCCCCATGTCTTACTATTCAGAACCGTCGTATTTTTTGCTAGTTATCGGTTTGCTAATTTCGTTAGCTTGTGGGACAGCGTTTGCAGCGACGCTAAAACAAATTGTGCAGAAATGGTCAAGCGATCGCGCTGCAAATGTAAAAAGTCAATTGCGAACAGGACAATTGCTAATTCCGTTCTTAGGCATTTCTGCTGGTGTTTTTCTTTTTCTTGTTTCAGGGTTAGAAATTTTTGGCTTTACAGGTTGGCTTTCTTATGCAGTTGCTATCCCAGTGACTTTATTAATTGGCTTCCTAGTTTGGTATCAACTGGGAAGTATGTTTGCTTTAGTAGAACAAAAAGGATTTCAATCTCTAGATTTGGATTCCTGGCAGTGAAATTATAATTACAAGATGGAATTGCGAGTAGTTAAATTGAGGCAGACAAACACAGAATGCAAATAACGCTGATTCCAGCACTTTCTGATAATTATATTTTTTTACTACATGATCCTCAACAAAATATTGCCGCCGTTGTCGATCCAGCAGAGGCTGAACCAGTCTTAGAGCGACTTGCAGAACTGAAAGCTCATTTGGTGGCAATTTTTAACACCCATCATCATATCGATCATATTGGTGGTAACTCAAAACTACTGCAACACTTTAAACAAGCCAAAGTTTATGGAGGAGCAGAAGATCGGGGGAGAATTCACGGACAACAAGTATTTTTGCAAGAAGGCGATCGCGTTCAGTTTGCTAACCGTGAGGCGGAAGTTTTATTCGTTCCCGGACATACCCGCGCTCACATTGCCTACTACTTTGAACCTGAACAAGCAGGCGAAACAGGGGAATTATTCTGTGGCGACACATTATTTGCTGGTGGCTGTGGTCGCTTACTTGAAGGGAACCCGGTTCAAATGGTCGATTCTCTCAGTAAACTCAGAAGTTTACCCGACAATACGAGAGTCTGGTGCGCTCACGAATACACTTTAAAAAATCTGCAATTTGCCCTTACTGTTGATAGCAGTAACCTAGAACTAAAATCTCGGTTTACTGAAGTTAAGGCTGTTCGTAGTAAATCCCAAGCAACTATACCCTCAATGCTGGAGGTGGAGAAGCGCACAAACCCGTTTTTGCGCTGGGACCAGCCTACATTACAATCAGCCGTGAAAAGTTATGAACCAGTGCAAACTTTTGCCCGTTTAAGGGGAATGAAAGATCGGTTTTAGAGCTTCCAGCGTCTCGTTCACTTAAGTCTATACGCATAGAAATAGCAGCCCGAATAACTTAATTCTGGTCGTAAAGGCGAAATCAACGGCGATAACTTTAACGACTTCTCTCACTTTAATTACTTCAGGTGTTTTAGCTTTATCTTTAAGAGGTAATAAGCACCCAAACCACTTATCGCCGCTGCTGCCGTAATAACTACACCTCCAACTAGATCACTCAAAAGCTGGATGAGACCAACAACATTTTTTCTGCTGTCCTCATATCTGATTGGCATTGTAATAATTTTCCAGGTATTGCCACCGTCTGTGGATTGAAAAAGTTCTTCCGCAAATGAGCCATAAATCGTGTTGTCAATTGCATAGGATGGTGAAAATTTAATTGGGGCAGATGCTGGTGGAAATTTGTCCATATTAGATAAAGAATGATTGTTATTTATCAAGTCAATACCAATTTGGGCAAAGGTCTCCCCACCTTTCATAGTTTTAAATAATCCTCTCCCTTTAACATTAATAATAAATGTCTGATCGCTTTGGTAATTTGGCAATATTGCCATAGCTTCTATATAACCATCACTACCATAATCAGAACCTGCTAATTTTATCCAACTTTTACCTGCATCTGTTGTTTTAAAAAGTCCTCCTACAGTACCAGCGAAAATAGTTTTATCTACTTTGTAATAAGGTGAAATAACTAACTTAATACCTTCCTTTCTAAATGCAATACCGTTACTTACAGGTTGCCATGTGTCACCTCTATCAACTCATTTATATACTCCTTCACCGCCGAAAACACTTGCATATAGTGTTTTATCAAATGAAAAATTTGGTGATATAACTAGAGATTATACCTGTTTACCTCTTCCCTTCCAAACAGCTGTAATAGCACCGCTATTTGCAATTTGAAAATGTTGCTTCCAAACATCACTGCTGTCAGTAGAAAGGTATAAAAGACCTTTACGATCACCAAAAAGTATATACCCTTTCTGATCAGGGAAAGAAGCTATGGCAGTGATTTGGTCATTGCCATCTATAACTTGATACCAACTTTCACCGCCGTTTTTTGTCCTGTAGAGTCCCTTTTTAGTTCCAGCAACCAAAACAATTTTGTCATTAGTATAATCAGCAGAAATAGATAATATGCCAATATTTAAGCTACGAAGTCTATTGTTAACTTTAAACCATGAGTGACCTTTATTCTGTGACTTGTATATGCCATCTCCGTCTGATAATCAAAATAGAAATTTATTTAATGAGCAGAAGAAATAACCAAGGAAGACAAAAGATATCTGTTATCTAAGCCTTTCACTATTCTTTGCCAACTATAGCCACTATCTTCTGACCTTAGTAAGTTATTTCTAACAATAATTAATAAAGTTTTATCTTGCTCATAACTTGAAGATATTTCTAATTTACTGATTACTCATGTTTAATTTTCTTTTTTGGCATTGTTGTTCGTGTCGTGGACTCATTAGTGGGCTAATCTAAGTTGAGATTAGTCTTCATGATGATGTAGCGAATTTCTACAGAAACAGGCTGTAATTCTACAACTAATTTACTGTTCTGCTTTTCATAGCGAAGATCACTATTATTCCAGCCAGCTTGAGAGATCCTGCTGAATAAGATCTTGCAGCTGCAAGATATCTTCCCGGTACACATCGATTAATTGTCTGCGAATCTCAGGTGGAAGTGGAGGTGGCTTGTCAAAGATTTGGCTCTTAATGTAAGCCTGAAATCGCTCTGGAAGGTACAGCTTGAGAACTCGTTTTGCCGAGTTCAGCCTTGTCACTAAAATATGTATAGTTTCATTTTTGGGAACAAGGGATACGTTGGACTTATGGGACACATCTGGCATAAACGTTTCGTCTACACCAAGAAATTGAAAAATGCTCTGTAGCACGCTAACAAGATTGGTGTTCAGATCCTCGTAAAGATAGACTCTAATCTGACTCCGATCAAACCTATCGAAATAGCGCTTCATTTGCGTATAGTAAAACCCTTTATGCTTATAGTGCCAACGAAAACCCGAGTTATTGGATATCCGCGTTTCCTCCTCTCGCAGTGCTTGAGCAAAGTCCTTAAGTGGCTCATTACCGCGCTGAATATTGAATATAAAGTTTGAATATGCTCTCTCAGCTGGATGGCGAAGAATAGCGATCAGTTTCGCCTCGGGTATATAGTGCTGTATACGTTCAGGAGCTCTCGGACTATAAATATAAGAAGGAGATGCCTCACCCATAACTATTCCCTTTGAGACTTCTTGGAACAGGTTGCAGTAGTCTTCAATGTTAGTAATTACTACAGGCTTTAAATAATCTAGTTTTTCACCTTCGTAGGTAAAAAAATGGGGTTCTTTAATAGGACTCATATAAATTTGCGGGTGCTGCTTTAAAAAGGAATAGAGTGCTGTTGTTCCAGCTTTTTGCGCACCTATAATTAGGAAGTTAGGCATTCCCATATAGTTAATGTATGAATTTCTACATAATAGGATTCAAGCTATTTATATCACAATAGGTTTAAAGTTTATATAGCTCCACCTAATTCTTTATAAAGGCTTTATTCAAAATTTATTTAGGAAAAGACTTCTAAATATTTTTTAAATGTTTTATGTAGCCTTGTATACTGGTACGAAAGTAACATTAGCTCGATTTTAGGTGTTGCATAATAGGAGTATGGAATGCCCTAAATGCTTTTTAACTCAAATCACTAAAAACGTTTGTCGCCGAGGCAAGCAGAACTATATTTGCAAACATTGTGGTCGCCAATTTGTGGAATTTTACGACGAAAAAGGCTAAAGTGACGATGCCCAACAGATTTGCTTAAAAATGTATCTCAATGGCATAGGATTTCGTGGGATTGAAAGAGTCAGTGGCATTAATCATAATATTGTCTTTGGATTTTGGAAGAATAAGCATAATGTTCAGTTAGGACAGGATTAGTAAAGAACACGGTAGGTGATGCATCTTAACCGCGTACCTGACTAAGATCGTTTTGTCTAAAGTTCAAATAAAGCAAAAGCCAGCAGGAAGCATCTACCAAATCTCAGTTTGTTTAGGATAATACTTGCGTAGGCGTTCACCCTTGGCATTTCCGTAGGGTAGCCGGCAGAAGGCATCGCTCTTCAATGTGCGTTACCATAGAAAATTCTACCTCATCTTTAGGCATTGGTAGACTAAATTAGAAGGCTAGTCTACGACAGCTAGTAAACCCTTCTGCCTTAAACTCAGGCAGTTGAAACCCTATACAGAAAGACAATGGCGAAACGAGTGCAATTAGTTTTGAATCAAGATGTCAGTAAGCTAGGCAGATTAGGCGATCTGGTTGAAGTCGCTCCTGGCTATGCTCGTAATTATCTAATTCCCCAAAAATTGGCGGTTAATGCAACTGCGGGTATTCTCAAGCAAGTTGAACGTAGAAGAGAGCAAGAACGGCAGCGTCAATTGGAATTGAAGCAACAAGCTCAAGAACTCAAAGCCGCTTTGGAGAAAATTGGCAGCTTCACTATAGCCAAGCAGGTAGGTGAAGAAAATGCTATTTTTGGTACGGTAACTGACCGCGAAGTTGCAGCCTTGGTTCAGCAAGCGATCAATCAAGAAGTAGATCGGCGCGGTATTACTTTACCTGATATCAGCCAAACTGGTACTTACCAAGCCCAAATCAAGCTTTATCCTGAAGTTACGGCAGTAGTAGATATTCAAGTAGTCCCGGAATAGTCATTGACAGGGGTCAGGGATCAGGGGCCAGATAAAATTCCTTATCTCCCTATCTCCCAATTTCCCTACCTCCCTTCTTTAAATTGCTTTATGCAGCAACTAACTTTTCAAGGTAATGGCAGCGATCGCCTTCCTCCCCAAAACATTGAGGCGGAAGAAGCTATTTTGGGAGGTATTCTGCTAGATCCAGAAGGAATTAGCCGAGTTAGCGATCGCCTAGTTCCAGAAGCTTTTTACATCAGCGCTCACAAAGATATCTACCAAGCGGCGCAAAAACTCCACACTCAAGGTAAGCCGACAGATTTGTTAAGCGTCATGGCTTGGCTTACTGACCACGACTTACTAACACGCATCGGTGGCAAAAACAAGTTAGCGCAGCTAGTAGATCGCACTGTGTCAGCAGTCAATATTGACGCATTAGCGGCGCTAGTGATGGATAAGTACCTCCGTCGCCAGTTAATTAAAACTGGTAACGAAATTGTGCATCTCGGCTACGAGACAGAAACAGAGTTACCACTTGTTCTCGATCAAGCAGAACAAAAAGTATTCAGTATTACTCAGGAGCGTCCTCAGCAAGGTTTAGTTGCGGTTTCTGACACCCTCACTCACACTTTTCAGGATATTGAAAGTCGTCATCAGAATATTGCCCTTCCGGGGATTTCCTGCGACTTTTATGATTTAGATGCCATGACTGGCGGTTTTCAGCGCTCTGATCTGATTATCGTCGCTGGTAGACCATCAATGGGAAAAACTAGCTTTGCTCTTAACCTTGCTTATCAAATCGCTGCTCTTCACAAGCTTCCGGTTGCTATCTTCAGTTTAGAAATGTCAAAGGAGCAACTAGCACAGCGATTGTTATCTAGTGAGGCTAGAATTGAGAGTAATCGTCTGCGGGCGGGGCGGGTTAGCCAAAATGAGTGGGCGCAATTAAGCCACGCTATTGGTATGCTGTCTGAAATGCCGATTTTTGTTGACGATACGGCAAATATTACTGTTACAGAAATGCGTAGTCAGGCTCGTCGTCTTCAAGCAGAACAAGGGAGACAGATGGGCATGATTTTGATTGATTATTTGCAGTTAATGGAAGGCAGTGGCGATAACCGCGTGCAAGAATTGTCAAAAATTACGCGCAGTCTTAAAGGTTTAGCCCGTGAACTTAATGTTCCAATTATTGCTCTTTCTCAGCTAAGTCGAGGTGTTGAAGCCCGTACTAATAAGCGTCCCATGTTGTCTGATTTAAGAGAATCGGGTTCGATTGAACAAGACGCGGATTTAGTCATGATGTTGTACAGGGATTCCTACTATAATCCAGATTCTCCAGATAGAAATGTTGCTGAAGTAATCCTAGCAAAACATCGTAACGGCCCAACTGGAGTTGTTAAGCTTTTGTTCGATCCAAATTTAACGAGATTTGTTAATTTGGCCAAATCCCAAAATTATTAAAAATCTAAATAACTGCCCAGGAATACTATAAATATCCTGGGCATTGTGGAAATGATTTTGGTTTCAATTAGCAGAAGTTACAACTAACTAAAAAAGTTATTATTAGCCAATTTTCAGTAATTCAACATCAAAAAGTAACGTTGAGTTGGGCGGAATTACGCCACCAGCACCCCTCGCGCCATAACCTAACTCTGGGGGAATAATTAACTGTCTCCGGCCACCGACTTTCATTGTGCTAATTCCTTCGTCCCAGCCTTTAATTACTTGTCCTTCGCCTAGCTTGAACTTAAACGGCTGATTGCGATCGCGTGAACTATCAAACTTTGTGCCATCTTCTAAAGTACCAGTGTAGTGAACTACAACTGTTTCGCCCTTTTTGGGAGTTGCACCAGTTCCTGCTTGTAATTCCTTATACTTTAATCCCGACTCTGTAGTCACAACATCAGTATCAGCCATAGTATTTGCAATCAAATTATTGGTTTCAGTTATTGTAGTGAGCGCAGGCTGGTTGTTGAGCTTTGTCGAAACATGGTTTTGAGTAAGTTCATCTGCGATCGCATTTGGCTGACCGCTAATTTGAGCAACTATTATAACCAGGACGCACACCAGCATTACACCTACGCTGATTAAAATTTCCTTCAAAATCAGTCCTCCATTAGGTAATATCAATTTACCATTGGATTGCGATAAATTGTCACTGTAAAATAGTACAATATATCCTGATAATATCTCTAGTTTAAAAAACAATTACTTTTAAAGATTAAAACTCTTATCTAATAAGTAAAATTCCATCAGCAAATAATATTTTGTCTATAAAAATATCTAACTTAGCCCCAATTTGAAAGGGGCCAAGTTATCCAAATTTTGTACTTAACGCCAGAGCTTATTTTCTAAATCACGGATTTGGCGCTCTAAGCGGTCAATGCGACCCCGTAATTCGTCCATTTCCGACTGGCGAGGTACTCCGAGTTCCTGCATCATATTTCGTATTTGGCGCTGCAATTGTACTTCAAAGTTACCTTGCTCTGACTTCAACTGCTGCATCATGTCATCTATAAACACTTTGGCTTGCTCTGGGTTAAGTTTGCCATCCTTAACTAAGTCGTCGCTTGCTTCCCGCAGCTTTTCTGCTACCAAAGATGTTGTACCAACACCAAGCATCATTAGCTGTTTAATCCAGTTGTTATTATCCATCCTACTACTTCCAGTTATTTAATAAAATGGTTTAAGGGTCGGGGGTTAAACTGCTCACAAAGAAAGCGAAGGATTGCCGATTTAGCTATACTTTCTCCCAAATTCGCGTGCAGGGTAAAAACCTTCCTTGATATTAATGTGTCGCTTGTTACGGGACTTGGCATGAATTCTTCTTACCTCTAAACCCTAGCCTAATAAAGCTATGCTTGAAGCATGAACTTCTAAGCATACAATTCTATTTTGGCAAATTTAAAGGTATGTCTACGGCTTTTAGTAGACAGATAATAACCGCAATGATCATTGAGTTGCTTAAAGTTAACGTTATTCCCGCAGAAAGGGAAAAATATCTCCAAAAAGATGCAGAAATCTGGACACAGGCACTGACGAACTTTCCTGGATTTCTGGGTAAAGAGGTTTGGCTCAACCCTAGTGAACCGACAGAAGTTATCCTGATAATTCGTTGGGCAACTAAAGAACAATGGAAATCAATTTCACCCGTAGTATTAGATAAAATTGAACGCCAGTTCGCCCAACAACTGGGAAACACTTATCAGATTATTGACTCAGCTGAGTATCAAGTCTATGAGTTTTCCCAACCTTAACTCAGTTCCAATCCCAAATTCAATTTCCCCACCCTTCACTGGCAAAAACGTTTCTATCAATGCCAAATTGCCCTCGTTGTCATCAATCTATTAACGCTCAAGCAGTGACTTGTCCATATTGTCGTACACCTTTAAAGGCTTACGGACATCCAGGTATTCACTTGCATCGTGCAACTGGGGAATTGTCTTTGTGTGAAAGCTGCATCTATCATGCGGATGATTCTTGTAATTTTCCTCAACGTCCTCATGCTAGAGAATGCACGCTTTATCAAGATATTGAGCAGAATCAGTTAAATATTAATCAGTACAATAACGATGCCTGGGGCAAGGGCAAAGCTCTACGTGGCTTTCTCCCAAGCATTACAAACTGGTTAAAACGCAACCAAATTTGGCTGCTTCTACTAGCTCTATTATTAGTAAGTTTTTTAATCGCTCTCTTCTAAAACCAAGAATACTTCGTATTCCTACCGCTCCCCTGCTCCCCTGCTCCCCTGCTCCCCTGCTTCTACTCCTTACTTCCTATCCCCCCTACTTCGACAAGCGGGAGATTATCCACTAATGCCACTTGTTCTTGAAAAACGGTTAGATCAAACCAAAAAGTTGTCCCAACACTGACTTCACTAACTAAGTGAACAGTAGTGTGATGCTTATCAATAATATTTCTGACAATGGAAAGACCAAGACCTGTACCTTCTAGGGTGTGAACGCGGTTTTCTACACGGAAGAAGCGATCAAAGATTGCTTGCTGGTCTTCTGGATCAATACCAATTCCGGTATCAGAAATTTCGATCCTCACTTGAGGAGTCTTTTGAGAATTGTCGGTGGCAGGTTTTAGGGGATAGGCGCGAATTACCACTTTTCCACCTGACTTGGTGAACTTGAGCGCATTACCAACTAAATTGGCAAACACTTGTACCAACAAATCGTAATGACCTAAGACTGGCGGTAAGTCGGAATCAACTTCTTGAATCAACTCAATGCCTTTATCTCTAGCATTTAGCTGATAAGTGCGTAGCGTCTGCTCGATCGCTTGTGCCAAGTCTACAGCATTAAACTGATAGATTCGGCAAGATTCCAGCCGTGATAAATCTAAAACATCATTAACCAGGCGCGTCAGACGGTCAGTTTCATGATTTGCAGTTGCTAAAAACTCCCGCCGTTCAGCTTCACTCAAATCTTCGCCGTAATCATGCAAAGTTTCAATAAAAGATTTGATATTGAACAAAGGAGTTCGCAGTTCGTGAGAAACATTACTGATAAATTGACCTTTGGCTTCGTTGAGTTCTACCTCGCGGGTAATATCCTGCACAGTCATCGCAATACCCTTAATGCTTTCACGGTATTGATCGAGAACTGTAGTTAACAGAATGCGGACAGTACGGTTAGTTGGCTGATTGAGAGCAATGCGGAACTCAGCACTATCGCGATCGCCTGATGTTACCTGGTACAAGGGGCGCGTTAATTCGATTTGCACTGCCTGTGGTAAGTGGTGCAAAACATTCTCGCCTACCACATTAGCGTTCTCCCAGCCAAAAATTCGTCGCGCCGTTGGGTTAACTAAAATTACCTGCATATTAGTATCAAGCAGGATAGCACCATCGGCGATCGTCGAAACCAAAGTTTCAAGCTTTGCTTTTTCGGCAGTTAGTTCTTCAATATTTTGTTCGTCATAACTTTCAAGTCGCTCTGCCATTTCATTAAAGCTGGAGATTAAATCTTTTAGTTCACCTCCTAGCGGTAGGTTGATTCGCTGCTTGAAATTTCCAGCTGCAATATTTCTGACACCTTCCAGCAGTTCTTTAATCGGCTTAGTGATGGTCAAAGCATTAAATACTGCTCCCAAAATCACCATTACCCAAATCGAGACAAAAACTGCAATCGTCACATCGCGAGTGAGGTCTGAGGAAGTGACTGCTGTAGGATTGGGATTAATTCCAATGGCTAATACACCTAGATATTTGCCGTTGTGATTTAGAGGAACAAAAACATCTGTAACTTCCCCGTCTGGCATTAGGTGTTGCCGCACCATCGGCAATTCAGAATGCGCGGCGTAATCTTCTGGCAGATGAATTCGACGTTCAATAGTGAGGGAGTTTTGGACTTCCGGTTGCCAAAAAGGAGTTCCGAAAAAGATTTTCCCTGTTTCATCGGCGTAGAGCATATACCGCACACTAGAGGTGCTGCCATAGAAGCGTTGGGAAAACTGGGCGACTTCTGTTAAATTATTTTCGGCAATTAATGGAGCGACGTTAGAGGCAAGTAACAGCCCCAGGTCGCTACCGAAGCGAGTATCATTCAAACGGGCATTTTGTTGAATCGTATTTACAGCCCAGAATGTCAGACCGCTCATCACCAAAGAAACCACCAATGTTGCCGCAGCCATGAGCTTGGTTTGGAGGGTAAACTCTAACCACCAATGCGCGATCGCTTCTCGGATTTTTTTTAAAAGAGGCAGCATTTCCAATAGTTTTAAGTTTTGAGTTTGGATGAGCGCTACTAGATACGCTTTGTGCGGAGTGAGTTACGAAATTAGCCCTCTGATTAATTCCCCCTAGTTGCTTTTTATGCAACTCCCAAAACCTGTAACCGTTGAGGACTACTTCAACTCATACTTAAAACTTAACACTTAAAACTCGCTTGCCGATATCTCGCCGATAATACATCCCTTCAAACTGAATTTGGTTGATAGCGCCATAAGCAAGCGCGATCGCGCTTTCAAAATTTTGTCCTATGCCAGTCACACCCAAAACACGACCACCATCTGTCACTAAGGAAGGGGTTAGGGGATGGGGGCTAGGGGCTAGGGAGTTATCCTCAGTTCTTCTCGCCTCTAGCTTTGTTCCAGCGTGAAATACACACGCTCCCAAGCCTTGGGCTGTCTCAATTCCCTTGATTGCTTGCCCTTTTTGGTAATCTCGTGGATAACCGCCAGCAGCAGCAACAACACAACAAGCAGCGCCAGTTTTCCAGGTAATTGGCGGCAGTTTTGACAAGCGCTGCTCAACACAAGCAAGGAGCAAGTCTTCTAGAGGCGTTTCTAGTAGTGGCAGAATGACTTGAGTTTCTGGATCGCCAAAGCGACAATTAAATTCCAAAACCTTGAAATCGCCTTCGGGCGTAATCATTAAACCTGCGTAGAGTACGCCTCGATAGTCAATGCCTCGCTTTCGCAGCGTCGCGATCGCTCTTTGCAAAACCTCAGTATCAATTCTCTGCATCAAAGCTGGTGTTACTAAAGGTGCGGGTGCATAAGCTCCCATTCCTCCGGTATTCTCTCCTGTATCACTTTCACCAATACGCTTGTGATCTTGAGCAGGTAACAACGGTCGAATTGTCAAGCCATCCGTCAAAGCCAAAACCGAAACTTCTTGCCCAGTCAAACATTCTTCAATTAAGACAAATTTACCAGCATTGCCGAATTGACCTTGAAAAATAGCGTCAATAGCACTTTGGGCTTCTTCCACAGTAGCGGCAACCGTGACACCTTTACCTGCTGCCAAACCATCAGCCTTGACAACAATTGGCACTTTTCCAGCTTCTACGTAAGCTTTTGCTGGTTGAGCTTCTGTAAATACAGCTGCTTGCGCTGTCGGAATCCCCGCTTCCTGCATCAATGCTTTTGCCCAAGCCTTACTTGCTTCAATTTGCGCTCCTAATCTTGTCGGGCCAAATACCATTAGCCCTTGGCGCTGGAGATAGTCTGTGATGCCCATAGCTAGAGGCAATTCAGGGCCAACCACGACGAGAGAAATGTCATGCTCTAAAGCAAATTTACCAATACCCTCGAAGTCATCCACACTTAAAAACAGGTTCTGGCAACGCTCTAGGCTTGCTGTACCTCCATTGCCAGGCACACAGACTACTTGCTCAATTCGAGCCTGTTGTAGCAGTTTCCAAGCGATCGCGTGTTCACGACCTCCATTACCAACAACTAAAATTTTCACTCTTTTCCTCGCGATCGCGGCTCAATTTTTATGATTATAAAAGTACAGCCGCATTTGATTAATTAATTCTCTGCTGTTGGTAAATTGCTTTAAACTGCCGTTGCTGTATTTTATGATCCACAATTGGCATTGGATAACCAAGAGCATCACGTTCCTGCTCTGAAATATTGCCAGTAAGTAAAAACTCTGTGTCAATAGACCGCAATTCTGGCAACCATTCCCGGATATACTCGCCTTCTGGATCAAACTTTTGTGCTTGAGTAGATGGATTAAAAATCCGCACTGGTTTGGGATCTAAACCACTCGAAGCGCTCCATTGCCAACCGCCATTATTAGATGAAAGATCGCCATCAATTAATTTTTGATAAAAGTATTTTTCTCCTAATTGGGGATTAACCAGCAAATCTTTGGTGAGAAAGTTGGCGACAATCATCCGACAACGATTGTGCATCCAGCCGATTGTATTCATTTGCCGCATTGCAGCATCAACGATTGGATAACCCGTTCTACCTTCACACCAAGCCTGGAAGTATTCTTCGTTGTCTGTGTAAGGAAAGTTTTTCAGGGCTTCGCGGTATGCGCTTGTTGCTAATTGAGGGAAATTATACATCGCGTGTTGATAGAACTCTCGCCAAGCAATTTCTTGTTGCCAAGCGCGAATACTAATTTCAACTTCATCACTGCGGCTATTCTCTAAAGCAGCTATTGTAGCCGCCCAAACTGTACGAACACCAATTGCGCCGAATTTGAGAGCAGCACTTAGTTGAGATGTGCCGTTATTAGCAGGAAAATTGCGCTGTTCTTTATATTCAGTAATTGCATAATCGCAAAATTCTTCTAGTCTTGCTTGTGCTGCTGCTTCGCCTGGAGCAAGCACTAAGTCATTGTCCCAATTAAAGCCTAAATCCTTAGCTGTAGGTAATGCGATCGCCCCAGCTTGACGCGCTGTTTCCTGTTCAGCTTCCGTTAGTCCAATTACATCATGGAGAGATTCAACTGGAGCAGCTTTTGGTTTGCTACTCCAGTTGCGCCAAAAGGGGGTATAAACCGTGTAAGGCTGATTAGAACCCGTAAAAATTTCTTCTGGTGCGTGTAAGATTTGATCCCAATTGTGATCAAGAAATTCAATGCCCTTCTCTTTAAGAGCATCCTGAACAGTGCGATCGCGTTCTTGTGAGTACGGCTCCACATCCCAATTCCAGAACACTCCCTTGGCATTAAGAGCCGCAGCTAGAGACGGTATTCCTTGACGCGGATCGGCGCGTAAAATCAACAACTGGCTACCAGCTTCAGCGTAGCGCTGTTGTAAATGCTGCAAACAGCCGATCATGTATGTGACTCTTATAGGGGCAGTATCATCCCGTTCTAAGATATTGGGGTCGAGGCAGAATACTCCGACAACCTTTTGGCTCTGCTGTCGTGCGCGTAGAAGTCCTATATTGTCAGCAATGCGTAGATCGCGGCGATGCCAGAATAGAATCAGGTCAGACATGAATCAAGGCTGCTTATAGTTAGCTGATGCCAGTATAAATGTACTGGTGGGAGTGGGAATCAATCTGAAGAAGGTTTTTGTTGCCAACAGTAATATCTTTGTTTTAATTCAGGAATGGACGAGCCAGGAAAAAACTAGAGATTGATTTGGCATCTACTGGTTCCCCATTTAAAATAGCTTGCTCTAATTCTTGGGGAGTCATTAAAACTGTCTCGATATCTTCGTCATCGTCTTGACTTGGGGGCGTATCTAGGCGTTCTAAGTCTTGAGCAAGAAAGGCGTAAATGATTTCATCGGAGTAGCCAGGAGCAAGGAAAAATTCTCCGAGCTTTTTCCATGTTTGGGCGCGGTAGCCAGTTTCTTCTTCTATTTCTCGCTTAATTGTCTCAAATGGGTCTTCATTAACTTCTATAGTTCCAGCTGGAAACTCTAAAAGCCGACCTTGAACAGCAAAGCGATATTGCCGCACTAAAATCAGTTTACCTTCTGGGGTGACTGGGACAGCTAAAGCGCCGCCTGGATGACGGATACATTCCCAGTCTCCCTCAACAGAATTTGGTAAGCGCAGGCGATTGACATCAAAATCAAATTTACGCCCTCGGTAAAATAGGCGTTGTTTTAGCAGTTGTGGTGGTTCTTGACCTAGTGGCATAGTAAATAAGTTTTGGAAAACGAACCGCCTCAGCGCAGCGTCAGCCGTAGGCGAAGGCGTAAGCCGTTAGCGCAAAGAGCGCGTTAGACGCAGAGAACGCTAAGAAAAGAGAGTTAAAGAGAGTCTTTGGTTTTGGTGGCTATATTCGATGGACTTCTGAACAGTCTACAGCTTGGAGGAGTTGGGCGATCGCCTTGCCGGAAACTGGTTCTATCCAGTCTGGGGCAATTTGAGCTAAAGGTACGAGGACAAATGCTCGTTCTCTCATCCGGGGGTGTGGTAACTGAAGTGTTGGAGTTTCGAGAATTAAGTCATCATATAGCAATAAATCGAGGTCGAGCGATCGCGGTCCCCAGCGTTCCCGACGTATTCGCCCAAATTGTGTCTCAATTGCTAATAAAGTTTCTAATAACTGCTGTGGTGGAGTCTCAACGTGCAGCAGGGCGCAGCCGTTGAGATAATCTGGTTGCGGTGGACCAACAGCTTTGGTTTGATACCAACTGGATCTAGCTTTTAGAGTAATGTCTGGTGTTGCGGCTAAACTTTGTAGCGCAGCTTCTAGAATGGCGCGAGAATCACCCAAATTGCTGCCAAGAGCAATCGCACATAGCGTACGTTCCGCGATCGCACTTTTCCCTGTTAGATTCACACTCCCTCTTTTTACTTAATCTACAATCTTGCTTTCGCAAAACATCAGCTTTTACTAAGTTAAAATATTCCACCAATAACCTTGATCCCCACGAAGCCGTAAAATAAACAAAACTCACAGCAATTTCATTAGCTGGAGCTAAAATGGCGTATTTGAGGAACTGATGTGCCGAATCAGCCCTGGTTCAAGGAGCGAACAACCAAGTTGAGTAACTCTGAAGCAGAGGAAAATCAAGCATTAACGCCTGGTAAAAGTGACACTGGGCAAAAGCCACTACGGCGAGGATCGCAGCTACTGAGGCAAATTAAAAGCCGGACGACCCAGATTTTTGCTAAAGTCCCTAGTGACACGCTATATCGTCGGCGCTCGTTTTGGCTGGGCTTGGGTGTCAGTGGCGGGATGATTGCTTTTGTGGGTGTTTGGTGGTCTATAGAACGCAGTCTGCCGGAAACTGCTGAACTTTTTACGTTTGTGCGCGATGACACTGTAACAATCAAGGCTGCTGATAATACTATCCTTCAGCAGCAAGGGCCAGCTACGCGCCAGCATCTGAAGCTTGAGGAAATCCCTAAGCCACTTGTGCAAGCTTTTATCGCCTCAGAAGACAGGCGCTTTTACCAACACAATGGCGTTGATTACCAAGGCATTTTGCGGGCATCTTTCTCTAATCTCCGCTCGGCAAATGTTGTAGAAGGCGGTAGCACGATTACGCAACAGCTAGCGCGGATTCTCTTTCTCGATCAAGAGCGATCGCTGTGGCGCAAGCTTAAGGAAGTGCGTCTATCGCAGAAAATTGAGCAGAAATTAAGTAAACAGCAGATTTTAGAGCGCTACTTAAATTTAGTTTACTTGGGCGAGGGGGCTTATGGTGTTGCTGATGCTGCCTGGGTTTATTTTAGTAAACCAGTAAATAAACTAACTCTGCCAGAAATGGCAACGATCGCTGGTTTAGCACCTGCTCCTAGTCTCTACTCGCCTGCGGTAAATAAACAAGCCGCTCAACAACGCCGGAATCTAGTATTGCAACGGATGAAAGATGATCGCGTAATTACTCCTCAAGCGGCGGCGGCGGCAAGTGTTTCACCACTTGAAATTAAATCTAGTCTACCCAAACGCCTCCAGGTGCAAGCGCCATATTTCACGACGTACATTCAGAAGCAATTACCAAAGTATATCTCGCAAGATGTTCTAGAAGCTGGTGGATTAACGGTTGAAACAACGTTGAATCCTCAATGGCAGCAAGTAGCAGAAAAAGCTGTTAAAGAAACAGTAGAACGTAACGGACGATGGCAGAGATTTGAGCAAGCAGCCTTGGTTGCTATTGATCCGCGTAATGGTGAAATTAGAGCTTTGGTTGGAGGCAAGAATTTTGACAAAAACCAGTTTAATCGTGCTACCCAAGCTCAAAGACAGCCAGGATCGACGTTTAAAGGATTTGTGTATACGGCGGCGATCGCGTCTGGTATTTCTCCTTATAAAAGCTACCTTGATGCTCCCTATATTGTCGAAGGCTACGAACCCAAAAACTACAGCCATGATTACCGAGGTTGGCTGACGCTCCGAGATGCTTTTACTGCCTCAGTTAATACAATTGCAGTCAAGGTGTTAATTGATGTTGGCTTTCAGCCAACTATCAACATCGCTCACCAAATGGGGATTAAATCCCAACTCAAGCCTACTTATTCTCTAGCTCTAGGCTCATCTGAGGTAAATCTGCTAGAGCTAACAAACGCTTATGGAACTTTGGCAACTGAGGGTAATTACACAGAAGCTCACGGGATTCGCCGTATTCTTAACCGCAGTGGTAATGTTCTTTATGCAGCTGAATATCAGCCTAAGCGCGTTTTGGATCGAGACAGTGCGGCGATCGCAACCTGGATGTTAAAGAATGTAGTCCAAGCAGGTACAGGCCGCGCCGCGCAATTAAATCGTCCTGTAGCTGGTAAAACAGGTACTTCAGATGAAGCTCGTGATCTTTGGTTTATCGGCTACATTCCCCAAATGGTGACGGGTGTTTGGCTGGGTAACGATAACAATCGTCCTACTAGCGGCAGTAGTAGCACCGCAGCTTACACTTGGCATCAATTTATGGCAAAAGCAGTTGCAGAAATGCCCATGCAGAACTTCCCAGAACTACCGAAGTTAGAAGGACGCAAAGGAAGTATTAAGGCGCAACCACTGAAGCCAAAACGAGTTTTTTCTGGCAGAATCCCGACTAAGATAACTAAAAGTAATTCTGAGCTTACAGTTACTCCAGAAAGTAACAACTACACTCCCCGCAGGCGCTACTTGAGATCCCAACAGCAAGAAGAAGTACCAACCCGCAGCAGGCGTTACCGTCGGCGCGATCGCGTCAATCATCCTTCATCACAGCAGGTTACGCGCCCACAACGCAGACGAACATCGTCTCCTCCTACTCAGCAACAGCCAACGCCAGCAACTCGTTCTTGGCGGGAAAGGCTGACACCAGTCCAACCCCAAACCTCTAGCGAACCACCATCAAATCAGCCCCAAATCCAACCAGAAGCGGCACAAGAATAATGGAAATCAAACTTGGGGGGGATGTAGCGGATCTCCTCTTTTTGTACGGTCTTAAAAGTAGTGTTGCCCAATGAAAGAGGATATAAATATGAATTTCTTAATGCAAACAGCAGCGCAAGCCGCAGAAAATGGCCCTCACTTCCCCCTATCTGCCACTTTAGTATATGTAGTTGGGTTTATTTCGGCGGCAACAATTGGTTCTATTGCTTGGTACAACTCTAAGCGCCCTGTTGGTTGGGAAGACAAAGAGCGTCCTAACATTGTGCCTGAAGTCCAGAAAGAAGAAACTCCCGGTATTGGTGAACCTAAAAAGTCTTAAGCATTATGGTTTAGTATAAGCAGATCTTAACTAATTTTGACTGTAAACCCAACGCTGGTAGAGCTTTTGAATTTTTTTGAGTACACTACTGTAATACGGTTGAGGTGTACCCTTGGCTGGATTCAAAGACTCTAATTTAGTTAAGAGTTTAGCTTCTTCGATCGCCACTTCTCCATCACGATAAATCAAGCCACTAATGGCTTCAACAAGATTCTGGTAATCGTCATTAGTGGGGCGATCGCCTAGATACTCTTTCACCCACTCGTAGCACTCTGTTGGCTGCACTGATCTAAATTCGTAGAGCCAAGGTTGGATGTCTGGATCAGCAGCCAAACCCGTTGTTTTTGCTAGTTGTTGGAGATACTGCCGTTCTTCTGGCTGAATTCTACCGTCAAGCCAAGCCGCTCCAATCAAGATTTTAATTAAGTTTTTTAGATTAGATTTCTGCACGGTTTCTGCTTCCTCACACTCACACTCACACTACAAGCTTAATAACTTTCTTTCCTTAAACGCACCATAAAAAACCCATCCATCGCCTGTAAATGCGGCCAAACCTTGACAAAACCTTCGGCTGTCTTAAAAGCAAAAGCAGGCGAATCAGGCGCAGGAGGCTCAATTTGCCACTCAGGGTGGTGAGTGAGAAACGGTTGAATTACACCTTCATTTTCTAAGGGATGTAGTGTGCAGGTAGCATATACCAGAGTACCTCCAGGCTTGACATAGGTAGACGCTTGTGATAGTAGTTCTGATTGAAGAACAGCAAGTTCCTGAACAGATTTTGGTGTTTGCCGCCAACGAGCGTCGGCATGGCGGTGTAAAGTTCCTAACCCAGAGCAAGGTACATCTAGTAATAAGCGATCAGCAGAATTTTTAAACTGCGGCAAATTACGACTATCACCAATGCAAATTTGAATTGATTGCAGTTGTAGTCGAGCCGCGTTTTCCTTAAGTTTGCGGAGTCGAGAAGCAGTGCGATCGCAAGCCCATACTGTTCCTTCATCCTGCATTAATTCGGCGATATGCGTTGTCTTTCCTCCGGGTGCAGCACAAGCATCAATCACTACCTCACGCGGTTGCGGATCGAGTAAATAACTCACGAGTTGGGCGCTACTATCTTGCACCGTCCACCAACCTTCGCTAAACCCAGGCAGATTTTGAATTGAACCTGTACTTCCTATTAATCTCAAAGCTTGGGGTAGATAGGGAACGCGACTTACAGATACGCCACTTGCTTGCATCGCTGCTTCAACTGTTTCAATCGAACTACGCAGAGTATTAATCCGCAGATCAATTGCTGGTGGTTGATTCAGCCATTCACACAGTTGCTCTGTTTCCGCTAAACCCAACTGTTCTAACCACACTTCAATAATCCAGTCAGGATAACTGTGCAAAATCCCCAAGCGTTCCACTGGATTAGACGGCAGTTGTAACGGATCTTGGTAATGCTGGACTAATTGTGACTCTTCCCCCGCTCCCCCGCTCCCCCGCTCCCCCGCTCCTCTGCTCCCTTGCTCCTCTGCTCCCTTGCTCCTCTGCTCCCCCGCTCCTCTGCCTTCCGTCAGGCGAGTATACTGCCGCAATAAACCATTAACAAACCCAGTTAGTCCCGAAAATCTGTTTTCCTTCGCTAGCTCAACTGTGGAATTAACAGCAGCAGAAGCGGGAATGTGATTTAGGTAGCGCAGTTGATATAAGCCTAAGTGGAGAATTGCCCGAAGTTCGGGGGGTTGTTGGTGAGCTTTTTTTTTAGCTAATTGGTCAATTAGGGTATCAAGCGATCGCATTCTCCTTACACTGCCGTAAACCAATTCTGTAAGCAAACGGCGATCAGCATTGCTTAAATTAGCATTGCGTAGCACTCGCTCTAAGGCAACATCAGCATAAGCTCCTTTATGAACATCTCGGAGGGTGACAAATGCTAGCTGGCGAGGATTATCCATTGATTGTTGAGTATTGAAGACTGGTAGTTGAGTGTTGAAGACTGGCGGTTGAGTGTTGAAAACTGGTGGTTGAGTATTGAAGACTGGTAGTTGAGTGTTGAAGCTTGGCGCTTGAGTATCAAAGACTGATGGTTGAGTATCAAAGACTGATGGTTGAGTATCAAAGACTGGCGGTTGAGTATTGACGACTGGTGGTTGAGTATTGACGACTGGTGGTTGAGTATTGACGACTGGCGGTTGAGTATTGACGACTGGTGGTTGAGTATTGACGACTGGTGGTTGAGTATTGACGACTGGTGGTTGAGTGTTAAAGGAGCAAGCGCTTGCTATAGTTCAGAAAAATAACTTTATTCTGTATGGTACGCCGATGACATCTAGTTCATCATCTCAATGGGCAAATCTACTCCATAATCTAGGTGCTTGGCAAGGTTCGTTCACCCGTCTTTCACCTCAAGGAGAAATCCAGCAAGACATTCCTACCTTAGTTACCTTTGAAGGAGTTAACGATAATCAAACCATTCGCCAAACAGTACAGCATTTTTCCTTAGATGGGGAAGTAATCAAAGAAAAGGTGCTGGTGTACAGTTCTTTGAATCGGGGTATACTTCTTTTTGAAGATGGCGCGTTTTCTCAAGGCTCGATTCAATTTGGGCCGTTCTCTGAGTTTGGTGCTGAACTAGGGTTTATCAATGGCAATCGCCGTCTGCGCTTGGTGCAACTATTTGACAAAGATAGTAATTTATCAAGGTTGACGCTAATTCGTGAACGTCTTTTGGATACACAAGCACCAGAACGTCCGCCTTTAACTTTAGAAATGCTCTTGGGGGAATGGCAGGGAGAAGCAGTGACACTGTATGCTGATTGGCGTAATCCCGAAAGTTATCGTACCAGTTTATCTCTTCAAATGGTGGGCGATCGCTTATCTCAACGCTTGACAACTCCTAGTTTGGAATTTACCTCAACAGCAAAAATTGATGGTTCTAGGCTTCATTTCGATCAAGGAAGTCATGCAGTACAAGTTCTATTACTGCCCGACGGTGCGTCTTCTACCACTCCATTAACTATTCCCAAAAGCCCATTTTTCTTAGAAGCTGGCTGGCTGATTGCAGAAAACCTGCGCCAACGGATGATTCGCAACTACGACGCTAAAGGAGGCTGGATTAGCCTTACATTAGTAACAGAGCGCAAAATTACTGCTTAATCCAAAGGCAGTTCAGCAGCAAAATCTTGACACTTGTTGAACTGATACGGCCCAAGCACAGCACCCCAAAGAGATTGTCCCGTTTCTGGATCAACGCCTCTGTCATAGCTGAGGAATCGCCCTGCACCCACTTCAAATCCTAGAATCACCTGACGAGTTTTGCCCTCGTACTGAAAGTAACATTTAGCCTCTGGTTCTGGTTGAGCCGTAAAGGTTCCATCTTGCTGCGTCACCATCAGTGTACACCCAGGTAATAATTCCAAGTCTGTCAAACTCAGTTCACTCAACTTACTGCCATTGGCTGCTGCGCCTCGAAATTGCCTCGGTTGCTTTAGTGCTAAATATTGAATCTGGAAGGAGTGCGAATGCTGAGTTTCTTTTAAAAGGATTATACGCTGGCGATAAGTCTGCTCTAGGTATAAAGCATTTGCCTGTTCAGCAAACAGCGCTAAATTACCCTGAATTGTATGCGGCAAGGGACGATGCCACAAGCGGAGGTGAACAAACCAGGCTGGTTGATCTAAAGCTTGACTGCGGTTTTCAAATTCTCCGGCTAGCCATTGGGCTAATGTTATCAGCGTTTGAGAGCGGGTCATTTCGTTACACCCAATCAAAATCCCTTTAAATTAATTGAACACTTTAGCCACCTTTTTTGAAATTCACCCCACAATTTTTGTCAATGCGTTAGTCCCAAATGTGGGTTTATTGTAGTGCGGTTGTTTATCTAAGAGCGCAGTATTTCATCCTAATTTCATTTTTGCGTGGAAAGCTAGGTAGTAAGTGGCGCAGCACATCGCTGTGAAGAACTTGCAGTTTTAGGATTAATCTCCAAATCACATAAATAACTCCTTGAATCTGTATCTGCTGGAGATTACTGAATAAGACAGTTAAACCACCGTTTAAATCAAATATTGAGTATCTAAAAATCAAAGTTGATGCAACCTATTTCTTTAAAATTTAGTTTTTTGGCGTTTACTATGTTAGCGATCGCTTCTTTAACAAGCGGCGTTCTGACAGCCTGTTCTAGTAATGACAATCAAAACCAAGCTGCAAACACTACTGCAACTGATATAAGCGGTCAGCAGAACATTGATCACAGTGGCATGAATCACAGCATGGCAATGGATTTAGGTACGGCAGATGCTAGCTACGAGCTGCGGTTCATCGACGCAATGATAATGCATCATCAAGGAGCGGTAGAAATGGCTTCAGCAGCGCAGCAGAAATCTCAACGCTCTGAGATTAAACAGCTAGCAGACGACATTATTAAATCTCAAAATCAAGAAATTGCTCAAATGAAGCAATGGCGACAAGCCTGGTATCCCCAAGCTAGACAATTAATGGCTTATAACACTTCACAGGGACAGATGATGGAAATGTCATCTGAGCAAATGCAAAGCATGAAGATGAGCAAATACTTAGGAACAGCCGATGCTCAGTTCGATTTGCGGTTTATTAATGCCATGATTCCTCACCATCAAGGAGCTGTAACGATGGCTGAAGATGCCTTGAGTAAGTCTAAGCGCCCCGAAATTAAGCAATTAGCCCAAGAAATTGTCAAAGCACAAGAGGTAGAAATTGAGCAAATGCAGCAGTGGAGACAAGCTTGGTATAAAAACTAAGCCAATCTAGTCGTTGGTAATATCTTCCAAATAGCTTTGGAGTAATGCTGCGGTAATTACTTCGTCCTCCGCCACACGATTTCATCCTGATTTCATTTTTATGTGGAAAACTGAATTCTTAGTGCATTTCTAGCGCCCAAGAAAGCGCAGAACAAAAATACCTTTCTAAGAATGCCGACAAAGTACAACTCCACCTCTTGGTACTCAATGACCTTATACCACGATGCTCAGTAACTCCTCTCGATCAATTGCGCCTCATTATATTTCTGGAGCAATCCTGAGTTTTGTTTTACTGGGTACTCCAGTTTTCGCTCACGGCGGACATGGAAATGAATTTCAAGGAGGCGAAGCTACTCATGCTGCTGATATTCAAGTTGATGCAGAAACAGCTAAACGGCTAGGAATTAAAGTAGAGCCTGTTAACAAAACTCGGCTGGCTGTTGGCATCAAAACTACCGGACAGATTGAAACTCTGCCTAGCAAAAAAGTAGAAGTTACTGCACCGATTCCAGGCACAGTAGTTGAACTATTGGTAGAACCTGGTGCATCTGTAAAAGCGAGTCAACCCGTCGCTATTTTATCCAGTCCTGATCTAGTTGAACTGCGCGTAGAATCCCAAGAAAAACGAGCAGAGGCAGAAGCTAATTTGCAGCAAGCTCAAGCAGACTTAAAGCTAGCCCAACAAAATCTGCAACGTCAGCGTCAAATTGCCGCAGCTGATATCGAACAAACCCGCACCGAACTTAAAGTAGCTCAGGAACAGTATGACCGCGATCGCGATTTGGTAACAGCAGGAGCGATCGCACGACGCGAAATGCTGGAATCTCTTGCTCATTTAGCAGAAGGTAAGGCGCAACTAGCAAAAGCAACTAGCCGTCGCGAAGTTCTAGAAGCAGAAGCTCAACTTAAACGCGCTCAGTCAGCTGTTGAGGTGGCTCAGTCCCGTATCCGCCTTAGTAACACCACCTATCAGACGCGGCTGGCTCAACTGGGAACCCGTGCAGATGCTAAAGGACTGGTTACAGTATCTGCTCCCATCTCTGGCAAAATTGCCGAGCGAGAAGCTACTCTTGGTCAGTCATTTGAGGATGCAGGCGGCAAGCTAATGACAATTGTGAATGACAGCCAGGTTTTTGCTACGGCGAATATTTATGAAAAAGATTTAGACAAAGTTGAGACGGGTCAAAAAGTAAGTGTAAAAATTGCTAGCTTACCTAATCGTACTTTTACGGGACAAATTAAACGAATTGGCTCTGTTGTGGAAGGGGAAACACGAGTTGTACCAGTACAAGCTCAACTGGATAACTTTGGCGGTCAGCTTAAGCCTGGAATGTTTGCCCAATTAGAAGTTTTAACAGACCAAACGCCTACAGCTATTGTGGCAATTAAAAGCTCGGCTGTGGTTGAAGCTAATGGTAAAAAACTTGTTTATGTCCAAAATAGCAATGCTTACCAAAGTGCTGAAGTCACGTTAGGTCAAACGTCTGGGGACAGAGTTGAAGTTAAAAGTGGTTTATTTGATGGTGATCGCGTCGTCACTCAAGGCGCAATGCAACTATACGCCCAATCTTTGCGCGGTGGTAATACAACTTCAGACGATCATGCCGAAACATCTGCACCATCTCAAACTGCTGATTCTAGTAATGGCTCTCAGTTACCTTGGTGGTTAATCATTCCAGTGGGGGGCGCGATCGCTGCGGCTTTCTGGGTAGGTCGTCGCACCTCACCTCGGTTAGTTCCAGTAGCGGCAGGGGTTAATAATTACGTGCCAGATGTCTCTGCACACAAGGATTATCCTGTCTCTACACGAGCAGCTGCCAGCGAGGCAGTTTCTCCAACCGAATCGCCAGTATGGAATGATAAGCACCACGTTAACAACGAAAAGTCAGGAGTCAATAGTCAGAAATAATAAAACTTTAATTTCCTTTCCCTGAAGCTAAGAACTCCTAAAAATGCTCAGTGCCATCATCAAGTGGTCAATTGCCCGACGCTGGTTAGTTATCCTGGCTGCTGCTTTGATTACAGTTTGGATATTTCGTGTCGCCTCCCAAATGCCCGTAGATGTTTTTCCTAGCTTTGCTCCACCCCAAGTCGAAATTCAAACTGAAGCACCAGGACTCGCCCCAGAAGAAGTTGAATCCCTCGTCACTTTACCAGTTGAAAGTGCAATTAATGGAACTACTGGTGTTGCAACGGTACGCTCGTCCTCAGCTGTAAGTATCTCGGTTGTCAGGGTCATTTTTGACTGGGGAACAGATATCTATCAAGCGCGCCAACTGGTAACGGAGCGATTGCAGCAAGCCACAGATAAGCTGCCCGAAGGAGTCGAAACGCCGCAAATTTCTCCAATCAGTTCTCCTGTCGGAACTGTTATTAAATATGCCTTCACTGTGGAAGCAGGAGAGCAGGGGAGCAAAGAGGAAGGAATCCCAAGCCCCAATTCCCAATCGCAAAACAATTTAATGGAAGTGCGCCGCCTTGTCGATTGGCAAGTGACAAATCGCCTTTTGGCTGTACCAGGCGTTAGTCAAGTGGTGGTGTTTGGTGGGGATGTACGTCAGTATCAAGTGTTGGTTGATCCAGCCAAACTAAGAGCATTTGATATCTCTTTAGAAGACGTTACTAAAGCTGCACAGTCAGCTAATGTTAATGCTCCTGGTGGCTATTTAACTAATCCCGACACAGAACTACTAATTCGGGGTGTTGGACGCATTTCCTCAATTGAAGAATTAAACCAATCAGTCATTACATCTCGCAATGGCACACCAATCACATTAGGGGATGTTGCTGATGTGCAAATTGGCGCTGCTCTTAAGCGTGGCGATGCTAGTTTGAATGGTCAAAAAGCAATTATTTTAATCGTTAATAAACAGCCACTTGCCGATACGCCGACTGTGACGCGGGCAGTTGAAGCGGCAATGGCAGAAGTTAAATTAGGCTTACCCAAAAATATTAAAGTTACCGTCACTTTTCGTCAGGAAGACTTTATTGAAGCCTCAATCGAAAATGTTAAGGAAGCGCTGGTTGAGGGTAGCATTATTGTTGCTTTGATTCTCATCCCGTTTTTGATGGATTGGCGTACTCTTGTTGTTAGTCTTACTGCACTTCCCCTGTCTTTGCTATTAGGATTGCTAGCTCTAAATTGGTTAGGGCAAGGGCTTAATACAATGACTTTAGGAGGGCTAGCTGTAGCAATTGGTTCAGCAGTTGATGATGCAATTGTAGATGCCGAAAATGTCCATCGTTCTCTACGGGAAAACAAGTTTTCACCGCAACCGCGATCACCACTACAAGTTGTATTGGCAGGCTGTCAGGAAGTGCGGGATTCTCTATTTGGGGCAACTTTAATTACTGTAGTTGTCTTTTCCCCCATTTTTGCTTTGGCTGGTGTAGAAGGTCGGATTTTTACACCGATGGGTGTGGCTTATTTAGTAGCAGTTTTGGCTTCGAGTGCGACAGCATTAACAGTTACTCCGGCTTTGTGTGCCATCTTACTACCATCAGGTCGCTTACTAGAAAGAGAACCCCTGGTAGCGAGATTTTTTAAAGGGCTTTATCGTCCGGTTTTGAATTTTTCGATGCGTTCTTCTCAGCTAATTCTGGTAGTTGCTGCTGCAAGTTTAGTGGCAGCAATTGTAATTGTTCCGTCGTTGGGACGGGTATTTTTACCTCAGTTTCAAGAGCGATCGCTAATCAACGCCGTAAACCTCTATCCAGGTGTCTCTCTAGAAGCCACTAACCGCGCTGGAGGAGCGATTCAAGATGCCTTGAAGGATGATCCTGCATTTGAGGCGATCGCCCTGCGTTCTGGGCGCGCACCAGGCGATAGCGATGTCGGCGGTGTCAACTTCGGCGAACTGGATGTGGAGTTGAGTGAATTAGGGATAAAAAATCGGGAAGCGAGTATTGAAAAACTGAGAGAGGAATTCGCTAGATTGCCTGGAGTTGCAGCCAATGTGGGCGGATTTATCTCTCACCGGATGGATGAGGTATTGTCTGGGGTAAGAAGTGCGATCGCTGTCAAAATTTATGGTTCTGATTTAGAGCAACTCCGCACAATTGGTAGTCAAGTCGAGGAGGTGATGAAAACAGTTGAGGGTGTTGTAGACTTGCAACTCGAACCTCAAGTACCAATTAGACAAATCCAAATTCAGTTTGACAGAGCGGCTGCTGCTCGTTATGGCTTAACAGTGAGAGAACTGGCTGAAACTATTGAAACTGCTTTAAACGGGCGAGTAGTTTCTCAAGTATTGGAAGAGCAACAAACCTTTGATTTGGTTGTGTGGTTACAGTCAAGCGATCGCAGCAATTTAGAAATGATTAACAATTTGTTAATTGATACTCCAAGTAATCAAAAGATTCCCCTCGCTCAAGTTGCCAAAATTGAATATGGTACAGGACCAAATACGATTAACCGTGAAAATATTTCTCGACTGATTGTAGTCTCCTCGAATGCTACAGGGCGAGATTTACGCTCCATAGTTGATGAAATTAGTTCAAAGGTAAAGCAACAAATACAATTACCTGCTAGTTACTTTATTCAATACGGTGGTCAATTTGAGTCAGAACAACGAGCTACCCAAAATATATTAGTCTTTAGTGCGATCGCTTTTGTTCTAATTACCGTATTGATGTATTTAACAGTAAAATCCATTCCTTCAACCGCCATGATTATGATTAACTTGCCCTTGGCATTAGTGGGAGGAGTAATTTCAGTTGCTCTTACGGGTGGGATTATTTCTGTTGCCTCGTTAGTCGGTTTTATTACTTTATTTGGTGTAGCAACTCGTAACGGCTTGCTATTAGTTGATAATTACAATGCCAAATTCGCCGAGCGAGTGCCTTTTAAAGAGGTAATAATTCAAGGCTCAATGGAACGGCTAAACGCTATTTTGATGACAGCTTTTACCTCAGCTTTAGGTTTAGCTCCTTTGGTACTTGGGGGTGGTGCAGGCAAGGAAATTCTGCAACCTTTGGCAGTTGTTGTATTGGGAGGTTTGTTTACTTCTACAGCGTTAACACTGTTAGTTCTCCCGGCTTTGTACGCCCAATTTGGGAAAACCTTAATACCTAAGCAGACAACGCCAAAACTTCAGAATGAAGAATTTACACAAGATATACCTATTCATCAAAAAATTTCAAACTAACGATTTAACCATTAGCAAAAACTAAAAGACGAAGACAAAATGAATTTGAAAATAAATTTAATTATTGTAAGTAGTGTAGGGCTAATTTTTCTAGGAGCCTGTAGAAATGGTACACAATCCACAAATTCGACCAGCATCCCAAGTGCTTCGCCCGTACAAACAGCAACCCAGAATACTCCATCTGCATCCTCAGAAAATACCGAGACAACTGAGCATCCCAGCGAGTCTAAAGGGGGTCAAGTGATAGAATCAGGTTCCTATCATTTAGAGTTTGTATCTGAGCCTGAAACTGATGGAACTCACATGGATTTCTATCTCCAAAAAGGGGACAACCACGAAGCAATCCCTAATGCGAAAGTAATAGCTAAAGTTCAATTACCTGATGGCACACAAAAGTCACTTCCTCTCACTTATGATGCTAAGGGTAAACACTACACAGCTTTGCTACCTGGGAAAGCATCAGGGAAATACAATGTTGCGATTCTTTCTGATGTTAGTGGCGAAAAAGTAAACGGTCGCTTCACTTTTAATCGCTAACTACGATCACAGGTAATTTATAGATAAATGTTGTTTAATCTGATATTTCATCTTGATTTCATTTCACTTTGTCAATCTAGGTATTGAACCCGTTATTTCAGGAAATTAGATATGAATACAACTCAACAATCAAATTTTGAGGCTTGCATTCAAGCTTGTCTAGATTGCCTGCGTGACTGCGAATACTGTGCTGATACTTGCCTGAGTGGTGATATGGTGCAGATGATGGCGGAATGTATTAAGCGGTGTCGTGATTGCAGTGATACTTGTGCGCTATGCGCTCGTTTGATGTCGCGTAACTCGGATCTATACACCCAAATGTGCGGTGTTTGCGCCGAAGCCTGCGAACTTTGTGCGAGTGAATGTGAGAAGCACGATAGTGACCACTGCAAACGCTGTGCTAAATCTTGTCGTCGCTGCGCTCAAAGTTGTCGCGAAATGGCATCAGCAGCGTAGCTTAAAAAAGCTCCAAGTAGGCTGTTAAAAAGTTGACAGTTGACAGTTGACAGTGGTCTCTGAGCTTTGCCGAAGAGTTGACATTTATTCGTGAGGTTTGAGGATGGGATTTTTATTCCCGATCTGCGGGACAATTGTCAATTGTCCACTATCCACTGTTATGCAGCCTGCTATTTATCTGTTTAGTAAATATCTTTATGGCAATAATTTAAATCAAATAACTATAAGTGGATTATATGAAGCTATGACATGACAACATTTCAAATTAAACTTTTAGCTGCGGTTTTAATGGTGTGCGATCATATAGGAGCAGTTATTTTTCCAAAGATACTTATTCTAAGATTTTTGGGTAGATTAAGTTTTCCCTTGTTTGCCTGGTTAATTGGACAAGGAGAAAAGCACACTAATAATTTTAACCTTTATCTATTAAGACTCGTTATTTTGGGATTAATAAGTCAACCAATATATTATTTGACTTTTCACTCTTCGGCTCTCAATATTTTGGCAACATTAGCTTTTGGTTTACTAGCGATAAGAGTTAACAAGGTAATTGGCTCCAATCTATTTACATTAATTTTCGCAGCGTTAGCTCAACTAGCTAATGCTGAATATGGAGCTTATGGAGTATTTGTAATAATTCTGTTATCTGAGATGAATATTAATAGAATTACTTGGTGGCTCAAGTGGATTTCACTTAATTTACTAACTTTTTGGCTTCCTGGGTTCTTCTTTCATCAATTTTTAGCAGGATTAACTCCACTTATTTTAAGCCTATGGAATAGTCAGCAAGGCAGAAAAGGTAAATGGTTTTATCCCTTTTATCCTGTTCATCTTGCCCTTATTTTAGTTTTGCAATTACTAATTTTATAAACTTAGGTGAAACGATAGTAAGTTAAGTTGTAATTAGGCATTAACAAAAATTTAATCAGACTTTAACTATCACATTTGGGCTTATTTTCGTGCCATTTTGCTATTTTGCTTACTCAACCCAGAGTGCCGCTCAAAGTCTAAAACCGTAAGCATGGTAAAGAAATAGAGTTTTATGAAAGTTCTGCTAGTCGAAGATGAGCCAGATTTGGGTACAGCTATCAAGCGAACGTTGAACCAGGAAAAGTATGTTGTTGACTGGGTTTTGGATGGTAATGAAGCTTGGCACTATCTAGAAAGCCAGTGGACTCAATATACATTAGCTATTTTTGACTGGTTGCTGCCAGGAATGTCAGGATTAGAACTATGCAAACGGCTACGGAAGCAACGCAATCCTTTACCTGTTTTGATGCTGACAGCCAAAGACAGAATGGAAGATAAAGTAGCAGGATTGGATGCGGGAGCAGATGACTATCTAGTAAAGCCATTTGGCATGGTGGAACTGCTAGCAAGACTTAGAGTATTGCAAAGGCGATCGCCCTCCTTCCAACCCCAACAATTACAAGTCGGGAACCTTACTTTAGATTACGCTACCCACACGGTTTGTTTGCAAAACGCGGATTCTGAGCAGCAGGTTATTCCTTTGACCAGTAAAGAATTCCAGCTGCTGGAGTATTTTATGCAGCACCCGAATCAGATTGTCAGCCGCGACCAAATTCAAAATCAGCTTTGGGAAATGAGTGCCGAACCTATTAGTAATGTGGTAGCGGCTCAAATGCGTCTACTGCGGCGTAAACTGAGCCAGACAGGCGGCGATCGCTTAATTGAAACCATACATGGTATAGGGTATCGTCTCAATCCCAGTCATGAACCAAAATAAACTTTTTCACCTGACTCGCTGGCGATTGGCTCTTTGGTATGGAGTCGTGATGGGTTTTATTCTAGGACTGTGTGGTTTGGGGGTATATCAGGCGATCGTCCACGCCCATTGGCAAACCCTAGATCGAGAGCTAGAATCTGTTGCCGGAACGCTACATGACAGCATTGAAAACACATTAAAGCAACCTGGACGCTTAGAACCAATTACTCAACAACTCTTGCCAAAAACGGAGAAACGCCACACTTTAGGAGCAATTCACCAAGGCAACTACTACATACGGTTGTTAAACAATTCTGAACGAATGATTGCTGTGGCAGGTTTTCAGCCTGAAGGATTACCAAAATCAGGCAAAGGTACCTGGCAAACGCTGAAGGACGCTGAGGGAAATCGTTATCATCAAATTTCTTTGGCGCTGCATACTCAGGATAATCTGCCTTGGGGATATATGCAGATGGGACGAAGTCTTAAAGACATTGACGATTACCTCGCAAATGTGAAATTGATTTTATTGCTAGGATTGCCAATTGCAATGACTCTAGTAGGCTGAGGCGTAAGTTTACATATCGTTTTTAGATGTTCAGAACCTTCCCTTTATACGTCCATCGAAATGGTTTCGCCATCGTGCAATTGAAGTAATCAATGAACTGAAAAATACG
>JAESFL010000398.1_pt1 | contig 33446 bp, 24 predicted proteins | sample 9269401 | NCBI WGS metagenome assembly JAESFL01 (sample SAMN14506025, study PRJNA617098) | algae metagenome | isolation source: Gloeocapsa sp. UFS-A4-WI-NPMV-4B04 and co-occurring heterotrophs from desert... | place: USA: Utah | collected 2006-10-01 | reverse complement strand
CCGAAGCCAGCCCTGGTCCACGTCCCACGAGCGAAACGTCTTGGCCATGAGCCAAGTGAAACATCCCGCAAGCCGCTCGTCGAGACGCTTACTCGGACAGGCTCCTAGAGATCAATCCAGGAGCAGTTCGAGCCCGCTCGCCGCAGCCGCGCCGCCGCTGAGCCGCGGCAAGCCATACGCGCTCGAGGCGGACTAGCGCGAGCCGTTGGATCGGCATTCGGGCTCGCTTCCGCGATGGGACTTGCCGATGGGACTTGCTGATCGGACTTCAGGCAGCCTTGGCCCTTAGGCCGCCTGCCTTGACGATGAAATCCGCGACCGTCTCGACGCCCTCGCCGGAGCGCACGTTCGTGAACACGAACGGCTTGTGGCCCCGCATCGTGCGGGCGTCGCGCTCCATCACGTCGAGGCTCGCGCCCACATGAGGAGCAAGGTCGATCTTGTTGATCACGAGAAGATCCGAGCGGGTGATGCCTGGGCCGCCCTTGCGCGGGATCTTCTCGCCACCCGAGACATCGATCACATAGACCGTGATGTCGGCGAGTTCGGGTGAGAAGGTGGCCGCGAGATTGTCGCCGCCGGACTCGATCAGGATGAGATCGAGGGCCGGGAACCGCCGGTTCATGGTTTCGATCGCGGCGAGGTTGATCGAACAATCCTCGCGGATCGCTGTATGGGGGCAACCGCCGGTCTCGACGCCCATGATGCGCTCCTCGGGCAACGCGCCGGCGACCGTAAGGAGGCGAGCGTCCTCCTTGGTGTAGATGTCGTTGGTGATGGCGCAGAGGTCGAAGCGACCCCAGAAGCGCTTGCACAGGGCTTCCATGAGGGCCGTCTTGCCGGAGCCGACGGGGCCGCCGATGCCGACTCGGAGGGGACCATGCGGTGAGGTCATGAGCGGAAAAGCCTCGTGTACTGGGTTTCGTGGCAGAGCGCGGCGAGGTCCGAACGGAAGGCGGCGCCTCCGAGATCGTCGAGGGTGGAGTTTTCGGTGCGGGTCGCGAGATCCTGCACGGTGGGAACGAGGGCTGCGATCACGCGCTGCCCATCGGTCTGTCCGACGACCCCGAGGCGCAAAGCGGCGGAAACGAGGTTCGATACGAAGCCGAGCACGAAGGCTGGAAGCGCCTCATCGAGGGGAACGTCATGCCCGGCGGCGGCCGTCGCGACGGCGACGGGATAAGCCACCGGTTCCGCCCAGGCCTCGCGCAACATTGACGTTGCCGCGCAGGGCCAAGACTTTTCCACCGCGAGCAGGAACGCGTCACCCTGCGTCGCCGTCTCGAGCCGCCGCTCGGACGATGTCGAAAGGGCGAGGGCGAGTTCCGCCGCCGCCCGAAGCCGTGCCCGGTCTCCCGCTTCGCTGGCCCGGTATGTCTCGGCGAAGATCACCGCATCATTGCGGGCAGCCCCGAAGGCCAGAAGGTCGCCGAGCCAAGCCAACAGGCTTGCCGCATCGGTGATGTCGCCTGCCTCGTGCGCCCATTCCAATCCGTGGGAATAGGCGAAGGCTCCCACCGGAAAAGACGGGGAGAGCCAGACGAGAAGAGGCAGGTGTGAGGCCATCAATGCTCGTGCTTGTGCCCGTGTTGATGATGCTCGTGGTGATCGTGACCGCAGCCGCAATTCGGTCCATGGACGTGATCATCGTGCCCATGAGCGCTGCGCGCATGGTCATGCTCTTGGTGCTCGTGGCGATGCGCATGCCCATGGTCGTGCTCGTGAACATGGTCGTGAGAGTGGCCGTGCTGCCCATGACCGTGATCCTCGCCATGCGCGTGCTCATGCGAATGGTCGTGGTGACCATGGTCGTGGTGATGATGCCCGTGGTCGTGGCCGCAATCGTGCTCGTAGGCGCCGCGCTCCGGCTGGAAGGGGCGCATCACCACGGCGGCCGTGCAGCCCTGGCCCCGAACCATCTCGGCGAGCACATGATCGTCCTCGATATAGATCGCATCCGCCGTCACCTCGGCGGGGGTGTGCCGGTTGCCCACATGATAGGCCACCTTGAGGAGGCGCAGGGGGTTCTCGGCCCTGACTTCCAGGAGCCGCTGGGGGGCGGCCTTGACCTGAACGAGGCGACCGTCCTCGAGCTTCACGGCATCCCCGTCGTTGAGCACGGCGGCCTTGTCGAGATCGAGAAGGAAGTCGAGGCCTCCATCGCCCTTCAGGGCGATGCGGCGGCGGTTCCGGCCCTCATGATCGAGGGTAACGGTGTCGGCGACGCGATCGGGCTTCACGGCGGGTCTGCGAACGATGGTTGTGGCGCGGAGCATGATTTCCCTCAAAACAGGAAGTAGCGTTGCGCCATGGGTAGCACTTTTGCGGGCTCGCAGACCAGAAGCTCGCCGTCGGCCGTTACCCGGTAGGTTTCCGGATCGACCTGGATGTCCGGCGTGGCATCGTTGTGGATCATCGCCTTCTTGGAGATCCCGCCCCTGACGTTCTCGACGGCGACGAGTTCCTTCTCGACCCCGAGCCGCGCCTTGAGCCCACCGGCGATCGAGGCCGCGGACACGAAAGTGAGGGCCGTAGCGGTCCGTGCCTTTCCGAAGGCGCCGAACATGGGCCGGTAATGGACGGGCTGGGGGGTCGGGATCGAGGCGTTCGGGTCCCCCATGGGTGCAGCCGCAATGGCCCCACCCTTGATGACGAGATCGGGCTTCACCCCGAAGAAGGCCGGGGACCAGAGCACCAGATCCGCGAGCTTGCCTTCCTCGACCGAGCCGATATGGCGCGACACGCCGTGCGCGATTGCGGGGTTGATCGTGTATTTCGCGATGTAGCGCTTGGCCCGGAAGTTGTCGTTGCCAGAGCCGCCATCCTCGGGCAGGGGGCCGCGCTGAACCCTCATCTTGTGTGCCGTCTGCCAGGTGCGGGTGATGACCTCGCCGACCCGGCCCATGGCCTGGCTGTCGGAGGACATCATCGAGAGCGCCCCGATGTCGTGCAGGATATCCTCCGCTGCGATCGTCTCCTTGCGGATGCGGCTCTCGGCGAAAGCGAGGTCCTCCGGGATCGAGGGCGAGAGGTGGTGGCACACCATGAGCATGTCGAGATGCTCGTCGAGGGTGTTCACCGTGAAGGGCCGGGTCGGGTTGGTGGACGACGGCAGCACGTTCGGGAGCCCCGCGACCTTGATGATGTCGGGCGCGTGCCCGCCGCCCGCCCCTTCCGTGTGGAAGGCATGGATGGTCCGGCCCTTGAACGCCGCGATCGTGTCCTCCACGAAGCCTGACTCGTTCAAGGTGTCGGTATGGATCATCACCTGGACGTCGTGATCGTCCGCGACCGAGAGGCAGTTGTCGATGGCAGCCGGCGTCGTGCCCCAATCCTCGTGCAACTTCATCGCGCAGGCGCCTGCCCCGATCATCTCGATGAGCGCGCCGGGCAGCGACGCGTTGCCCTTGCCCGCGAAGCCGAGATTCATGGGGAAGGAATCCGCGGCGCGGATCATCATCTCGATGTGCCAGGGCCCCGGCGTGCAGGTGGTCGCGTTGGTGCCTGCCGCGGGCCCCGTGCCGCCGCCGAGCATGGAGGTGAGCCCCGACATCAGGGCCTCGTCGATCTGCTGCGGGCAGATGAAGTGGATATGCGAGTCGAACCCGCCCGCCGTAAGGATCTTGCCCTCCCCGGCGATCACCTCGGTGCCCGGCCCGATCACGATGGTGACGCCCGGCTGGATGTCGGGATTGCCGGCCTTGCCGATGGCGTGGATGCGTCCCCCCTTGAGCCCCACATCCGCCTTCACGATCCCCCAATGGTCGAGGATGAGCGCATTGGTGATGACGGTATCGACGGCGCCCTCGGCATTGGTGACCTGGCTCTGTCCCATGCCGTCCCGGATCACCTTGCCGCCGCCGAACTTCACCTCCTCGCCGTAGGTTGTGAAATCCCGCTCGACCTCGATGACGAGATCGGTATCGGCGAGCCGGACCTTGTCGCCCACGGTCGGCCCGAACATATCGGCATAGGCGGAGCGGGGGAACGTGACAGCCATCGGTGTTCTCCCTAGATCTTTCCCATCACGTCCTGGCGGAAGCCATAGACGGTTCGGCTGCCCGCAAGCGGGATGAGCCTCACGTCCCGGCTCTGGCCGGGCTCGAACCGCACGGCGGTACCGGCCGGAATGTCGAGGCGCATGCCCCGTGCCCGCTCGCGCTCGAAGCGGAGCGCCGGGTTCGTTTCGAAGAAGTGATAGTGCGAGCCGACCTGGATCGGTCGGTCGCCCGAATTGGCAACGGTGAGCGTCATGGCCTCGCGACCTTCGTTGAGGGTGAGATCGCCCTCACCGGTCATTACCTCGCCGGGTTGTAAGACGCCGTGCGCGCCGCGAATGGGGTTGTGAACCGTCACGAGCTTCGTGCCATCGGGAAACGTCGCCTCCACCTGCACGTCGTGGATCATCTCGGCGACGCCGTCCATGACCTGATCGGCGGAGAGCACGGTGGCGCCGGCCTCCATGAGGTCCGCGACGGTGCGGCCGTCGCGGGCTCCCTCCACGACGAAATCGGTGATGAGCGCGATGGCCTCCGGATAATTGAGCTTCAGTCCGCGCTCCAAGCGTCGCCGCGCCACGATCGCGGCCATGGCGATGAGGAGCTTGTCCTTCTCCCGGGGGGTCAGCTGCATCGTGGGAACCTCAAGTCTGCCAGGAGCGCGGCATCGGCGTGCCGCGAAAGCGTTCGATGAAACGGGACAGAGCCGAGCGCAGGGCCTGCGGATCGGCCGCGACGAAGCGTGCAAGCAGCATGCCGTCGAAAGCCGTGGCGCCACATTCGCAGGGCGCGCCATCGAGAGCGTTGCGCGCCTCGTCGATCCGGCGCTCGGCATCGGGCGCGATAAAGAGGAAGGTCGCGATCGCCCGCCCGCCGGACGCGACCGCGCGACGGTTGAGCACGCGGCCTATGGCGCCGTCGAGCCGAACGTCTTCGGCCAGGACAAGGCGGCCGTCGCGGCTCACCCGCCAGCGGTCGCGAAATGCCCCAGACGCGATGCTCTCTCCCATGGCGAGGCGGCCGAAAACCACGCTCTCGACAAGGGTGAGCGATGCGTCGGATGCCATGGTGACGTCGAGAGTGCGGCGCAGGCGGGCACCGTCAAACAGGATCTGCTCCTGGGGGAGCCATGCGAGGCTGGCTTCCGGATCGAGGGCAAGGGAGACCGCGATTTCGGTGTCCGAGCCATCCGAGCGGTAGATCTTTTCCGCCGCCTGCGTGGTGATCACGGCGTCGGCACCAGCCTGCACCGAGACATCGACGCTCATCCGATCGCCGCCCGTCATCCCGCCGCCGGTATTGATGAGAACGCCCTCGCCCGTGCGCGGAAAGCGCACGCGATAGCCTCCGCTCTCCGCGATCGTGAGCGGCACGGTCCCTCGTCGGGTCGAACCGAAGGCAACTCGGACGCCCCCTTCGGCGCGAACGAAAGCCGGGATCGCGTTGGCGCTCGAAGGCGGTTTGACCATCAGCATGGCGGGGCCAGATTGCATCCCGCTTAGGCAGCCAGCAAGCCCACGCAAGGGGCAGACCTGCTCCGATCTTGTGCAATTGCCTGCGAACCGGGCGCTTGGATCAGCAGGCCCGCACCAGCCTGCACAGAACCAGAAAGTACGTTTCGCGGAGCAGGAATTCGCTTTGACTTCTCCAACTCACATAGCGGGTGGTGGGGGTGGGGGACGGATGGGCGTCGAGGCCGATATGTCGGGCATGGGCCAGGGCACGCCGCATATGCAGCGGGTCGCTCACGATCAGCACGCGCTGAATCCCGGCAGCCTTCAGGAGCGGTGCCGCCAAGGTGAGATTCTCCTGGGTGGTGCGGGATTGACTCTCCATGAGGATGTCCCCAGCGGCAACGCCCCGTGTGACGCTCCAGTCGCGGGCGACCTCCGCCTCGCTCAGGCTGTCGCCGGGGCTCAGGCCCCCGGTCGTCACGACCCTGCGGATCCGGCCCGCCCGATAGAGATCGACCGCATGCCGGATCCGCTCCTCGAACACCGGCGAGGGGGCCGTCCCGTAAACGGCGGCACCGAGAACAACCGCGGCATCGGCCGGCCGCAGGTCGGAGCGGGTGCTGAAGAGCACGATTTCGACCATGAACCCCACCGCCGCGAGGAGCGGCAGCAGGACAACGAGCGCAAGGCTCCACAGCAGGCGGCGCACGGGGTCGCCTCAATAGGCGATCTTGTCGGCTTTTGCGTCCCAGGCCGCAAACACGGATTTCGCCTCCGGGCTCGGCGCGTGGATCGTGGGAATGAGGCGCTCCGTGACGGGCTTCGGGATCTCGTCGTAGAGAAGCTGGTCATCGAAGCCGATGGCTGCGGCGTCGGCCCGCGTGTTGGCGAACACGATGCGCGACACCCGCGCCCAATAGGCGGAAGCCAGACACATCGGGCACGGCTCGCAGCTCGTGTAGAGCGTGGCGCCGGAGAGCGAGAAATCCTGCACGGCCTCACAGGCGCGGCGGATCGCCGTCACCTCGGCATGTGCGGTCGGATCGTTCGTCGAAGTGACCCGGTTCCAACCCTCCGCCAGCACCTTGCCGTCCCGCACGATGACGGCGCCGAAGGGCCCTCCCGCGTCGCGTTCCATATGCTCGCGGGAGAGGGCGACGGCGCAGGCGAGATGGACGTGGTCGTCAGGCGTGAGCGTGGTCATGTGTAGCGGCTCCGGCCCCGCTTGGGGAGGGGAGGAGAGAGAGGCACCACGGCGCTCCCGCTCCTGGAGGAGTTGCGCCGCCACGGATGCCGCGATCACGGCGGGCTCCTTGCCCCCGATGCCGGGCAGGCCGATGGGGCACGCGAGGGCTTCGATGCGCGCTCCCGGGATGCCGAGGTCGCGGAACCGCCGCTCGAAGCGAGCCCGCTTCGTCGCGGAACCGATGAGTCCGACGAACGGAAAACCGCGCTGCAGGGCGGCCGCCGTGATCGCAAGGTCGAGGCCGTGATCGTGGGTCATCACGATCACGGCGGCATCTGCAGGAGCGCGGACAATCTCCGCCTCGGGGTCAGATGTGAGGATCGGGGTGGCATTCGTGGGGATATGAGGCGGGAAAGCGCCCTCGCGTGGATCGATCCAGCGCACGGCGAAGGGCAAGGGTGCAAGGGCAAGGGCGAGCGCGCGGCCCACATGCCCGGCCCCGAAGAGGAGGATCGGCGCCGCGCGCGCCCCGTAGGTCTCGCACCATTTCTTCCCATCGCCCTTCATCGGCAGGGGATTCGAATGCGAGCCGAATGAATGAGCGGACCGGTCGACCCGTCCTTCGGGGCCGACCGAGCAGACGACCGTGAACGTCCCCTCGCCTTCCGCCCGGGCCAGCGCCTCCAGCATCGCTGCGTCCCGTCGATCGAAGGTTTCGACCAGCACGTTGACCCAGCCCCCGCAGCACTGGCCGAGATCCGGGCCCAGCGCCTGACCCACGAAGCGTGCCGGTCCCCTGCCCTGCGCGAGAGCCCGCCCGGCTTCGCGCAGCAACTCCCATTCGAGGCTGCCGCCCCCGATGGTGCCGTGGAACGCCCCATCCGGGCGTACGATCATGCGCGCGCCCGCCTCCCGCGGCACCGAGCCCTTCACCTCGTGGAGAGCGACGAGCGCGGCGGCCCCATGTTCGTCCACGATGGAGCTGAGGCGCCGCCAGATGCTCATGGGGGCAGCGGCCGTCCCCGCACCGCACCGCAGGCACGCAGCACCGCCTCGGGGGTTGCCGGCGCGTGCAGCGGGACTGGCTTTGCGGGGTCGAGTGAATGCACCGCATCGGCGAGCGCGCAGAATACGGAATTCGCCAGCATGATCGGCGGTTCGCCCACGGCCTTCGAGCGGTAGATCGTCTCTTCCCGGTTGGCGTTCGGATAGAGCGCGACGCGAAAATCGGCGGGCACGTCTGACGCCACGGGGATCTTGTAGGTCGAGGGCGCGTGAGTGCGCAGGCGTCCGTCGGCGTCGAAAATCAGCTCTTCCGTGGTGAGCCAGCCCATTCCCTGGACGAAACCGCCCTCGATCTGGCCGATGTCGATGGCCGGATTCAGGGAACGCCCGACATCGTGCAGGATGTCCACGCGCGTGACCCGGTACTCGCCCGTCAGGGTATCGACGATCACCTCCGAGCAAGCGGCACCGTAGGCGAAATACAGGAAGGGCCGGCCCGTGCCCTTGGCACGATCCCAGGTGATCTTCGGCGTTTTGTAGAACCCGGCCTCGGAGAGCGGCACTCGGCCGAGCACGCACTTCTTGGCGAGCTCGGTAAAGGACAGGCTCTCGTTTCCGACGAACACCCGGTCGTCGCGGAACACCACCGCGTCCTCGGGCACACCGTAGAGCTCGGCCGCGTGGGCCGTCATGCGCCGCTTGATGGCGCCGGCCGCGATGCGGGCCGCCATACCGTTGAGATCCGTGCCGGAGGAGGCTGCGGTCGGCGCCGTGTTCGGCACCTTCGCGGTCGTGGTGGCGGTGATCCGCACCCGCTCCATCGCGATGCCGAACTCCTCGGCCACCACTTGCGCGATCTTGATGTAGAGCCCCTGCCCCATCTCGGTGCCGCCGTGGTTCAGGTGCACGGAGCCGTCCTGGTAGACATGGACGAGGGCGCCGGCCTGATTGAGATGGGTGAGCGTGAACGAGATGCCGAACTTGACGGGCGTCAGCGAGATGCCCCGCTTCAGGATGGGCGACGCGGCATTGAAGGCTGCGATATCCTCACGCCGAGCGCGGTAATCGGAACTCTCTTCAAGCGCTTGCATAAGGACCGGCAGGGTGTCGGTTTCCTCCACCTCCATGCCGTAGGGCGTCACGTTCGCGCCGGGGCGGTAGAGATTGGCGTAGCGCACATCGAGGGGATCGCGGCCTGTCGCCCAGGCGATCTGGTCCATCACGTGCTCGATCGCAAGCATGCCCTGGGGACCGCCGAAGCCCCGGAAAGCCGTGTTCGACACCGTGTTGGTCTTGAGCCGCCGGGAGCCGACCCGCACCGCCGGCATCCAATAGGCGTTGTCGGAGTGGAACATGGTGCGGTCCACCACGCCGCTCGAAAGATCCGCGGAGTATCCGCAGCGGGCGAGATGCTCGACCGCATAGCCCTGGATACGGCCCTCTTCGTCGAAGCCCACCTGCCAGTCGCTGCGGAAATCGTGGCGCTTGCCCGTGAGGATGAAATCGTCGTCCCGGTCGAGGCGGATCTTGCAAGGGCGCCCCGTCACCCGCGCGGCGAGCGCCGCGATGGCTGCCCACTGCGTCGCTTGGCTTTCCTTGCCGCCGAAGCCGCCGCCCATGCGGCGAATTTCGCAGGTCACGTAGGCATCGGGGATATCGAGCACGCGAGCGACCACGTGCTGGACTTCGCTCGGGTGCTGGGTCGAGGAATGGACGTAGATGTCCCCGTCCTCGCCCGGGATCGCAAGGGCGATCTGCCCTTCGAGATAGAAATGCTCTTGGCCGCCGATGCGCAGATGCCCCTCAAGGGTGTGAGGCGCGGCCGCGATCACCGCGGAGGCGGCCCCGCGCCCGAAGGCGTAGTCCGGGAGCACGGTTTCGTCGCGCTCCAGCGCATCCTCGACCGTGACGCTCGGGCGTTCGGCTTCGATCACCATGGTGGCGAGCTTCACGGCTCGACGAGCGATCTCACGCTCCGTTGCGACGACCGCGAACACCGCCTGTCCATGGAAGCCGATAGCCTCTTCCACGAACATGGGATCGTCGCCGAAAGCCGGCGAGACATCGTTCTTGCCCGGAATATCGGCCGCGGTGAGCACCGCGATCACACCCGGCACCGCGCGCACGGCGGAGATATCGAGCGAGACGAGGCGCCCGCGCGCCTTGGGCGACTGGCCGATCGCGATGTGGAGCGTGCCCTCCGGCTCGCGGAGGTCGTCGATATACTGCGCCAAGCCCTGAACGTGCTTCGTCGCCGAGTCATGCGGCAGAGGCTGACGGATGTGGCGGAGCGCTTCGGCATCCTGGGGCTTCACGGGTGCGTTCATGGCGTCATTCCGCGGCCTGCAGGGTTTCACGAAGACCGACGATGCGGGTGTCCCGGGTCGAGCCGGAGGCCACCTCCGTGAGAGCCTTCAGCAGGAGATTGCGGACAATTGTCAGACGGTAGCCGGCGGACGAGCGATGATCCGACATTGGCTGGTAGTCGCTCGCCATCGCGTCAAGCGCCGCATTCCAGGACGCGGGCTCATCGAGCGAAACCCCGCCCAAAGCCGCCTCGACTCCGGAGGCCCGCCTCGGTGTTCCCGCCATGCCCCCGAACGCAATGCGAGCGGAGGCGATGCGACGCCCTTCCACGGTGAAGCGGAACGCACCCATGACGGAGGAGATATCCTCGTCGAAGCGCTTCGAGACCTTGTAGCAGCGGAAGACCTCGTTGGCCTTCAGCTTCGGCACCAGAATACGCCGAACGTATTCGCCGGGCTGCCGATCCTGCTGACGATAGGCGATGAAGAACCCCTCGAGGGGGATGCGGCGGGCGTCAGCGGTGCTGGCGAGCTCCAGTTCGGAACCGAGCGCAATGAGAGCCGGCGCAAGATCTCCGATCGGCGAACCGTTGGCGACGTTACCGCCCACTGTTCCGGATGCACGCACCTGGGCCGAGCCGAAACGGCGCATGAGTTCGCCGAGGTCGGGGTCGATCGCGGCGAGCGCTCCGAACGCATCAGCGTGAGTGACCATGGCGCCGATCGCAAGACGATCTTTTTCATGGTCCAGGTGGTCGAGGCCTACCACACGGCCGAGCCAGATCACCTTGTCGAGGCTCGCAAAACCTTTCGTGACCCAAAGGCCGACATCGGTGGAGCCCGCCACGAGTGTGGCGTCCGGGTGGTCTGCATAGAGCTTGGCGAGAGAGGCTTCCGTCGCAGGCGCCGCAAAGAACCGGGCCGCGTCTCCGACAAAAACGTCGAGGCTGTCGGACCCCGTGGTCAGCTGCTCTGCAACGAGGGCCCGTCTGTCGGCGAAAGCATCAGCGGGCGCTCCGGCACAGGCCTCGAGCGCTGCGTTCATGATGGGCCGGTATCCCGTGCAGCGGCAAAGATTGCCCGCAAGCGCATCGTTCGCGGCTTCCCGGCTCACGGGCCGGGCACCCTCTTGGTAGAGGGTGAAGAGGCTCATCACGATACCAGGGGTGCAGAAGCCGCATTGCGACCCGTGGTTCGCCACCATGGCGGCTTGGACGGGGTGCAGGGTGTCCCCTTGCGCGAGGTCCTCCACGGTCACGATCTCGGCCCCATCGACCTGACCGAGGAGCAGGATGCAGGCGTTCACGGGTTCGTAAACGAGCCGGCCGTTCTTCACCCGGCCGAGAGCTACCGTGCAGGCACCGCAATCGCCTTCCGCACAACCTTCCTTCGTTCCCGTGCTGCGCTCCTGAAGACGCAGATAATCGAGAAGGGTGGTCCGCGGGTGGAACCCGCTGATTTCGACCTTCTCCCCTCGCCGCCAGAAGCGGATCGCTTCCCGTGTCACGCTCACATATCCTCCGCCGGTTCCGGCCGGCCCTTTTATCGAGCCGGCAAGAATGACGGAAGCGGCCGGTTTCGCCAACCGGAGCGCTGTCGCAGGCGTGCAGGATCACCCGTTCTGGTCTTCCCAGGGGCCATTCGCCCGAGCGGCGCGGCCTTGGGGCCCGTGGAAGTCACCAGCTTCCTGTGTTCTGCATGGAGGTCCAGGGTTCCGCCGGGGCCTTAGGCTCGCCCCGCTGAAGGAGCTCGATCGAGATCCCGTCCGGAGACCGGATGAAGGCCATATAGCCGTCCCGGGGCGGCCGGTTGATGGTGACCCCAGCATCCATGAGCTTCTTGCAGGTGGCGTAGATGTCGTCGACCCGGTAGGCGAGATGGCCGAAGTTGCGGCCGCCCGTATAGGCGTTCTCGTCCCAATTGTAGGTCAACTCCAGGAGTGGCGACTTGGAGTCCTTGGACTTCTCGACGTCGCCGGGCGCGGCCAGGAAGACGAGGGTATATCGGGCCTTTTCGTTCTCGATGCGCCGGACTTCCACGAGGCCGAACTTGTTGCAGTAGAAGTCGAGAGCCTGGTCGAGATTTCCCACCCGGACCATAGTGTGCAGATATTCCATCGTGGTCTCCTGAACGGCTGCCGCTCGGGCCGCAGATCTCCCATCGCGGTCCCTTGAACGTCCGTCGATCAGGTCATGGGGCGAACCCAGCCCGGGTTCAAGCCCAGCGGGGGGCGGTCTGCAGGATTTGCGAGGCAGGCGGGCGTCGCGGCATCGGGAGGGGTGCCTTGTCTCCCGGACTTCGCTTAAGACCCCCAGGCAAGGGGACAAGACCAGGGGAATGGGGTGGAGCGAGCAGACCATGGGCGGAAGGAGCGGGCGGCGCTCTGGTCGATCGCGGCCAGCGCAGGCATCACCCTGGCCAAAGGGGCGGCTGGGTTCGCGACGGGCTCGCTTGCCCTCATTTCCGACGCGGCTCACAGCCTTCTCGATGTGGCTTCGACGACGATAACCTGGGCAGCCGTCCGGGCGGCCCACAAGCCAGCCGACGACGAGCACCAATACGGCCACGGCAAGTTCGAGTCGCTGGCGGCCCTGGTGCAGACCGCCTTCCTGTTCCTGCTCTCGGGGGCAGTCGCCTATGAGGGCGTGCGCCGTCTCCTGGCGGGTCAATCCGACGTGGAGCCGAGCTGGATCGCCGCCGGCATTCTCGTTCTCGCCATCCTCGTCGATGCATGGCGCTGGTGGTCCCTGACGAGAACCGCCCACGAGACGGGAAGCGAGGCTCTCGAAGCGGATGCCCTCCATTTCTCCGCCGACCTCGTGAATTCGGTTCTCGTCCTCGTTGCGCTCGGGGCGGCAGCCTTGGGCTACCCGCAGGTCGATTCCCTCGTGGCCGTAGGCGTGGCGGTTTTCATCGCCATGGCGGGCTTCCGGCTCGCTCAGCGCACGGTCGGGACCCTCCTCGACGCAGCACCCAAGGGCTTGGCCGATCTCATTCGGCTGAAAGCCGAGGGGGTGCCGGGCGTCGTTTTGGTCGAGCGCGTTCGGGTGCGCAGCTCAGGCGGCCAGGTCTTCGGCGAGGTGCTGGTGCACGTCTCCCGCTCGCTGCCCATGGAAAGCGTGGCTGCGATCAAGCGTGCGATCGCTGCCGCCCTGAGGGAGGATCTGCCTCGAGCGGAGATCACCGTAACGGCGGATCCCATTCGCCTCGACGACGAGACCGTGATGGAGCGGGTGATGCTGATCGCGGCCCGGCGGCACCTGCCGGTCCACCACGTCATGGTCCAGGAGGTCGGATCGCGGCTGAGCATCAGCCTCGATCTCGAAGTCGATGGGCGACTCACCGCAAGCGCCGCCCACGATCTGGCTACGTCGTTGGAGCGGGCGATCCAGGAGGACCTCGATCCCACCCTGGAGGTCGATACTCACATCGAGCCCCTGCGGGTGAGCCCCCTCGCAGGCACCGACGAAGACGCCGAGGTGGTGCGCCGGGTCGCCCAGGCGCTCGGCCAGGCAGCATCGCAGGTCGGGCATATCGCGGACGTCCATTCCGTTCGCGTGCGGCGAACCGAGGATGGGCTCGTTGTGAATTACCATTGCCGGGTCGATCCGGCGCTCACGGTTGCAAGCGTCCACGCCCATGTGGACGAACTCGAACGGCGCGTTCGGGCGGAGCTCCCGGACATTCTGCGCGTGATCGGCCATGCGGAGCCCCTTGGCCACGCTCCGCACTGAACGGCAGGTGACCCAGGTGCTCCCGTTGCGAGGTCGGCACCAGAGCTCTAAACAGGCTCGTCATTCCGCCCTCGAGACAGAGAAGAGGCGCCATGCGCACCGACACGCCCCGGCCGATCCGCCTCGATGAGTACCGGCCCAGCGACTTCCTGATCGATCGCGTCGACCTCGATGTCCGGCTGCAACCTACCGCCACCCGGGTGACGGCCATGATCGCATTGCGACCGAACCCGGCGGGACATGCCGACGCCCCCCTGATCCTCGATGGTGACGAGCTTGTCCTGAAGGCCATTGCCCTCGATGGGCGCCCGCTACCCGCTGGGTCCTACGAGGCGGAGCCGCAGCAACTCGTGATCCCCAATCCGCCGCGGCGGCCCTTCACGCTGGAGATCGAAACCGAAATCAACCCCATGGCGAACACCAAGCTGATGGGGCTCTACCGGTCCAGCGGCATCTATTGCACACAATGCGAGGCCGAGGGTTTTCGGCGGATCACCTACTTCCTCGACCGGCCCGACGTCATGGCGGTGTACACCACCCGTATCGAGGCCGAGCGTGCGGAGGCGCCGGTGCTCCTCGGCAACGGCAACCCGGTCGAAGCCGGCGGCATCGAGGGAACGGGCCGGCATTATGCGATCTGGCACGACCCGCATCCGAAGCCCGCCTATCTCTTCGCCCTCGTGGGTGGGCGCCTGGGAAAAGTCGAAAAGACCTACCGCACCTCGGGTGGTCGCGACGTCACGATTGCCGTTTACGTGGAGCCCGGGAAGGAGAACCGGGCCGGTTACGCCCTCGATGCCCTCGAGCGCTCCATGCGTTGGGACGAGCGGGTCTTCGGCCGCGAATACGACCTCGACGTCTTCAACATCGTCGCGGTGTCGGATTTCAACATGGGGGCCATGGAGAACAAGGGCCTCAACATCTTCAACGACAAATACGTTCTGGCATCGCCCGAAACCGCCACGGATCTCGACTACGCCAACATCGAGGCCATCATCGCGCACGAGTATTTCCACAATTGGACGGGAAATCGGGTTACCTGCCGGGACTGGTTTCAGCTTTGCCTCAAGGAGGGCCTCACCGTCTTCCGGGATCAGGAGTTCTCGTCGGACGAGCGTTCCCGCCCGGTGCACCGCATCGCGGAGGTCAAGACCCTGCGCACGCGGCAGTTCTCGGAGGATGCCGGCCCCCTCGCCCATCCCGTGCGCCCCAACCAATACCGCGAGATCAACAACTTCTACACCGCCACGGTCTACGAGAAGGGGGCCGAGATCGTGCGGATGATCAAGACGCTGCTCGGCGAACGGGACTTCCGAAAGGGAATGGATCTGTTCTTCGACCGCTGTGATGGCACGGCCGCCACGGTAGAGGATTTCCTGCAGGCCTTCGCGGATGCAGGAGGCCGCGACCTGTCGCATTTCGCCCGATGGTACGAGCAGGCTGGGACGCCGCGCGTGGAGGTCAAGGGGCAATATGTTGCGGCCGCCCGCACCTACCGGCTCGATTTCAGCCAAATCACGCCGCCCACTCCAGGCCAAGCCACGAAAGAGCCTATGGTGATCCCCGTTGCGCTCGGACTCGTAGCGCGGGACGGTCGTGACCTCGACGCGTCGAACGAGCGCGTCAGCGGCAACGGCGTTTTCGTCCTCGCCAATACCTCCGACAGCATCACCTTCACGAACGTGGCCTCGGAACCGGTGCCCTCGGTTTTCCGTGGATTGTCGGCCCCCGTGAAGGTCTCCCTCGACCTGTCGAACGAAGATCTACTGGCGCTGCTCCGGCACGACAGCGATTCCTTCAGCCGGTGGCAGGCTGCGCAGACCGTTGCGATGCGGTTGCTCGTGCGTGAATCGCAAGGCGCCGACGACGGTGCCGAGGACCTCGACGCCTTCGCCGGCGCCTTGCAGGACTTCGTGGCGCGGGATGCCGAGCGCGACCCTGCCTTCGCGGCGCTCGTCCTTGGCTTGCCGAGCGAAGCGGACCTCGCCCAGGAGATCGGGCGCGACGTCGACCCGGACGCCATCCATGAGGCGCGCACCGGCATGCGCCGGATCATCGGCTCACGCCTTGCCCACTCGTTGTTCGGCCTGCGTGAGCGCCTCAGGGCCGAGGGCCCCTACAGCCCGGATGCCACAAGTGCAGGGCGACGGGCCCTCCGCAACGCGGCGCTCGACTGGATTGCCGCCGCGGATGCGGATCGTGGTGCGGCACTGGCGGAGGAGCAGTTCTCTTCCGCACGGAACATGACGGACCGCATCGCGGCCTTCGCGGTCCTGACCCATCTCCCGGGCGAAGCGCGGGAGCGCGCCATCCAATCGTTCGCTGACCGGTACCGAGACGAACCTCTCGTGCTCGACAAGTGGCTCGCGCTTCAGGCGACCATACCTGAGCTTGGGACGCTCGACCGGGTGCGGGCGCTCATGGGTCACCCCGCCTTCGCGATGACGAATCCGAACCGGGTGCGCTCGCTCATCGGCAGCTTCGCATCCATGAATCAGACCCAGTTCCATCGCGCGGATGGTCTAGGCTACGAGTTCGTGGCCGATATGGTCCTGCAGCTCGACTCCACCAACCCGCAGGTGGCCGCAAGACTCCTGACCGCCTTCGGGATGTGGAAAATGGTGGACAACGTGCGCCGCGAGAGAGCCGAAAGAGCCCTGCGCCGGATCGCCCAAAACACCAATCTTTCCCGAGACGTAAGCGACATTGCTCAACGTTCCCTAACGTGAGTTTGAGGAGGCTTAAGCCTTTGTGATTGCTAATTTTTTTTAGCACCCGTGACCGCACTGCCTCACCTCTGAAAATCTGTTAATATTTTTACGTCCGGACCCCTGCGACCAGCTGGACAAATCACCGGTCGCTGATTCTATTGAGAGCGATTCGGAGAGATGCGGCACGTCCTCCGAACAGGACGGAAATAGGACTTCGGAGGGGGCTTCGCATGGCGGGGGCGGAGACCGCATGCGTATCTGCGCGCGCGGATACGATTCTGGGAATCACGCGTTCGATCGCGAACCCGGCCTATCGCCGCCTCGCGCAATTCGAGCCCTGGCTGCGACTTACGGTTCCCGCTTTCCTCGGCATCTTCCTCGTCACGCTGGCAGGCAGCGCGTGGATCCAGGTGCAGCATAGCCGCGACGAAGCGGTTCTCGATGCGCTCAACGATATCGACGTCGTCGCAACCCTCGCGGCCGCGAAGTTCGGCCAAAGGCCTGCGCCGGTGGACCGGGTCGCCGCCGTTGCGCAACTCGACGGCCTCGTCAGGGAGCTCCCGAGCGGCGCATTGGCGCGCGGTCGCTCGCTCCTGCTCGTCAGCGATTCGGGCATCGTGCTCGCAGCCTACCCGCCGTCCACCACTGCCCCGCGCAGCCTTGCGGATCTCTTCGGCGAGACGCAACCTCTCATGCTCTTCGCCGACAGGGCGGGAGTGATGAACGTCACGCTCACCGGCGGGCAGCCCGGCCTTGCGACCGTTCGCGCTCTGCCGGCGTCCGCGGGCCAGATCGCGGTCGTGCAAGCGCGCTCCCAGGTGCTTGCCAGCTGGTTCAGCCGCAGCATCGGTCTCGTGTCGCTTCTCGGCGCGACGGCGCTCGTTCTGCTCGGCACCGGGCTCGCCTATTTCCTCCAGGCGAATCGTGCCCGGGCCGCGGATCAGGTGTGCGAGCGGGTGCGCCAGCGGATCGATGGGGCTCTGAACCGCGGCCGATGCGGGTTGTGGGATTGGGACATTGCCCGTGGCCGGATCTATTGGTCGGATTCCATGTACCAGCTCCTCGGCTACGAGCGGAATGAGGAGTTCCTGTCTTTCGGTGAGGTGAACGCGATGGTTCACCCGGACGACCAGAACCTCTTCACCCTTGCCCAGCAGCTCGCATCCTCGCGAACCTCCCTCGTCGACCACGAGTTCCGTCTGCGCAGCGTCAGCGGCGATTGGGTTTGGCTGCAGGCCCGCGCCGAACTCATGAGCGATCCCGGCGACGAGGCTCGCCATCTGGTCGGTATCGCCGTCGACGTCACGGAACAGCGGGGCCTCGAGGAGCAGACCGCCACGGCCAACGCGCGGCTGCGCGATGCCGTGGATGCCATCTCGGAGGCCTTCGTGCTCTGGGATGCGAACAACAACCTCGTGCTCTGCAACTCCAAGTTCCAGAAACTGCACGATCTTCCCGTCGACGCGATCGCTCCGGGCCGGAGCTACCCGGCGGTCATGTCCCAGGGCCGCCCGCCGGTGGTTCAGCACCAGATCGTGCGCGAGGAACGCCAGGAGGCCGGTGCCCGCAGCTTCGAAGCGCGGCTCAACGATGGCCGCTGGCTGCAGATTAACGAGCGTCGCACCAAGGATGGCGGGTACGTCTCGGTCGGCACGGACATCACGGCGCTGAAGCGGCATGAACAGCGCCTCGTCGAATCCGAGCGAGAGCTCATCGCCAGCGTCAGTGATCTCAAGCAGTCCCGCCAGAAGCTGGAGGCGCAGGCCCAGCAGCTGGCCGACCTCGCCGAACGCTACCTCGACCAGAAGGCTCAGGCCGAGAGCGCGAACCGCGCCAAATCGGAATTCCTCGCCAATATGAGTCATGAGCTGCGCACCCCGCTCAATGCCATCATCGGCTTCGCGGAAGTGATGGAGAGCGGCATCTTCGGTGCGCTCGGGTCCGAAAAGTACGAGGAGTATTGCCGCGACATCCATGCCAGCGGCGAGTACCTGCTCTCGGTGATCAACGATATCCTCGACATGTCGCGGATCGAAGCGGGCCGCGTGAGCCTCACCAAACAGCCTGTGGCCGTGAACGCCGCCATTTCTCGGGCGCTCCGCCTCGTCAACGAGCAGATCCGCGCCAAGAACCTGCGGGTGACCGTCGACGTGTCGCCGGAGGATGTGACCGTTCCGGCGGACGAGCGGGCCCTTCACCAGATTCTGGTCAACCTGCTCCAAAACGCCACAAAATTCACGGGGGAGAACGGGTGCATCACGGTGCGCACCCGCCTCGCCCACGATGCGATCAACCTCTACGTGGAAGACAACGGCATCGGCATCCCCGAGCACGCACTCCACAAACTCGGCCGGCCTTTCGAGCAGGTCGAGACCGAGTTCTCGAAGAGCTACAAGGGGTCGGGGCTAGGCCTTGCTATTGCGCGCTCCCTCTCGGAACTGCACGGCGGATCGTTGCGGATTCGCTCGCAGGAGGGTGTCGGCACCATCGTTCTCGTGCACCTTCCGCTCACGCCCAGCACGAGCCAGGAAATCGCCCTCGCGGATGCGGCCGCCTGAGGTCGACCTTCAGATCTGGTGTGCGGAAGACCCAGAGCGGAATGCTTGCGCCGATCAGTTCTTGCCGGCGAGAACGCGCCCGTAGATCTCCCGGACGAGTTTCCGATTCTCGTCGAGATGGCCCAGCAGAACCTTCCCATTGGGCAGACCCACTGCAGCAGCCAAGCGCTTCAAAATGGCCTTCGGGACCTTCGTGGCGTCGAACGGCCCCTCGATGGTGAGGCGTTGCCACTGGAACACGTCGCTGAAGAGCCGGTGCGCATGGGCCAGCGCCCGGGCATGCGGTTCGGTGAGAAGGCCAGCGGCCAGCGCTTCCACGAGAGTCTCCTCGGTTCCCTGCCCGAGCAATGCGGAATGGTCCTTCGCATAGGCGAGAGTGAGCGCCTGGGCGATGAAGTCGAGATCCGTCAGGGCGCCGGCCGCCAGCTTCATGTCCCAGGGATCGCTGTCGCCTTTCTCCCGGGCGATGAGGTCGCGCATGGTGCGGACCTCGGCGAAGACCTTCGCGGGCTCCCGCGGGGCCGCCACGATAGTGGAGACGGTCGCCTGAGCCTCGACCATGAAATCCGGATCGCCTGCCAGCGCCCGCGCTCGGGTGAGCGCCATATGCTCCCAGATCTCGGCTTCCTCCTGTTGGTAGGCCACAAAGCCCCGGAATTGCGACGCGAGGGGCCCCTTCCCACCTTGCGGCCTCAGCCGGAGGTCCACTTCGTAGAGCCGTCCGCGGCGGCTCGGGACCGTGAGGGCCGCCACGAGGCGTTGAGTGAGGCGCGTGAAATAGACCACCGCGTCGAGCCTGCGCGGGCCGGTGCTCTCGCGCCGCTCCTCGTCGAAGTCGTAGAGAACGACGAGGTCGAGATCGGATCCTGCGGTCAGTTCCCGCGTTCCGAGGCGTCCGAGGCCGAGAACGGCAATGCGCGCCCCCGGCACCTCTCCATGGTCTTCCACGAAGGCCGCCTGCACACGCTCGAGCGAGACCCGCACGATAGCCCGCGCGATCGCCGCATAGGCTGCGCCCGCCTGGGTGGGCGAGATAATGCCCGAGAGCAGCCGCGCACCGGTCAGGAAGCGCATCTGGCGAGCCGCGTCGCGGCTGCGATCGAGAAAATCCTCATAGGCGACAGCCCCGCTCACGAGCCCGCGCACCTGCTCCTCGATAGGCTCTTCCTCAACCAGAGGCACGACGAAAGCAGGATCGATGATGCCGTCGAGCACGTGCGGGGACTGCGCCACCGCATCCGCAAGTCGCGGCGCCGTGCCGAGGAGATCGGCGAACAGAAGTCTCAGACGGTCGTGCGACTGAAGGATCGTCAAGAGTTCCACCGCAGCGGGCATCCGCCCGAAAGCTTGATCGAGCGCGGCGAGCGCTCCGTCGGAGTCGGCGGTACCACCGAGGGCAGCAAGCAAAGCCGGGACCAACTCGGTGAGAACCTCCCTGGCCCGGGCGCTCTGGATCGCGGGGCGCCGGCCGAAATGCCAGCCCCGCACGGTCTCGGCCACGACCTCGGGCTGGGAGAAGCCCAGCCGCTTCAGGGTCGCGAGGGTGTCGGGGTCATCCGTCGTTCCGGTGAAGACGAGATTGCCCACATCGGAGGCAAGATCCGGCCCTTCCTCGAAAAGGAGCGCGTAATGGCGTTGAACGATGTGGGCCTGGCGGCTGACCTCCTTCTCGAAAGCCCTGAGCGTGGGGAACCCGGCGAATTTGGCGAAGCGTTTGATGTCCTCGCCCGCGGGCAACCGCTGCGTCTGCTCGTCCGCCACCATTTGGATGCGGTGCTCGAGCGTGCGCAGGAAGCGGTAAGCGGAGCTCAACTCGTCCCGGGCCGTCGCGCTGATCCAGCCCTCGTCATGAAGCGCGATCAGCATGTCGAGGGTGCGGCGCCCGCGCAGGGCCGGTCGTCGTCCGCCGAAAACGAGCTGTTGGGTTTGCACGAAGAACTCGATCTCGCGGATGCCACCTCGCCCGAGCTTGATATCGTGTCCGGCGACAGCGATCTCGTCGTGCCCGCGCACCGCATGGATCTGCCGCTTCATGGCGTGCACGTCGGCGATCGAGGCGAAGTCGAAATACTTGCGCCAGACGAAAGGGCGAAGGTCTGCGAGGAAGCGGTCGCCCAGCGAGAGATCGCCAGCGACCGGCCGCGCCTTGATGAGGGCGGCCCGCTCCCAGTTCTGTCCGACCGTCTCGTAATAGGTGTAGGCGGAGGCGAGGGAGACCGCCGTCGGCGTGGAGCCGGGATCGGGCCTCAAGCGATAATCGACCCGATGCACGAAACCATCGGGCGTGCGCTCCTGCAGAAGCCTGGAGAGCGCCTGTGCCACGCGGGTGTAGAAGGTAGCCGCCTCGGTGGGGTCGGGCAGCGGTGCCGCCTCGCCATCGAAGAACACCACGAGATCGATGTCGCTCGAATAGTTGAGCTCCCCTGCCCCGTGCTTGCCCAGGGCCAGCACGACGAAACCGGAGCTTTCGCCCGGGCTGTCGGGATCGGCGAGGCGGATGCGTCCAAGATCGGCCATCTCGGTGAGGACCACGTTGATACCGCCGCGAACGGAGGAATCCGCGAACTCGGAGAGGGCCCGCGTGACCTCATCGACGCTCCAGACGCCGCCGATATCGGCGAGTGCCACGAGGAGCGCGTGCGCGCCCCGGTTCCGGCGGAACGCGCGTGCGATGTCGGCCCGCGTGACGTCGCCGCGGGCAAGGCCCCGAAAGGCATCGTCCTGGCCTGCCACGAGCTCGCGGTGGATCTCCTCCGGGGACCGGGTCGCAAGATGGGCCAAGCGCACGGGATCCTGAAACGCGAGATGCCAGAGAAAGGGGGAATGGTCCGCAAGCCCTGCCATGAGGTCGCGGAACAGGCCCTGGGCCAGGAGCGGCAGGAGCGCAGTCGCATCAGGCTCGCGCTCTGCCCGCTCCATGAGGTCGGCCAAGCGCATCTTGGCTTGTCTGGCGCTGGCGAGGGGCGGAGCCTGAGTGAGGCGCTCGACGAGAGGAGCAGGGGTCATTCGGGGATACGGAGGGGAATCTGGATCACGGCCCGCAATCCTGGACCGTTATCCTCCAGACGCAAAGCACCCCCGTGAAGGCGAGCCACGGCAGTGGCCAGACTCAAGCCCAAACCGAAGCCCGGCCGGGACCGGGCGCTCTCCAGACGCACGAAACGCTCGAGGACGCGCCCGCGTTCGGCCTCCGGAATGCCGGGGCCGCGATCACCGATCGCGATCACCGCGTCTGCGCCCTCGCGATTGGCCGTCACCGTGACGGGCTGGGCTTCGCCAGGTAGCGTCGGCGCGCCGTATTTGAGGGCATTGTCGAGGAGGTTCGCCATCGCCTGCCCGAGCAGTTCCCGGCTGCCATGGACCGGCAAGTCCTCCGTTATGGAGACCTCAAGAGGAATGCCGGCTTCCTCCGCCAAAGCCTCATAGAGCTCGGCGATGCCGCGCACCGCCTCCGCGGCGTCGAAATCGGTCAGCGTCTCGCGGGCATTGCCGGCCTCGAGGCGTGCGATCATGAGGAGCGCGTTGAAGATCCGGATGAGGTTGTCGCTCTCCTCGATATTGGCCTCGAGGGCAGCCTTCAGGGCCTCGGGGGTCTCGGCCGTGCGCAGCGCCTCGTCGGCCTTGTTGCGAAGGCGGGTGAGCGGCGTCTTGAGATCGTGCGCGATGTTGTCGGAAACTTCGCGCAAGCCGGTCATCAACTCGCCGATTCGATCGAGCATGTCGTTCAGGTTCTGAGCGAGGCGATCGAGTTCGTCGCCGGTGCCTTCGATCTTGAGCCGCCCGTTGAGGTCGCCCGCCATGATGGTCCGGGTGGTTTCCGTCATGTCGTCGACGCGCTTCAACACCCGCCGGGTGATGAACCATCCGCCCGCGCAGCCGAGCACCCCCACGAGCAGAAGGGAGTACCCGAAGGCGTTCTGGATCGCCTCGCGCAACCTTCCGCGCTCCTCCACGTCGCGGCCGACCAGAAGGCGGAAGCCCCCGGGGAGGACATAGATGCGCACGATGGCGCGATGAGGCGTCTCGTCCGCATCGTCGCTGCGCCCGTAAGCGGTCTCCCGCTGACCCGGGCGGTCGAGGACACCGGGCGGGAGCGCGCCGATATTGCCGGCGACGCGCTCGCCTGCATTGGTGGTCACGAGGTAGAGCGATGCGCTGGGCTCCCTCGATCGCCGCTCCACGATGGTGACGAGGCGGCGCAAGCCCCCGGTGCGGTATTGCTCGGAAAGGCCGTTGATCTCCGCCTCGATGGTGGAGATGAACCCCTGGTCCAGCACCCGGCGGGCGCTCCAGGCCACGTAGCCGAGGGTCGCGAAGGCGAAAATCGTGAAAACCACCAGATAGGCGAGCGAGAGCTTGAAGGCCGTGGTCCGGACGAGCTTGCCGAGGGAACTCATCATGGGAGTGACCCCCTTCGCAAGCACCCTCACGCGATTGTCCCGTCGCGGACCATATAGCCGGTGCCACGGATGGTGTGGATCAGCGGCCGCTCGAAGCCCTTGTCGATCTTCGCCCTCAGCCGCGACACATGCACGTCGATCACGTTGGTCTGCGGATCGAAATGGTAGTCCCACACGTGCTCGAGCAACATGGTCCGCGTCACCACCTGGCCCGCATTCTTCATGAGGTATTCGAGCAGCCGGAACTCCCGCGGCTGGAGCACGATCTCCTGACCCGAGCGGGTCACCCGATGGGAGAGGCGGTCGAGTTCGAGCTCGCCGACCCGATAGGACGTGGGCTCGCCAGACGATCCAGCGCTGCGACGGCGCGACAGAACCTCGACCCGGGCGAGGAGCTCCGAAAAGGCATAGGGCTTCGGGAGATAATCGTCGCCGCCGGCGCGCAGGCCCTTCACGCGGTCGTCGACCTGGCCCAACGCCGAGAGGATGAGAACCGGAGTCTCGACCTTCTGCTCCCGCAAGGAACGGATCAGCGAGAGACCGTCGAGCTTCGGGAGCATGCGGTCCACGACGAGGACGTCGTACTCGCCGCTCTCGGCCATCGCATAACCGTCGAGCCCGTTCTCGGCGTGGTCTGCCACATGGCCCGCTTCGCGGAAGGCCTTGATGAGATAGGACGCGGCCTCCTGGTCGTCCTCGATGATGAGAATGCGCATGGGACCGGATCCTAGAGCGGTTTCCGCTGATGCGGAATCAGCTCTGGTTTTTGGCTGGTCGCGTTTTCTCTATGTAAGCTGAATTCACCTTCTGCAGATCAACGCTCGAGCGCAGTCCCACACGCCCGGTCAGGGAGCGGGGCATTCGACGCGCAGGGAATTCGGCCCACACGGCAGGCCAACCGTCGGAGGGGACGGCCGGCCTGCCGGGGCCGGAGCACCGGGCACGCAGGGGGGCGACACAGGAACCCGGTGTCCAGTTCGAGACCTCTCCCGTGGGAGAGGTTCCAGCAGGATCCCGAAAGCGGGAGGCTGTTCGGGATCCTTCGGGGAAAGACGGCTTCGAGAGCCTCGCCGAGTCCAACCTGACCGACGGGGCTCCGAGCAGCCTTACGCCTTCGGCTGGCGACCGACCTCGAGGGTGACGACCCGCTCCTTGCCGTCGCGGTAGATCGTCAGGGAGACCTGCTTGCCGGGAGAGACGTTCGCGATCTTGCGCGACAGGTCCCGGGCCTCCTTGATGGTCTCGCCGTCGACCGCCACGATGGTGTCGCCGGTGCGGACGCCCGCCTTGGCTGCGGGGCCTTCCGTGATGGCTTCGGCGACGAGCGCGCCGCGGGGCTCCTTCAGGCCGATCGCCTCGGCGATCTCCTTGGTGACCGGCTGCATCTGGACGCCGATGAAGCCGCGGGTTACGGACCCGTTCTCCTTCAGCGACGTCACGATCTGATCGACCGTGGCGGCCGGGATCGCAAACGCGATGCCGACGTTGCCGCCGGAGGGCGAGTAGATCGCCGTGTTGACGCCCACGACTTCGCCCGCGAGGTTGAAGGTCGGGCCGCCCGAGTTACCCCGGTTCACCGGCGCGTCGATCTGGATGAAATCGTCGTAGGGGCCGGCGCCAATGTCGCGGTGCTGAGCCGAGACGATGCCGGCCGTGACCGTGCCGCCGAGCCCGAAGGGGTTGCCGACCGCGAGCACCCAGTCGCCGACACGAGCCTTCTGGGGCGCAAGCTTCACGAAGGGGAAGTCGTTACCGCCATCCACTTTGAGGAGCGCGAGATCGGACTTGGGATCGGTGCCGATCACCCGGGCATCGAGGGTGCGGCCATCGTCCATGACGACCTGAACCTCGGCGCCGTTCTCGACCACGTGATTGTTGGTCACGAGGTAGCCGTCGGCGGAGATGAAGAACCCGGAGCCCTGGCTCTGGCCGAACCGGCGGGGCTGCTCGCCACGCAGGTTGGGGCGCTGTTCGCCCTGCTGACGGTCGCGGAACTCGCGGAAGAAGCGCTCGAGCGGATGACCTTCCGGGAGATCCGGCATGGCGAATTGCTGGGTCCGCGGGCCGCCCTCGCGGGCAGCGACGTTCTGGACCTTCACGCGCACGGACACGACCGCGGGCTTCACCCGGTCGATCACATCCGCGAAGGAGGGCATCGCGATGGGCTGGGAGAGAGAGCGCAGCTCGGCATGAGCGGGAGCCGGCGCCATGATGCCGGTCTGGACAGCACCACCGGCGAGAAGAGCCGCAACCGCAGCGGCTCCGAGGTAACGGGCGCCGCGCTTGCGGGCAGAGGACGAGATCTGAGCAAACATGTGGTCTTCACCCCTCAGGAGATGGAAAACTCGATGAGGGGAAGATGGGGGGTCGCCCGTTACAATGCGCTCGCCCGGAGATGAAATCTTCGTAAGGTTTGCGGGTGCCGGCACCCGCCCGACGTGTACCCAACGACGGCGGCGTCAAGCCGAACTCGACCGTGGCCGGTTGACAAGGAAAAGCCCCGCACGGCTGTGCGGGGCCGGCGGGGCAGGATGAAGGAGCGCCTTCAGCCGGGCCCTCTACGCAACGCGGCCCGTGATCGTGACCTTAAGTCACCTTCGTTAAGGGGTGGTTTCCTGAGCCCAGGTCCCGCGAAGGATTTGGCCCAGAGGCCGAAAGGAAGACGATCAGCACCGCAGCCTATGGGCCGTCTCGAATTCGCGCGCTCCGCTCCCGCCCGAAGGAGAGATCACAGCGCGGTGAGCCACCCGGATCCGGGCGCCCACAGCCACGCGACCTACCGGCTAGCCGACGTAGAAGTCCGCCGCCGTCACGAGAGCCTTGTTGGCGAGAACCGCGAAGCGCATCGCGGCACCGGCCCCATTCCCATCCGCGTCGTAGAAAAGGGATCCGGTCGTCTGGTCGTAGATGATCCGGTCGTCCGCATCCTGCGCCCCCGCGCCGAGGCGAAACTCCTCCGCGAGCAACGCCGGTCCAGTCCTGTTCGCCAGAGCGAGGGCCTTGAAGACGGCATCGTCGAGCACGATCCGATCGTCGCTGGACGAGAAGTCCCGAATGATGTCGGCATTGCCCGGGAGCAGCGCGGTATCGAACTTGAAGGTGTCACGTCCTGAACCGCCCCAGAGCTGATCGCGGCCGCTGCCGCCGACGAGCGTGTCGTTGCCGGCATCGCCCCTCAGCTGATCGCGCCCCGTTCCGCCGAATAGCCGGTCGTGATCGGTGCCGCCCACCATCAGGTCGTCGCCACTCTCGCCCTTCAACAGATCACGACCGGCGCCGCCGTTCAGTCGATCCTGGCCGCTGCCTCCGACGAGGACATCGCTGCCGCCTTCGCCTTTGAGACGGTCGTTGCCGGTCCCGCCGTAGAGCCGATCCAGGACCACGCCCCCGACCAGGAGGTCGTCGCCGGAACTACCCTTGAGCTGATCGCGGCCGGCGCCGCCGTAGAGTTGATCATGGCCGCCGCCTCCGGCGAGAATGTCGTTGCCACCGAGCCCCAATATCCCGTCGTCGTAGGGTGTTCCGGGGAGATTATCGTCGTCCGGCGTTCCGACGATCGTCTTGCCAACTTGTTCGATCAAGCCGCCGGAACTGGCGGCCGCGAGCACGGCGGCCGCATCCACCACTTCGAAATTGCCGCCATTCAGGGTCTTGAGAACCTGAAGCGCGTCGTTGTCCCAGCGCTCGTCGGGGGATCCGGAGATGTACCAATCCGAGCCGTTGTCGGCGAGGATCATCCCGTACTTCTTGAGCGTGTTGATGATGATGCGGACCTCGGGCGTGGCATTCGCCGGAATGGGGGTGTCGGCTTTCAACCGCACATGCATGCCGAACGGCGCCGCGCCGTCGATGCTGTCGGCCCAGTGGCTCGCTGCCCCCACATACGCCATGGCGGTGTTGGCCTGGGACAGCGTGAAGCGCAGCGCATGCCCCAGCGTGGCGTTCTGGGGATCCGCCTCGAGGGCGTTCTGGACGTCCTCGAGGCGGACGAGACCCGGGAAGACCGGGAGCCCGGCGGCATCCGCGGAGGTCCAGCCCATGGGACGCTGGAAGTCGCCGCCCTGCAGATCGAATACGGCAGCCTGCCCGGACCAAGCCCCCGTGAGCGGATCGAAGTCGGCATAGAGAACCTCGTAGAGCTTACCGAGACCGTTCGGAGCGTTCGGATCACGCTCGACCACGATCACGTGCCGATCCGAGCCGCCCTCGATCGGCGCATTGGCCGGGATCGGGAACGGCCCGTCGTCTCCCTCTTCTCCCCAATAGGTCTCGAGAAAGGGGACCAGGGGCTGCCCCTTGTCGATGACGATGTAGGGGATCCCGATCGGATTGCCCTGCCACAGGCCGGATCCGAAATCGGCCTTGATGTTCATGCCCGGCGAAATGGCTGCGATGATCTGGGCGGAATTAGCCGCAAGCGGGAGCTTGTCGACCGGGGTATTCCACACGCTCTTGTTCGAGAAGGGTAACGCACCGTTGAGATCGGCACCAATACCGAGGTTCGGGAAAGACAACTGCAAAGCCTCCAGCGCAAATGCATTTGCGAGCTCACGACAGCTCCTGTCCCACCCTAGGTTGCTTTATGGCTTTAATATGTTGACCAAAAGTGTACATCCCGGATCATCTGCCAGGGGTGGCGCGAACTGATGTTTCTCCCTTGATGAGGTTTCTCAAATTACATGCACCAGGACGAGGCATGACTCTTGAACGGCCTGGAGATCTCTCGTTAGGGACGCTGTATGCGTTCTGTGACCGCATGCGACATGGTTCAATCCGATAGAGACATCCTTCGGATCCTATGCAGAGTAGGTTCCCGTCGCTTCGTTCGGACGTTCCGAGATCCCCAGCGGGCACCGCAGCGTTGCAGGGGAAGGTATGATGAGGTTTTGAGAGAGCAGCCGCTTCCTCAGTTGCTGGCCAGCGCGACTCCCCTAATCCGAGGCACATGGCCGAAGGGATCGCGGGATCGGCGCATCTTCGAGGCAGTCTGGCTTCGACCGTAGCGGGGCCGACAATGCGTGCTGGGGGCTATAGCATAGGGCTCCGTTGCGATCTTCGGGCGCACGATCCCACGCGGGCGTTTACCGCCGCAGCACCTGCTCCAGCGCGGCCTTCTCCTGCTCGTCCAGCGGACGGGCCTCCGCGGTCCGGCGACGGCGCAGGGCGGAATAGAGGCCGAGCGCGCCTAGCGAGAACACCAGCACCGGAGTCAGCCACAAAAGCAGGGTGTGGAGCCCGAAGACCGGGCGCAGGAGCACGAACTCGCCGTAGCGAGCCACGACGTAGTCCTGGATGGCGCCATCGCTGTCGCCGGCCTTCAGACGCTCGCGCACGAGGACGCGGAGATCCTTGGCGAGGGGCGCATCGGATTCGTCGATGGACTGGTTCTGGCAGACGAGGCAGCGCAAGCCCGCCGAGATGTCCCGTGCGCGTCTCTCCATCGCGGGGTCCTTGAGGACCTCGTCGGGCTGCACGGCTCCTGCCGGCGCAGCGAGCAGGAGGATCGCGAGGAGTGAGGCGGCGAGGCGTCTCATGATGCCTACTCGGCCGGAGCCGGGATGCCCTGCGGAACCTTGGCCCGAACCGGCGCGCCGACGCGGAAGCGCCGGTCCGTGAGGGAGACGGCGCCGCCGAATGACATGATCACCGCTCCCAGCCAGATCAGGAGGATCAGCGGCTTGTAGTAGAGACGGACGCCGATGGATCCGTCCGGCTGCACATCGCCGAAGCTCGCATAAACCTGGCTCAGTCCCACGGACAGGATGCCGGCCTCCGTGGTCGGCATGCCGCGCGTGAGATAGAGGCGCTTCGTGGTCTCGACGGTGCCGACCTCCGACCCTCCCCGGAAGACCCGCATGAGCGCCGCATCTTCGCGATAATTCGGGCCGGTGCGCGGGACGACACGCTCGAGGCGAGCCTCGTAGGGTCCGGCCTGGATGCGCTCGCCGGTCTTCAAGGTCGCGATGGTCTCGACGCTCCAGGCGCTGGCTGCGATGCCGATCACCGTGACCCCGACACCGGCATGGGCGAAGATCGTGCCCCACGTGGAGCGCGGCAGGCCGCGAGCGCGCTGAACGGCCACACCGAAGCCTTTGCCGCGGCTCCAGGAGCGCGTGACGATTTCGTTGATCGACCCGAGCACGAGGTAGAGGCCGAGCCCGATGCCGAGCGGCGCCGCGACGGGTCCGCCGATCGTGAGGGCGAGGAGCACGAGCGTTGCCACGATCGCAAAACCGAAGACCGCCACGAGGCGCTGGCTCGTGCCGAGCATGTCGCCCCGCTTCCAGGCAAGCGTCTGTCCGAACGGCACGAGGAGCAGCAGGGGAACGACGATCGGAAGGAAGGTGAAGTTGAAGAACGGCGCGCCGACCGAGATCTTCTCGCCCGTGAGCGCCTCCAGGGCGAGAGGATACAGCGTGCCGATGAAAACCGTTGCGCACCCCGTCGCGAGCAGGAGGTTGTTGACGACGAGCGCGCCTTCCCGGGACACCGGCGCGAAGATGCCGCCCTGCTGAAGCGAGGGCGCGCGCCAGGCAAACAGCGCCAGCGATCCGCCGATGAACACGATGAGAATGCCGAGGATCACGATGCCGCGGGCCGGGTCGACAGCGAAGGAGTGCACCGAGGTCAACACGCCGGAGCGCACCAGGAAGGTGCCGAGAAGCGACAACGAGAACGTCAGGATGGCGAGCAGCACGGTCCAAACCTTGAGGGCCTCCCGCCGCTCCATGACGACCGTGGAATGGAGAAGGGCCGTGCCGGCGAGCCAGGGCATCAGCGAGGCGTTCTCGACCGGGTCCCAGAACCACCAGCCGCCCCAGCCGAGCTCGTAATAGGCCCAGTAAGAGCCCATCGCGATGCCAAGGGTAAGAAACACCCAAGCCGCCAGGGTCCATGGCCGAACGGCCCGCGCCCAGACCGCATCGATCCGGCCATCGATCAATGCCGCCATCGCGAAGGCAAACGAGATCGAGAATCCCACATAGCCGATGTACAGAAGGGGCGGGTGGATCGCGAGGCCGGGGTCCTGCAGGACCGGATTGAGGTCTTGTCCCTCGAGCGGAGCCGGGAACACTCGCGCGAACGGGTTCGAGGTCGCGAGCAGGAAGCCCAGGAAAGCGACCGTGATCGAAGCCTGAACCGCGAGCGTGTTGGCGCGAAGCCGCGGCGGCACGGCATTCTTGGCGACCGCCACGATGCCCCCGAACAAGGCCAGGATGAGAACCCAGAGGAGCATCGAGCCCTCGTGGTTCCCCCAGACGCCTGTGAGCTTGTAGATGAAGGGCTTCGTGGAATGCGAGTTCTGGACGACGTTGAGAACCGAGAAGTCCGACGTCGCATAGGCCAGCGTCAGGGCCCCGAACGCGAAGCCGATGCAGGCCAGCACCGCCAAGGCCGCGGGCCCGGCAACGCCCATCAGAACGGGATCGTCGGTGCGGGTGCCCCACAACGGCACGGCGAATTGGATCAGGGAGAGCCCCAGCGCCAGCGCGAGTGCGAAATGTCCTGCTTCGACCAGCACGCCTCTGCCGTCCTCTCCTGCTCAGCCTGTTGTGGGGATTTTTGCCGATGTTGCCAGTGTCCCTGACGCCGCAGGGAGACCTTATGGAGCTCGAAGGGAGCTATCCCGGCACGCCCGGGCGGGCAGGCTTCGACCCGAGGAGGCCTATGGAGCGGGAGCCGCCTGGCCTTTTGTCTGCCCCTGCCAATGGCCCTGGCTCTTCAGGGCATCGGCAACCTCACGGGGCATGTAGGTTTCATCGTGGCGGGCCAGGACGGTGTCGGCCTTGAAGGTCCCGGAAGGGTCGAGCATTCCTTCAGCGACCACGCCTTGCCCCTCCCGAAACAGATCGGGGAGAATGCCCTGGTAGCGCACCGGCAAAGACCCGAGGCCGTCCATGACCTCGAAGGTGATCTGCTGGTTCGCGCCGCGCTTGATGGAGCCCTCCTTCACGAGCCCGCCGAGGCGGAACCGGGTGCCGGGCTGCACGCCCTTGGCCGCGATATCGCCTGGGGCATGGAAGAACACGATCGTGTCGCTCATGGCGTAGAGGACCAGGCCAAGAGCCAGCGCGAGGACTCCGCCGGCCATGCCAATCAGGGTCAGGCGACGCTGTTTGCGGGTCATGGTTTCGAATCGTTGCCGATCTTGAGATCACGCGCCATAGCATCGATCCGGGCAACGGCCCCTTGATCTGTCGCAAGGGCGGTTCGGGCTTTGGCATGCGTGGCCCTGGCCTTCTCGGGCTGCCCGAGCACCACGTAGGACCGCATCAGACGGGCCCACTCCTCGGCGCTGCCGCCTCCGTTCTCAAGGCGATCGGCGAGGCTTTGCACCATGCCGAGAATAGCTTCGCGGTCAGGCGCCGGCTGGGCCGGGGCCGTGTTGCCGTCGAGGCGCGCGATCTGCTCTTTGACGACGGGTGTCCACGGCGCGCCGGCCGGCGAGGATGACAGGATTGCGGCGTATTCCGCACGTGCTTTCTGGGGATCGCCATCCTGCTCGGCGGCGCGCGCCAAGTAGTAGCGGGCCTTCGGCATCGCGGCATCGAGCTGAAGCGCCTGCTGAAAGGCGGCGCGGGCGTCAGCCGGCACAACGCCATCCTGTGCAGCCACAAGGGCCTCGCCCAGATTGGCGAGGCGGTTCGGGTCGGGGCCGAGAAGACGCACCGCAGCCTCGTAGGCCCGGGCGGCATCCTCGGGGCGCCCGAGACGCATATAGACGGGAGCGACGACCTCCCAACCACGACCATCGTTCGGGTTCTGAGCGAGATGAGTTTCGATGCGTGCGAGCACCGAGGCAAGGTCGAGCTGTTCGCGATTCTCGCTCGGTCGGGCGGCTTGGCTTTGCCCGACCAGCTGCGGCGAGCCGTAAGCGCCATAAACCGCGAGGGCGAGCAACGGCACGATCGAAAGAGCCAGTGCCGACGCGGCCCGACGGCGGCGCAGGGCAGGCTCCCCCAAGGCATCGTTTCCCTGTCCGACCGCCCCGGTCGCGCGGAGAAGGCGGCGTCCAGCCTCGGCCCTCGCGGCTTCGGCCTCGACGTCGGACAGGAGGCCGCGGTCGCGGTCACGGTCGATCTCGGCGATCTGATCGCGGTAGAACTGAGTGTCGGAATCGATGGCGGCGCCCGGATCCCGGTGACGCGAGAGCGGCCAAAGAACCGCCAGCACGGCCACAGCCGTCATCGCGCTCAAGATGATCCAGATCGTCATGAGCCCCTACTTAGCCCGCGCGCCTCCGGGGTACGATGGCACCTTCAGGCGACACGGTGTCGCTTTGAACGCGAGACGTGAGGCGAATCCGGCCCTGCCGCGGCGACGGCGCGGGATGTGAGGCGGATCCGGCCCCATCGAGGCGACGACGCGGGAAGTGAGGCGAATCCGGCCTCTTGAGAAGACGACGCCCGGGGCGAGGCGGATTCGCCTGCATTGGAGGAGACGGCCACATGCCGTTGGCGCGGCGAGGGGCTCGAAGGCCCCTCCCCTCTCAGCGGCAGATCCGCACGCGCCTCACGACGAGGTCGCCCCAATAGTTGACTTTGCGGCGCACAACGATGCGGCAATCATCGTAAGGCGCAAAACTGCGCCGCTCGAAAACCGGCCGAGCCCAGGGCCGCTCCCTCCCGGCATAGCGATCCTCGTCGTCCTCGATGACGGAGCGGCGCTCGACGCGTTCCTCGAAGCGCTGGCGGGGACGAACCTCCTCACGCTCCTCGACGTCCCGATATCGCGACGTCTCGTAACGATCTCCGCCATAGGGGTAGATGTCGGCGGCCCCTGCACCGCCCGCCAGGGTGAACAGGGCCAGGCCTGCGGCCAATGTCGTCCGCATCACGGTCATCGTGCGCTCCTCGAAGGTGCCGACTCGCATCCCGAGTCGGCCGATGAGCGGACGATGTCCTCGCCTGATTGAAGGCTCGCCCAACGCGGCTTGCAGGCGCCGTTCATGTTCTGGAGGCCACGTCAGCTAGGAGCCTGTCCGAGTAAGCGTCTCGACGAGCGGCTTGCGGGATGTTTCACTTGGCTCATGGCCAAGACGTTTCGCTCGTGGGACGTGGACCAGGGCTGGCTTCTGCCGCCCTCGGTGCACG
>JAESFL010000397.1_pt1 | contig 33452 bp, 26 predicted proteins | sample 9269401 | NCBI WGS metagenome assembly JAESFL01 (sample SAMN14506025, study PRJNA617098) | algae metagenome | isolation source: Gloeocapsa sp. UFS-A4-WI-NPMV-4B04 and co-occurring heterotrophs from desert... | place: USA: Utah | collected 2006-10-01 | reverse complement strand
TGACACCGAGTTGGCAGGTGGGCCGATCGTCCTCCCCGGCCCGATGCCCCTCTCTCTGATCCCCGTCTCGATCAGAGGACCTTCAGCCCCGCTCCGGCGGGGCTTCTTGTACGCGCCGCATCGAGAGACGAACAGCAAAACGATAACGTGGCTCGTGTATCCGCCGCTCCATCAAGGTTGGAAGCAACAGCACAGCTCCTCGTCCCGAAACGTGTCTGCCGCGACCAATGTCGACGGCAGCCAGGGCGGTTTGCCCGGCGGCTGCGAGACCGAGAACGCTGTCCTGAAAGGGGACAGCCCCACGGGGTGCAAAGGCGTGATAGCATGCAGAACTCCCTCCCCTGGGTTGCCTAAGCGCCTCACGGGGGCTGCTATCTCCGCGCTTCCATGCAATAGGGCACGGGCGAACGGGAGCTTTAGACGCCGGCTGGACAGCGGTGCAGACCGCTCCAGGGAGATGATCCATGCATGCACTCGCCGTTGCAGCTGCCCTCTTCTGGTGCAGCCTTTTGGCCGCCACGGGAGCTTCGGCGGTCGAGAGGCTGAGCGTGGGCGTCTTGAAGTTCGGCACCGTCTCCTGGGAGATGGATGTCATCCAGCGCCATGGGCTCGATCGGGAGCAGGGACTTGCGATCGACGTCGTGGAGCTTGCCTCCAACGAGGCCACGAGAGTGGCGATTCAGGCCAGATCCGTCGACATGATCGTCAGCGACTGGCTTTGGGTTACGCGGCAGCGCGCCGAGGGGACCTCGCTGACCTTCGTGCCGTTCTCCACGTCGATCGGGGCCCTAATGGTATCCGAGACCTCATCGTTGCGGTCCATCCGCGACCTCAAGGGAAAACGCATCGGCGTTGCGGGCGGACCGCTCGACAAGTCCTGGCTGATGCTTCTCGCTCTCGCGCGCCAGCAGCACGGTATCGACCTCGCCCGCGAGGCGGAGCCGGTCTATGGAGCGCCCCCTCTTCTGACCGAAAAGCTTGCGAGGGGCGAACTCGACGGCGCTCTGCTCTTCTGGAATTTTGCAGCGAAGCTGGAGACGCAAGGCTTCCGCCGTCTGGTGGTCTTGGAGGATGTGGAGCGCGCCCTCGGAGCCAAGGAGCCGGTCGGAATGGTGGGATATACCTTTCACGACGCTCTCGCCCGGGCGAGACCACAGGCTCTGGCAGCGTTCCTCAGAGCGAGTGCACGCGCGAAGGCGATCATGCGGGATTCCGACCCCGAATGGGAGACACTCAAGCCCCTCGTCCGAGCGGAGTCGGACGCTGTCTTCGAGCGCCTGCGGATCCGCTTCCGAGAGGGAATACCGACGCGGACCGCCGCCGAGGAGCAGGCGGATGCGGCGCGGCTCTACGACGTCATGGTCGAGGTCGGTGGCGAAAAGCTTGTGGGACGTGCAACCTCACTCACAGAGGGCACGTTCTACAGAGCGCTTCAGCCCTAGATCCCGTGAACCGACCCGTTCCAGGCGTGATGATGGCGCGGGGCCTATCGGCCCTTCTTCTCGTCATGGTCTGGAGCGCGGCCGCCGTCTGGGTCGACGACCGCTCGCTTCCGACGCCACTCGCCGTCTTGGCTGCCGCAGGACGCGAAATCGCAACAGGCGATCTTATCGAAGCCGTTCTCGTCACGTTGGCGCGGGTGTGCGTTGCCTTCTTCCTCGCCATGCTGGCCGGCAGCGTCGTGGGCTATTGGCTCGGGCGATGGCGCAGGGCGGACTCGATCCTCGACCTGTGGCTCATCATCCTTCTGAATATTCCGGCTCTCGTCATCATCATCCTTGCCTATGTCTGGTTCGGTTTGAACGAGGTCGCGGCGATAGGAGCCGTTGCCGTGACGAAGCTCCCGAACGTCGTCGCCGTCGTGCGCGAGGGCGCGCGCTCCCTCGATCCGAAGCTCGAAGCCGTTGCGGCGATCTACAGGTTTTCGGCCGCTACCCGTCTCCGTCATGTGGTGGTGCCTCAACTCCAACCATACCTTGCGGCTGCTGCCAGAACCGGTCTGTCCCTCGTCTGGAAGATCGTTCTCGTCGTGGAACTCCTCGGCCGCTCGAATGGGGTCGGCTTCGAACTCCACCTTCGTTTTCAGAACTTCGATGTGGCCGGGATCCTCGCCTATTCCCTCAGCTTTACCGCTGTCATGATCGCCATCGAGTTCGCTGTGCTCCAGCCTCTGGAGCGTCGCGCGAGGCTCTGGCGTGTCGCGACCGTCTGAAACATCCACCTGTGAGGTGGTCATCCGCCGGAAGACGTATCGTTCAGCGGTCGGTGACACGATAGAGGTCGTCCGCGATCTGGCGTTCACGCTCCCGGCGGGAACGGCAACCGCGATCGTCGGTCCGTCCGGATGCGGAAAGACCACGACCCTCAATATCCTGCTCGGTCTCGATCGTGACTTCCAGGGCGAAGTTCGCGGTGCTCCGCAACGCATCGGAGCCGTTTTCCAGGAGCCGAGGCTCCTGCCATGGCGCACGGCTGCCGAGAACATAGCGTTGGCCGAGCGGAGCATGCGATCCGCGCCGATCAAGCCGGAACTGCTTCGTCTTCTGGGCATCGAAGACGTCCTGGACCGTTACCCGGCAGAGCTCTCCCTCGGCCTCGCTCGGCGTGTCGCGCTCGCGCGGGCGCTCGCGATCGCTCCGGACCTCCTTGTCCTCGATGAACCCTTCGTCTCGCTGGATGAGGCTACAGCGGAGCGCCTCCACCGGCTGATTGAAGATGTGATCGCCACGCGTTCCGTGACGACCGTACTCGTCACCCATGATCTCGATGAGGCGGCGCGCCTTGCGGATCGGGTCCTCGTGCTCACGCCTCGGCCGGCGACGCTTCACCAGATCATCGACCTGCCGCCGCGGCCAGCTCGCGATTCTGCCGCGGTCTCGCTGCTGCGTTCCTCGATCGACATGAGCTTAGCCCGATAGAACATTGATCTCGTGAGAGGGAACCGGCTCACGCCAAGACTTGAAACCAATGAGAGTCAAGAGCCGATTCCACGACGGGAGAACGGCTGCAGTGGGCGCAACCGGGCCTTGCCGGCAATTTTTGTCCGATCGCTCTGATCCATTCGGACGGCCCTGATCGCAGGTCTGCAATGTCCGGATTGCCGAATCATTCCACCTGCCAGGCAGGGGGCTGCATGGAAGGCGAGTTTCCTCAGCCGATGGGAGAAGAGAACTAGAGCTGTTTCCACTTGCGTGGAATCATCTCTTGTCTCTGGTTCGACGCGTTTTCTTCACGTGAGCCGGATCCACCTCACTCAGATCAACGCTTCGTTTCTGAGTGATCACGTTTTCTTCACGCGAGCCGGATCCACCTCACTCGAAAACGCTCTAGATCACCCAGAATGCATGATGTGAGAGATCGATCGAACCGACGAATTGCGCCACGGCTACCTTGGCCTGCGAGCCGGTACCGTCCGGATCGTAGTAGAGCAGTCCCGACGCTCGGTCATAGATGAGCCTGTCGGATGCATCGGCCGCCTTCGTGCCCAGCGTGAAGGCTTCGGCCTGCACCTGACGCGCGCTGCCGAGCATCGTGAACTCCGAACGCTTGAGGCTGATCTTGTCGGCGTAGGGATTGAAATCCCTGATCTCATCGACGCCCGCGCCCGGCTTCGTGTCGAAGACGATATTGTCGTAACCCTCGCCGGTCGTGATTCTGTCCTGACCCCGCCCACCCAGCAGGACGTCGTTGCCATTGCCGCCCTGGAGGGTGTCGTTACCGTCGCCCCCCGAGAGCCGGTTATGGCCGGAGCCGCCTTTGAGGACGTCGTTGCCACCCTTACCGAACAGTGCATCGTCTCCGGCGAAGCCGTTCAGCACGTTGGCGACGTTGTTGCCGGTGATCTTGTTGGTCCCCGCATTGCCGTTGCCGGTCCGGGCCGTGCCGAGCAACACCAGGTTCTCGAGATGGGCCGTCAACGAAAAGCTGATGAACGATCGCACAGTGTCGATGCCGCCATGGCTCTCGTCGATTAGGTCTCCGACTCGGTCCACCACGTAGGTGTCGTTCAGATACCCGCCCCGCATCCGGTCGATCCCGGAGCCGCCGTCTAGGACGTTCCGCGCGTATTTGGCCCCGATCAGATCATCATTTCCGTCCTCGCCGTAGAGACGCGCCGATTGGCTGAGCTGCCCTCTCAGGGTGTCGTCGCCGGCGCCCCCGTAGAGATAGTCACGCAGCCCTCCGCCCGTGAGGAGATCATTGCCCTCGCCCCCGAAAAGACGGTTCTCGGCGTCCGATCCGCCGGTGAGCCTGTCGTCCCCCTCGAAGCCGTAGATGATGTTCTCGAAGACACTGTCCTCGCCCTTCAGGCTATCGGCCAGGGGGGTTCCGTTCAGAATGGTCGGCATGCAAGCCCCTCTCTCGAATTCAGCGAACTAGCAGAAAACCGCCTGTCTTGAGGATGAGACCATCAGACAAGATCGGGACGCTTGCCTCGGGCAGCAGCCGTCGGACCGACCCCATGCCATGCATGAGGGGTGACATGCCGCCCCGGGTGAGCGTCGGTGTGTCGTACGGCTTCAGAATGCACATAAAATATATCACATCAAGGAATTTTTTATTTATTTGTTAATGATTGGAATGAGCTTTATGCCGGCAACGTCTTGGCCGACGGAGTGACCAGCCGGTCGGCACCTGGCCGGTGCTGCATCCGGGCCGGTCAAACGGGTCCGCTCCATCGCGAACTGCGCGTGTTCGACTGAGCGTGCGCGGGTTCAAGGCTCAGCCTGCTCCGTCACGGCAACCCCCAGGGCCAGTTGACGTCGCTCGCGCTCGCCCGAACCGCCAGGGGCGGCGCTCTGTCGCGCCTTCGCTCAGGTGAGTCCCAAGCCAGAACTCGTCGCGGGTCGGATCCTCTCCTATGCCTGCTCCGGTGAGATCACCCGGAACCCGCTGCCCCAAGCGTAGGCGCGGGGAGGACCCTATGAGCCTCCTACCCCTCCTCGCCTTGGAGGCGCACCAGCGGAGGTGGGTAATCGCGGGGGCTCCATTGCTATCCGCCGCTGCCGGCTCCTCGTCGCCTGCAAGCGGGTGCGCCGCGTGTCCACCGGCTCTGCAGGACTCATGGCCAGAGGCGGGGATCTCGATCATGGTGGTCCGCGAATCTCATCGAGGGAACGGATGACCTTTGCGCTTGGGCCTCGCCTCCGGGACGGTCTTGCTGCTTTGCGCCGGGGCTGGCTGGCGATGACCGGCGGGACGGAGCGCCTGTCGAGCCCGCGCCTGCGCCGCGTTCTGCGCCAGGAGGAGCTGCGCGGCCTCTCCTTCGCGTTCAGCGCGCGGAGCGTCGCCGCGGGTGCCATCGCGGTCTGGCTCGTCACCCTCGTGCCGGCGCCGAGGGTCTTCTACTTCCTTGGAGTGGTCGCGCTTTTCTTCGCCCTGGGTCTCGTGCCGCATCTCCTGCGCGCCCATCGCTACGAGCGACCCATCAAGCTCGCCTTCATCCTGCTCGATGTTCTGCTGATCGTTTCCGTCATCCTCATCCCGCCGCCGTTCGACAACTCGGATTGGCCGATCCAAATGCGCCTGCGCTTTCAGGATTACCTGTATCTCCTCCTCTATCTCGTGGGCTCCGCCCTGTCCTATTCCGCCCTCAACGTGATCTGGACCGGGCTGTGCACCATCGCGGTCTGGTCGGCCGGGTTCATGACGATTTATCTGCGGCCCGACACGGCCACCTGGGCGAATCGCATGGGCGAGCGCACCGCGGTGCCACCCTCCGAGTCCCTCGCCCTCATTCTCGATCCTTCTTACGTCGGCATCAGCCAGCTCTGGAACCAGGTCGTCCTCACCCTCATCATGACGGCACTGCTGGTTGCGGCCGTGACGCGGGCCCGCCGCACCCTCGTCCGGCAGGCCCGAGCCGAGGCCGTGCGGGCGGATCTCGCTCGCTATCTCTCGCCGGATGTCGCAGACATTCTGGCGGCCCAGCCGGCTGCCCCGTTCGGCGCTCCTGCGAGCCGGCCCGTATCGGTGCTGTTCGCCGACATCGTGGGCTTCACAGCCTATGCCGAGGGCTTGCCGCCGGATCGTGTCGTCGCCCTCCTGCGCAGCTTCCACGCCCGCGCCTGCAGGGTGGTGTTCGAGCATCGGGGCACCCTGGACAAGTTCCTGGGCGATGGCTTCATGGCGACCTTCGGGACCCTGGCCGAGGATGAGGGAAGTGCCCGCAAGGCCTTGGACTGTGCTTTCGCGCTGCAAGAGGAGATGGATCGCTGGAGCGCCAAACGCCGGGCCCGGGGAGCGTCGGCGCTCGCGGTCGTGGTGGGTGTCCATCACGGCCCAGCGATCGTCGGCAACGTGGGTGCGGATCAGCGTCTCGAGTTCACCGTGGTGGGCGACACCGTCAACGTGGCAAGCCGCCTTGAGCGGCTGACGCGGGAACACGCCTGCCGGATCGCCCTGACCGCGGAGGCGATCACGGCGGCCGGGGGCTTGGACGCCCTGCCTCACCGCTTCGAGCGGCGCGGCGCCGTGACGTTGCGGGGGCGCAAGCAGCCGGTCGATCTGTATGTGTGGCCTGCCGGACAGCCGATAGAGGCCGCAAGCGGCTCCCGGGCTTGATCCGTCGCGTCGCAGAGTCCAAGCAGGCTCGCACAAGCGCGTCCTCGCACAAGCGCGTCCTGCATTCGCGAGACGGCTGCGTCATGGGTCTTTTACCCATGATCCGCTTCCGTCGGGCGGGTCTCGTCTGAGCCAACTTGTCTTTACGAATGCAGGCCAGGGGTGGTTCAATTCGGGCGGCCGTACAGGCCGGCATTCGGGTCAGGCGACAAAGGGGCGGGCAGAGAGCGATGGATCAGACCAAGCTGGAGGCGTTACGCGCCCGTTATAGTGGCGCGAAGCTGAAGGACGTGCAGGATTCGGCATTTGCCCAGGTGTCCGCGCAGGTGATGTCGAGCGACGATCGCCGGCAATGGCCGTTCGCGGATCCCGCAACCCTGCTCGGCGCGCGCTATGATCCGGACGCTGCGGAGAACGGCTTCAAGGGGCTCGACGTGGCCCTCGTCGGAGTTCCGATGGATCTCGGCGTGACCCATCGGACGGGTGCCCGATTCGGCCCCCGGGCCGTGCGCGGGGCGGAGCGCATCGGGCCCTACGAGCACGTCTTGCGCTGCGTTCCCATGAGCGGGCTACAGGTTGCGGATGTGGGCGACGTGCCGATGCGCAGCCGCTACTCTCTGGCCGATTGCCACGCCGATATCGAGGCCTTCTACGCCCGCATTCGCGAGGCCGGCGTGGTGCCCCTCACGGTCGGCGGTGATCACTCGATCACCTACCCGATCCTGCGGGCGCTCGGGGCGGGGCGCCCCGTCGGCATGATCCACATCGACGCCCATTGCGACACGGCGGGCGAGTTCGAGGGCACCAAGTTCAACCACGCACAGCCCTTCCGCCAGGCGGTGCTCGATGGCGTGCTCGACCCCGAGCGCACGATCCAGATCGGCATTCGCGGTGCGGCCGAGTGGCTGTGGGAGTTTTCTTACGAGAGCGGCATGACCGTGATCCACGCCGAGGAGATCGACACCCTGGGGATGTCGGCTGTGATCGCGCGGGCCCGGGACGTCGTGGGCGACGGGCCGGTCTACCTCTCCTTCGACATCGATAGCCTAGACCCTGCCTTCGCCCCCGGCACGGGCACCCCGGAAGTCGGGGGGCTCACGCCCCGCGAAGCGCTCACGCTGCTGCGCGGTCTCGTCGGGCTCGACTGGGTCGGATGCGATGTCGTCGAGGTCGCGCCGCAATACGACCCCTCCACGGTCACGGCACAAAGCGCCGCCCAGGTTCTGTTCACCGAGCTCTGCCTCGTTGCCATGAGCCGGGGCCGTTCCTACCGCTAGTGGTCGGCCCAGGCTCGAACGACGACCGACGTCAGGCCGCGTGAGCGCGGCTCGGGGTTCGTGCGGGAGCGATTCCATAGGTCTGGCAGAGAGCCGCCATGCGGTTCAAGGCGAGGTCCGGGTCACGCAGAAGTCGGGCCTGATCGGCGAGGCGGAACACGTCCGCGTAATGCAGGATGCCCCGGGCCGATTGCATGCCGCCCACCATCGTGAAGTGATCCTGGAAGCCGTTGAGCCAGGCCAGGAACACCACGCCCGCCTTGTAGAACTGCGTGGGCGCCTCGAAGATCTTGCGGGACAGGGGAACCGTCGGGGCCAAGATCGCCTCGTAGCCCCCGAGGTCGCCGGCAGCGAGCCTGTCGAGGGCTGCCGCGGCGGCGGGCGCGATGGGGTCGAAGATGCCGAGGAGCCCGTGGGAGTAGCCCTTCTCGTCGCCGGCGATGAGCTCGGCGTAGTTGAAATCGTCGCCGGTATACATGTGCACGCCCTCGGGCAGGCGGCGGCGGAAGGCGACTTCCCGATCCTTGTCGAGGAGCGAGATCTTGATGCCCTCGACCTTGGCGCGGTTGTCCCGGATGATCGCGAGCACCGTCTCCTCGGCCCGGTCGAGATCCGCGTCGCCCCAGTAGCCTTCGAGCGCAGGATCGAACATCGAGCCGAGCCAGTGCAGGATCACCGGCGAGCGGACTTGTGCCAGGATCCGCCCGTAGACAGCGGCGTAATCCTCGGGGCCGCGGGCCACCTGCGCGAGGGCACGGCTTGCCATCAGGATTGCGCGCCCGCCCTCGCCCTCGATGAAGCCGATCTGCTCCTCGTAGGCGCGGATGACGTCGTCGAGGAGCCGCGCCGCGCCGGGACCGAGGTGGTCGGTACCGGCGCCCGAAGCGAGGTCGCCGCCCTCCGCCTTCGCGGCGCGAATCGAGCGGCGAATCAGCTCCTGCGCGGTTGGCCAATCGAGCCCCATCCCGCGCTGGGAGGTGTCCATGGCTTCCGCGATCTTGAAGCCGAGCCGCCAGAGATGGCTGCGAAAGGCCATGGTCGCGTCCCAGTCGATCGAGGCCCTGAGCCATGGCGCATCGGCCTGCCGGGGGTCTGCGACCACGTGCGCGGCAGCGTAGACGATCCGCGGGCAGGCGCCCGAGGCGATGTCGGGAAAGGGCGAGGCCGCCCCGACACGGTACGACGTGAGCGACCCATCCGGATCGGGCAGCAGGATCGGGTTCATCGCGTCCTCCACTTTGGCGCTTGACAGCCGACGAAACCGACAGCATTGATTTGGAACGTTCCAAAATACACCACAAAGCCGCGGGAGGTGCAACATGCTTCAGAGTGCCTGCTGTCGGGATTTGAGCCCATCGGCTGCTGCATTCTTTGGAACGTTCTAAAAGGAGTGTGTCGTGACCCCCCGGGTGACCATCGTTGACATCGCAGGCAAGGCCGGCGTCTCGAAGTCGACCGTGTCGCTCGTGCTGTCGGGCTCGCCGCTCGTGAAGGCTGAGACGCGCAGCCGGGTCGAGGGCGCGATCCATGACCTCGGCTATGTCTATAATCGTGGTGCAGCGAGCCTCCGGCGATCACGTTCCAACATCGTCGGCATGGTGATCAACGACCTTCTCAATCCGTTCTTCGCCGAACTCGCGGTCGGCATCGAGCGCGCTCTTCAAGGGTCGGATTACATCCCTTTCATCGCTAATACGGGCGAAAATCCCTCCCGGCAGGCGCAGGTCTTCCGCTCCATGCGCGAGCATGGCGCCACGGGCATCATCGTGTGCCCCGCCGTCGGCACCGATGCCGAGGCCTTAGGCGAGATCACGGGCAGCGGCCTGCCCGTCGTTCAGGCCATGCGCCGGGTGTCGGGCGCCGACGCCTCTGCGGTCATCCCCGACAATAGGGGCGGCGGAGCGCGCGCAGTCGAGCATTTGATCAAGCTCGGACATCGCCGGTTTGCCTTTCTCGGCGGGCAGGCGCGGATGAGCGCCTTTCGCGAGCGCTCGCAGGGATTTCTCGACGCCTTGGTGCGGGCAGGCCTACCCGCGGGGCCGGACCGCTTCATCGAGGCGCCGCCCACGAAAGCCGGTGGCGTCGTGGCCCTTGCCCATGCCCTCGCGCTGAAGGATCCGCCGACGGCGATCCTGTGCTTCAACGACATCGTGGCGGTGGGCGTCGTGCATGCCCTCGCGCAGCGGGGGCTCAAGGCCGGAATCGATATGGCGGTGGTCGGCTTCGACGATATCGCCGAGGCCGAGCACCTCGCGCCGGCGCTCACAACGATCGGGGTCGATACGATCGGCCTCGGCGAGCGGGCGGCCCAGATGCTGCTCCGCCAAATCGAGAGCGGCCATCCGAGGGTCGAAACCTATGTCGGCGAGGCCCGGCTCATCGTTCGGGAATCCTGCGGCGCGCCGCAGTGGCAGGCAGTCGGAGTCGAGGAGCGGGCATGACGGTACGTTGGGGGCTCATCGGGGCGAGCACGATCGCCCGGGAGTGGATGATCGGCGCCATTCGCGGGGCCGGCGGCGAGGTCGTGTCGGTGATGTCGAGCGATGCGAAGCGCGGCGCCCGCTACGCGGCCGAGAACGGTATCCCGCGCCACACCGCCTCCCTCGACGAGATCGTGAACGATCCAGGGGTCGACTCCGTCTACATCTCGACCACGAACGAGCTCCACAAGGAGCAGACCCTCGCGGCCGCGAAAGCCCGCAAACATGTGCTCTGCGAGAAGCCGCTTGCCCTCGACCTCGCGGATGCCCGCACCATGGTGGAGGCCTGCCGCGCCGCCGGCGTCGTGATGGGAACCAACCATCACCTTCGCAACGCGGGCGCCCACCGCACCATGCGCCAGGCCATCAAGGACGGGCTCATCGGCCGCCCGCTCGCCGCCCGCGTCTTTCACGCCGTCTACCTCCCGACCCATCTCCAGGGCTGGCGCATCACGACGCCGGGCGCGGGCGGGGGCGTCGTTCTCGACATCACCGTGCATGACGCCGACACGCTCCGTTTCGTTCTCGACGACGAGCCCGAGGATGTGGTTGCGCTCACGCAATCGGCCGGCATGGCGCAGGCCGGTCTCGAGGACGGGGTGATGGCCGCCATTCGCTTCCGGTCCGGCCCGATCGCCCAGCTCCACGATGCCTTCACGGCGCCCCATGCGGGCACGGGCTTCGAGGTGCACGGCACGGAAGGATCGCTGATCGGAAGCAATGTGATGACCCAGAAGGCGGTCGGCGAAGTCGTGCTGCGCAACGCCGAGGGCGAACGCGTGCTGCCGAGCGATTCCGAGAACCTCTACGTGCGCTCGCTCCAGCAGTTTCATGGGGCGATCCGGGGGGAAGGCCAGCCTTCCGCGACGGGGGAGGATGGGGTGCGCTCGATGGCGCTGGCGCTGGCCGTGCTCGAGGCGGCGCGAACCGGTCAACGAACGACCGTTAGAACCGGCCTGGAGGCGTAACGGTCATGGCATTTCCCCGCATCGTGACCGCCGGCGAAGCCGCCGCGCTCGTGCCCGACAACGCCGTGGTGACTGTCTCCTCCTCGAGCGGCCTCGGCTGTCCGGATGCCGTCCTCGCCGCGCTGGGCCGCCGCTTCGACGACACGAGCTCGCCCCGCAATCTTACGACCCTCCATCCCATCGCAGCGGGCGATATGTGGGGCATCAAGGGCATCGACCACATCGCCAAGCCCGGCCTACTCAGCCGCATCCTCGCTGGTTCCTATCCGAGCGGGCCCTCGAGTTCCGAGCCGCCGGCGATCTGGAGGATGATCACGGGAGACGAGATCCCCGCCTACAACATCCCGTCCGGCATCCTCTTCGACATGCATCGGGAGGCGGCGGCGAAGCGTCCGGGCGTGCTCACGAAAGTCGGCCTCGACACCTTTGTGGATCCGGCCCGCGAGGGCTGCGCCATGAACGGCAAGGCGGCCGCGGATCCCATCGTCCGCAAGGTGGATTTCGCCGACGACACCTGGCTATTCTTTCCCGTGATCACGCCGAACGTGGCGATCATCCGCGCCACCACGGCGGACGAGCGCGGCAACCTCTCCTACGAGCACGAGGGCGGCTATCTCGGGCCGCTCGACCAGGCTCTCTCGGTTCGCAACAACGGTGGTATCGTGATCGCGCAGGTCAAGCGCGTCGCCAAGGCCGGGTCGCTGAAGCCCCAGCAGGTGCTCGTGCCCGGCATTCTGGTCGATTACATCGTGGTCGCGCCCGACCAGATGCAGACGACCCAGACCGTGTACGATCCGGCGATCTCGGGCGAGATCTTCCGCCCCATGTCGAGCTTCTCCCTGACCGAATGGGGCCCCGGCAAGGTGATCGCGCGCCGGGTCGCGCAGGAACTGAGACACGGCGATGCCGTCAACATCGGGTTCGGCATCTCCGCCAACGTGCCTCGCGTCCTGATCGAGGAAGGCAAGCACGGGGGGGTGACCTGGGTGATCGAGCAGGGCGCCGTGGGCGGCGTGCCGCTCCTCGACTTTCAGTTCGGCTGCGCTTCCAACGCCGAGGCCATCATGCCCTCGCCCTACCAGTTCACCTATTTCCAGGGCGCCGGCTTCGACGCGTCGCTCCTGTCCTTCCTGCAGATCGATCGGCACGGATCGGTGAACGTCTCGAAGCTCGGCGTCCGCCCCCATGTGACGGCCGGTGCCGGCGGGTTCGTCGACATCACCGCGCGGGCGCGCAAGATCGTGTTCTCCGGCTACTTCATGGCAGGCGGCAAGCTCGCGATCGAGGATGGGCGCCTCAAGATCGAGCAGGACGGGCGGGTCAAGAAGCTCGTCGAAGAGGTCGAGCACGTCTCCTTCTCGGGACGCCGCGCGGTCGAACAGGGGCAGGATATCACCTATGTGACCGAGCGCTGCGTGATGCGCCTGACCCGTGAGGGCATCGAGCTGACCGAAATCGCGCCGGGAGTCGATCTCGAAGCCGACATTCTCGACAAGGCCGAATTCCCGCTCATCGTGCGCGACCGGCTCCGCCCCATGGACCCGTCTCTGTTCCAGCCGCAGCCCTTCGGGCTGGTTCTCGGGGGCAGCAATGAGTGACGTGTCCTCCAAGAAGGCCAATTCGAAGGCCGATTCGGAGGCGGGCGCCGTTCGCCTCGCTCGTGAGGGCCATCTGGCGACCATCACCCTCGACCGAACGACCAAGCTCAACGCCCTGACCCCCGCCATGATCGGGGCCCTCGAAGACGCAGTCGAGACCATCGAGGCCGACGGAGATTTGAGGGTCGTGATCCTCACCGGAGCCGGAGAACGCGCCTTCTGCGTCGGGGCCGATATCGGGGAATGGGCCGCGCTCGAACCCCTCGATATGTGGCGCCGCTGGGTGCGTGAGGGGCATCGGGTCTTCGACCGTGTCGCCCGGCTGCGTCAGCCTGTGATCGCGGTCCTCAACGGGCACGCTCTCGGGGGCGGTCTGGAACTGGCCGCCGCCGCCGATCTCCGGGTGATGGAGAGCCACGCCCGGGTCGGCCTGCCCGAGGCCGGCATCGGCACCGTGCCGGGCTGGTCGGGCACCCAGAGGCTCGTCCGCAGGGTAGGACCCCAGGCCGTGAAGCGCCTCGTCCTCACCGGGGAAACCCTGCCGGCCGACGCGGCCCTGCGGCTCGGACTCGCCGACGAGGTCTGCGAAACCGGGCGGGGGCGGGAGCGGGCGGAAGCCCTCGCCCGGTCGATCGCCAGCCGCGCGCCGGTCTCGGTGCAACTCGCCAAGCAGCTCGTCAACGCCGCCGAAGGCGAGGAGGCGTCAGGCGCCTTGGAGGCCATCGCCGGGGCGCTCGCGGCCTATACGGACGACGGACGGGAAGGGGTGGCGAGCTTCCGTGAAAAGCGCCAACCTCAGTTCAGGAACAGGTGATCTCGATGAACGCGCCCGCCTTCCTCCGCACACGCCTCGACGAGGCGCTCGCGCAGATCCCCAAAACCTACACGCTCCTGATCGATGGGGTGCCGACGAGCGAAACCGCTGGAGGCGGCGAGATCGAGCGCTCGAGCCCGGCGCACGATGTCCGGGTCTCGCGTTATCCTCGCGCCGGCAAGGTGGAGGTCGAGCGGGCCGTCGCGGCGGCGCGGCGGGCCTTCGACCAGGGCCCCTGGCCGCGAATGACGGGCGCCGAGCGCTCCCGCATCCTGCATCGGGCGGCGGACCTCATCGAGGCGAAGGCCGAGACCCTCGCGCTCCTCGATGCCCTGGAGGCCGGGAAGCCGATCGCGCAGGTGCGCGGCGAGATCGCCGGAGCCGTCGATATCTGGCGCTATGCCGCCGGCCTCGCCCGGGAACTGCACGGCGAGTCCTATACGCATCTCGGCGAGCACAAGCTCGGCGTCGTCGTTCGCGAGCCCATCGGCGTGGTCTCTCTCATCACGCCCTGGAACTTCCCCTTCCTGATCGTGAGCCAGAAGCTGCCCTTCGCATTGGCTGCCGGCTGCACTGCCATCGTGAAGCCGAGCGAGCTCACCTCCGCATCCACCCTGCTCCTGGGCGAGATCCTGCTCGAAGCGGGCGTTCCGCCGGGAGCCGTCAACATCCTCGCCGGCACGGGGGCCGAGGTCGGCGCCCTGATGACGGCCCATCCTGGCATCGACATGGTGTCCTTCACGGGCTCGACCGCCGTGGGCAAGCTCACTATGGCGGCCGCCTCGGCCACCCTCAAGAAAGTCTCCATGGAACTCGGGGGCAAGAACCCGCAGGTGATCTTCGAAGATGCCGACATGGACGCTGCGGTCGATGCCGCGGTCTTCGGGGCTTTCTTCAATGCGGGCGAGTGCTGCAACGCCGGAAGCCGTCTCATCCTCCAACGTTCCATTGCACAAGATTTCATCAAGGCGGTGGTCGAGCGGTCGAAAGGCGTCGCCCTAGGCGATCCGCTCGATCCCGCGACCAAGGTGGGGGCGATCATCACGCCCCAGCATCTCTCCAAGATCGAGGCTTACGTCGCGGAGGCTCGCGACGGCGGAGCGGCGGTGAGCCTCGGGGGCGGACGCCTCTCCTCGCCGACGGGCCTCTTCATGGAGCCGACCGTGATCTCGGCGGTGGAGCCCGGGATGCGAATCGCGCGCGAGGAGGTGTTCGGGCCCGTGCTCTCGGCTCTGGTCTTCGACACGCAGGACGAGGCGGTCGGAATCGCGAATGCGACCGAGTACGGGCTCTCGGCGAGCATCTGGAGCCGCTCCTTCGACCGATGCCACTCGCTCGGCCGCCGCGTCCGAGCCGGAACGGTGTGGATGAACACCTTCATGGACGGTTGCGGGGAACTGCCCTTTGGCGGTTATGGTCAGAGCGGTCTCGGCCGCGAACTCGGCCGGGGTGCCGTCGAGGATTACACGGAAACGAAAACGCTTCATCTGCATCACGGACCGCGCACGTCCTGGTGGACGGAGCCCACGAAAGCGGTTGCATAGGATTGGGGGGATGGTCCCGCCAAAGGTCTCTGGGAGGAGAACCATGAAAGTGAAAAATCTACTGCTCGCAACTGTATTCGCTGCCGCCGCGACGGCTGCGCAGGCGCAGACCAAGGAAGTCGAAATGGTCCATTGGTGGACCTCGGGCGGCGAGGCCGCGGCCCTCAACGTCCTGAAGGAAAACCTGCAGAAGCAGGGCTTCGCCTGGAAGGACAACCCGATCGCCGGCGGCGGCGGCACGCAGGCCATGACGGTGCTGCGCGCCCGCGTGACCTCGGGCAACATCCCGACCGCCGTCCAGATGCTCGGCTTCGACATCCAGGACTGGGCCGAGCAGGGCGTCCTCGCCGACCTTACGCCGCTGGCGCAAAAGGAAGGCTGGGACAAGGTCGTGCCCCCGGCGCTCCAGGCTTTCGCGAAGTACAAGGACAAGTGGATCTCGGCCCCCGTCAACGTCCACTCGACCAACTGGATCTGGGCCAACAAGGCCGTGATGGACAAGATCGGCGCCAAGCCGCCGACGAGCTGGGATGAGCTGATCGCGGTCCTCGACAAAGCCAAGGCCGCGGGCGTCACGCCGCTCGCTCATGGCGGCCAACCCTGGCAGGACGCCACGATCTTCGACTCGGTGGTGCTCGCGACTGGTGGGGCTGATTTCTACAAGAAGTCCATGATCGACCTCGATCAGGCGGCCCTCTCCTCGCCGCAGATGAAGTCGGTGTTCGAGCGCATGGCGAAGCTGCGCACCTATGTGGATGCGAACTTCTCCGGCCGCGACTGGAACCTCGCCTCCGCGATGGTGATCAAGGGTGACGCCGCGATCCAGATCATGGGCGACTGGGCGAAGGGCGAGTTCATCAACGCCGGCAAGAAGCCCGATCAGGACTTCCTCTGCTTCCGCTTCCCCGGAACGCAGGGCATCGTGACCTTCAACTCCGATCAGTTCACCATGTTCAAGGTCGCCGCCGACCGCCAGACCGCCCAGACGGCTCTGGCAGCCGCCACGATGGATCCAGCCTTTCAGTCCGCGTTCAACGTCGTGAAGGGTTCGGCTCCCGCGCGCACCGACGTCTCGGATTCCGCCTTCGACGCGTGCGGAAAGAAGGCTATCGCCGATCTCAAGGAGGCGAGCGGCAAGGGCACGCTCATGGGCTCCATGGCCCACGGCCACGCCAACCGCGCGGCCGTGAAGAACGCCATGTACGACGTGATCACCCGCCACTTCAACGGCCAGCTCTCGACTGACCAAGCCGTGAAGGAATTGGCGACCGCGGTGAAGAGCGCATCGTAAGTGCCAGCTCGGCACCGATCGGGTCGCGAAGGAACTCGCGGTTGCGGTGAAGAGCGCATCGTAACGGCCTGAACCCCTCCCGAATGCGGGAGGGCTCGACAGCGGCGAGCGCGCCGACAGAAGCGCGCCGCCTCACTTCTCGGGCGAGGGTCGTCGAACCCTAGCCCCTTTCTCGGGAGGACAACCATGACATCGAGCGCCGTCGCGCCGATCGCCACACGCCAGAGACCCTCAGGGGGATTGCGCGCGCGCTTGCAGGACTGGCTGCCGAAGCTCGTGCTGGCGCCGTCCTTCGCGCTCATTCTCCTGTTCGTCTACGGGTTCATCCTGTGGACGGTCTACCTCTCCTTCACGCGATCGAGGCTGCTGCCCGTCTACGAGCTCGTCGGCTTCGATGCCTATGAGCGGCTGTGGTCACAACCGAGCTGGTGGAAGGCAATCGAGAACCTCGCGATTTTCGGGGTTCTCTATATCGGCGTTTGCATCGCACTGGGGCTCCTGCTCGCGATTCTACTCGACCAGAAGATCCGTGGCGAAGGCGTCCTACGGCCGATCTATCTCTACCCCATGGCGCTCTCGTTCATCGTCACGGGAACGGCCTGGAAATGGTTCCTCAACCCGGGTCTCGGGCTTGAGAAGACCATGCAGGCCTGGGGTTTCGAGTGGTTCAGGTTCGATTGGCTCGTGAACCCCGACATGGCGATCTACACCGTGGTGATCGCAGGCGTTTGGCAGGCCTCCGGCTTCTGCATGGCGATGTTCCTCGCAGGCCTCAGGGGCATCGACGGCGAGATCATGAAGGCCGCGCAGATCGACGGCGCCTCGACGGTTGCGCTCTACCGCCGGATCATCATCCCGCTTCTCCGCCCGGTCTTCCTTTCGGCTTTCATCGTCCTCGCCCATATGGCGATCAAGTCCTACGATCTGGTGATCGCGCTCACGGGCGGTGGTCCCGGCAACGCCACCGAGCTGCCGTCGACCTTCATGTACTCCTACACCTTCACGCGCAACCAGATGTCAGTCGGCGCAGCGAGCGCGGTCATCATGCTCATGACGATCTGTGCCGTGATCGTGCCCTACCTCTACTCCGAGCTGCGGGAGAAGAACGCATGAGCGTCGCACCCTCCCTTCAGTTCCCGAACCTGCCGGAGAAGCATCCATGAGCGCCGCGATTGCCGCTCGCCAGCCGGGGTCGTCCGTGATCACCAAGGTGGTGATCTACGGTCTCCTGATCCTCTTCGCGCTGGTCTATCTCCTGCCGCTCTTCGTGATGATCGTCACGTCCTTCAAGACGCTCGACGAGATCCGCGAGGGCAACATGCTGGCCCTCCCGCAGGCGCCGACCATCGCACCATGGCTCGCCGCATGGGGGCAGGCCTGCATCGGGCTCACCTGCGCGGGCATCAAGGGTTATTTCTGGAACTCCATTTCCATGGTCGTTCCGGCGGTTGCGATTTCGACGCTGCTTGGCGCGCTGAACGGTTACGTGCTCACGAAGTGGCGTTTCCCGGGCCACAAATGGGTGTTCGGCCTCATGCTGTTCGCCTGCTTCATCCCGTTCCAGACCGTGTTGATCCCGATGGCGCGCATCCTGGGGATCCTGGGGCTTGCGGATTCGACGGCCGGTCTCGTGCTCGTGCACGTCGTCTACGGCTTGGGCTTCACGACGCTCTTCTTCCGGAACTACTACGAGGCCTTCCCGAACGAGTTGATCCGCGCAGCGCAGATCGACGGGGCGAGCTTCTTCCAGATCTTCCGCCGCATCCTCCTGCCGTCGTCGGGACCCATCATCGTCGTGACCGTGATCTTCCAGTTCACCAATATCTGGAACGATTTCCTCTTCGGGGCCTCGTTCACCACGGGCGTGAACGCGCCCATGACGGTGGCGCTCAACAACCTCGTCAACACGTCCACGGGCGTGCGCGAGTACAACGTCCATATGGCGGCCGCCATGATCGCCGCACTGCCGACTCTTCTCGTCTACGTCCTCGCGGGACGCTACTTCGTGCGCGGTCTCATGGCCGGCGCCGTGAAAGGGTGAATGCCATGGCCTTTCTCGAAATCGCAGGATTGCGCAAGCGCTACGGAGCCGTTGAGATCCTAAAGGGGATCGATCTCACCCTCGACCGGGGCGGGTTCCTGGTGCTTGTCGGCCCCTCGGGCTGCGGCAAGTCCACCCTCCTCAACACCATTGCGGGGCTTGAGGGCATCTCGGAGGGCACGATCAGCATCGGCGGTGATGTCGTAAACGATCTGCACCCCTCGAAGCGTGACATCGCGATGGTGTTCCAGTCCTACGCCCTCTATCCCAACATGAACGTTGCCCAGAACATCGCCTTCGGGATGGAGATGCGGGGCGTCCCGAAGGACGAGCGCGACCGGGCCGTCGCCGAGGTCGCGCGCATGCTCCAGATCGAGCATCTTCTGACCCGTAAGCCCGGCCAGCTCTCCGGCGGCCAGCGGCAGCGCGTTGCCATGGGCCGGGCCCTCGTGCGCAAGCCCAAGGTGTTCCTCTTCGACGAACCGTTGTCGAACCTCGATGCGAAGCTGCGTGTCGATATGCGCACCGAGATCAAACGCCTGCATCAGCGCACCGGCGCCACGATCGTCTACGTCACTCACGATCAGATCGAGGCCATGACGCTGGCCACGAAGATCGCGGTCCTCAAGGACGGTGAGATCCAGCAGGTGGGCACCCCGGCCGAAATCTACAATCGGCCTGCCAACTTGTTCGTCGCGGATTTTATGGGCTCCCCGGCCATGAACCTTCTCGAGGGCAAGGTCACGAACGGGAGCGCCACGAAGGCGCTGGCGCTCGCCCGCAACGGCGCCGAGCCCCTCCACCTGCCGCTCGCCGGACCGCTGGCCGAGTCGCCGCTTCAGGCGGGCCAGGACGTGATCCTCGGCGTTCGTCCGGAGGCCATTACGGACCGGGACGGAGCGGATCGCAACGCGCGGCATGTCGAGCTCCTCGATTGCCACGTGGAGGTGGTCGAGCCCGCGGGGGCCGACACCTTCGTGGTGACGCATCTCGGGGGCATCGAGGTGGTGGCGCGCATGCGGGCGGATGCGGACGTTCAGGCCGGCCAGACCATGCCCTTCGCCTTCAATCTCGAGAAGGCGGTCCTGTTCGATCCGGCCTCGGGCCGTCGCCTCTGACGATGACGCGCGAACCCGACATCCTGATCGTCGGCGCCGGCATGGGCGGAGCGGCCCTCGCGTACGCGCTGAAGGATTCGGGGCTCCGCGTGCACGTGCTCGAGCGCGGCGGCTACCTTCCCCGCGAGGCCGAGAATGCCTCCGTCGATGCCGTGTTCCACCAGAAGCGCTACCGCTCCGTCGATGTCTGGACAGATGGGAACGGCAAGCCGTTCAATCCCGGCATCCACTATTATGTGGGCGGCAACACCAAGGTGTACGGCGCCACGATGATGCGACTGCGCGAGCGCGACTTCGAGGATCTCGATCACGAGGACGGGGTCTCTCCCGCCTGGCCCATCGATTACATCACCCTCGAGCCCTGTTACGCTCAGGCCGAGGCCATGATGGGAACGCGTGGGGAGGCGGGCTCCGATCCCACGGAGCCGCCCCGTAGCACCCCCTATCCCGTCGGTGCCATCCCACACGATCCCGGCATCGAGCGGCTTGTTGAAGGTCTCAAGGGGCAGGGGCTCCGCCCGTTCCCGCTCCCTGTTTCGATCCAGCAGGGCGCGGGCGGCGCATGCGTCCGGTGCATGACCTGCGACGGCTTCCCGTGTCCATACGATGCCAAGGGGGACGCCGAGAACCGCTGCCTGCGGCCGGCCCTGATGAGCGGCAACGTCACGCTCGAGACAGGCGTGAAGGCGTTGCGCCTTCTCACCTTGGAGAACGGCCACACCGTCACGGGCGTGGAGGTGGAGGTTGCGGGAGAAACCGAAATCCGGCGCGCGCCCATCGTCGTTCTTGCCGCGGGGGCCATCAACTCGGCGGCTCTGCTCCTGCGCTCGGCCACCGACAAGCATCCCCGCGGCCTCGCCAACGGCTCCGATCAGGTCGGCCGGAACTACATGGCCCACAATCCCACGGCCGTGATGGCGGTGGGGGTCAAGCGGACCGAGGTCACCTATCAGAAGAGCTTTGCGATCAACGACTACTACTTTGGCATGCCCGGCTACGAGAAGCCGATGGGCAATCTCCAGATGCTGGGCAAGCTGCAGGCCGGCATGCTGACCGCGAGCATCCCCTTCGTCCCGCGCACCGCCATGGATGCGCTCGCGCGACGCTCGTTCGACTGGTACGTGATGTCGGAGGACCTTCCGGACCCCGATAACCGCGTGGTTCTGGATGGGCCAACGATCCGCCTGATCTATCGCCAGAACAACATGGGGCCGCACCACCGGCTCGTCCGGGAGATCCGAGGCATCATGCGGCGCCTCGGCTCGCCCTTGATTCTCACGAAGTGGCTCGGCCTGCAGACGACCTCGCATCAATGCGGCACCGTGCGCTTCGGCAACGATCCCGCGACCTCTGTGCTCGACCCCCTCTGCAAGGCCTGGGAAGTCGATAACCTCTACGTCGTCGATGGTGGATTCTTCCCATCCTCGGCAGCCGTGAACCCCGCTCTCACGATCGCCGCACAGGCGCTGCGCGTGGGCGATCATCTCAAGGAGCGCTTCCAGGTCACGCAACCGCATCATCGTGCGGTGCCTGCATGAGCCCGCGCCCCTTAGCCCTCGTGACCGGCGCGCGCCGCGGCATCGGCCGCGCCATCGCCGAGGCGCTCGCACGCGCTGGCTACGACCTCGCCCTATTCGATCGCGAGAGAAGCGACGACACCGACGCCGCGTGCCACGCGGCCGGAGCCGCGTCCTTGATCCTCACGGGCGATCTCGCCGACATCGCCGCCCACGATGGCATGGTCGCAACGATCGCGGAGCGCTTCGGCCGTCTCGATTGCCTCGTCAACAACGCGGGCATCGGCGCGCCCGTGCGGGGCGACCTCCTCGAACTGGCTCCTCACAATTTCGACACCGTGATCGCCGTGAACCTGCGCGGCACCATGTTTCTCACCCATGCCGTCGCCCGCTGGATGCGCGACCATCCGGCGCAAACCGGAACGTCGCGCTCCGTCGTGACCGTGACCTCCGTGAGTGCCGGGATGGCGAATCCGGAGCGCGTGGAATACTGCGTCTCGAAGGCGGCGCTCTCCATGTGGGTCAAGGCTCTCGCGGTGCGCCTTGCTCCCGAAGGCATCAGCGTCTTCGAGGTCCGGCCCGGCATCATCCGCACCGACATGACGGCGGGGGTTGCAGCCCGCTACGACAATCGCATTGCGGAAGGGCTGGTTCCGGCCCGACGGTGGGGTGAGGCCGGCGATGTCGCCAATGCGGTGGTTGCGCTCGCGCAGCCGGGCTTGTCGTTCGCAACCGGTTCCGTCGTCCATGTGGACGGCGCCCTCGCGGTGCCATGGTTTTAGGACGGGTATCCGAGCCTTCCCACGGAAGGAATCGACAATCTTGAGCCTGCGGGCACGGTCGGGCTGCTGGTCCGCCCCCGCCTTCCTTCAACCAAGAACCTCGTAGGAGGCCGGCATGTATGACTACATCATCACCGGGGCAGGGCCCGCGGGCTGCGTTCTGGCGCGAAGGCTTTCGGACGACCCAGCCGTGAAGGTGCTCCTCATCGAGGCTGGCGGCCGCGACTGGCATCCCTTCATTCACATGCCCGCGGGCTTCGCCAAGATGACGAAGGGCATTGCGAGTTGGGGCTGGTCCACGGTGCCCCAGAAGCACCTCAAGGACCGGGTTCTCTGGTTCACGCAGGGCAAGGTGCTCGGGGGCGGCTCGTCGATCAATGCCCAGATCTACACCCGTGGCCATGCGCTGGATTACGACGCCTGGGCACAGGAGGAGGGTTGCACCGGGTGGAGCTACCGGGACGTCCTGCCCTATTTCAAGCGCGCCGAGGACAACCAGCGCTTTGCTGACGAATACCATGGCACCGGCGGGCCGCTCGGCGTCTCGATGCCCACCTACACGCTTCCCATCTGCGACGCCTATATCCGCGCCGCCCAGGAGATGGGCATTCCATACAATCACGATTTCAACGGCGCTCGGCAGGAGGGCGTGGGCTTCTATCAACTCACGCAACGCAACAGCCGTCGCTCTTCGGCCTCCGTGGCCTATCTCGCCCCCGTCCGCGACCGGCCGAATCTCACCTTGAAAACAGGCGCTATGGTGACGCGCATCCTGCTCGAACACGGGCGTGCGGTCGGGGTCGAACTCGTGGAAGGGGAGGGCAGCCCCACGACCGTGCGGTGCAAGCGCGAGGTGCTGGTGACATCTGGCGCCTTCGGCTCGCCGAAGCTGCTCATGCAATCCGGGATTGGGCCTGCCGACCATCTGAGATCGGTCGGCGTGTCCGTGGCCCACGATCTCCCAGGCGTCGGTGCCAATCTGCAGGATCACCTGGACCTGTTCGTGATCTGCGAATGCACGGGCGATCACACCTACGACAATTACGCGAAAGCCCATCGGACGATCTGGGCCGGCCTGCAATATGTGCTCTTCAAGACGGGACCCGTGGCCTCGAGCCTCTTCGAGACCGGTGGCTTCTGGTATTCCGATCCGACCGCGCGTTCCCCGGACGTCCAGTTCCATCTCGGGCTCGGCTCCGGCATCGAGGCTGGCGTCGAGAAGCTGCGCAACCCGGGCGTGACGCTGAACTCCGCTTATCTGCGCCCGCGTTCGCGTGGAACGATTCGGCTTGCGAGCGCGGACCCGACGGCCGCGCCTCTCATCGACCCCAATTACTGGGCCGACCCGCATGATCGTGCCAAGGGTCTCGAGGGGCTGAAGATCGCCCGTGAGATCATGCGCCAGAAGGCGCTCGCGCCTTTCATCCTCCAGGAGCGGCTTCCAGGGCCCGATCGGTTGAGCGAGGCGGATCTCGTGGATTACGCGTGCCGCCACGCCAAGACCGACCATCACCCAGTTGGCACCTGCCGCATGGGGCACGACGAGATGGCGGTCGTCGATCCGGACACCTTGAAGGTGCGGGGCCTCGAAGGGCTGCGGGTGTGCGATTCCTCGATCATGCCGCGGCTCGTCTCATCGAACACCAACGCGCCGACGATCATGATCGGCGAGAAGGCCTCGGACCTGGTGCGGGGTGTCCCTGCTCTGTCGTCGGTCAATTTCGACCCGAAGCGCGACGCAGCCTGAGCGCTCCCGCCTCATTCGAGCTCACGCGTCAAAGGAGAACCGATGATTCGGCACATCGTGATCGTCAAGTTCAAGGATGGCATCGGGGACGCAGCCATCGAGGCGCTGTTCGACGACATCAAAGCAGTTCAGGCGCATGTGCCCGGGATGACGACATGTGTTTCCGGGCGCAGTCTCGAACTCGAGCGCCTCGAAAAGGGCTTCCGTCACGGCTTCGTCGTGGAGTTCGCCGATCGCGCAGCCCTCGACGCCTACCAGCAACATCCCGATCACCGCCGCGCGGGAGCTCGGCTTGTCGAACCCGCGCAGGGCGGCTTGGATGGCATTCTCGTCTTCGACCTCGAAACCTGATCGGTCCCATGCACCACCACCAGCCCCTGCTCTTGTCGATGTTCCAGGCCGCCGTTCGCGCGGCCGACCCGAAGGCCTGCTTGCCGCCGGCCTTACCCGAGCGGCCCCGCGGCCGCACCATCGTGATCGGCGCCGGCAAGGCTTCCGCGGCCATGGCTCGCGCGGTGGAGGAGGCCTGGGACGGCCCATTGGAAGGCCTGGTGGTCACGCGCTACGGGCATGGGGTGCCCTGCGAGCGCATCCGCATCGTCGAGGCCGCGCATCCCGTGCCGGACGCCGCGGGGCTCGAGGCCGCGCAGGGCATTCTCGACCTCGTCTCCGGGCTGACAGCGGACGATCTGGTGCTTGCGCTCATCTCGGGCGGCGGTTCGTCGCTGCTCTCCCTGCCGGCGCCAGGGCTGACGCTCGCCGACAAGCAGGCCGTCAACCGCGCTCTCCTCCGATCGGGCGCGACCATCCGGGAGATGAATTGCGTGCGCAAGCATCTCTCGGCGATCAAGGGCGGGCGCCTTGCCGCGGCGGCAGCGCCGGCCCGTCTCGTCAGTCTCGTGATCTCGGACGTGCCGGGTGACGATCCAAGCGTCGTGGCCTCAGGACCCACGGTGCCGGACCTCTCGACCCGCGAGGAGGCTCTCGCTATCGTCCGGCGCTACCGCATCGACGTTCCTGGTATCGCGGAACGGCTGTCCGATCCCGCGAGCGAAACCCCGAAGCCCGGCGATCCTGCCTTCGCGCGGGCGGAGATCCGCATGATCGCGACCCCGATGATGTCGCTCAAGGCCGCCGCCGCGGTGGCCGAGAATGCCGGCTACGTGCCGCTGCTGCTCGGGGACGCCATCGAAGGCGAAGCCCGGGAGGTCGGCACCGTGCATGCGGGGATCGCGCGGGCGATCCGCACGCACAGCGCGCCGCTACCGGCTCCGGCGGTGGTGCTCTCGGGCGGCGAGACGACCGTCACGGTCCGCAGTGGGGGACGCGGAGGCCGCAACACGGAATTCCTCCTCGGCCTTGCACTCGGCCTCGCAGGCGATGACCGCATCGCGGCCCTCGCCTGCGACACCGACGGGATCGACGGCTCCGAGGACAATGCCGGCGCCGTGCTCTTCCCCGATACCTTGGCGCGTATTCGAGCCAAAGGGCACGATCCGCGCGCCCTGCAGGACCGTAACGAAGCCTACACGGCCTTCGAGGCCGCCGATGGACTCGTGGTCTGCGGCCCGACCCTCACCAACGTGAACGATTTTCGCGCGATCCTTATTGATCGGTGAATGGAACCGGGAGGCTGCAGCGTGGTTCGCCGATGCTATGCTGTGATCCGAAGGGGCCCCGACGCCTCGGGGCTACCATCACCCCGCATTCGCCGCGAGCGGCGGTGCCGAGAGAATGCTCGCCGCGACCGGACCTTCGACCGCAGGGTTCGTACCGCCGCGAACCATCACGGCGTTGGAGGCGAAGGGAACGCTGGCTTCCTGCAGGGCGCGATGGATGCGCTTCAAGGCCTCCCGCTGCAGCCAGGTGGGCTTGGCGGGTTTCGAGGTGAACTTGCAGCGCACCACGATGGCGCTGTCCGCGATCTCCTGAACGCCCTGCATCTTCAGGGGCTGGATGAACTCGGGCCCGAATTCGGGGTCGTCCAGCATCGCCTGGCCGACGCGCTTGATCGTCTTGCGGGCCCGCTCGATGTCCGCGTCGCGGTCGAGACGGATCGTGAACTTCACCGTTGCCCAATCGCGGGAGAAGTTCGTGATCGCGGAGAGCTGGCCGAAGGGCACCGTGTGGATTTGTCCGCTCTGATGGCGCAGCTGCACGGAGCGCAAGGTGATCTTCTCGACCGTTCCTCTGAGCTTGCCGGTGTCGATGTATTCGCCGACCCGGAAGGCATCGTCGGCCATGAAGAAGATCCCTGAAACGACGTCGCGCACGAGAGCCTGGCTGCCGAACGAGATCGCCAGGCCCACGACGCCGAAGCCCGCCAGCAAGGGTCCGATCTCCATGCCGAGCGAGGCCAACACGGCCAAGACGGTCGTGGCCACGATCGCTCCAAGCGCGATGTTCCGCAGGAGCGGCAGCACGGTCGCAAGGCGCGTCTGCACCGGCTGCTCTCCCTCGTCCTCTTCGCCCGGTCGGGCCGAGCGGGACTTCGGTGTGAAGGCGGCGAAGTAGGTGTCCAGGAAGGTCCAGAGCACCCAGGCCACCATCAGGGCCGCGCCGGCCGTGGTGAGCGCACGGAGAAGCATGACGGCGGCGACCGAGTCAGGGTTCATGAGGTTGTCGCCCCAGAGTTTTCCGAGGATCGCGAGGCTCGCGATCCACACGGCGCCAGCGGAGGCGGTCCGCGCGACCGCCACCGCGGCAGTCCCAGCCGGTGTCGCGCCGCGTGTTTGCCGGCGCGGAGTCGAAGGAGCGACGCGCATGATACGCGCTAGAACGCGGTCGTCCCGAGGAACTCCGGGACCCCACGACATACCTGCGCATCTCGCGCAGGGGAGCCTGGCCTGCCTGCTGACGCGCTTCGTCAAAGCTCGGGTGGGACCTCCTCGGTTGGGCCAAGTCTTCACCGCGATCGGCTCTGGGATGGGGCGACGGTGGGCTCACTCTTCGTACGGACATCGTGCCGGACAAAAAAACAAGCCGATCCCGCATGTGCGGGATCGGCCAGTGACGGAGGCATCGGTGCTGCCGGGTCTGTGACACGGACCCGCGAGGTGCATCACAGCCGCGCCAGCGAGAGCATGTCGCGAGTTCCGGCCCAGGCCTTGCCGAGCCGCTCCGCGACCTCCGCGCGCTCCGCGGACTCACCCCGACGAGCGAGGGCCTCATGCAAGCCGAAGAGGGCCCAACCGTTGTGAGGCACGCTCTTGAGGCTCGCCCGGAAGATCGCCTCCGCGGCGGCCGTGTTGCCGGCCTCGAGATAGGCGGCCCCCAGCGACTGGCGCACCGGGTAGTACCAGAATGGCGGTTCCATGTAGGAGAGCTTGTCCTCCAGGGCCACGGCAGCCTCGAAGGCCGCCACGGCACCCGCCCCGTCCCCCTCGGCCTGCGCGACGCGCCCGAGCACCACATGGCGCGCGATGGCGAGTACATCCGCGGCCGGCACCCCGGCTGTCGAAAGCGCACTGAGGTCGGACTTCGTCGCGATCTCCGCGATCTCGTCCGCCGCCTTGCGGGCCGCCTCCGTGTCCCCTTTGGCCGCCAGCGCGACGCCGCGGGCATAGGTCCAGAGGGCCGTCACGTAAGGCATGTCGGCGCTCGGGCGGGGCAGGGCCAGGACGGTCTCCGGCGCGCTGAACTGCGCATGCGCGAAGAGCGGCGCCACCTTCATGGGCTGCACGAAGCCGGGCATCGCCCGCGCAGCGTCGTCCGGGATGGCGCGTTCGAGCTTCTCGGCGGCTTCGATCACGGTCGGGCCGTCGCCGGCCATCTGGGCCGAGACCATCAGGAAGTGGATGTTGTGGGGGTAGTACCCACCCGCATAGATGCCCTCCGGCTTGACGACGCCGAAGAAGGCCTCGTCGGCCTGCGCGGCCTGGCGGTTGACGTCGAGCGAATCCGCATAGCGGCCGACCCGGTAGTAGATGTGCGACGGCATGTGGACGAGGTGCCCGGCCCCGAGATCGAGGGCCCGCAGGCGATCCGCATAGGGCTCCGCCCGCTCCGGCCTGTCGGAGGCCTCGACCGCGTGGATGTAGAAATGGATCGCACCCGGATGGTCGGGATTGGCCTTCAGGGCGCCTTCGAGAAGTGCCACGATCTCGGCCGTGCGACCCTTCGGTTCGCGGCCGCCGGATTGCCAGTAATCCCAGGGTGACAGGTCCATGAGGGCTTCCGCGGTCATGGCTGCGATATCCTGATCGTCGGGGAAGGTTCTTGCGACGGTGCTCATGGCCTCCGCATAGGCCTGATCGAGGGTCGCACGCGTCGCGCCAGGTTCGGCCGAGTAGCGGACGGCAAGGGCCTTGATGAGCGCCTGCTCCCGGGTGCTCGCGGTCGAGGCCAGGGATGCGGCGCGCGCCTGGGCCTCGATGGCGGCTCCGTTGAGTGCAGGATCCATGGGTGCGTTAATGTTCGGCCCGAGCACGAGAGCCTCGCCCCAAAAGCACATCGCGCAGGTTGGATCCAGGCGCTGTGCCGCCTGGAAGCTGCGGCGAGCCTCCGCATGATTGAAGCCGTAGGCCAGCATCAGGCCCTGGTCGAAATACCGCTGCGCCATCGCGTTGCGTGTGGAGATCTTGAAGGTCAGGGAGCCGAGATTCGACCACAGCGGCACCTCTGCGTCCGGCGATGGACGCGGAGTTGCGTGAGGGAGGCCGCCGAACTGCTTAAGCTCGGTCTGAACGGGCTTCTTCGGCTTGTGCAGCTCGCAGGCCAGGACCGGGGCGGCAGCCTGCAGGGCCAGCGCGGTCGTGAACAGAAGGTGAGAAATTTTCATCGGAGCGTTCTCCCGTCGGCGAAGCCCCCTCCCCGGGTGGAGGTGCCGCTTCATGATTCCGGACGGACCCTCCCACAGGGGAGGAGCCGGGTTCCGTGATCCTCGTCACATAGTTGATCGGCGTGCCCCCAATCCGCGCGAATCGAGGGCACCCCGGCCGAACGGCCCTGCGGAGAATGAACTCTTCTGCTCCTCCGGCAGGCGCATGTCCTCCGGTAGGCGCACGGGCCTCGTCTCTGGTTTCCGTAACCAAAGGTTAACCATGCGCCCTCATGACAGAGGAATTACGCAAGGGACATGGCCATGCAGCGGATCCGTCGGGAGAAGCAGGTTTCGAAGCAGACGCGCTCGTCGCAGCGGCGGGCCAATGAGCTCGAGAAGCAGCCTCCAAGTCCTCAGACCCTGAGGGCCATGACGAAGCGGGACCTCATTCGTCTCGTACTCGAACTTCAGGCACAGAGCGCGAGCGGCACGAGTGCTCCCGCAGTCGAGGCTCCCAGCATCGCGCAAGCCTCCACACCGAAGCCGACCTCTCTCGTGATCGCCACATCCGTTCGCTCCGGGCAAACCGTGGAGTTCCCTCAGGGGGACGTGACCGTGATCGGGTCGGTGAGTTCAGGGGCCGAGATCGTCGCTGGTGGGTCGATCCATATCTACGGGACGCTGCGTGGACGGGCGATCGCCGGAACCTCCGGCGACCGCAAAGCCCGCATCTTCTGCCAGAGCCTCCAGGCAGAACTGCTCTCCATCGACGGGTGCTATCGGGTAGCCGAGAATTTCGACCCGAAGCTCCGTGGCCGGCCCATGCAGGCTTATCTCGACGGCCTCAAGATGCTGATGGTCCCGCGCGACACCGGTGACGGGCCGGAAGACCGAGCCTCCGGCTCCCATAGCACGGCCGCCGAACGGCTCCGTCATCTGATCCCGTTCGGGGGGGCTCGCACCACGGAACCCGAACTGGCTCTGAGGTGAGGCCATCGAAGGTTCTGCCCGGAGGGGCATGGTCGTTCCGGCAGGCTTGTGTCGGGTGACCGCCGCTCCGAGGCCCTGATCTGCAAACCCTCGCTGCCGATCCTGCAGCCCGGAGAGCGAAGCCCGTTCACTGCCGGGCCGATTGCAATCGGCGCTTCCGATACGACAGCGATCGCACGAGGCGTCCAGCAAACCGCCAACCGGATCCGGATGGTCACGGGCCGATCAACACCCTGGCGCGTCAGGCCCTGTCGGCTTCAGTGGCAGCCTCGCAGGTGGCCTCGGCACCGTCGACCCTCGATCAGCAGCTGATCCGCCTGCCCGAGGAAATCCATACGCTCCTGAGCCGCGCTCGCGCTGCGTCATGCCTCATCACCAGGGGAGCTCCGGTGCAATGCTGACGCCGCCCGGCGCTTTCGTGATTCCCAGCCTCCCAGACGGCCTTGCGCCAACGGTGCGTGCCTCGGGGTGGCTGACGGATGGGAATGCTCCCTGTCGCGTCAGGAGTGCAGTGATCGAGAGATCCAAGGCGATGCGCCGCCTCCGCTGGGGATCTTTGGCCGCACGCTAAGCGGAGAGGTGATCGGATCGCGAGCAGTCATTTTACCGAGCGTATTGGGATATCTCCCCTGACCGATCGGACGGGAACAAGACCCAAGGCAGCCCATAAGGTGAAGCCTGATGCAGGTTTTCCCTCACCTATGTTAATCTGCTGGCGTGGTGCCATCGCGGCACGAGCTGCTGCGCCTTCCCCCAAACCCTATCCTCTAGACGAGCCTTCCCCGGATCGATCCTTCTCATGCTGCGAATCCGCTCCATCAGGGGCCATCTGCTCCTGTATGCCCTCGCGCTGGCGCTTCCGATCCTGTTGATGAGCGGCATTATCGGATGGGCCTATTTGCGCCAGGAGGCTAGCCGGATCGAAAGCCTGGCCGAGCGGCAGGCCACCCAGGTTGCGTCTGCCATCGACAACCGGCTCGAGGCCTATCGCGCTACCTTGAATGTCCTGTCCGTCGATCCGGAGATTCTGGAGGGGGATGTCACCAACTTGAAGAGCCGCGTCGAGCAGATGCGGATTCCGCCGGACATCTGGTTCACCATCCGGGGACGCGGCGGCCAGCAGCTATTCAACTCGGCGCTGGCCGAAGGCGAGGGGCTTCCGACCTTCCCGGGACGGGGCGACGCCGTCGTCTTCCAGGACGGCAAGCCTTTCACTTCGAACCTCATCTGGGCGCCGGCCACGAAGCAATGGGCCGTGACCCTCTCGGTGCCGGTCCGCGTGCCGGCCGTGACGGGACCTGTTCAGTATGCGCTGAGCATCGGAGTGCCGGCGACGCACCTCCAGACGCTGCTCGCCGATATGCCGCCCGGCTGGATCGCAGCCATCAACGATCGCGATGGGACGATTCTCGCCCGCTCCCTGTCGCATGGCGAATGGGTCGGCAAGCCGATGACGAGCAAGGCCCGCGACCTCACGAGAGACGTGCCGCCAGGACAAGGTGGGATCTGGCGCGACATCTATACTCTCGAGGGAACGCGGGTGATCGGGGCCTATCTGCGCATGCAGAGCACCGGATGGCTGGTCGGAATTTCGGCGCTGCCGGAGATTTACGAGACACCGAGGCGCCATACGGTAGCTGTCGGGGCGGCTCTCCTCCTGGTGTCGCTCCTGCTTGCCGTCCTTCTCGCGGTGCTGTTGGGCCGTCGCATTGCCACAGCCGTCGAGGTCTTGCAGGCGAAGGCGATCGCGATGCGCGAGATGCGCGTGATCGACGTGCCGCGCACCTCGCTCGAGGAGGTCAACTCCGTCGCCCAGATCATGAGCAGCACCGCGCAAGCCCTGCAGGCGCGCCGGGAGCAGCAAACCACCCTGATGCAGGAATTGAACCATCGGGTGAAGAATACCCTCGCGACGATCCAGTCGATCAGTCGAATGACGATCAGGAACTCAGCGGATCTCGACACCTTCGACCAGTCCTTCTCGGCCCGGCTCATGGCCTTGTCGGCCACCCACAACCTTCTCACCGAGTCGGCCTGGTCCGGCGTCGAGATCCACGAACTCCTCGCCACCGAACTCAAACCCTTCCAGGGCGGGCGGGTCACCCTTGCGGGACCCGTGGTGCATCTTTCCAGCAAGGTCGCCCTCGCTCTCGGTATGGCCGTGCACGAGATGGGCACGAACGCGGCGAAGTACGGGGCCTTCCAGGGGAACGAGGGGAATATCCAGATTCGCTGGTCCGTCGCGGACGAAACCCTGACCCTGGAATGGACGGAGAAAGCGGGGCACCCGATCGAGCCGCCCCAGCGTCAGGGCTTCGGCTCGCGCCTGATTCAGCAGACCGTCGTCCGCGAATTGCAGGGGCACATCGCCACCACCTATCGTCCGGACGGCCTCAACGCCGTGCTCACCGTTCCTCTCGACGTTCACGACCGCCTTCAGAGCTGAGCGTCCCTGGTCGCGGACTCACAATGTTTCTCGAAGCTCATGCCGCGGGCCGAGCAGCGGGAATTGCCGGGCTCACGATCCTCCCGCGACATGCACATCGCGTGGAGCCGGGTGGATCGGGTTCGCCTTTCGCGTGTGGAGCGGTCGTCGATAACGTGGTCTTTACCAGCTCCGTTGACTCTTCCGGGACCTCGGGCGGCGTCTCGACTCGTGCCGCTCCAACCTCCCGGCGACCATGCACCCTTATCAAAAAAAACCTGCGTCCCTCGACACCGCCCCGGGCCAGCAGCCGGCGGAGCCGCCTCGTGCGGCCTCCATTCGCCCTCTTCCTCAGACGCACGGGTTCGCGACGTCGAAGTTTCCAGCCGTCGAGGCGGCGCTCGATCCTCTCCGGAACCGCCGTCCGGACGGGACTGGCCTCCATCCCGGCGAGCCGGCCTGGCGCCAGGCCTTCCTGGCCGCCGACGGCGTCCGCTTCACCCGCACGCCCGACCGCGTCCTCCTGGAGCGGAGCGGCAAAGCGCCCTCGGGCGATAAAGTCCCCCCGAAGCCACCTGTGATCCTGGAGGCCGTGATCGGGCAGGAGGTCGTCGAGGCCGGTCCGAAGTCCGCTCTCGCCGAGGAAACCCCCGAGCGTTCCGCCACCGAACCATCGGAGCCAATTCTCTCGTTGTATTCCGATACGGAACCCGTCGAAGCGGTCGAGTCCGTGATGGTCGAACAGATCGCCGAGAGCGGCGTCGAGGATATTCCGCTGCCGGCCGACGAGGCTGCCCCTGAAGCGAGCATCCTCGACGGGATGGGGATTCAAGCCGTCAGGGTTTCGCGGCCGGACCTTTACTGGATTGCCGGCACGCGCCCGTTCGAAGCGGCGGGCAGTCTCGCCGAGTGCTTCTCCGAACCCCTTGCCGAAGCCCCAACGGCCGAAGCAATCTCGGCCGATCCCGACCCCGTTTCGGAGGTGCATGACACCGCCGTGTCCGCATTCGATGGCGTCGATCTCGGGTACGTCTACCTCTACGATCCGACAGTGCCGGCGCTAACCTCTCGGCCTGCGACAAGTCTGCCCGAGTTTGCTCCACCGGTAGCCAAAATCGGTGACGAGATGGAGAGCGAGGATCTCGTCCCGGCAGACGAGGAGCTCGACGAAGCAGCGCCCGAGCAGCCCGCCCTTCCAGTTTTTGCCGTCCGGCCAACCCCTTTGCCGGCCCCCCGTCAGCCCTTACGTCAGCGCACGGGCTACGAGTTCCCCGACCTCGAATTCCTCGCCGAGCCGCCCCCGACCGAAGGACCACGGATTACCGAAGACATTCTGGAGGAGAGTGCTGGACGGCTGGAGCGAACGATCCGTGACTTCGGGGTGAAGGGCGAGGTCATCCACGTCCATCCCGGTCCTGTTGTGACGCTCTACGAGCTTGAGCCAGCTCCGGGCACGAAGTCCTCGCGGGTGATCTCGCTCTCGGACGACATCGCCCGCTCGATGAGCGCGGTCTCGGCCCGCGTCGCCGTCGTC
>JAESFL010000396.1_pt1 | contig 33600 bp, 26 predicted proteins | sample 9269401 | NCBI WGS metagenome assembly JAESFL01 (sample SAMN14506025, study PRJNA617098) | algae metagenome | isolation source: Gloeocapsa sp. UFS-A4-WI-NPMV-4B04 and co-occurring heterotrophs from desert... | place: USA: Utah | collected 2006-10-01 | reverse complement strand
GGATCATCAAGGTGGGCGAGACGGTGGAGCTGGTGGGCTTCAACGCCGAGAAGAGCACGACGGTCACCGGCGTCGAGATGTTCCGCAAGCTGCTGGACGAGGGCCAGGCCGGCGACAACGTGGGGCTCCTGCTGCGCGGCGTGGCCAAGGACGAGATCGAGCGCGGGATGGTGCTGGCGAAGCCCAAGACCATCACGCCGCACACCAAGTTCAAGGCCGAGGTGTACGTCCTGACCAAGGAAGAGGGCGGGCGCCACACGCCGTTCTTCAACGGGTACCGCCCGCAGTTCTACTTCCGCACGACGGACGTGACGGGCAGCGCCAACCTCCCCGAGGGCGTGGAGATGGTGATGCCGGGCGACAACGTGCAGATGAGCGTGGAGCTGATCACGCCGATCGCCATGGAGAAGGAGCTGCGCTTCGCCATTCGCGAGGGCGGCCGCACCGTGGGCGCCGGCGTCGTCACCGAGATCCTGGACTGATCATCGGACGGTGGATCGCGGTGGGGAGGCATGGGCTTCCCCGCCGCTCGTCGTCTTTTTCCGTAGGCAGGAGAAAAAGCCATGCGTGACAAGGTCATCCTCGCTTGCACCGAGTGCAAGGAGAGGAACTACAACAAGACGAAGAACAAGCGCCTGCACCCCGAGCGCGTGGAGTACAAGAAGTTTTGCCCGCGGTGCAAGACGCACCGGCCGCACAAGGAAACCAAGTAGGCGGTTCGCAGGCGCACTTCGCGGCCGGCCCGCACGGGGCCGGCTCGCACACTTTGCATTGCCAACGGTTTCCTCGCATGGCTGAGAACACGACGCGCACCTCTCCCGGCCAGTTCCTGTCCGAGGTGGGGGAGCAGGTACGAAAGGTCACCTGGCCGGACCGCGCCCAGCTTCAGAACTCCACGGGCATCATCGTGCTGTTCATGCTGGCCATGGCCCTGACGATCTTCGGGATCGACACCATCGTGCGCACGGTCCTGGAACAGGTTTCGAACCTGTTCACCAGCTAAAGGGGCGCACCATGGCAGACGCCAAGTGGTACGCCATCCAGAGCTACTCGGGGCACGAGAACAAGGTCCAGCGGCTCATCCAGCGCCGGATCGACGAGGAGCAGGGCGAGCCGGAGTCCAAGCAGATCCAGGAAGTGATGGTCCCCACCCGCGAGGAGGTGGAGCTGCGCAACGGCAAGCGCGTGACCGTCACCCGCAAGCTGTACCCGGGGTACGTGCTGGTGAAGATGGCGTACAACCAGCGGACGGCGCACCTGATCAACACGATCCAGGGCGTCATCAAGTTCCTGGGCACCGGGACGGAGCCGCAGCCGCTCACGGACGACGAGCTGGCCAAGGTGATGGGGCAGGAGGCGGAGGCTCCCGCGGCGCCCGAGGCGCCCGTGTTGCTCATCCCCTTCAGCCACGGGCAGGTGGTGGAGGTCACGGACGGGCCGTTCAAGGAGTTCAGCGGCACCGTGCAGGACATCGACCACGACAAGGGCAAGGTGAAGGTAGAGGTGTCGCTGTTCGGGCGACCCACCTCCATCGAGCTGGACCACACGCAGCTCCGCGGCTTCTAGGCCCGAGCGGTTGAGACGAGGCGACGATGGCGAAGAAAGTTACCGGATTCATCAAGCTCCAGGTTCCCGCCGGCGCGGCCAACCCGGCGCCCCCCGTGGGCCCCGCGCTGGGCCAGCACGGCGTGAACATCATGGAGTTCTGCAAGCAGTTCAACGCGCGCACCCAGGGACAGCCGGGGATGATCATCCCCGTCGAGATCACGGTGTACGCGGACCGCTCCTTCACCTTCATCACCAAGACGCCCCCGGCGGCGGTGCTGATCAAGAAGGCCATCGGTCTGGACAAGGGCTCCGCGTCTTCCAAGAAGACCAAGGTGGGCCGCATCACGCAGGACCAGCTGCGCCAGATCGCCGAGACCAAGATGCCCGACCTGAACGCCGCCGACGTGGAAGGCGCCATGCGCCAGATCGCCGGCACCGCGCGTTCGATGGGCGTGGAAGTCGTCGGCTAGGACGGCAGTACCAAGTGCCCAGTGCCTAGTGCCAAGTAGAACATTCTGCTAGGCACTTGGAACCAGGGACTTGGCACTCCCAGGCGGGAGAAGCGGAATCCAGCCGGAAGCACACAGGAAGCGGTCTCCCGCCCTTCCGCTCCGGGGTTCGCCCCGAAGCACGGCTGTTTTCCCGTCCGAAGAACCACCGCGCGATAGGCGGCGCAGCGGTGGGAGGACTTTGTTCAGCAGTCCGCCTGCAGGGGGTACATGCCAAAGCACGGGAAGAAGTTCCGCGATGCGCAGGCCCGCGTGCCCGAGGACTCGGCGTTCCAGCCCACCGAGGCCGTCGGCCTCGTCAAGGAGCTGAGCTTCGCCAAGTTCGATGAGACGGTGGAGGTTGCCGTCCGTCTGGGCGTGGATCCGCGCCACGCGGACCAGATCGTCCGCGGCGCCGTCGTGCTTCCCCACGGTACGGGGAAGACGGCGCGCGTGCTGGTGATCGCCCAGGGCGAAAAGGCGCGCGAAGCGGAGGAAGCCGGTGCCGATTTCGTGGGCACCGACTACGTAGCGAAGATCAAGGAAGGGTGGCTGGACTTCGACGTCGCGGTCGCCACGCCGGACATGATGGGCCAGGTGGGCCAGCTGGGCCGCATCCTGGGCCCGCGCGGGCTCATGCCCACGCCCAAGGCCGGCACGGTCACCATGGACGTGGCCAAGGCCGTCCGCGAGATCAAGGCCGGCAAGATCGAGTTCCGCGTGGACCGCACGGGCAACGTGCACGGTCCCATCGGCAAGATCTCGTTCGAGCCCGCAAAGCTCGAAGAGAACCTGAACGCGTTCATGGACACCGTCATCCGGGCCAAGCCCGCGGCCGCCAAGGGCACCTACGTGCGGTCGGTGACGCTCAGCAGCACCATGGGGCCGGGCGTCCCGGTGGACGCCAACCTCTTCCGGCGGAGCTGACATGAGGAGAGACGAGAAGGACGTCGTCGTCGCCGACCTGCAGCAGAAGCTGGACGGCGCCAGCGCGTTCTACCTGACGGACTTCACCGGGCTGAGCGTGAAGCAGATCACGCAGTTCCGGGCCCGCCTGCGCAAGCAGGGGGTGGAGTACGTGGTGGTCAAGAACACCCTGGCCAAGCGCGCGCTCGAGGGGCTGGAGCTCCCCGACGTGGCCGGCTTCTTCAGCGGCCCCACGGGGCTGGTGATCGGCCGCGAAGACGCCGTGGCCGCGGCCAAGGTCCTGTCGGACTTTGCCCGCGAGTTCGGCGACCGCCCCGCCGTCAAGGTGGGCGTGGTGGACCGCAAGTCGTTCGGTCCCGAGCAGGTGAAGCAGCTCGCGGACATGCCGCCCCGTGAAGTGCTGCTGGCGCAGATCGCCGGCGGCCTGCAGGCGCCCATGTCGCGCCTGGTGGGGGGGATGGCCCAGCTCATGGCCGGGTTCGCCCGCGCCGTGGACCAGCTGCGCCAGCAGAAGGAAGGCGCGGCGTGACCTGCGCGGCGTCCCGCTGACGGGGGACGCCAACCAAGACGACCGAAGGACGACCCGGCCCCGGCCGGTGCTACGATCTGATCCGTACTGAACCTGTAGATACCAAGGAGCCCGAGATGGCGACCACCCTGTCCCGTGATGAGCTGCTCGACGCGATCGGCAACATGACCGTTCTCGAGCTGGCTGAGTTCGTGAAGGCGTTCGAGGAGAAGTTCGGCGTGACCGCGGCCGCCCCGGTGGGCGTTGCGGCCCCCGCCGCCGGCGGCGGCGCCGCGGCCCCCGTGGTCGAGGAGCAGACCGAGTTCGACGTCGTCCTGATGGGCGCCGGCGAGAAGAAGATCCAGGTCATCAAGGTCGTGCGCGAGCTGACCGGCCTGGGCCTGAAGGAGGCCAAGGACCTCGTGGACAGCGCGCCCAAGACCGTCAAGGAAGCCGCTTCCAAGGACGAGGCCGCGGCCATGAAGGCGAAGCTCGAGGAGCAGGGCGCTTCCGTCGAGCTGAAGTAACGGCCGGTGAGGTCCGGCCGCGCGGGTTCGCCCGCGCGGCCGGTCCACGGGCCGGACGGACGGCGACGGCCGCCCGCGCGCCCCTCACCCGGTCCACTTCAGCCCGGCTGGCCATGACACGCAGGACTCTGATCAATTTCCAACGGATGGTACGCCGCCCCGCCGATATCTCTCGGTCGGGGTCGTTTGCGCTTTTCCGTATCCACGCACGCTGAGAGGGAGACCCACTTGGCAACGCTGAATAAACCGATCGTCTCATTCGCCAAGCTGACGTCGGGGATGGAGCATCCCAACCTCCTGGACGTGCAGCTGCGGGCGTTCGACACGCTGCTCCAGACCGATGCGGCCGCGCGCGAGCGCGAGGACGTGGGCCTGGAGCGCGTCTTCAACGAGATCTTTCCCATCTCCGACGTCAACGGGAACTTTTCCCTGGAGTTCGTTCGGTACTCGCTGGGCGAGCCGAAGTACGACATGGAAGAGTGCATGGAGCGCGACATGACGTACGCGGCTCCCCTCAAGGCGACGCTCCGGCTGGTGGTGTGGGAGGACGTGGGCGACGAGCGCCGTCCCAAGGACATCATCGAAAAGGAAGTGTACCTGGGGGACCTGCCCGTCCTGACGCCCCTGGGCACGTTCATCATCAACGGCGCGGAGCGCGTCATCGTCAGCCAGCTGCACCGCAGTCCGGGCGTGGTGTTCGAGGAGAACATCCACCCCAACGGCAGCAAGCTGTACAGCGCCCGCATCATCCCCTTCCGCGGCTCGTGGGTCGAGTTCACGCTCGACATCCACGACGTGGTCGCGGTGCACATCGACAAGAAGAAGAAGTTCCCCGCCACGGCGCTGCTCCGTGCGGTGGGCTTCAGCCGCGACGCGGACATCCTGGACGTGTTCTTCGACCGGGACACGCTCACGGTCAACACGCTGGAAACGGCCAACACGCGCGAAGGCCGCCGCGGCGAGGTGTTCCACGGCTTTCTGGCCGAGGACATCCCCGACCCGACGGTGCTGGGCCCCGAGGGCCCCGTGCTGTACCGCGAGCTGGTGCTCCCCTCCACGGGCGAGGTGTTCGAGCGCGGCAAGCGGCTCACCCGCGAGCTGTACGCGTCGCTGCGCGAGGCGGGCGTCACGCACTTCCCCGTCATCGGGCAGGCGCTGGTGGCCCGCGCCGGCGACGAGGTGAACGGCGAGACGCTGGGCCGGCTGCTGCGCGCGGGGATCGAGACGATCTCCGTCTTCCGCGGCACGGGCCACGGCGGCACGGCGCTGCGCGCCACGCTGGCCAAGGACCCCACGCGGGGCACGCTGGACTCGCTGTTCGCCATCCACAACCTGGTGCGCCCGGGGACGGCCCCCGCGCCCGACGTGTGGACCGAGGACGAGTTCCTGGCGGGCGGCGACACCATCATGCACGTGGCCGACTTCCTGAACGCGTGGATGGAGCGCGGCGCGCAGCCGGTGGACCCCATGAGCCGCGAGGCCCAGCGCTCCGCCGAGGAGCGCATGCTGCGCTTTGCGCAGGAGCGAGGCATCCGCTACGTGTGGGAGAGCTTCCGCGACGACCGCACGGAAAAGACGGCCAAGCCCAGCCGGGTGCTCGTGTACGAGCTCAACCGGGTGGTGCAGGTGTACGTGGCCGTGTGGCGCCTGCTGTTCCAGCCCCGCACGTCGCTGTTCGTGGCGGGCGACCTGGCGCAGAGCGGCAACGGCAACCCCGTGGCCAGCAGCGACTACTCGGAGTACACGGAAGAGTCGCTCAACAAGCGCTACGACCTGGGCCGCGTGGGCCGCTACAAGATCAACCAGCGGCTGGCCCCGGCGTTCGACGCCCTGGGGTACACGGTGCCGCCGGCGGGGATGACGGCGCTCACGGCGCAGGACGTCCTGGCCATCCTGTGGCAGCTGGTGGAGCTGCACGAGGGCCGCGGCGACACCGACGACATCGACCACCTGGGCAACCGCCGGGTGCGCTCCGTGGGCGAGCTCATCGCCAACCAGTTCTCCGTGGGCCTGTCGCGCATGGCGCGGCTGGTGCGCGAGCGCATGTCGATCGTGTCGGACCCCGACAAGATCAACATCGACGACCTGGTGAACGCCCGCACGGTGAGCGCGGTGATCCAGCAGTTCTTCGGGTCGTCGCAGCTGAGCCAGTTCATGGACCAGACCAACCCCCTGGCCGAGATGACGCACAAGCGGCGTCTCTCCGCGCTGGGGCCGGGCGGCCTGACCCGCGAGCGCGCCGGCTTCGAAGTGCGCGACGTGCACTACTCGCACTACGGGCGCATGTGCCCGATCGAGACGCCGGAAGGCCCCAACATCGGCCTGATCAACTCGCTCACGACGTACGCCCGGATCAACGACCTGGGCTTCATCGAGACGCCGTACCGCAAGGTGGTGCGGGCCCTGGTGCGCTACCCGGCGCAGGCCAAGCTGGAAGAGGCCGTGCGCCTGGTGCTGGGCGACCGCGCCAAGGTGTTCGCCAAGAAGGGCGAGACCATCGACGCCGCCCGCGGCCGCGAGGTGTTCCGCGCCATGATCGTGGGCGCGGAGCTGGCCGAGGACGTGCCGGACTGGAGCGCCCTCTTCCCCCGCATGCTGGCGGGCGATCTGGACCTGGCGGCGTTCGAGACCGAGCTGACGCTGCTCCCGGTGCTGGCCAAGCGCGGCGAGCGCATCACGGACGACCTGGCGGACCGCATTGCGGCCCAGCCGGTGAACCTGGTGCGCGTGGTGAGCCGGCGCGCGGGCGCGGCGGCGCGCGGTGTGGCCCCCGAGGCCATCCGCAACCCCATGTCGCTCCCCGTGCGGGCCTACCAGCCCACGTCGGCGGCCGTGCTGGCCGTGCCGGGAACGGTGCTGACGGCCGAGGTGACGGAGTCGCTGTTCGAGCGGCAGTCGCAGGGGCTGGAGGTGCAGGAGTGGGGCGACACGCCCGACGAGGTGGGGCTGGACTACACCTCGGGCGTGCCGGCGCTGCCGGCCGAGGGCGAAGTGGGCCGCGTGGTGCTGGGCACCGCGGGACGCACGACGCACGTGATGCCGGTGGTGACGCGCATCAACGCCTGGCTTTCGGCCAATGAAGAGGAGAGCGCCCGGATCGCGCAGGCCAACGCGCCGCTCACGGACCGCTTCACCTTCAGCAACGAGTTCGTGCTGTGCCGCGAGCGGGGCGACTTCCCCCTGCTGCGCCCGGAGGAGATCGACTACATGGACGTGGCCCCCGACCAGCTGGTGTCGGTGGCGGCGGCCCTGATCCCCTTCCTGGAGCACGACGACGCCAACCGCGCGCTCATGGGCTCCAACATGCAGCGCCAGGCGGTGCCCCTCCTGTTCCCCGACGCGCCCCTGGTGGGCACGGGGCTGGAGAGCGTCATCGCCATCGACTCGGGCGCCGTGGTGGTGGCCCGGCGCGGCGGGACGGTCATGGAAGTGACGGCGGACCACATCCTGGTGGACGCGGGCATGGAGGGCGTGGGATCGGCCGACGAGCCGCTGCGCCGCCTGGCCCAGTTCGACCGCTACCGGATGAAGAAGTACTGGCGCACCAACCAGGACACGGCGCTCAACCAGCGGCCGCTCATCCGCAAGGGCGCGGTGGTCAAGAAGGGCGACGTGCTGGCGGACGGCCCGTCCACGGACGGCGGCGAGCTGGCCCTGGGCCGCAACCTGCTGGTGGCGTTCATGCCCTGGTACGGCCACAACTTCGAGGACGCCATCGTGCTCTCGGAGCGCCTGGTCAAGGACGACGTGTACACGTCCATCCACATCCAGGAGCTGGAGCTGCAGGTTCGCGACACCAAGCGCGGGATGGAGGAGATCACGCGCGAGATCCCGAACGTGGCCGAGGAAAGCCTCGTCGACCTGGACGAGCGCGGCGTGGTCCGCATCGGCGCCCGGGTCAAGGCGGGCGACATCCTCGTGGGCAAGATCACGCCCAAGGGCGAGACGGAGCTTTCGCCCGAAGAGAAGCTGCTCACGGCCATCTTCGGCGAAAAGGCCAAGGACGTGAAGGATTCGTCGCTCAAGGTGCCGCCCGGCGTGGAAGGCACCGTGATCGACGTGAAGATCTTCAGCCGCCGCATCGACGACCCCATCCTGGAAAAGGAGCGGGGGCAGAAGATCGGTGAGCTGCGCACGTACGAGCGCTCGGAGATCGGGCGCATCGGCGACGCGCGCGACGAGGAGATCCGCGAGCTCATCCGCGGCAAGGAGGTCGCCCTCTTCCTGAAGAAGGGCACCGTGGAGCCGTTCTTCAACGAGGGGACGCAGCTCACGGACGAGGTCGTGGACGGGCTGGACTTCAACGACATCGACCTCACCACGCTCAAGGTCACGGACCGCGCGATCAACGAGCAGCTGCGCCGCCTGATCGACGAGGCCAAGCGCCGCATCGAGCGGGTGCGCCAGCGCACGGAAAGCCAGATCGACAAGATCTTCCAGCCGGACGAGCTGCCCCCGGGCGTCGTGCAGCTGGTGAAGGTGTACCTGGCGGAGAAGCGCAAGATCTCCGTGGGCGACAAGATGGCCGGCCGGCACGGCAACAAGGGCATCATCGCCCGCATCGTGCCCGAGGAGGACATGCCGTTCCTTCCGGACGGCACCCCGGTGGACGTGTGCCTGAACCCGCTGGGCGTGCCCAGCCGCATGAACGTGGGGCAGATCCTGGAGACCCACCTGGGGTGGGCGGCGCGCGTGCTGGGCTTCGAGGCCAAGACGCCGGTGTTCCAGGGTGCCTCGGAAGACGAGATCGGCACGCTCATCCGCCTGGCGGGCGCCACCTGGGCGCGGCAGGCCCTGGGCGTGCAGGGTGCCCTTCCGCCCACGTTCGACGTGAACGACGCGCGGATGATCGCCGAGACGGTGCAGGCGCACGACCTTACGGCGGGCGAGGGCTCGCGCCCGGAGATGGGGATCGGGCGGGCCATCGACTGGATGCTGAACGCCCCGGAGACCCCGGAGGCGCTCAACGTCAAGCTGCGCGACCTGCGCACCTACCTGGTGGCGGCGGCCACGGAGCTGGCCGAGGCCCGCGAAGGGACGTTCGAGTCGAACTTCCCCCTGGCGGCGGCGCTGGCCGAGTCGCCGGCGGGCGTGGGGCTCACGGCGGCGCTGGAGGAGCACATGGCGGCGGCGGGGCTCACCCCCGGCGGCAAGGTGAGCCTGCGCGACGGCCGGAGCGGCGCGACCTTCGAGTCGCCCGTGACGGTGGGCACCATCTACATGCTCAAGCTGAGCCACCTGGTGGACGACAAGATCCACGCGCGGTCCATCGGGCCGTACTCCCTGGTGACGCAGCAGCCGCTGGCCGGCAAGGCGCAGTTCGGCGGACAGCGCTTCGGCGAGATGGAGGTGTGGGCGCTGGAGGCGTACGGCGCGGCCCACACGCTGCAGGAGATCCTGACGGTCAAGTCCGACGACGTGAACGGCCGCAGCCGGGTGTACGAGGCCATCGTGAAGGGCGAGAACCTTCCCGAGCCCGGCCTGCCGGAGTCGTTCAACGTGCTGGTGAAGGAGCTTCAGGCGCTGGGCATCAGCGTTACGCTTGGGAGCTAGGGAACAGGGAACAGGGAATAGGGAATAGCGGGCTCTGCCCGCCTGGGTGTCGCTGGCTATTCCCTATTCCCTATTACCTGCTCCCTGGTTTGAGAGACGGATACATCCGCCCGAGCACGATGCCCGGGGACACCACGATAGATAGGGGATCCCGATGATCGACTTCCCCCGCGTCCGAGAGACCCGGTCTCAGGACTTCAACTACATCCAGGTCAAGATCGCCTCTCCGGAGGAGATCCGGGGCTGGAGCTTCGGCGAGGTGACCAAGCCGGAGACCATCAACTACCGCTCGTTCAAGCCCGAGCGCGACGGCCTGTTCTGCGAGCGCATCTTCGGTCCCGTGAAGGACTGGGAGTGCCACTGCGGCAAGTTCAAGCGCATCCGCTACCGCGGGCACGTCTGCGACAAGTGCGGCGTGGAGGTCACGCTCAGCAAGGTCCGGCGCGAGCGCATGGGCCACATCGAGCTGGCCGTGCCGGTGGCGCACATCTGGATGTTCAAGACGCTTCCCTCGCAGATGGGCTACCTGCTGGGGATGACGCTGCGCGACCTGGAAAAGGTGATCTACTACGCCGCGTACGTGGTCACCACGCCCGGCGCCCAGGACGTGAAGCACAGCCAGGTGCTGGACGAGGACGAGTTCATCGCCCTGCGCGAAAAGGCCCGCGAAGAGGGCGACGAGGCCTTCGCGGCCGACATCGGCGCGCCGGCCGTGCGCAACCTGCTGGGCCAGATCGACGTGGACTCGCTGGCCGAGTCGCTGCGCACGCAGGTGGCCAACGAGACCAGCCAGCACCGCAAGAAGATGGTGCTCAAGCGGCTCAAGGTCATCGACGCCATCCGCAGCTCGGGCGCCACGCCGTCGGAGCGCAACAAGCCGCAGTGGATGATCCTGGACGTGGTGCCGGTGATTCCGCCGGACCTGCGCCCGCTGGTGCCCCTGGACGGCGGCCGCTTCGCCACGTCGGACCTGAACGACCTGTACCGCCGCGTCATCAACCGCAACAACCGGTTGAAGAAGCTCATGGAGATGCGCGCCCCGGAGGTCATCCTCCGGAACGAGAAGCGCATGCTCCAGGAGGCCGTGGACGCGCTGTTCGACAACGGCCGCCGCAGCAAGGCTATCCGCGGCCGCGGCAAGCGCCCCCTCAAGTCCCTGAGCGACATGCTCAAGGGCAAGCAGGGCCGCTTCCGGCAGAACCTGCTGGGCAAGCGCGTGGACTACTCGGGCCGTTCGGTCATCGTGGTGGGCCCGGAGCTCAAGCTGCACCAGTGCGGCCTGCCCAAGGCCATGGCCGTGGAGCTCTTCAAGCCGTTCATCATCCACGAGCTCGAAAAGCGCGGCGAGGCGGAGACGGTAAAGCGCGCCAAGAAGATCGTGGAGCGTGACGACCCGCGGGTGTACGAGGTGCTCGAGGACATCATCCGCGACCACCCCGTGCTGCTGAACCGCGCGCCCACGCTGCACCGCCTGGGCATCCAGGCGTTCGAGCCGGTGCTGGTGGAGGGCAAGGCCATCCGCATCCACCCGCTCGTCTGCGCGGCGTTCAACGCCGACTTCGACGGCGACCAGATGGCCGTGCACGTGCCGCTGAGCTTCGAGGCGCAGCTGGAGGCGCGCGTGCTCATGCTGTCCAGCAACAACATCCTGCTGCCCAGCAACGGGCGGCCGGTGGCGGCGCCGTCGCAGGACATCGTCATCGGGTGCTACTGGCTCACCAAGGAGAAGGACCACTTCGGGGCCGACGTGGCCGCGGACCAGGCCGAGATGGCCCGGCCGTCGGCCGAGCGCGACCTCACCAAGGTGCTGCCGCGCTTCGGGACGGTGGCCGAGGTGGAGATGGCGCTGGCCCACCGCCGCGTGGGCTACCACTCCACGGTGTACTACTTCCTGGACCCGCGCCCCACGGACGAGCGCGAGGACGGCGAGGAGAAGGTGTGGGTGGCCACCACGCCAGGCCGCATCATCTTCAATTCCGTGGTGCCCAAGGAGATGGGGTACTGGAACAAGACGATGGGCAAGAAGGAGCAGGGCGACATCATCTTCAGCGCCTACCGCACGGTGGGGCTGGCGACGACGACCGTGTTCCTGGACGACCTCAAGGCGTTCGGCTTCCGCTACAGCACGCTGGCGGGGGTGTCGGTGGGGATCGAGGACATGAAGATCCCCGGCGAGAAGGAAGAGATCCTTCGCGAGGCCGACGAGGACGTGGCGCGCTTTACCCGCGCGTACAACAACGGCGTCATCTCCAACGGCGAGCGCTACAACAAGGTCATCGACACCTGGACGCACGCCAACAACGACGTGGCGGACGCCATGGTGAACCGCCTGGCGGCGGACCGCGGGGGGTTCAACCCCGTGTACATGATGATGAACTCGGGCGCCCGAGGCAGCCGTGACCAGATGCGGCAGCTGGCGGGGATGCGCGGCCTGATGGCCAAGCCCCAGAAGAAGCTCACCGGCGGCATCGGCGAGATCATCGAGTCGCCGATCAAGTCGAACTTCCGCGAGGGGCTCACGGTGCTGGAGTACTTCATCTCCACGCACGGCGCCCGCAAGGGCCTGGCCGACACGGCGCTCAAGACGGCCGACGCCGGCTACCTGACCCGTCGTCTCGTCGACGTTGCGCAGGACGTGACGATCAGCGAGGACGACTGCGGCACGGTGCTGGGGCTCGAGGTCAGCGCCCTCAAGGAGGGCGAGGACGTGGTGGAGCCGCTCAAGGACCGCATCGTGGGCTCGGTGGCGTCGGACGACGTGTTCGACCCCATGGACGGCGAGCTCCTGGTGGCGGCCGGCGAGCTGATCGACGAGGAGACGGCGGACGAGATCGAGGACGCGGGGATCCAGTCGGTCAAGATCCGCAGCGTGCTCACCTGCGAGAGCCGCCGCGGGCTGTGCGTGAAGTGCTACGGCCGCAACCTGGCCACGATGGGAATCGTGGACCCGGGCGAGGCGGTGGGCATCCTGGCCGCGCAGAGCATCGGCGAGCCGGGCACGCAGCTCACGCTGCGCACCTTCCACATCGGCGGCACGGCGGCGCGCATCGCGGCGACGACGGGGCGCAAGAGCAAGGTGGAGGGCGTGGCCCAGTTCGAGCGCATCACCACGGTCACCACGCCGGACGGTGCGCGCATCGTGACGAGCCGCGAAGGCGAGATCATCATGCGCACGGCCGAGGGCGCCCTTCGCAGCCGGCTGGCGGTGCCCTACGGCGCCACCATCTCGGTAGAGGACGCGCAGCAGATCGCCGTGGGCGACACGCTGTTCTCGTGGGACCCGTACTCGGAGCCCATCGTGGCCGACTTTGGCGGCACGGTGCGGTTCATCGACATCGTCGAGGACGAGACGGTGCGCGAGGAGCTGGACGAGAGCACGGGGCGCCGGCAGATGGTGATCATCGAGGACCGCAGCAAGAAGCTGCACCCCATGATCGAGATCATCGACGCCAACGGGGTGAAGGTCCGCGAGTTCATCGTTCCCGTGGGTGCGCAGCTCACGGTGCGCGACGGCGAGGCCATCCAGCCCGGCGCGGCGCTGGCCAAGCTGGCCCGCGAGGCGTACAAGACCCGCGACATCACGGGCGGCCTTCCGCGAATCGCGGAGCTGTTCGAGGCGCGCAAGCCCAAGGACCCGTCGGTCATCACCGAGGTGGACGGCACGGTTCGCTTCGGCGACATCAAGCGCGGCAAGCGCGAGGTGATCGTGATCCCGGAGACGGGCAACGAGCGGGTGTACGAGGTGCCGGTGGGCAAGCACCTTCGCGTGCACGAGGGCGACTTCGTGCGGGCGGGCGACCGCCTGAGCGAGGGTCCGGTGAACCCGCACGACATCCTGCGGATCAAGGGCCCGCAGGCCGTGCAGGAGTACCTGCTCAACGAGGTGCAGGAGGTCTACCGCCTTCAGGGCGTGAAGATCAACGACAAGCACATCGGCGTGATCGTGCGCCAGATGCTGCAGAAGGTGCGCGTGATGGAGCCGGGGACGACCGAGTTCCTGGAGGGCGAGACGGTGGACCGTACGGAGTACATGGACGCCAACGCGCGCCACCTGCAGACCGGCGGGGCGCCGGCGACCTCGGAGCCCCTGCTGCTGGGGATCACCAAGGCGTCGCTCACCACGCAGTCCTTCATCTCCGCGGCCTCCTTCCAGGAGACCACGCGGGTTCTGACCGACGCCGCCATCCGCGGCGCGCGCGACGACCTGCAGGGGCTGAAGGAGAACATCATCATCGGCCACCTGATCCCCGCGGGCACCGGCATCTACCGGTACAACGAGGTGACGTTCGGTGCCGAGGGCGAGTTTCCGGCGGGCGTGGAAGCGACCGAGACGGTGGCGGCCAGCGAGACGGCGGCCGTCACGGCGTAAGCGATCGCGCTTTCGACGGGATGGTACGGGCAGGACAGGGAACGGCCCCGGGCAGCGATGCCCGGGGCCGTTTTCGTTGTGTAGGGGGTGCGGGGATGGAAACCAGCTCCGGAGGAGGGTGCGGCGAGGGAGCGAATAAATTCGCGGCTACAACTTCACGCTGTCCGCCTGCGCGGACAAAGATCGAGCGGCGAAGGGCTCGCGGCCGGAGGGAACTCCGCGTTACCGGATCCCGCCAGCGTGGGGTAGGTGTGTGCCGCCGCAGGCGTGAAGAATGCGCTCCGAATGGTGTCTAGACTGTCCAACGGTTTCGGGGTTAAATTGCGAGGTCGCAAACGGCTCTCCATCTACGTGGAAGGCGATATGGCTGTTCGCATCGAAGACGATGAACCCGCGGTGCTCAAGCGGGAGCATTCCCAGGAACCGGCCCTGGCAACGGTGGTGCGGCCGCCCGCACTGCTCGTCGCCCAGGAGGCCGAATGGCTGGCGCACCTCGATCAGCTGCCGCCGTACCGGCGCACGTTCCGGGAACGGATCGTGGAGGGCCTGCGCCGCGTGTGGGACGGGCCGCCGGAGGAGCCGCTGACGGAGGAAGAGCTGCGGATGATCATGCAGCCGCCGGAGGAGGAAGAGGACCTGCCGGAACTGGTCTCTCCTGCTGATCCCGAGCGGCTGGCGTGGGAGGCTCACCTGCGCTCCATCGGCGTCCGGCCGGCGACGAAGTGGAACTTCCCGATCCGCGAGCCGATCCGCAGGCCCAGTTTCTGGGAGAAATTCAGGTATCGCGTAAGCCGGGGCTGGTGAGTGTGCTCTTTCTCGATTCGAGCGCGCTGACGAAGGCGTATGTGGAGGAGGCGGGTGACGCCAGTGTACGGGGCCTGGTCCAGCGAGCGCGCGGTGATCTGTTCCTTAGCAGATTCGTCGCGCTCGAAGTCCTCACGTCCCTCCGCAACGTCCATCGAGGTTCACCGCGCGACCGGTATATGGCGGTGATGCAGCGATTCTGGACCGATTACCGGTCCCGCTTCAGCATCGTGGAGGTGGACGAGGACGTGGTATCCGATGCGATTGCGCTGACCACGACGCGTCGCGAAGCCAAAGCGCGCAGCATGGACGTGCTGCATCTTGCCACCGCGCTTCGTCTGCAAACCAGTTCTGGGGCGGGCGAGGTCACGATGGTCACCTCGGACCACGACCTCGCCACGCTCTCGAAGGAGTGCGGGCTGCGGACGTTCGATCCCAGCCGTGAGCCGCTGGCGGCGCTCCCGGCGCGGCGGCGGTAGCGCGTCAGCGGCGGAAGGCGTCGCCCTTTTCCATCCGCTCGCGCACCGTCGCGACGATGAGCTCCACCAGGCGCTCTGGCTTCTTCCACTTCATCGCCAGCTTGGACGGGTCCATCCCGTGCTCGGCGACCACGTCCTTGAGCTGGTCCAGCGTAAGCTCGCCCAGCCGGGCGCGGAGCGCGCCTTCGCCCTCCCCCATGGCGGCGAAGGGGTCCAGCGCCCCGGGCGGACGCCGCCCGCCGCGCCGCGCCGGCGCGGGGGAAGCGGCGGGCGCGGCCGCGGATGCGGGCCCCGCGCCCTGCGAGGGCGCGGCGAGCGCCGAGAGCGCCTCCTCCAGGCGCCGGGCAAAGGAGGGGCTGCGTTCGGCCTCGGCCACGACGGCGTCGAAGAGGCGGCGAAGCTGCTGGGTGACGTTCATGCGCCGTACTCCACTTTCTCCATGACTTCGGCGGTGAGGTCCCGGTACGCGTCGTAGGTGCGGTATCCCCACTTCTGGCGCAGCGTGTTCACCGCCCGGAACTCCGCGGCCCCCGCCACGTCGTTGTTCTCCGCGATGATCGTGCGGAAGATCGGGGCGGGGGCGCGCGCGGCCAGGGCGTGCAGCTGTGCCGTGTGGACGGTGGACTGCTGGCGGAACTTGTTGACGACGATCCCCAGCGGCTCGATGCGCGTCTCGAAGGCGTCGGCGAACATCCGCACCCGCCGCATGATCTGGGGGATGCCGTAGGTGGAGAGCACGTCGGGGATGGTGGGCATGATGTACCCCTGCGAGATGCGCAGCCCGTTGAAGGTGACGATCCCCAGGCTGGGCGGGCAGTCGATCAGCACGTAGTCGAACTCGGGGAGCAGCGGGGCCAGCGCGTACCGCAGCACCTCGGCCGGGCTGGCGGCGTAGAAGGGACCCCGCGGCATGGCGGAGAGCTGCTCCTGCACCTCGATGAGCTCCAGGCTGGAGGGGAGCAGCGCCAGGCCGCGCACCTCGGCCACGCTCCCCACGTCGTACAGCACGGACTGCCGCACGTCGCCGGGCGGGGCCCCGTTCAGGGCGCGGCGAAAGAGGTGCGCCACCGTGCGCTCCTGCCCGTTGGCCTCGGCCCAGCCGCGCTCGCCGATGAGCATGACCGTGGCGTTGGTCTGCGGATCCAGGTCCACCACCAGCACCCGCCGGCTGAAGGTGCCCGCCAGCACCTGCGCCAGGGCGACCGTCGTCGTGGTCTTGCCCACCCCGCCCTTGAGGTTGATCACCGAGATCACCACCGCCATCGCCGCTCCCGCCTCCGGATGGATCGTCGCCACGCGAGCGGGGCGCACCGCGCGAATGGCGTGCCTATCGTGAAGCTTGACAGGGGCGTTCATCTGCTGAATATTCAGCACGTCGGATCCCGACCGTCCGTCCCCCCTCTCCGCACCAGCGCATGGACCTGCAGAGACCCGCCGGAATGAGCCGACGCGAGCGGCAGATCATGGACATCGTCTACCGGCGGGGCAGGGCGACCGCCGCGGAGGTGCTGGACGATCTCCCCGATCCGCCGACGTACTCCGCCGTACGCGCGGCGCTGCGGCTGCTGGAGGAAAAGGGCACGCTCAAGCACGAGATGGACGGCAAGCGCTACGTCTACCTCCCCACGACCCCCCGCAAGCAGGCGCGGACGACGGCGCTCAGGCACCTGGTCCGCACCTTCTTCAACGGCAGCCCGGAGCAGGTGGTGAACGCGCTCATCGAGGAGTCGCGCCCGTCGGGCGAGGAGCTGGACCGGCTGGCGCAGCTCATCGAGCAGGCGCGCAGGGAGGAGGGGCGATGAGCGGCTTCGCGGATTCCGTGCTCTTCGCGGCCGTGGTGGACACGGCCGTCCGCGGCACCTTCATCCTCCTGGCCGCGCTGGCGGGGACGGCGCTCATGCGGCGCACCTCGGCGGCGGCGCGGCACCTGGTCTGGCTGGCGGCGCTCACGGCGCTGCTGCTGCTCCCCGTCGCGCGCGGCTTCGTGCCGGAGTGGCGCGTGCTGCCGCCGGCGCCCGTCGTCTTTGCCGCGCCGGCCGCGCCGGCCGCGCAGGCCGTGGTTTCCCCGATCGCGCCGGCGGGCGTCTCGGGAGATGCGGGCGCGGCGGCCGCGCATCCCTCCCACGCGGCCCTGGAAGCGGCGCCCGCGCCGTTCCGCCTGCCGGTGGACGGCGAGACGCTGGCGCTGCTGGCGTGGGCCGCGGGTGCCGCGCTGCTCGCCCTGCGGCTGGTGTACGGGGTGGCGCGCGTGGCGTGGATCGAGCGCCGCGCGACGGAATTGACGGACGACGGGTGGGTGCGGCTGACGGACGGGCTGGCGCGCCGGCTGGGGCTGGGGCGCATCGTCCGCCTGCTGCGCGAGCCGGGCGCCACGGTGCCCATGACGTGGGGGATCTTTCGCCCCGTCATCCTCCTTCCCCGCGAGGCGGACGGGTGGGACGACGAGCGCCGCCGCGTGGTGCTGGCGCACGAGCTGGCCCACGTCCGCCGGTGGGACGCGCTGACGCAGTGGATCGCGCACCTGGCGCTGGCGGTCTACTGGTTCAACCCGCTGGTGTGGGTGGCCGTGCGCAAGCTGCGCGAGGAGCGCGAGCATGCCTGCGACGACGCCGTGCTGGAGATCGGCACGCGGCCGGCGGAGTACGCGGACCACCTGCTGAACATCGTGCGCTCGCTGGGCTCGTCGCACGGCACGACGACGGCGGCGCTGGCCATGGCGCGCCGCAGCCAGTTCGAGGGGCGCCTGCTCGCCATCCTGGACAACGCCGTCCGCCGCAACGGCGTGAGCCGCGCCGCCGGGCTGGCCACGGCCGCCGCGGCGGTCGCCTGCCTCGTTCCTCTCGCGGCCATGCGCCCGGCGGAGCGTGCGGTGCTCCCCTCGGCGCCCGTCGCCGCGACGGAAGCGCCCTCCACGCCCACGCGGCGGGTGGAGACGACGGAGACCACGGCGCAGACGACCGTGCGCATGGCAGGCACGCTGGACGAGCGGCTGCGGGGCGAGGCGCCGCTCGCCGATGCCCTTGCGGTGCTCTCGGCCGAGCGCGACACGCTGTCCGCGGAGAAGGCGGCGCTTTCGGCGCGGCTGAGCGGGCTGGACGCGGCGGAGGGCGGTGACCCGGGGCTGTACGCGGAGATCATCCACGCCGCGCTGGACATCGAGTCGCCCGAGGAGCGGCGCCTGGTGCTCACGCGCGTGCTGGAGCAGCCGGATGTGAGCGCGCAGAACCTCGTGGCCATCCTCGCCGCCACGCGCACCATGAGCTCGGACTCGGAGCGGCGCATCGTCATCACGCGCGTGCTGGAGCACCGCCAGTACGCGCGGACCGCCGCTTTCCCGGGCGCGCTGGTGGAGTCGCTGCGGGGATTCGCGTCGGCGACGGAGCAACGCATCGTGCTGATGGGGGTCCTGGAGCGGCGCCGGCTGGACACGCCGTCGCTCGTGGCGGTCTTCCGCGTCGTCGCGGGAATGGACAGCGACACGGAGCGGCGGCTGGTGCTGGTGGCGGCGGCCGAGCGGCAGCCGGTGGAGGGCGCCGCGCGCGAGGCGTACCTGGAGGCGGCGGGTGGCATCGAGAGCGACACGGACCGTGCCCTGGCCCTCTCCGCGCTCGTGGGCCGCACGTCCGCCGGGCCCGGAACGCCGCCGCGGGCCCCTTCCGCGATGCGTGCGACGGCGCAGCCCGCAGACCGGCGGGCGGCGCGCGAGCCCGTGCGGGGCGATCGGGTGTGGACCAGCTCCAACGAGTACATCGCGGACCACGACGGCCGCCGGCGCGTGGTGCGCATCCGCTCGAACAGCGTGATCGTGGGCGAGGCCCTGTGGGAGGTGCGCGGCGTGCGCCCGGGCGGCAGCCTGTTGGTGGAGGAGCAGATGGACGGCCGGACGCGCCGGGTGGAGGCCACGGGCGACGGGGCGGGGAATCCCGTGTGGCGCTACACGGTGGACGGCCGGACCCGCCCCTTCGACGCGGCGGCGCGCCGGTGGATGGAATCCGTGATTCGCAATCCGTCGCGCTGATCGTTTTCCCGGAGCCGCCGGGCGCGTGCGTGCCCGGCGTTTTCCCCATCCAAAGTGCTGATTTTTCAACTTCTGCACCCGTACCGTACGAGGAACCCATGACCGGACTCATCCGCCGTATCCAACTGGCCCTGCCCCTGGCCGCGCTGCTGCTGGCCCTTCCCGCCGACGCGCAGCGCACCGGGCGCTCGGAGCACCGCGAGGAGCGGGGCGAGACCTGGGTCTCCGTCAACGACCACGACGGGCGGCGGACGGAGCTGCGGATGAGCGGGAACGTGGGGTTCAACGACGAGGGCGACTGGGTGGTGTCCGTGGCCCCCGGCGCGTACCTGACGGCGTCGGAGAGCGGGCGCGGGCCGGACCGGCGGATCGAGTTCCGCCCCGGACAGGGCGCCGTGCGCGTGCGCTACTACCTGGAAGGGGACGAGCGGCGGCTGGACGCCGCCGGGCGCGCGTGGGCGGAGGGGATGATCGGCCGGGCCGTGCGGGAGAGCGGGCTGGGGGCCGGGGCGCGCGTGGCCCGCATCCGCGCGCGCGGCGGCGTGGCCGGCGTGCTGGCGGACATGGGGCGGCTGGAGACGGATTCCGGCCGGCGCGCGTACTACCGGGCGCTGCTGGCCAGCGGGGGGATGAGCGACGCGGAGTTTGCGCGGGTGATGGCGGACGTGGGCCGGCGGATGGGCTCCGACACGGAAACGCGCCTGGTGCTCGTGGAAGCCGTGGATCACGCGGGCGGCAGCGGCCGGCTGGCGGCACTGCTGTCCGCGGCGGCGGGGATGGAGAGCGACACCGAGACGCGCCTCGTGCTCGTCCGCGCGGCGGAGCGCCACCGGCTGGCGGACGCGGCATCGCGGCAGGCGTTCTTCCGCGCCGTGGGCGGCATCGGCAGCGACACGGAGGCGCGGCTGGTGCTGATCGCCGTCGCGGACCACCGCCTGGCGGAGGGTGGCGGGCGCGAGGCGTTCTTCCGCGCCGTGAACGGGATCGAGAGCAACGTGGAGCGGCGGCTGGTGCTCACCTCCGTGCTGGGCCAGCGCCCGTCCGAGGCCACCGTCGTGAGCGCCCTGCAGAGCGCGCGGGGGATGAACAGCGACGTGGAGAAGCGGCTGGTGCTGTCGCAGGTGCCGTCGTCCATGCTGCGCAACGGGCGGGTGACGGCGGCGTACCGCGGGGTGGTGGATGCCATGCGGTCCGACTCGGAGCGCCGCATCGCCCTGAACCGCTTGGCGGACGGCGGACGCTGAGAGCGGATCGTACCCGTTCGATTTCTTGGGGAGGCGCCGCGGGGTCCGTCCCGTACCGGGCTCCATGGCCCCGCCCGAAGGATCTGCTCGCCCGTGATCGGAGTTCTCCTTGCTCGTTCGCCGAGCTTGACATTGGGCTCGCACGTGCTGAAACTTCAGCACGTAATCCGCGTCTTCCGCATTTCTCCGGCACCATCGCATGGATCCGCAGGCCAGCAACGCGCTCAGCCGCCGCGAGCGCCAGATCATGGACATCGTCTACCGCCGTGCACGGGCCACGGCGGCGGACGTGCTGGACGATCTGCCGGATCCGCCCACGTACTCCGCCGTGCGCGCCGCCCTCCGCCTGCTGGAGGAAAAGGGGCTGCTCTCGCACGAGATGGACGGCAAGCGCTACGTATACGTCCCCACCACGCCGCGCAAGCAGGCACGCGTGACGGCGTTGAAGCACCTCGTTCGCACTTTCTTCAACGGCAGCCCAGAGCAGGTGGTGAACGCGCTGCTGGAGGAGTCGCGGCCGTCCGGCGAGGAACTGGACCGCCTGGCCAGCCTCATCGAGCAGGCGCGCAAGGCGGAATCGGAGCGGTGAGCGCCTGCTGGAAGCCCGCTGCGGTGGCGGGATTCGCATCTCGCCCAGGGCCGGCGTCGTCTTCCCGTGGGATGCGGATGATCAGCGCGGATACACACGCGTCGGCCGGCTCGTGTACGAGCACATGAGATGAGCCGGGCGGTCCCGCGCCGCCCCGCCTCATGCCACGACGTGTTGGAAATTTAGCAACGCCGGCTGTGGGGCTTGCCGCACGGGCTAGGCTTTCGTCGTGTCCGCGGAGGGACAGCGTGAAGCCGCAGCCGCGAATTCATTCGCTCCGTGACTCGCACCGCCGTACCGCACCGCGCCGCGGCAGGACGTTTTCGCCCGATCCGATTTGCCCGATTCGATTTACCCGATCCGATTTGCCCCGATCCGAATCATCCCGCCCGCGCGGCGACCGCCGCCAGGCAGCCGAACCACAGATCGCACCCTCCGATGATCCGCACCCCTCCCTTCGCCGCCGCGCTGGCGCTGCTCCTCCCCGCCGCGGCCACCGCGCAGACGCCCGCCCCCCAGACGCCGGCTCCCGCCACCGTGGCGGCGCCCGCGGCGCGCAAGGACATCCGGGCCGTCCGCATCCAGGGCCGCGCGCCCGTGCTGGACGGCCGCCTGGACGACGAGGCGTGGGCCGCCGCGCCCGTGCTCTCCGACTTCCTGCAGAAGCAGCCCGTGGAAGGCGGCGCGCCCACGGAGCGCACGGAAGTCCGCTTCGCCTACGACGACGCGGCGCTCTACGTGGCCGCGCGGATGTTCAAGAACGACGCGTCGTCCATCCAGGCCCCCGTCAGCCGCCGCGACGACGGCGGCAAGGCGGAGCACATCTGGATCTCGCTGGACACGTATCAGGACCGCCGCACGGCCTACTCGTTCGGCGTGACGGCGGCGGGGACGCGCATGGACTGGTACCATCCCACGGACGACGAAACGGACACGGACATGTCGTTCGATCCCGTGTGGCAGGCCGAGACCCGGCGCGACTCGGCGGGGTGGACGGCGGAGATGCGCATCCCCTTCAGCCAGCTGCGCTTCGCCGCGGCCGGCGCGCAGACGTGGGGACTGAACATCGACCGGTGGAACCCCGCCACGCAGGAGGACGTGTTCTGGATCCCCATCCCGTCGCAGGTGACGGCGTGGGCGTCGCGGATGGGGACGCTGAGCGGCATCGAGGGCATCCGCCCCTCCCGCCGCGCCGAGCTGCTGCCGTACGTGGCCAGCTCCGGCACCTTCACGGCCGATCCCGGCGCCGGCAACCCGTTCGACGACGGCAGCCGGCTGGACACGCGCGTGGGCGCCGACTTCAAGATGGGGATGGGCCCCAACCTGACGCTGGAGGGGACCGTGAACCCCGACTTCGGGCAGGTGGAGGCCGATCCGGCGGAGGTGAACCTGTCCGCGTACGAATCGTACTTCGGCGAGCGGCGGCCGTTCTTCATCGAGGGGCGGCAGCTGCTGGCGGGGCGCGGGCCGGAGTACTTCTACTCGCGCCGCATCGGCTCCATCCCCGACCGCTCGCTGGCCGCGCTGAGCCCCGGCGGCGACTTTGAGGACTGGCCGCGCAACACGGCCATCCTGGGCGCCGCCAAGCTCACGGGCCGCCTGCGCTCCGGCACCTCCCTCGGTGCCCTGGCCGCCGTCACGGGCGACGCGTCCGCGCGGGGATTCGACGCGGGGACGGAGGAGTTCGCGCGCATCCAGGTGGCGCCCCGCACGGGGTACGGCGTCGTCCGCGCGCAGCAGGAGTTCGGCGCGCACCAGTCCACCGCCGGGCTCCTGCTCACGGGCGTGCACCGCGACATGGATGCCGAGTCGCCGCTCGTTCCCCTGCTGCACCGTGACGCGCTGACCGGGGGCGGCGACTGGAACCTGCGCTGGATGGGCGGGGAGTACACCGTGAGCGGATACGCGGGCTTCAGCTACGTCTCCGGCGACTCGCTGGCCCTGCGGCGCACGCAGCGCTCCAGCGCGCACTACTTCCAGCGCCCGGACGCGGACCACGTGCGGTACCGCAGCCGCGAGTCGCTGGGCGGATACACGGGCGAAGTGGCCGTGCGCCGGGCCAGCGGGCGGCACTGGCTGTGGACGCTGCTGGCCAGCGGCCGCTCGCCGGGCTTCGAGATCAACGACGCCGGCTTCGCGGGGCGCGCGGACGAGGCGTTCGGCTACGCCAACCTGCGCTACCGGGAGACCCGGCCGGGCGCCGTGTTCCGCGGCTACGACATCGGCCTGAGCAGCGAGAACACCTGGAACTTCGGGGGGACGCGAACGTTCAGCGCCATCCGCACGGACATGCGCTTCACCTGGAAGAACTTCTGGACGACGACGCTCATCGGGTGGGTGGACCTGCGCTCCACGAGCGACTCGTACACGCGCGGCGGGCCGCTGGCCGGTACGCCGCAGGGGTGGCGCGTCACCCTGTCGAGCGGGATGCCGGGCTCGTGGCGCACGCGCGCCTCCGCGCAGGTGAGCGTGGGCGGCGGCGAGGAGGGCGCGCGCTACCTGCTGGGCTACACGAGCTTTTCCACCCGTCCCGGCCCGCGCTGGCAGTTTTCCGTGGAGCCGCTGTGGCGCCGGATGACGGAGCCCCGCCAGTACGTGGCCACGCTCCCCGGCGGGCCGCCGGCCACGTACGGCAGCCGCTACACCTTTGCCTCGGTGGACCAGACGATCTTCTCCGCGGCCACCCGGCTGAACTACCTGTTCACGCCCGACCTGTCGCTGGAGTTCTACATGGAGCCGTTCGCGGCCAACGGGCGCTACGAGTCGTTCGGGCAGCTGCGGGAGCCGGGGGCGCTGGGGCTACTGCCGCTGGGGGCGGACCAGGTAACGAGCGAGGACGGCCGGCACTACTTCTACACGGGCGAGGACGCGGACGGCGACGGGGCGGCGGACCGGCTGCGCATCGCGGAGGACTTCAACATCCGCTCGTTCCGCTCCAACGCCGTGCTGCGGTGGGAGTGGCGCCCCGGCAGCACGTTGTTCGTGGTGTGGCAGCGCGACCGCTTTTCGCGCGAGATCTACGGGGACGACGTGGGGCTGGGGGCCCTGAGCGAGAGCTTCGGCGACCGCGGCGACAACTATCTCACGCTCAAGATGTCGTACTGGATCCCCGTGCGCTGATCCGCGTGCGGACGCGGGTCGGACGGATGCGGTGCGGATGCGGGACGGCAGCGGGGCGGGGAAGCGGAATCGAAGTCGTTGCTGGCTGTCCCCTGTAACCTGTCCCCTGTAACCCGCAGTTCCTGCCGTCAGGGCCGCTCCGGAGCCAAAACGGGGGAGACACGATACTGCCGTGTCTCCCCCGTTTCGTCTCCTCCGCGGGGTCGGGGAGCCTCCTCGTCGGGAGGGACGGACGATACTGCGTGTCCGTCCCTCCCGCCTGCGGGGTCTCCCCTCCCGCTCCGGGAGCCTCGCGCCCGGGCTTCCGTCTCGTTCATCCCCCCGCCGGCGCGAGTCTCCCTCCGCCCATGCTCTGGGAACGGCGGAACGGCAGCTCACCGCCTGTTGGGCGTCCCACGTCCGTCGTCATCGGCGCGGAATGTCAGCCGGCCGGTCCATCACGCCGGTTCCGGCTCCAGCGCCGCCGACGCCTCCGCTCCTTCCGGCGCCTCGCCGAGCACCGTCGCCGCCGTGATGCGCTCGTAGTTCAGGCGGAAGAGCGCGACGGCGCGCTCGGCGTCGTCCGGACCGCGGATGCGGTAGCTCACCCATCCCGAATCGGGGAGGACGTGGTGCGGCAGGGCGCGGCCGCTTTCCACCAGCTCGCGGCGCACGTGCACGGGAAAGGGAAGGTCGGCCAATCGCTCGCCGTGCAGGTGCCCGATCTCGTGTCCCGCCACGCGGAACTCGATCCCACCAAAGCGGTGGGGCGCCGCCCGCACGCCCGGCCATCCGGCTACCTCGTCGACGATCGCTCCCATCCCGGCCTCCCTCGTGGGGTGAGCAGGTATCGTAACCCCTTGCAGGACGCGCAACAAGCAAACGCATGAAGTTTGTCCAATCCTGGGGCGAAATACGAAGAATCGGCCCCGCGCACCATCGCGCGAGACCGGCCCCATCATCCGGCTATTCCCTATTCCCTATTCCCTATTCCCCGATTCCCGGCCGTCTCCGCCCGCGGCAGGCTCAGCGTGAACACCGATCCCACTCCCGGCACGCTCTCCGCCGCCAGCTCCCCGCCCATGGCCCGGGCCAGGTCGCGGCTGATGGCCAGCCCCAGCCCCGTCCCCTGGTGCGCGCTGGTCAGGTTCCGGTCCAGCTGCACGAACGGCTCGAAGATGCTCTCCAGCCGATCCGCGGGAATCCCCGCGCCCGTGTCGCGCACGCGGATGCGCACCCGCCCGTCCTCCGCCCCCGCCGTCACCCGCACCGTTCCCCCCGCCGGTGTGAACTTCACCGCGTTGGAAAGCAGGTTCAGCAGGATCTGCCGCACCTTCTCCGCGTCCGCGCGCGCCACGAGGGACGGGTCCGTCGGGGGGCAGTCGTAGGCCAGCCCCCGCTCCGTCACCTGCGGCCCCACGAGCGCCTCCAGCCCCTCCACGATCTCCCCCAGCGGCACGTCCGTGATGGCCAGCTCCACGTGCCCCGCCTCCACCCGCGCGAAGTTCAGCACGTCGTTGATGAGCCCCAGCAGGTGGCGCTGGCTGCGGCGGATGCGGCCCAGGTCGCTGAGTTGCGCGTCCGTCACGGGCCCCCGCAGCCCCATCTCCAGCAGCTCCGCGTAGCCGTCGATGGCGTTCAGGGGCGTGCGCAGCTCGTGGCTCATCACGGCCAGGAACTCCGTCTTGGCGCGGTTGGCTCCCTCCGCCTCGGCCCGGGCCGCCCGCTCCGCCTCGTACGAGCGCGCCCGGTCCAGCGCCTGCGCCGCCTGGTCCGCCACCGTGAGCAGGAACGTGCGCTCGTCCGCGTCCAACGTGTGCGGCGCGCGAAAGCTGTAGCTCACCACGGCCACGGCGCGGTCGCCGGAAAAGAGCGGGAGCGCGGCGAACGCGTGCAGCCCGCCGGCTTCCAGCGTCTCCAGCTGCCCCGGGTACCGCGCCCGCATCTCGTCGCGCGACTGGATGAAGAGGGGCTCGCGGCGCAGCACCGTGTCGCCCGTGGGGCGCCCCGGCTCCAGGGGAAAGCGCGCGAACCGCGCCGCCACCTCCGCCCGCCACCCCGTCACCGCCAGCGTCTCGAACTCCGCCTGCCCGGCGTCCACGGCGGCCAGCGACGCGGCGTCCGCCTCCAGGGCCCGCGCGCCGTCCTCCACGATCACGCGCGCGACTTCGTCGCGCGAGGCGGCGCCGTTCAGCGCGGCGGCCATCCGGCGCAGGGCCTCGGCCCGGCGGGCGCTGCGCTCGGCGGCGCGGCGGCTGGCCTGCTCCGCCTCGTACACGCGGGCACGGTCCAGCGCCTGCGCCGCCTGCTCCGCCAGGATGGAGACGAACGTCCGGTCGTCCGCCGTGAACTCGCGCGGGTCCCGGAACCCCAGCGTAAGGCCGGCCAGCACGCGCTCGCCGCTCACCAGGGGGAGCGTGCACAGCGCTTGCGCGCCGCTCTCCTGCATCGCCCCGGAATGCGCCGGGAACACGCTCCGCATCACCTCCAGCGACTCCACGAACACGGGGACGCGGGTGCGCACCGCCTGGAGGAGCGGCCCGCCGGAATGGAGGGGAAAGCGTTCGTAGCGCCGCTCCAGCACCGTGCCGTAGCCCGCGGTGTAGAGCGTCTGGAACTCGCCCGCGCCCTCGTCCACCAGCGCCACGGCACCCATCTCCGCGCCCAGCACGTGCCGGCCCTCGTCCACCACCACGGCGGCGACCTCCCCGGGGGTGGCGGCCTGGTTCAGCGCCGCCGCCACGCGCAGCAGGGAGCGCCCGCGCTCCACGGCGGCCTCCGCGGCCGCGCGGGCGGCGTGTTCCGCGCCGTACAGCCGCGCGTTGTCCAGCGCCAGGGCAATGCGCTCGGCCAGCTGCCGCACGACGGCCACGTCCTCCGTCCCGTAGCGCCGGCCGGACGAGGAGCGCACGAGCAGCATCACCCCCATCCGCTGCCCCCGCGCCGTCAGCCCCGAGATCAGCACGGAGCGCGGGCCCAGCGCGCGTATCAGCCCCACCCGCTCCGCGTCGACCAGCCGCCCGGCGGCGAGCGCTTCCACGTCCACGTCCCGCTCGATCACGGTCTCGCCCGTGGCCACGGCGTGCGCCAGCAGGCTCCCCGGCTCGTCGCCCCGCACCCGGTGCAGGGCGGCCAAGCGGGCCGTCGCCGGCTCCAGCGCGGGGTCCGCGTGCCGCCACACGCGGGCGGCGAACGCGCCGTCCGCGCCGGGCGTAAAGATCATGCAGTAGTCCGCCAGGCGCGGCACCAGCAGCTCCGCCGTGGCCCTGAGCGTCTCCTCCGCGTCCAGCGAGGCGGCCAGGGCATCTCCCGCCAGCGTCAGCAGCGCCTGTCGCTCGGCCGCGTCGTGCGCGTCCGTCACGTCCTCGCCCACCCCCGCGATCCAGCGCACGTCGCCGGCCTCGTCGCGCACGGGAAAGGCGCGGTCGCGCACCCGCCGCACGCGCCCGTCCGGCAGGATCACCCGGTACTCCACGTCCGTGGCCCGGTCGCGGTCCTGGCCAATGCGGTCCGCCAGCGCCGGCCGGTCGTCCGGGTGCACCGCCTGCATCCACGCCCCGGGATCCGCGTACAGGTCCGCGGACGGGCGTGCGAAGATGCGCTCGTACGCCGGGCTCACGTAGCGCAGCAGGGGCCCGTCGGGGTTCACCACGTAGAAGAACGCCTGCGGGACGTTCTCCATCAGCAGCGAAAAGAGCGCCTCCTGCTCGCGGAGCGCGGCCTCCGCGGCGCGCGATTCCGTCACGTCCGCCACCAGCCCCGCCACCCCCGCCACGCGCCCGTCCACCCGCAGCGGGTGGTAGCTCACCGCGTAGGTGCGCCCGTTGCCCATCCCCGCGACCTCCACCCCCGTCGCCTCGCCCGTATCCAGCACGTGCCGCAGCAGGGGCTCCGCCGTGTCCGCCCACGCGGGGATGGCCTCGCGGACCGTGCGCCCCAGGTGGGCCGCGGCGGAAACTCCGTTCAGCCCCGCGAGGATGTCGTTGACGTAGCGATAGCGGAGCTCGCGGTCCACCAGTCCCACGCCGGTGCCGGCGGCCGCGAACGCCGTGTCCAGCGCGGCCGGCCACCACTCCGGTGGAACGGCGGCGGATGCGGGATCGGTCGTCGTGGGCGCGGCTTCGTCGAGCAGCGCGGGGGAATGGTCCATCGTGCGGGATGATGCGGGGGCGCAGTGGGAAGGTACGAATCTGTGTCCCCCGGCCCTCCTTGCGCAACGTTTGCGCAATCCTGTGCGCCCGCCGGTCCGGTCCCCCGCAGCGTGCCCCAGGTGGAAGAATGCAAGCGCTCCGGAAGCGAACGCCGTGGCACCGTTCGTTGCCCCGCGCGGAGCATGTTCTCGAGGCGTGAGCACACCCCATCCACCTCGTGACCGCAAGGGAATACGCCCCTTGCACCCCCTCCGCGGCCCCTCCAGAGTCCCCGCCCGGCACCTTGTCGGATATCCTACTGAGTAGTATACTCCAGGCGACGGAGGCGGGATGGAATTCCTGTTCGTGGAGATCCAGCCGTTTACACGGAAGGTCGTGCAAGATGGGATTGGACGACGATCTTCGCAGGCTGCAGGACGAGCTGAAGCGCAATCCGGCCGCGGGCACTCTCGATCCGGGCACCTGCGGACTGCGAAAGATCCGGATGGCGGATTCTGCCCGCCGGCGGGGGAAGCGCTCCGGTCCCCGGGTCCACTACCTGTACGTCCCGCACCGCGACACGATCTATCTCGTCAACATGTATTCGAAGGACGAGCAGGGCACGCTCACGCCGCAGCAGAAGAAGAGCCTGTGTGCGTGGATCCTGCGGATGACCGTGAGCTAGGAGATTCGGATGCGAGACGAAGACTTCCAGGAGCTGCTCGAAGCCGTGCAGCAGGCCGTGGAGCATTACGAAGGCCGGCGCCACGACCTGCGCACCACGATTCTCCCCATGCCACCGAAGCCGATGGACGCGGCGGAGATCGGCTCTCTGCGCGAGCGCATCGGGCTCTCGCAGCGGGTGTTCGCCATGGCGCTCAACGTCAGCATCAAGACGGTGCAGGCGTGGGAATCCGGCGCCCGCGTGCCGGACGGCGGCAACCTGAAGCTCCTCCGGCTGGGCGAGACGCACCCGGAGGTCGTCTTCGGCCGCCTCTACACGGCCCCCGCGCAACCCGTCCAGCCCGCGAAGCCGAAGCCCCGCACCAGGCGAAAGGCCAGGGCGCAGGCGGCGTAGGCACGCCGGACCGGCGCGTGCCGTGCGGGCGGGCGGGAAGCGCGGGGCGCCGAACGCGGCCGCCTTCCTCGATCCACTGCACGCCGGCTGAGGGAGCGAAATCCGTCGCCGCTCGCCCGCCGCGCCCCGTGCGCGGAGCGGTGGTTTGGGGGAAGATGGAATGCGTCTCCCGCGCCGTTCGGGGGATTCCGGGCGAAGGCCAGTCGGGAACAGGGGTGGAACGGCGGGCGGGGGGTTGACCAGCGGGGAAACAGTCCTTACTTTTCTCGGTCTGTCGCGCAACCCGTGGTTGGCGGCGGCGGGGACCGGGTGGTCCTCGCCTGTTTTTTCGTCCCAGGATCAAGCGTTCTCACCAGTATGCCGACGATCAATCAGCTGGTGCGCAAGGGTCGCGAGACGCTCGAGAAGAAGAGCAAGTCTCCCGCCATGCGCAACAATCCGCAGAAGCGCGGTGTGTGCACCCGTGTGTACACCACGACCCCGAAGAAGCCCAACTCGGCGCTCCGGAAGGTCGCGCGCGTGCGGCTGACGTACGGCACCGAGGTGACGGCGTACATTCCGGGCGAGGGCCACAACCTGCAGGAGCACAGCATCGTGCTCATCCGCGGCGGCCGTGTGAAGGACCTTCCGGGCGTTCGCTATCACATCATCCGCGGTACGCTCGACGCCTCCGGCGTCAACGATCGCCGCCAGAGCCGCTCCAAGTACGGCGCCAAGCGTCCCAAGCCCGGCCAGGCCGCGGGCAAGGGTGCGCCCGCCGGCAAGGGCGGAAAGGGAAAGAAGTAAGCCATGAGCCGTCGCACACGTGCCGTCAAGCGTCCCATCATCCCGGATCCGGTCTACGGCTCGGAGATGGTGACCAAGTTCGTGAACACCCTCATGCTGGACGGCAAGAAGTCCACCGCCGAGGGGATCTTCTACAACGCCATGAAGGTCATGGAAGAGCGCTCCGGCCAGCCGGCCGAGACGGTCTTCAAGTCGGCCCTCAACAACGCCAAGCCGGTGCTCGAGGTCAAGAGCCGCCGCGTCGGTGGTGCCACCTACCAGGTGCCCGTCGAAGTGCGTCCGGAGCGCCGCACGGCCCTCGCCATGCGCTGGCTGGTGGGCTATGCCCGCGCCCGCGGCGAAAAGACGATGGCCGACCGCCTTGCCGCCGAGCTGCTGGCCGCCTCTCGCAACGAGGGCGCGACCATCAAGAAGAAGGACGACACGCACCGCATGGCCGAGGCCAACAAGGCCTTCGCGCACTATCGCTGGTAGTCGTCACACCCGGGCCCACGGGTAGGGTCCGGCTGCGCTGAACAGAACAAAGGAACGCGGCGGCGCGCGAGCGGAAAGGAACCCGCTCCCGCGCCCCGCGCTTTCCGCTACCGGATAAAGAACGACAATGGCCCGCACCACACCGCTCGAGAAGTACCGCAACATCGGCATCATGGCGCACATCGATGCCGGCAAGACCACCACGACCGAGCGCATCCTGTACTATACCGGCCGGACGCACAAGATCGGCGAGGTGCACGAGGGTGCGGCGACCATGGACTGGATGGAGCAGGAGCAGGAGCGCGGCATCACCATCACGTCGGCCGCCACGACGTGCTCGTGGACCCGCTTCGACCAGCTGTACCGCATCAACATCATCGACACCCCGGGGCACGTGGACTTCACCGTCGAGGTGGAGCGCTCCCTTCGCGTGCTCGACGGCGCCGTCTGCGTGTTCGACGCGGTGGCCGGCGTGGAGCCGCAGTCCGAGACGGTGTGGCGCCAGGCCGACAAGTACGGCGTGCCGCGCATCTGCTTCGTGAACAAGATGGACCGCACGGGCGCCAACTTCGACCGCTGCGTGGCCATGATCGTGGACCGGCTGGGCGCCAACCCCATGCCCATCCACCTGCCCATCGGCGACGGCGACACCTTCGTGGGCATCGTCGACGTGCTGCGCCAGGTGGAGCTCATCTACGACGACAACACGATGGGCAAGAACTGGACGGAGCAGCCCATCCGCCCCGAGCTGCAGGAGCGCGCCGCCGCGGCCCGCTTCGCGCTGGTGGAAGGCGCCGTGGAGCACGACGAGGAGCTGATGGGGCGCTACCTGGAGGGCGAGGAGATCTCCGAGCCCGAGCTGCGCCGCGCCATCCGCAACGCCACCATCGCGGGCGCCATCGTGCCCGTGCTCACGGGCTCGGCGTTCAAGAACAAGGGCGTGCAGCAGCTGCTGGACTCCGTGATCGACTACCTGCCCGCGCCGGTGGACATCCCGGCCATCAAGGGCACGGACCCGGACAACAACGACGCCGCGATCGAGCGCCACGCCACGGACGACGAGCCGTTCAGCGCCCTGGCGTTCAAGATCGCCACGGACCCGTACGTGGGTAAGCTCACGTTCTTCCGCGTGTACTCGGGCGTGATCGCGTCCGGCAGCCACGTGCAGAACAGCACCAAGGGCAAGCGCGAGCGCCTGGGCCGCATCCTGCAGATGCACGCCAACAAGCGCGAGGAGATCCCCGAGGTGCGCGCCGGCGACATCGCCGCGGCCATCGGGCTCAAGGACACCACCACGGGCAACACGCTCTGCGACCCCGACCACCTGGTGGTGCTGGAGTCGATGACGTTCCCGGAGCCGGTGATCGACGTCGCGATCGAGCCCAAGACCAAGGTGGACCAGGACAAGATGGGCGAGGCCCTGCGCCGCCTGTCGGACGAGGACCCCACCTTCCGCGTGCACACGGACGCCGAGACGGGGCAGACGATCATCTCCGGGATGGGCGAGCTGCACCTGGAGATCCTGGTGGACCGCATGCTCCGCGAGTTCAAGGTGGACGCCAACGTGGGCCGGCCGCAGGTGGCCTACCGCGAGACGATCCGCAAGACCGTGGAGAAGGTGGAGGGCAAGTTCGTCCGCCAGACCGGTGGTTCGGGCCAGTACGGCCACGTGGTGATCAACATGATGCCGGCCGAGCCGGGCCAGGGCTTCGTGTTCGAGGACAAGATCGTGGGCGGCGTCATCCCCCGCGAGTTCATCAAGCCCTCGGAGCAGGGGCTGCGCGAGTCCATGGACACCGGCGTGCTGGCCGGCTACCCCATGGTCGACGTCAAGGTGCAGCTGGTGTTCGGCAGCTACCACGACGTGGACTCGTCGGAAATCGCGTTCAAGATCGCCGCGTCCATGGCCTTCAAGGAGGCCGCCCGCCGCGCGGGCCCCGTGCTCCTGGAGCCGGTGATGAAGGTGGAGGTCGTGACCCCGTCGGACTACATGGGCGACGTGATCGGCGACCTGAGCAGCCGCCGCGGCAAGATCCAGGGCATGGACCAGCGCGGCGAGGCCCAGGTGATCGACGCCATGGTGCCCCTGTCCGAGATGTTCGGCTACAGCACCACGCTGCGCTCCATGTCGCAGGGCCGTGCCGTGTACAGCATGCACTTCGCGCAGTACGAGGAAGTGCCCAAGAGCAAGGCCGAGGAGATCGTCGCGAAGGTTCGCGGCTAAGTCTCTTCCCCAGCACGGTAGAAAGGGCGGTCCCGCACGGGGCCGCCCTTTCTCGTGCACGGAACTCGCGGTTTCGGGCGAAGCTCTGGAAACAGAAAACTGCATTCTCACACAGAGGAACAGAGGTAACGGAGGGATCTCTCGCCCGTCCTCTGTTGCCTCTGTTCCTCTGTGTCAGCCATTCCGTTGATGCTTGGCGTGCTCGGCCGCGGCGCGTCCGGAAAGTCCGTAGGAGCGCCAAACCGGCCCAGGGGTTGACGTTTGGCGACACTGTGGCTATCCTTCTCGTCTTGCTCTGCTTCGGGGCCGTATTTCCGCGAGGAAGCGGTACCCCGAGGCCGCAAGGCACCTTGCCGCGAAAGCGCGGCGAGGTTTGCTGTCTTTGGACGTTCACCGGATAGCGGGAACGCGTCCGGGTTCGCGGCTGAGGCGGTTCGCCGGCCCGGGGGCGCTTGACGGCGCCGCCGGGCGGAATCCATTCAGCCATCTTTAAAACTCCAGGCGAGGATTCAAACCAATGGCCAAGGCCAAGTTTGAGCGCAACAAGCCGCACGTGAACGTGGGCACCATCGGCCACGTGGACCACGGCAAGACCACGCTGACGGCCGCGATCACGCGGATCCAGGCGGCCAAGGGTCTGGCGGACTTCACGAGCTTCGACAACATCGACAAGGCTCCCGAGGAGCGCGCGCGCGGCATCACGATCTCCACGGCGCACGTGGAGTATCAGACCGAGGCGCGCCACTACGCGCACG
>JAESFL010000395.1_pt1 | contig 33946 bp, 35 predicted proteins | sample 9269401 | NCBI WGS metagenome assembly JAESFL01 (sample SAMN14506025, study PRJNA617098) | algae metagenome | isolation source: Gloeocapsa sp. UFS-A4-WI-NPMV-4B04 and co-occurring heterotrophs from desert... | place: USA: Utah | collected 2006-10-01 | reverse complement strand
GGTAAAGCCCGTCCCCGCCTATCCCTTCGTCATCCTGGACGCGGCCATGAACGACCTGATGCGGCCGAGCCTCTACGACGCCTGGCATGGAATAGATGCCGTGGCTCCGGAAGGGGAGCAGATGATGGCTGACGTTGTCGGGCCGGTCTGCGAGACCGGCGACACCTTCGCCCGCGCCAGGGAAATGGATTTGGTGGAAGCCGGCGAACTGATGATCATCCGAACCTCCGGCGCCTATGCGGCAACCATGGCGAATACTTACAATTCGCGGCCGCTGACGCCGGAGGTGTTGGTCAAGGGCGCCGAATGGGCCGTGGTGCGAGAGCGGCGCGAGGTCGAGCATTTCCTAGAAGAGGACAAGGTGCCGGCCTGGCTTTCAGCCTGACGGGCTTCCGGATCTTACTTCGGCAGCTTCGCCGCCAGATACTCTTCGATCCCCCGATAAGAGGAGCGGCCGCGTTCGGGGTTCTCGCCGTTGTTCGCCGCGAAATAGGCGATGCCGACACCTTTCGAGGCATCGATCCATAAGCCTGACCGGACGCCATAAGCGTCGCCAGCGTGGCCGACGACGCTTCGGCCGTTGCCCAACAGATCGTCGCCGCAGCCACTGACCTGAGTGGGCAGGATCTGCGTGGCCAGACCATAGCTGCAGTAGAAGCCGTCTTCAGTCTGCCCATTCGCGCCATTGAAGCGCCAAGCGGGCCGCGTGATCGTGTCGATGCTAGCCTCGCTCAGGAACCGCTGCCCGCGCTGAAGGCCGCGGTTGAGCAGCAACTGGCCCAGCGCGGCAAGATCCCGAGCCGAAATGCGCAGCCCGCCTTGGGGCGAGAATAACGCGCCGTTGCTCCCCAGCCCGTAGCCGGCGAGATCGCATTCTGGAGATTCCGATACGACCGGGCAGTCCGGGCGCTTGCTCCGCAGATCGTCCCGGAGCGCGGCTCCGGCTTCGTCGTACAGCACAACGGCGCAGACGATCTTGGCGTCGCTGCACGTGCTCCAGTTGAAGCAGGCGTCAAGGCCCAGCGGCTCCAGAACCAGCCGCTTCATCAGGCGGTCGAAGCGTTCACCCGTTGCCTTTTCCAAAACGGAGGCAATGATCGGGAAACCCAGATTGGCGTATCGAAAATAGGTGCCCGGGGCATGCTCCGCGTCGAAGGTATTCGGATTGCCAATTGCCTCGCGCAGCCCTTTTCCGAGCGGCACGACATAACCTCCATCATCGGTGAGGCTGGCCCGGTGCGACAGCAGCAGGCGAAGGGTCAGCGGGGTATCCGGAAAGGCGGGATTGCGCAGCGGCCAGCCGAGTTGCTTGGACAGGTCCTCATCAAGGCTGAGGCGGCCCTGCTCGACCAGCCGCATCACCCCCAAGGCGACCACCAGCTTTGAAACGGACGCGATCCGGACCGGATCGTCGATCGTCAGGACCCGCTTTTCGCCCCGGTCCGCCAGGCCTGAAACGCCGCTACCCGTCAGTCCCGAAGCATCAAAGGTGACCCACGCATGGCTGATGCCGGGAGGCGGTGGAGGCATCTGGCGCGACGGACCATGGCAGCCCACCAAAGCGAAGACGGCGAGGAAGACGGGAACAAGGCGGCGCATGCCCGTTGGTAGCTCAGTGAATCCGTCCGGGGAATGATGGTTCGTTCGGGTCAGCTTCCATTCAGGCGCGAGTCATAAAATGCGTCACCAAAGACTCAGTTACGAGGACTTCGATCATGCGCAGGTTTCTTCCGCTCGCTGCCGCCTCTCTCCTTTTCGCTACCGGAACCGGCATGGCTGCTCCTCGAGTCGATCCCGAGGTGCGGCTGGCGCGCGCCTTGGAAGGGCGGGTCGCCGGCAAGCCGGTGGACTGCATCCAGCTTCGCAGCATCCGTTCCAGCCGGATCATCGACGACACGGCAATCCTCTACGATACCGGCGGCACTCTCTACGTGAACCGGCCCCGCGCCGGCCGCGAGTCGCTGGATCAGTGGGACACGCTCGTGACGAGGACGCACAGTTCGCAGCTCTGCAGCATCGATGTGGTCCATCTTTATGACACCGGATCACGCATGCAGACCGGGTCCGTCTTCCTTGGCGAATTCGTACCTTACCGGAAGCCGCGCGCGAACCGCCCCTACTAGGTCGGGCGTCCGCGCTTCAGCGGCTCCAGGCAAAATCCCTCCCCCCGGCAGCTTAGGTTCGCCAGTTGCCGGCCCGTGCCCCTGGGCCCGCTTATGACAGGCTGAGCCGGGACATCGCGCAACCTGATCCATGCCCCCCGGCGGAGAAGAATCGCTCCGCCGGAGGCCTTCGGCCTGCCCGCCGTTCGGGCCCACGAATATTCACCGTTGCCAGCTTGTCATAATGGTGTAACATTCATCACTATAATGATCCGGTTGCGGAGAAATACAATGAGGATGCCCGCAATGGTCGCCGCGTCGGCGATCTCTCTTTCCGCTTGCACCACCACTGGCCCAGGCCTGCTCGTCGAGCAGGGTTATGATCGCGGAGCGCTTGGCGTTGCTGCGATCGACCGAGCCGATTGGGCCTCCGCTGAAGATCAACTGATGGAGCTTCGCGGCGTTCGCGCCGGAGATCCCGCCCGGCTCATCAACCTCGGCAAAGTCTATATGGAGACCGGTCGTACGGCCCTTGCCCTGTCGACGTGGCGGAGGGCGCTCGCCTCCGATCGGCACTTCGACGTCGAAACGATCGACGGCCGCGTGATTTCGACCGCCGAGCTCGCGCGCCAGGCGCTGGCCATGCATGACCCGACGATGCGCACCGCCTCGCGCTAGCCGCAGCCGCTTCGCCCCCGGACGACGGCGCACCAGACGTTCCTGAGACCGCAGCCTTCGCTGGGGCGACGGCGCGTCTGTGATCGCGAAGGCCCACAGCAATTGAACTCGCTGCGGCGAGCGGCCTAAGACGACGCTCCCTTGGGAGCGAAGCGGCTTGGAGACGGTATACAGCATTGCGAACAGCTTCCTTGCCGCGACGCCCTTGATCAGGAGCGCCGTCGGCTTCGGGTTCGGCGCCGTGGTGGGAAGCTTCCTTGCCGTTATCCTGATCCGATGGCCGCGGGGACAAGCGGCGCTGGCCGGCCGATCCCGTTGCGATAAATGCAACGAGCCGTTGCGCTTCTGGGAGCTGATCCCGCTGCTCTCCCATGTTGCGGCTCGCGGGAAGTGCAAGCGGTGCGGGTCCCCAATCGACCCTGCTCATCTCCTCGTCGAACTCGCGGCCGCACTGATCGGCTCGGTGGCCTTCCTCGCCCATCCCGGGATGGTGGGTCTCGCAACGGCTCTGTTCGGCTGGTGGCTGCTTCTCGTCGCGGCGCTCGACGCGCGGCATCATTGGCTTCCCGACAGGCTCACCCTTCCGTTATTGCCGGCGGGATTGGTGGTGGCCGCCTCCGGAATCGGCCCTGCCTTGGGGCAGCGGCTGATCGGCGCTGCGGCAGGCTTTCTGGCTCTCTGGTTCATTGCCATCGCCTACGCGCGGCTGCGGGGGCGGCAGGGCCTCGGCGGCGGCGATCCGAAGCTGCTCGCCGGACTTGGCGCATGGCTCGGCTGGCAACAGCTGCCATTCGTGCTGCTGGCCTCCAGCTTGCTCGGACTCGCTTCATTGCTGCTGGCCAGGGGCCGGGGCGAGACCATCTCAGCCACCGACCGCCTGCCGCTCGGCACGCTGATGGCCATTGCCGCTTGGCCGATCTGGCTGCTTGCGGCGGCTTGAAGGAAGCGGCATCGTCACAGCCCTTTCATCTAGGCATCCTAGCAAACGGCAATGCCCTCTTCCGATTCTTCAGGCAAAGTGCGTCATCGGCTCGCGGCTTTGACGCCGCGCGAGCGCCGATTCCTCGCGGCCGGAGCCATTACGCTCATCCTGTTCGCGCTTTACCTGCTGTGGCCAAGCGCCAACAGCAGCGGGGTCGAAATCGCCGAAGCACCGCCGCCCGCAACCGCGCCCCCGGTCGCTCCCGCTCCCCCACCACCTCCCGTGATGTCGCCTCCGCCCATGGCCCCCGCCGCTCCTCAAGCCGATCCAGGCGCGGTCGCCGGCTTGATCCTTCGCGGCGTCATGGGGGGAGGGCCGTCCGGAGGTGCGGCAATCGTGGCTGGCGCGGATGGCGCACAGCGGGTGGTGCGCGTCGGGCGCGATCTGGCGCCGGGGCTCACCCTCCGCCAGGTCGGCGTTAATTACGCCATCGCGTCATCCGCCGGCGGCGACATCCGGCTTGAACTGAACAAGCCCGGCGGAACGCCGGTTGCGGCGGCACCCGGGGCACCTGCTGCCACTCGCGCCGGCGGGCCGTCGGCATCGGCATCGGCACAACGGGAGACGATGGAACTGCGTCTCGGGCTCGAGCCGGTGAAGTCGAACGGGCGCACCAGCGGCTACTCGATAAAGCCGGGCGCCGTGCCGGCCCGACTTCAGCGCGCAGGATTGAAGCCGGGCGACGTCATCCTGCGCATCAATGGCAGCGAACTCGACGAAGAGCGGCTGATGGAGCTTTCATGGCAGCTCTCCAACTCCGAAAGAACCGAATTCGAGTTCGTCCGCAACGGACAAACGATGAAAGCCGCCCTGCAATAGAAAAGAGACTGTCATCGTTTCACTTATGTGACAAGTAAAAGTCTGTTCTGCGTCGGCTTTTTTCTGCACCGCAACAGACGAGACGGTCCTGCTATAATATTACTGTCATAGAAAGCGCCTAGCCGCAGGCCCAGAACGGACTCGCAAAAGGAAAGCGGGCCGATTCCTGCCACGCCTGTCTTAAGGGGGTTCTTTCGATGTCTATGTTTCGGTCTCTATTGCTGATCAGCACCTTGATTCCGCTTGCGGCGTGCGGCGCCGACAGTGTCGGCTCACCCGGTGAAGGCGTGATTGTCGTGCCGAGCCCGAGCCCGAGCCCGAGCCCCTCTCCAAGCCCCACACCCACGCCGACGCCGGGCGGCGCCTATACGGGCGCGACGCCGGCCGGATTCATCGATCGCGGCGTGGTCGCCAATCGCCGCGTGTTCGAAATGCCGGCCCGCTTCACCCAGGACACGACGATACAGAATCTCCCGGGCGCGGTTTATTCGATCGCCGGTCCCGTCAATGTCGGCACCGATGTCGGCGGCGACGGCACGGCCGCCGGCGGCCAGCCGGTGACACTCACCATTCAGGCCGGCACCGTGATCATCGCTTCGTCGGGCAATGATTATCTGGTCGTGAACCGCGGTTCCCGGCTGAATGCGACCGGCAGCGCCACCCAGCCGATCATCTTCACCGCACGAGCCAATTTGGAAGGCACGGCCACCGATTCCAGCCAAGGATTGTGGGGCGGCATCATTCTTCTCGGCCGGGCCCCTATCAGCGACTGCAATACGGCCGTGCCGGGCGGATCCGCCACCTGCCAGCAGGTCATCGAGGGCACCACGAGCGCGCTCTACGGCGGCAACCAGCCGAACGACAATAGCGGCACGCTCCGCTTCGTTCAGATCCGCTATTCCGGATTCGCCATTGCGACCGGCAACGAACTCCAGGGTCTCACCATGGGCGGGGTCGGCAGCAACACGACCGTTGATCACGTTCAGGTCCACAACAGCTCGGACGACGGCATCGAGATTTTCGGCGGTCGCGTGAACGCAAAATATCTGGCGGTCACCGGCGCCGACGATGACAGCCTCGACACAGACCTTGGCTACCGCGGCACCATTCAGTTCGTCGTCGGCGTGCAGCGCGATGCGCAGAACGGCGATTCGATGATCGAGGCGGATTCGAACGGCAACGAAGACGCGCTTCCGCGGCAATATACGCGGGTCTCCAACGCGACGTTCGTTCAGCGCAGCACGGTGCAGGGCGGCAACGTGATCCTGCTGCGTGGCGGCACGGACTATGCACTGCTGAACAGCATCGTGAGCGGCCCCCAGAACTGCCTCGACATCGACGAGACGGGCGGCACCACCACGCGCGGCGCCGACGCGGCCCTTCAGGATCTTGGCGCACCCGTATTCCGCTCGGTCGCGCTCGCCTGCCCGACTGCCTTCCGGAGCGACAACAATGTCGACCCCGCAGCCATCGCAACGATCTTCGGATCCGGCAGCAACAACAACAATTCCGCCTTCACCCTCTCGCTCACCAACGTTTTCATCAACGGCGCCAACGAAAATGGCGTGGCGGCGACCGACCCGACGACGTTCAACGCCGATCAGTTCGTGACGGTGAATACGGGTGCGCCCAACCGGCTGGAGGCGGTGACCTTTATCGGTGCGGTCCGGAGCGCTCAGGACACCAGCTTCTCGGGCTGGACCTGCAATGCAGGCTACGTGAACTTCGGCGCGTCCAGCGGAAGCTGCACGGGGCTTCCGTCCGTCTGATCGGCTCTCAGCATCGGGGCGGCGGCCCCTCGCCGCCGCCCCATCTTGTTATGTGCCAGGGGGCAATCTGAATGACCAAGACCTTCACGTTCGGGAGCGTCCTGCTCCTTTCCACCGCGCTCACCGCCCCGGCCGCGCTGGCGCAGACATCGGGCCAAAGCCCCGGCGGCGCGGGGCCAAACGCGCAGAGGGCGGGGCCTGCCGCGCCAGCCGCGACCGAGGACCAACAGGAAGACATCCAAGTGTCCGCTCCCGGGATCGATCCGGAGGCGGGTGAGGAAATCGTGGTCGTCGGCCGCAACATCCCGAACGTCATCCGGCGGACGCCGGAAGTCGTCTCCGTCCTTTCTTCCGAAGACATCGCGCGCACCGGCGAAGGCGACATTGCGGGCGCTCTTCAACGCGTCACCGGCCTCAGCGTCGTCGGCAGCGGCTTCGTCTTCGTTCGCGGACTTGGCGACCGTTATTCGCTGGCACTGCTCAACGGCTCGCCACTGCCGAGCCCGGAGCCGCTGCGCCGGGTCGTTCCGCTCGACATCTTTCCGACCAGCGTCATCGCCAGCTCGCTCGTGCAGAAAAGCTATTCGGTCGCCTATCCCGGTGAATTTGGCGGCGGCGTAATCAATCTTACCACCATCACCAGTCCGCGCGACCCTTTCCTCACCATTGAAGGCTCCGTCGGCTATGACGGCGAAACCACGGGTCAGCTCGGCTATACTTATTATGGCAGCGATCTCGACATTCTTGGCTTCGACGACGGCAGCCGGGATTTTCCCTCGCCGCTCCGCCGCGCTGTCGAAGGCGGGACTTTCAATTTCGCCACCAGCGCCGCCGAGCGGCGCGATTTTGCCGCGAGCCTGACGAACGCGGAGACCACTCTCGTCCAACGCAACGGCAATCTTCCCGCCAATTTTTCGGCGGAAGTCAGCGGCGGCACCTCGTTCGACATCGCCGCGGGCAGGATCGGCTTTGTTGCCGCAGCGGGCTATAATAACAGCTGGCGCGCGCGTGACGCGATTCAGCAGACTTCGCTCGACCCGCAGCTGGCGGGTACGCCGCAGACCGACTTCCGCACCGTGATCACCGACAACCGGATCATCGTGAACGGCCTATTCGGCATCGGCGCCGAGTTCGGCGACCATGAGCTTCGCTGGACCAATCTCTACATTCGCGACACACTGAAACAGGCGCGCTTGGGCCAAGGCTCCAACCGCAACGTCGCAGACCAGGACCCGAACCTTCCTCCGTCGATCATCGAGCAGAATACTTATTGGTTCGAACGCCAGCTGATCGACACGCAGCTCGTCGCAGAGCTGAAGTTCGACAATTTAAGCATCGACCTGCGCGGGACCTATGCCAACTCGCAGCGGGAATCGCCTTACGAGCGAGACATCAGCTACTTCTATTTGGGCGACGGGAACCCGGCCACCAAGAGTGCCGGCGACGTTGACGATTATGTCAACAACCTCGCCTCGGGAGGCCAGTTCGCCAATATCGCCTTCAGCGATCTCAACGAGGACGTCTATGCCGGCAGCGCGGATTTCGGCTATCGGCTGCCCACCGCGATCCCGGTGACGCTGTCGGCAGGCTATTATCACAGCAAGACCAACCGCACTGCCTCTCGCTACCAATTCCAGTATTTTCGCCCGGAAGGCGCCTTGCCGCTGGGCGTAGCGCAGGCTCTCGGATTTCAACGTCTACACCTACAACATCCAACTGCGCGATGTGTCGGGCGCCGAAGGTGCGGCCGCCTATGAGGCGGACCTTCGCATCCAGGCCGGCTACGGCCAAGCCGAAGTGGAGCTGCCTGATGCAGGCCTCCGCGCGCAATTCGGGGTCAGGTATGAAGATGCCGACCAGACGGTGCTTCCGATCGGCTCCACCATCGCGCCGACGCAATTGTCGAACAGCTATTGGCTGCCGGCCGGCACGATCACCTGGGACCTTGCGCCGAACATGCAGCTGCGCGCGCATGCTTCCAAGACGATTGCCCGGCCGCAATTCCGGGAACTGGCGCCGCAAATCTACCAGGATTTCGAATCCGATCGCGAGTTTACGGGGAACCCGTTCCTGACGGACAGCAAGCTGTTCAACGCCGAAGCCCGTTACGAATGGTACTTCGCGCGCAACCAGCGCCTCAGCGCCGCCGGCTTCTACAAAAAAATCGACAATCCGATTGAGGCGGCGGCCTTTTTCGCCGGCGGCGGCCAGCTGCGAACGGGCTTTGCCAATGCCCCGCAGGCCGAACTCTACGGCGCCGAATTGGAGCTTCAATATTATTATCCGCTGCGCAGCCTGGGCGGCTGGTTCGAAACGCGGCGGCTGCTCCTGATCGGCAACTATACCTACACGCAGTCCAAGCTGCGCGTGAATGACGCCACGATCATCGGGCCCGATCTTCAGCCGGTGGCAGCGAACCTGCTTTTTCGAGACGGCGCGCCACTGACGGGGCAGTCGGACCACTTGGCCAATCTGCAGATCGGCTTGGAAGATACGGACCGCCTGTCGCAAGCCACCCTGCTCTTCACCTATGCCAGCGAGCGCGTCACCAACCGCGGCCCGATCCAAGGCGAGAACCGGCAGCCGGACATTGTCGAGAAGCCAGGATTGCGGGTCGATTTCGTGGCCCGCGAGGAAATCAAGCTTTTCGGCGCCAATGCCGAGCTGAAGTTCGAGGCACGAAACATCCTTGGCCAGGATTATGAGGAATTCCAGCGCTTCGAAGACAATCGGATCGACATAAACGCCTATGATGTCGGCAGGAGCGTCAGCATCGGCCTGTCGCTGAAGCTCTAAAAAATCGGCGGCTCTGCCGCTTCGTTCACCGGACGGTTAGGTAACATAGGATAAGACATCCATCGGGGCGGCGTTCTTCCCTAGAGGCGCCGCCCCACCCCGTTCGCTAGAGCCAGGGACGCTCGCGAAACCATTTCGTAACGATATATTTGACGCCGCTCCGCACCTTCATCCCATGATGGAGCGTATCGGGGTTGACGCGGCCGTCGGGCAGGAGGTTGTTCCAGGCCAGCAGCTTCCCCTGTTCCGGCTGAACGGTCTTGTTGATCATCTTGAAGCGCGTTGCGCCGCCCGCTTCGGGCTCGTTGAGGTAGATCATCACCGTCCAGGTCCGCTGCCCGGCGATCGAGCAATGCTGATGGTAATCGAGTCCGTTCGGCTCGAAATAATCAGTATGGGCTTTGAACTCCTGGCTGACGGCGTAGCGCTGGCCCTGCATCGGTTCGCCGAAGCGCCGATCGATGCCGGTGAGCACGGAGATCCTTTCCTCCAGCGCGGCGATGTCCGGATCGGATGCATCAAGGTCGCAGGTTTCGCTCGTGCGGAAAAGCGCGTCGCCATTGTCGTCGGCAATCGTCGACGGCCGGCGTTTCGCATCGATCAGACGAATGATGCGGTGGCACGGCTCCGGGCTCAGGAAGCCGCGCTTGATGAAGAGGTGAAGCTTTGGGCTGGGCACCTTCTGAATGCCGTCCGTTCGCAGAATGATGTCGGCGGTTTGCATAAACCGTGGCTTTACGACGCTCCGCTGACAATCTCTCGCCCTTTATGCTTGCCGGACCCGTCCGAAGCTGGAAAAAGTCAGTGGGGAATCGGCCCCCGACGAAAAGTCGTGGATTATTGGAAATCCGCTGCTGCGCCGCCGTCAGATTAATGTCACAATTTTACAATTCTTCTGTCACGCAGGCGGCCTAGCGCGTCGCCCGGGGAGTCGCAGAATGCGAATGAGTTTGAGCCCGCGTGCTCGCCGGTTGTTGCGGCGCGTGCCGCGTACGACGGTATATTCGGCGGTGGAGCTGCTGCTTCTGTCCCTGTTGGCGGTGCAGTGCGCGCGGCTTTTCTGGGCGCTGGTGACACCTTTGGGTCCCGTGGGCGAGTGGAAGGCCGCAGCGTCGCTCCGCCCGGCTGTGCAGGCCTCCCCCGCCCTTCTAGGCAGCTTCGACCCGTTCTTCCGCCTCGCCGACACCAGCAATGCGCCGGCGGTCGTCACCTCGCTCAACATCAAACTCTATGGCGTCCGTGAGGATCGAGCCTCCGGACGCGGCTCGGCCATCATTGCGACGGCGGAGGGCCAGCAGCGCAGCTTCGCCGTGGGCGACGAGATCATGCCCGGCGTCACCCTCACCGCCGTCGGCTTCGACAGCGTCACCATCAGCCGCGCCGGCACGCCCGAGCAAATTTTCCTCGATCAGTCTTCCGCACCATCGGCGGGAACGCCGACCAGAACCAACTTTGCTCCGGCTCCTCCGCCCGCCATGTCGGTCATGCCGCAAAGCCCGCCCGTGTACCAAACCGCGCCGCCGCCAGTCGTCCAGACCGCGCCGGACAATGCCGCCAGGCCGCAGGAATGAAGTCTCTTCGAATCGCCTTTGCACTGGCGGCTGCCTCGGCAATCGTCACGCCTGTCTGGTCGCAATATGTGTTGAACCTTCGCGAGGCCGACATCCGCGCCTTCATCGAGGATGCCGGCCGCGTGACGGGCCGCACGTTCATCATTGACCCGACGGTGCAGGGACGCGTCTCGGTCGTGACGCAGCGCCCGCTTTCACGCTCCGAATATTTCGAGCTCTTTCTTTCCACGCTCCGAGGCAATGGGTTCGTCGCCGTTCCCGCGCCGGGGGGAGCGCTCCGCATCCAGCCCGCGGCGACCGCGGCTGCTTCGGGCGGCCGGATCAACCGCCGCGCGACCAGCGCCAGCAGCTTCGTTACCGAAATCATCCGCCTGAGGAGCATCGATGCTGCCACGGCGATCGAAGCGGTTCGCCCCCTGGTCAGCCGGGAGGGGTCGGTTACCGGCAGCCGCAATTCGATCATCGTCGCGGACTTTGCCGACAATATCGCGCGCATTCGCCAGATCGTCTCCAGCATCGACCGCGACACCGCTTCGACGCAGCTTCTCGTGCTCCAGAATGCCGGCGCGAGGGAGATTGCCGAAGCGCTGTCGACGCTGACGGCGCAAGGCGCCCAAGGCGGCCGCGGATCCGCCATTTCGATCGTCCCGATCGACAGCTCCAATTCGATCGCTTTCCGAGGCGATGCCGCAACCGTTGCGCGGATGATGCAGATCGCCCGCGATCTCGACCGCCGCGCCGCGAGCGGGACCGAGCTCCGGGTGATCTTCCTCGAACATGCCGACGCCGAGCAATTGCTGCCCGTGCTGCAGCAGCTTCTCGGCCAAGCCGCGACGCCTCCCGCAAGCACGAGTCGGAGCGGCTCCCGTACCGCCGCAACGACGGGCCGACGAAGCACGATCGGCGGCAGCCGGGCAGCATCGCCCGCGGCCGAACCGGCACCTGCCGCCTCGACGAATTCCAACGGCGGCAGCGGCGGCGCGGGCGTGTTCGGCAACAAGGCAACGGTGGTCACCCGCTTCGAAGGCGCCAACGCCATCGTTATCGCCGCGCCGGCGGACGTGCAGCGCCAGCTCGGCGAAGTGATCCGCCAACTCGACCAGCGCCGGCCGCAGGTACTGGTCGAAGCGATCATCGTTGAAATATCGGACACGGCGGCCAAGCAGCTCGGCGTGCAGCTGCTGCTCGCCGGCACCGAGGGGAGCAACATCCCCTTCGCGGTGACCAACTATTCCAACGCCTCCCCCAACATCCTCACCATAGCCGGGGCGGTCGCCGCACAGGAACTTCGCACCTCGACGACCACGGTGAACGGACAGGTCGTCACCACGACGGATCGCTCCCCCATTGCCGACGCGCTGGAGGAAGCGGCCGCGCAGGAACTGCTCAACGCTCGCGGCGGCCTCGGCGGGATGGCTTTTCGCGCCGGCAACGCGATTTTCGGCGCCATCGTCAACGCCGTCCAATCGGACAACAGGTCGAACCTGCTGGCGACTCCCTCCGTCACCGTCATCGACAATCAGCCCGCTCACTTTCTGGCAGGACAGGAAGTGCCGGTGACGACCGGCGAAGCCTTGTCCGACAATTTCGACAACGCCTTCCGCACCGTGCAACGCCAGAATGTCGGCATCTCGCTCGATGTGACGCCGCAGATCAACGCCGGAGATACGGTGAAGCTCGACATTCGGCAGGAGGTAAGCTCGGTCGCCGGAACGGTCGGCGGACGCAATTCCGCCGATCTCATCCTCAACAAGCGGGAGATCGAAACCTCGATCGTGGTCGACAATGGCGACATCATCGGCATTGGCGGCCTCTTGAACGACAATGAGCGCCGTACGATCGAGAAGATCCCGTTCCTGGGCGACCTTCCGGTGGTGGGCAACCTCTTCAAATCCAGGGGCAAGGCGCGCGACAAGACCAACCTGATGGTCTTCATTCGGCCCACCATTCTGCGTTCGGCGGCGGACGCGCGGGCGATGACGGATCGGCGCTACGGCTACATACGCGGCCGGCAATATCTGCAGGATCCGACCCAGGAGCCCAGCCTCGATGAACTGGTGCGCGAATATATGGGTGCCACCCCGCCCGGAGCGCCCCCGCCGGTCCCCGCGCCCCTGGATCCGAGCGCCTACCTCCCGGGCGTGAGGCCGGGCGATCAGGTGGTGAGCCCGGCTCCGGCCGCGCCGGCAGGAAAACCACAGTGACGCCGAAGCCCGTGCCGTCGGAACCGCAAGAGATCGAAACGGCGCTGCCGGTCAATGTCCCCTACCCCTTTGCCAAACGCTTCGGCGTGGCCTTGCTGGGGGAAGAGAATGGGCGGCTCGTTATTGCCATGAAAGAGGGCGGCGATCCGCGCGCCCTCATCGAAGTGCGGCGCTATCTCGCCCGCTCCTTCGACGTCCGGTTTACCCCGGCCGACCGGTTCGACCGGATTCTTTCCGAACGTTATGCGCTCGATCATCAGGATGCGGCCGGATCGCTGGGCCTCGACGGCCTTGGTGCGATCGCCAGCGACCTCCCAACGGCTGAAGACCTGCTCGACAGCGCCGACGACGCGCCTGCGATCCGGCTGATCAACGGCATCATCGCCGATGCGGCGCGCCAGGGCGTGTCCGACATCCACATCGAACCCTATGAGACCGGCCTCATCGTCCGAATGCGGATCGACGGCGTGCTTCGCGAGACGCTCCGCATGCCGCCCCACGTCGCGCCGGTCGTCGTCAGCCGCATCAAAGTCATGGCCCGGCTCGACATTGCCGAGCGCCGCGTGCCCCAGGACGGGCGCATCGGGCTCACAATCGGCGGCAAGCTGCTCGACGTGCGCGTTTCGACGCTGCCGAGCCGTGCCGGCGAGCGCGTGGTGCTGCGTATCCTCGACAAGGACAATGCCGGCATCGATCTCGACGTGCTCGGCATGCCGCCGGCGATCCACCAAGTCTATCGGGAGGCGCTCGCCGAACCGAACGGCATCGTCCTCGTCACCGGCCCCACCGGATCGGGCAAGACGACCACGCTCTATTCGGGTCTCAGGCTGCTCAACGACGGCAGCCGCAACATCCTGACCGTCGAAGACCCCGTCGAATATGCGATGGACGGGGTCGGCCAGACGCAGGTCAACGATAAAGTCGGCCTTTCCTTCGCCACCGGCCTTCGCGCCATTCTTCGCCAGGATCCGGACGTCGTCATGGTCGGCGAAATCCGCGACCGCGAAACTGCCGACATTGCGGTGCAGGCTTCCTTGACGGGTCACCTTGTTCTTTCGACCGTTCACACCAATGACGCGATCGGGGCGATCACCCGCCTTCGCGACATGAAGATCGAGCCCTTCCTGCTTGCCTCCACCCTTCGGGCGGTGGTCGCGCAACGGCTCGTCCGCCGCCTCTGCCCCACCTGCCGGGAACCCGTGCAGGCCACAGGATCGGTCAGTGCCCTCCTCGGCTTCGACAGCGGAACCGTCATTTACCAGGCCCGCGGCTGCGCCGAATGCAGCAATAGCGGCTATAAGGGGCGGATCGGCGTTTTCGAGGCGGTTCGTATCGACGAAACGATCCGCCGCCTCATCAACGCCGGGGGCGACGAGGCGGTGATCGCCAATCACGCCTTTCGCAACGCGCCGAACCTCGGATCCGCCGCGCGCACCCTGGTGCGCGAGGGGGTGACCACGGCCGAAGAAGCTGTCAGAATTTCGCGCCGCGAAACTGAATATGTCTGATTTCGATTATCTTGCCCTCGATACGGCCGGCCGTGAACGCCGCGGCTCCGTCCGCGCCGCGACCGCCGAAGATGCCCGTGCGCGGCTCAGCGCGCGCAAGCTCTACGTGGTTCGCATGGAGGCTGCGACGGGCGCGGCCTCGCCGCCCCTGCTGTCGCGCGGCATCACCTTTCGCAAGAAGCTCGGCGCCAAACAGCTGGCGCTCTTCACGCGCCAGGTGGCGACGCTTGTCCAAGTGACGCCGCTCGAGGAAGCGCTCCGCACCATCGGCCGGCAGGCGGAGCAGGAGCATGTGCAGCGTATCCTCCTTTCCGTGCACGGCGCGGTCCTGGAAGGACGACGCCTGTCGGAAGCCATGGCGCGCGAACCCGCGAGCTTCCCGCCGCTCTACCGGGCGATGGTGTCCGCCGGCGAAAGCTCGGGCACGTTGCCGCAAATCCTGGAGCGGATGTCTGACCTGCTGGAACGCCAGGCTCAGGTCCGAAGCAAGGTTCTGTCCGCGCTCGCATATCCGGTCATCCTAGCCATCGTCGCCATCTTCGTGGTGTTCGCGCTGATGATCTTCGTCGTCCCGAAAGTCGTCGAGCAATTCGAGGACGTGGGCCAGGCGCTTCCGCTCCTCACCCGCATCGTCATCGCGCTGTCGGAGTTTCTGGCAAATTGGTGGTGGGCGCTGGCCCTGGCGCTTGCCGGCGCATTGCTGCTCGGCGCCAGGGCGCTGAGGGACGAGGCGCTTCGCCTCCGCTTCGACACGCGTCTCCTGCGGCTGCCGTTGCTCGGGCGCCTGATCCGCGACCTTCATGCCGCGCGGATGGCGCGCACGCTTTCAACCATGATCGCCAGCCGCCTGCCCTTGCTGGAAGGCCTGAAGTTGACCACGCAGACGGTGCATAATCGCGCGCTGCGCACCGCCTCCGCCGACATAACCGAGTCCATCCGCACCGGCGGCAGTCTGTCGGCCGCGCTCCGCCGCGCCGGGGTCTTCCCGCCTCTGCTCGTCTATCTCGCCGCCTCGGGCGAAGCTTCGGGCAAGCTCGATATCATGCTGGAGCGGGCCGCCGATTATCTCGAGCGGGAGTTCGACAGCTTCACGGCGACGGCCCTGTCGCTGCTCGAACCGGCCATCATTGTTCTCATGGGAGGGATCGTCGCCATCATCGTGCTCTCGATCCTGCTCCCGATTCTGCAACTCGATACCTTGGCAAGCGGGGTTTGATCATGTTGAAGCGTTGGCGTCGGCTGCGGCGACGGAAGCGCGAGGATGGCTTCACCCTCGTTGAGTTGATGGTCGTCATCGTGATCATCGGCCTGCTTGCCACCGTTGTCGTTATCAACGTGATGCCGGCTCAGGACACGGCCCGGATGCGCAAAGCGGAGGCGGATATCGCGACGCTCGAACAGGGCATCGAGATGTACCGGCTCAATCGGATGAACTATCCCTCCGCGGGTGACGGCCTGCAGGCGCTCGTCACCGAAGGCTTCATCAAGCGGCTGCCGAACGATCCTTGGGGCAATCCCTACCGCTACGCGGCGCCAGGGCGCGACGGTCAGCCGTTCGACGTTTACTCTTATGGTGCCGATGGCAGCGAGGGCGGCGAGGGCGACGATGCCGATATCGGCAACTGGAAGAGCTAAGATCATGAGGTTCCTCCCCCCGCCGCGCGGGGAGAGGAACGGCTTCACGCTTGTCGAGCTGCTGATCGTGCTCACAATCATTGGGCTTATGTCGGCCGCAGTCGTTCTTGCCATTCCCGAGGGCGGCGGAAGCTTGATCGACGAAGCCGAGCGGTTCGCGGCGCGCGCGCAGGCAGCTCAGGAGCGAGCCGTGCTGGACGCGCGCCCGGTGGCGATCCGAATGACGAGCGCCGGCTATGGATTCGACACTCGGGAGAAGAACGAGTGGAGCCCGCTCGACCACATGCCTTTCAGGGATCAGCCTTGGCGCGATGGGACCAGCGCCGGCCTTGGCGACGGCGCCCAGCGCATCGTTTTCGATACTGTTGGAATGTCGGAACAACCCGTCCAGCTGCGGCTGGTGCGGGACGATGAGCAGGTGCTGATCGTGATCGGCGTCGAGGGCAAGGTTCGTGTCGTTACTTGATCATCGGCAAGCCGGATTCACGCTCGTCGAGATGCTGGTCGCGCTCGCCATCTTCAGCCTTGCCGCGCTTGCCCTGCTCCGGCTGGAGGGGGCGACCGTTTCCAACACGGCGCGGCTGCAGGACCAGGCGCTGGCGCAGATCGTCGCCCGCAACATAGCCGTGGAGACTCTCACCGATCCGGCGCCGCCTGCCTTCGGCTCGGAAGGCGGGCAGGTCGTGAATGGCGGCCGGCGATGGAGCTGGTCGCGGCTCGTCGCCCGCTCGCCGGAACCGCGCATCCAGATGATCACGATCAGCGTGCGCAGTCAGGTGGGACCCGAGGCGGCCAGCCTCACGATCTTCAGGCGAGCGGCAGCATGACCCGGCCGTCCTCCGAACAAGGCTTTACCCTGGTCGAACTGCTCGTCTCGCTGCTGATCTTCAGCATGCTGTCGGCAGCCGGGGTGGCTTTGCTCACCTTCAGCGTGCGCGCCCAGGATCTCGCGGACGAGCGGCTTGCCGAACTCGGGAGCCTCCGGCGCTTTGGTGCGATCGTGACCAGCGACCTTGCTCAGGCCGCGCCGCGCATCGCCCGAGATGAGGCTGGGGCGGCGCGTGCCGCTTTCATCGGCGGCAGCGGCCAGACCGAAGGCATGCCGCTGTCCCTCGTGCGTCGGGGGTGGGAGAATTTCGACGGATCGCCGCGACCGTCGCTGCAGAAGGTCCAGTATCGCCTCACGGGGAATCGGCTCGAACGAATCGCCTATCGCTATGTCGATGGCGCCGCCGCGATGGAACCGGTGCCGCTGCTCGAGGAGGTCGCTTCGCTGCGCCTGCGCTACCGCGACAGGCTGGGTGAGTGGCGCGACCGGTGGGACCCTTCCCAACCCGCCGAAATGCCACGAGCGGTGGAGATGATCATTGCACTTCAGCGCGGCGGCACCATCCGCCAGCTCTTCCTCGTCGGGGCTGCGGCTTGAAACTGCCCGTTCCGCATCATGAGCGCGGGGCGGCCTTGCTCGCCGTCTTGCTGCTCGTCGCGATCATGGGCGCGCTCACCGCCTCGGCGCTGGAACGCTTGCGCCTGTCGACCAGTCTTGCCGTCAATGTTGTTGCGCTCGACCAGGCGCGCGCCTTCGCGATCGGGGTCGAGTCTCTCATCGTTCTCACCATCGACGATCTCATCGCCCGGAGCCCCGAGCGCACCACCCTTGCCGGCGGCTGGAACGGATCTCGCCGCCGGCTGCCCATGCCGGGAGGCGCGATCGCCCAGGCGACGGTCCGCGACGGCGGCAATTGCTTCAACATAAACAGCGTCGCGCAGGGATTCGCGCCGGTCGCCCTTACGCCGCGCCCGGCCGGGATGGCGCAGTTCCAAGCGCTGATGCAGTTGCTCGAGGTTCCGGAGGGCACGGCCCGCCGAATTGCCGAGGCCGCCGGCGATTGGGTAGACAGCGACAGCAATGCCAGCCGGGAGGGCGCGGAGGATCCGCAATATGCGGGGGCGCAGCAGGGCTATCGGACGGGTAACACCTTGTTCGCCGATGTAAGCGAGCTCCGCGCCGTGTCGGGAATGACGGCAGAAGTTTATGAACGGGTACGGCCCTGGCTCTGCGCGCTGCCGACAACCGATCTGTCACCGCTCAACGTCAATACGCTGGCGCCGGAACAGGCCCCTTTGCTGGCGATGCTGGCCCCGCAACAGATCGGGCTCGATGCGGCTCGAGGCGCGATTGCCGCCCGGCCGGAGGCAGGCTGGACCAGCCTCACGGATTTCTACACGAGCCCGCAGCTCGAGGGCGTTCAGCTTCCCTTTGACGTTCAGCTTCAACCTCAGCTAAGAACCCGCTGGTTCGCGCTCGACCTCTCTGTCGAGCTTCAGGGGGCGGAGCTCAACGAGACGGCGCTGATCGATGCGCGTCTCGCGCCTGCCAGGATCGCGATGCGACGGTGGGGGAGCGAGGATTGACCGCCGGCGACGCCCTTCTGGTCTTCCTCGACAGACACAACGAGTTCAAAGGCTGGTTGCATCTGCGCGGGGGCGTGATTGTCGCGGGCGGGCCGGCGCTCGACGGTCTCCCCAGCCTCGTGCACCCTGAAAGCGGCGATCCGCTCAGGCTTGTCGCCGCTGTTCCCGGGGATGCGGTTTCGATCCACTGGCTCGAGCTTCCCGCCGGACTGGCTCCTGCACAGGCGATCGCCGCCGCCCGCTTGATGGCTGCCGACGTCAGCACCCAACCCGTCTCCGACCTTCATGTCGCTGTCGGCCCCGAGACCGAGGGAGAAGCGGCCCGGGCGGTGGCGCTGGTGCCTGCTATTACCATGGCGGGCTGGATCGGCCGCCTCCAGGCGAACGGTCTCGATCCGGATCTGGTGCTGCCGGAACCTTTGCTGCTGCCGCGGCCGGAGCGCGGCTTCTTCCGCTACGATGGCGACACGCTGCCGTTGTTCCGGAGCGCCAATGACGCCTTCAGCATCGAGCCCGAACTTGCCGGGATCATTCTGGCGGATGCCGAGGTGCAGGTCTTGGACGAGGACCGGTTCGACGCCGGCATAGCCGCGGCCATTGCCGACCTGCCCGTCAATCTGCGCCAGGGCGCTTTCGCCAAGAGCCGCCGCTGGAAGATCGAATGGAAGCTGGTCCGCCGGATCGCGGGGCTGGCGCTCGGCCTCATTCTCGCGACCCTCGCGATCCAAGTGGTCAACATCCTGCGTTACACCTATGCCGCCGATGCGCTCGAGGCCGAGGCAAACCGCGTGGCCTCCCGCGCACTGCCCAATGCCAGCGTCACCAATGCGCCTGCCCAGCTCGAAAGACGCGTGACCGAACTCGGCGGCAACGGCGCCGATTATGGCAGCCTTTCCGCAGCCGTTTTCGCCGCCGTTCGGGATACGCCCAATGTCGAGCTCGCCGGTATGGTGTTCGATCGGAGCGGAAGCCTGCGAGTGACCCTGCAGGCGGATGGCCCGGCAAGCTTCACCGCCTTCCAGGGGCGGCTGGAGGCAAGCGGTCTCAGCGTGGAGCCGGGGCCGCTCCGCACCTCGGGGGGCCGCCCGGTGGCCGAACTTACGGTGCGATCGCAATGAACGAAGGCCTCAGAAACTGGTGGCGGACACGCAGCCTTCGCGAGCAGCGGCTGATCCTCGCCGCAGGCGCCCTGCTCGCGATCGTGCTCCTCTGGCTGCTGATCGTCCGGCCGCTTGGCGATGCGCTGTCCCGTGCCAAGGAGCGGCACGGAGAGGCGGCTCAGGCACTTGCGGAGGCCCGCTCACGGGTCGCCCTTATCCGCCAGCTTGAGAGCAGGACAATGGCCGCGTCGGGCCTGCCGCTCGAGCTGTTGATCAGCCAGGCTGCGACCGAGGCGGGATTTCCAGTGACGCGCGTCCAGTCGGAGGGGCCGAGCGTTGCCACCTTCGTCAGCAATTCGGTGCGGCCTCAGGCCTTCTTCACCTGGGTGGGACAGATGGAAAGGACGAGGGGCCTTGCCGTCGAGCGCCTGAGCGCGACGACCAACAGCGATCAGACCCTGACAGTGGAAGTCACGTTCCGGGCGAGGAGCCGCTGATGCGCATCCGGCTGCCGCTCGGCCGCACCTTGCTGTTCGTGTGCGTGTTTCTTTTCTCGCTGGTCGGCCTGTTCCCGCTGCGGATCGCGATCGATTGGCTGGCTTTGGACGATCGCGGCCTTGCCGCTCGTGAAGCGAATGGAAGCGTCTGGCTGGGGGCGCTGAGCGAGGCGCAGTTCGGCTCGATCGCACTTGGCGACCTGCAGGCAAGTCTTCGCACCTTTCCGCTGATCCTCGGCCGCGCCCGGGTCGATCTCGCTCGCGACGACGACGCCGATCGCTTCGAAGGCGCCGCCACCGTTTCACGCCATAGTTTCGGCATCGACGACATGACCGCGCAGCTGGACATTGGCTCAGCGGTCGCCCCGCTTCCGATTGCCTCCCTCGATCTCAGCGACCTGTCGGCACGCTTCGCCAACAGGCTCTGCGTCAGCGCCGAAGGCATGGTGAAAGCCAGCATGGCGGCGGATATCGCCGGAATGGCGCTACCGGGCGGCCTCAGCGGCAATGCCCGATGCCAGGAAACCGCACTCCTGCTGCCGCTCGTCAGCCAGACCGGCAACGAGGCCATTACCCTCAAGCTGTTCGGGGACGGGCGCTACGAGGTCGACCTGCTCGTGCGGCCGCTTGATGACGGCACGCGTGACCGGCTGCTCGCTTCCGGTTTCTCGCTCGCCGCCAATGGTGGCTATGTGCTGCGCTCGCGGGGGAAGTTTTAGCAACTGGCGCAATCTGCGGCTCGGCTTGCCCCTCGCGCCCCGCTCCGGCACTGAGCGAAGATGGACCGCCGCCTCATAGATTTCGCACACCGCCTCGCCGACGCCGCCCGTGAGGAGACGCTGCCGCGCTGGCGGGAGGGCGCCGCCGTGGACAACAAGGCGGTCGATGAGTTCGATCCCGTCACCGAGGCGGACCGTCAAGGGGAGCTCGCCATGCGGGCGCTGATCGAGGCCGAATTCCCCGATCATGGCATAAGCGGCGAGGAGTTTCCGGATCGGGTGCCGCAAGGCCCATTGTGCTGGAGCCTCGACCCGGTCGACGGCACACGATCGTTCATCTGCGGACTGCCCACCTGGGTGACGTTGATCGCGCTGCTCGAGGATGGGCGGCCGGTCCTCGGCGTCATTGACGTGCCGTGCCTTGACGAGCGTTATGTCGGCTCCGCAGAGGGCATTTGCTTCAGCCGCCCTGGACACGCCGCCCCGGTCGGTGCCAGCGGCTGCACGAGCCTGGCCGAAGCACGCTTGACGACAACGGACCCTTATCTGTTCCGAGGATCGGAACGCACCGCGTTCGAGCGCGTCCGCGGAAATGTACGGACCACCCGCTATGGCCATGACGGTTATGGCTATGCGCGCCTGGGGGCGGGTTCGCTCGACCTCGTCATCGAGACGGGGCTCAAACCGCACGATTACAATGCGCTGATCCCGGTCATCCGGGCCGCTGGCGGGGTGATCGGCGACTGGGAGGGCGGGGAGGATTTCTCCGCCGGCAAAGTCATCGCTGCAGCGACGGTCGAGCTCTATGCCGCTGCTCTCGCGGCGATGGGTTAGGCCTCGTGACGGCGGCGGAGCACCTCGACAACCTGCTGCCAGCCGAAGCCGCGCGCTTCCATCAGCACCGCCAGATGATAGAGCAGGTCCGCTACTTCCTCGGCGCATGCGTCGGCGTCGCGGGTGACCGCCGCGAGCGCGACTTCCACCCCCTCCTCGCCCACCTTTTGGGCAATTCGTGCCGGGCCTTCCGATAATAAACGGGCGGTATAGCTCGCGTCGCCGCCAGTCGCGGCGCGCTCAGCCACGATGCGCGACAGCTGGGTCAGCCAACCCGGTCCCTCCAGCGCGCCAGCGAAACAAGCCTGCGTGCCAAGATGACAGGTCGGCCCCTCCGGATCCGCGCGCACCAACAAGGCATCGCCGTCGCAATCCCCATGCACCGAAAGGACGTGAAGGTGATTGCCGCTCGTTTCGCCCTTCTGCCAAAGGCGGCCCTTTGAGCGGCTGAAGAAGGTGGCGAAGCCGCTCCGGAGCGTGGCCTCCAGCGCCGCCCGATCCATATAGCCGAGCATCAGCAGCTCGCCGGACGCACGATCCTGCACGACGGCGGGAAGCAGCCCTTCCATCTTTTCCCACGCCAATGCGGGGATGTCCGCCTCGGTCAGCGGCGCATTTCGATCCCGCATCGGGCGAGATACTCCTTCAGCTCTGGGATTGGGATGATGCGGTCGTGAAACACGGTCGCGGCAAGCGCTCCGCTCGCGCCGGCCTCCACAAAGGCCGCTTGGAAATGCGCCGGCGCCCCCGCCCCTCCGGACGCGATTACCGGAACGGTCGCCGCCCCCACCACCGCCTTTGTGTGAGCGATGTCGTAGCCAGTTCTGACGCCGTCTCGGCGCATGCAATTGAGCACGACCTCCCCCGCTCCCCGCTCCGTCGCCTCCCGCACCCAGTCCAGCGTGCTTCGCCCGGTGTCGCGGGTGGCATCGGGTGAGCCCGTATATTGCTTGACCCGGTAATCGCCGTCCGCCTCATGGCTGTCGACCCCGAGCACGACGCACTGGCTTCCAAAGTCGCGGGCAAGCTCCTCGATCAGCGCCGGCCGCTCCAGCGCGGGCGAGTTGATCGACACCTTGTCCGCGCCGGCATCGAGGCAGGCGGCGGCCTGGTCGCGGGTCCGAACGCCGCCCGCTACGGCAAAAGGAATGTCGATCACGCGCGCGATCCGCCGCACCCATTCCGGATCGAGGCTGCGGCCTTCGGCGCTGGCGCTGATGTCATAGAAGACGAGCTCGTCGGCACCCTCGTCCCGATAGCGCATGGCATGTTCGACGATATCGCCGACATCGCGATGGTCGCGGAACTGCACGCCTTTGACGACGCGGCCGTCCTTTACGTCGAGGCACGGGATGATCCTACGCGCCGGCATGGATTGCCTCCGCCAGATCGACGCGGCCCTCCCACAAGGCCTTGCCAACGATCGCGCCCGCGGTTCGAAGCCGCCGTAGATCGTTCAGCGAAGAAACGCCGCCGGAGGCCTGGATCGCCAGATGCGGGAGCCTTCGTGCCGCCTCCTCCAGCAGCTCGAAATTCGGCCCCGCCAGCATTCCATCGCGGCCGATGTCGGTCAACAACAGGTGCCGCGCCTGGGGGTAGGCCGCGGCGACATCCCACAGGCTCATGCCGCTATTCTCCATCCAGCCGGCGGTGGCGACCAGCGGCACGTCGTCCTTCAGGCGCACGTCCAGAGAGAGCGTGATGCGCTCCCCGCCGAAATCTTCGAGGAAGCCCGCGACAAGATCCGGCTGCTTCACGGCCAAGCTGCCGATCACCACCCGCCCAACGCCCGCCTCGAACATGACCGCGATCTGCTCGCCCGTCCGGAAGCCGCCGGCGACCTGCAGGCTGAGCGGCGCCGATCGGGCGAGGCCGGCGATCAGATCATGCTGTACCGGCGCGCCGGCCCGCGCGCCGTCCAGATCGACCACGTGCGCCCACTTCGCGCCCGCGGCCGCAAAGTCTGCGAGCGCCGCCGCAGGCTCGGCGGAATAGGTCGTCGCGTCCTCGAAGCGTCCCTGCGCCAGCCGCACCACCGCGCCGCCCATCAAGTCCATGGCCGGATAAATGATCATGAATCGAGGAAGGCCTTCAAAAATCGTGCTCCCGCGTCGCTCGAGCGTTCCGGATGGAATTGTGCGCCCAGCCAGTTGCCGCTTCGTACGACCGCCGGGATCTCGCGGCCATAATGGGCGCTGGCGACCGTCTCCGGCACTGGATCGCAGGCAAAGCTGTGCGCGAAATAAACATAGTCGCCATTTTCGAGCCCAAGTCCCTCCTCCCGCACCTCAAGCCTGCTCCAGCCCATGTGCGGCACCGGCATCTCGGCTCGCGGATCAAGCTTGCGTACGCCGCCGCCGATGATGCCGAGGCATTCCGTCTCCTCTTCTTCCGATTTCTCGAAGAGCAATTGCATGCCGAGGCAGATACCGAGCACCGGCTGCTTCAGGCCCCGCAGCGTCGTCCTCAGCCCCCGCGCTTCGATCTGTTCCATGGCGTAGCCCGCGGCGCCGACGCCGGGCAGAATGACCTTGTCCGCAGCCGCGATCGCCTCGGCATCGGCGGTCACGATGGGATCAATGCCGAACCGGTCGAAGGCGATCCCGACCGAGCCGATATTGCCGCAGCCGACATCCACGATGGCTAGCTTCACAGCACGCCCTTGGTGCTCGGCATGGCATCGCCCCTGCCCTCCCGCGCCACCGCCTGGCGAAGGGCGCGGCCGAATGCCTTGAAGCAGGCTTCGGTCTTGTGGTGGTCATTCTCGCCCGCCACCCGCACATGGACTGCCGCCCCCAGACTGTCCGCCAGCGATCGGAAGACGTGCCGCGTCATTTCGGTCGGATAGGCGCCGATGTGGCTGGCCTCGAAGCTGCCGTCGAAGACGGCGTAGGGCCGGCCGGAGAGGTCGATCAGCACATGCGCCTCGGTCTCGTCCATGGGCAGCGAGAAGCCGAAGCGGCCGATCCCGCGGCGATCACCAAGCGCTCGCGACAAGGCCGTGCCGAAGGCGATGGCGCAATCCTCGACGCTGTGATGGGGGTCGATCTCGAGATCGCCTTCGCAGGAAAGCACCAGCGAAAAGTCGCCATGGGCCGCCACCTGATCGAGCATATGGTCGTAGAACGGGACCCCGGTGTCGATCCGGCGCGGCGCCGCATGATCCAGGTCCACGGCGACGGCGATATTCGTTTCCTTCGTATCCCGCACCACTTCCGCCCGCCGCGCCGGCGCCGCGCCCTCGGCGACCCCGAAGGCGGCGAGCGCCGCTTCGTTTTCGGCGTCCGTGCCGATCGTCAGGCGAACGCCTCCCGGTGCGGCGTTGGGACGGAAGCGGGCACGAATGCCGAGGCCGTTCAGCTTGCGGGCCAGCGCCTCGGGCTCCTCGACTTCCAGAAACAGGAAGTTGCCGCCGCCGCTGCGGACGTTCCTGACGATCGGCGAACGCTGAAACAGCGGCACAAGCCGTTCCCGGTCGGCCTTGATTCGGGCTATTCGATCCTGGTGGATAGCCCGGCGCGAGGGCGCGAGCGCGGCAAGCGCCGCCTCGATCGACAGGGTCGGCAAGGGATAAGGCGGGAGTGCGCGAGCGGCGATAGCGACCAGCTCCGCATTGGCGATCAGCGCGCCCACGCGCGCGCCGGCAATGCCATAGGCCTTGGATAGCGTCTTCAGCACGACGAGGTTCGGCCGCCGCACCGCTTCCGCCGCGAGGCTCGCCGCCTCGGAAAATTCGAGATAGGCCTCGTCGAGGATGATCAGCGTCTCCGGCAGGGCGTCCGTCACCTTGAGCACATCCGCGGGCGCGACCTGATTGCCCGTCGGATTGTTGGGTGAGCAGATGAAGGCGAGCTTCAGAGACTGATCTTCGGCCACGGTCGCAAGGAATGTATCTGGATCGAAGTCGAAGTTCGGATCGAGCGGCGCCTCGATCAATCGGGCACCCTGGAGCTTGGCGAAATGGGCATAAGCCGAGAATGTCGGGGTGCAGATCGACACCGCGTCCGTGCCGGCCCTGCAAAAGGCCCGCACCAGGATATCGATGGCATCGTCGGCACCGCGGGTAATGGCGAGCTCGTCCGGCGCCACGCCATATAGCGCCGCCATCCCCTTCTTGAGCCGCGCCGGCTGGGGCTCCGGGTATCGGTTGAGCCCGGCCGCGAGCGCGCCGTCGCTCAACGGCGCATAAGGATTCTCGTTCGCATCGAGCTTGATCGCGTCGGGCCCAAAGGCATCATTGGCCTGCGCGGCAATGTCGAACGGCGCGAGCGCGAGTATTTCCGGGCGGGCGAGACGGGCAGCAAGCGAGGTCATGTCGGGAGCGCCTCCAGCCGCGCATCGGCGGCGCGGGCGTGTGCTTCAAGCGCCTCCAAGCGGGCAAGCGTGGCCGCGGGAGCCGCAATGCGGCGAGCCGCCTCGGGTGTGAAGGTTTGCACGCTCATCGCCTTGAGGAAAGTATGGACGGACACCCCGCTCCAAGCGCGCGCGGCACCGTCGGTCGGCAACACATGGCTCGAGCCGGCCAGATAATCACCGAACGTCTCCGCTGCCAGGCCTCCGGCAAAAACGGCACCGGCATTGCGGATGCCGGCAATGAGCCGTTCCGGATCGGCCACGGCGAGCGAAAGATGCTCGGGCGCATAGGCGTTCACGATCCGCACGGCTTCGTCGAGATCGCACGCAATCACGACCCGGGCGTGAGCGAGCGAGGCCTCGGCCGTGGCCGCTCGCGGCAGCGTCCGCACCTGTTCCCATACCTCAGCGTCGACGGCCTGAGCGAGAGCATGCGACGTCGTCACGAGCAACACCTGGGCGGAGGAATCATGCTCCGCCTGGCTGAGGAGGTCGGCCGCGACCGTGGCTGGATCGGCGGCCTCATCCGCAATCACCATCAATTCGCTGGGACCGGCAGGCATGTCGATGGCTGGACCGCCGGAAAGCGAGGCCAGATAGTTTTTGGCTTCCGCGACCCACGCATTGCCCGGGCCGCAGATCTTGTCGACACGGGGGATATCCCCCGCCCCCAGGCCCAAAGCCGCCACAGCCTGCGCGCCGCCCACGGTCCAGATCGCTTCTATGCCGCAAAGCTGCGCCGCAAGCGCGACCGCCGGATCAAGTCCGCCCTTGGGCCGAGGCGGCGTGACGACGATCAACTCCTGCACGCCCGCCGCCCGCGCCGGGATGGCGAGCATGAGCAGCGTGGAGAAAAGCGGAGTTTTCCCACCAGGCACGTAAAGACCGACGCGCTCGATCGCTCGCCAGACCTTCCGGACAACAAGTCCCGGCATCGTTTCCACGCGGTGTTCGGCCGGAAGGCTTCCCTTGTGGAAAAGCTCGATGTTGCGAGCGGAAAGCTCGATCGCCTCTACCTGGTCTGGCGCCAGCGTTCGCCGTGCCGCCGCAGCGGCGGCAGCGACCGGCACAAGCTGCGGCGCCTCTCCGTCCAGCCGAACGGCCTGGTCGCACAAGCCGGACCAGCCGCGGCTACGCACATCCTCGACGATCGCCCGCACCGCCGCCTGCAGCGTTGGATCGCTCCGTTGCGCGGGACGCGCCAGGATGCCCTTTCGCGAGTCCGCGTCGAGCGAGTTCCAGTTGATCGTCTTCACATCATCATCTTTTCGATCGGGACGACCAGAATTGCCGAAGCCCCGGCATCCTTCAGCTTCTGCAGCGTTTCCCAGAAAACCGATTCCTGGCACACCGCGTGAACCGCAAAATGGCCGGGACGCCCGTGCAGCGGCACGATGGTCGGGCCGTCGGCACCGGGCAGGATGGCGGTAATCTGACGCAGCGCATCGCCCGGAGCGTTCAGCATGATGTATTTCGAGTCCCGCGTCGCCAGCACGCCCTCGATGCGGCTGAGAAGCATCGCGCCCAACTCCGCCTTGCGCTCGTCCGTCGGTTTGCCGGTACGGATCAGGACCGCCTCGCTTTCGAGCACCGTTTCAACCGCGCGAAGGCCGTTCGCCTCCAGAGTCGCCCCCGTGGAGACGAGGTCGCAGACAAAGCCGGCGATGCCGAGCCGCGGCGCAAGCTCCACGGCCCCGTTCATCTTCACAACGTCCGCTTCGATGCCGCGCTCCTCCAGAAAGCGGGACAGCACGCAAGGGTAGGAGGTCGCGATGCGGGCGCCGCTAAGCGACTCCGGGCCCTCATATTCGGTCGCCTCAGGCGCGGCGATCCGAAGGCTGCAGCGGCCAAAGCCGAGCCGCGCCACCACTTCGATACGTGCGTCAGGCTCGCCATGGGCGAATTCCTGGAGCACATTTTCCCCGACGATACCAAACTCGCAGACGCCGTCGCTGACGAAGGTCGGAATGTCGTCGTCACGCACGAACATCAAATCCGCCGCAAAATTCTCCACCCGGGCGGTGAGATCGTTCTTGCCGTTCTGGATGCGCAAGCCGGCATCCTTGAGCAGCCCCCGGCTGTAATCGGAAAGCCGTCCGGATTTCTGGAGCGCGATGTGCAGGCGGCCTTCGTCAACCAGCATCGCTGCCTCCCATGGTATCAATCGCCCGGCGATAGCCTTGGTGCGGTTCCTGCTTCAGAAAACGGGCCACCCGCACGATCGTGGTGGTGCTGACGCCCGTCGCCTCATGAATGTCGCGGTAGGAAAGATCCGTCCCGTCGAGCAGCCGCGCGACGTGCCAGCGCTCCGCCAGCGTTCGAATCTCGGACGGCGTGCACAGATCGGTCAGCAGGCGGCGCATTTCCTCCTTGCTCCCAGGCGTCAGAAGCGCGGCGCACAGGTCGGCGGTAAGCGTGCCGGCATCCCGAGTCGGTTTCACCAGATCCTCTTCGATCACCTGCTTGTTCCAGCGTATTAACACGATGAAACGCCTGCTACCCTGTCATAGCAGCAACGTCAAGCGCCCAGGAACGGCAACATGAACGTCCGACGACCGGGGGCGTTGGTGTTCGTTCAAGCCGGAAAGATGATCGGATGGAAGAACGGAAGCGCATCGCGCTTGTTGCCCATGATGCAAAGAAGAACGATCTGATCCACTGGGTTCAGGCCAATGCGAAGGCGCTTCAGCCGCACCGCTTCTGCGCGACGGGCACGACCGGGAAAAGGATCCAAGAGGCCTGCCCGGCGCTGGATGTCACGCCGCTCAAGTCCGGGCCGCTCGGCGGCGATCAACAGATCGGGGCGAAGATCGCCGAAGGCGGGCTCGACATATTGATCTTCTTCACTGACGCCATGTCGTCGCTGCCGCACGACGCCGATGTCCGAGCGCTGACCCGACTATCGACGCTCTACAATGTGGCGATGGCAACTAACCGCACCACCGCTGACTTTCTGATCGCATCGCCATTGTTCCAGCAGAAATATGAGGCACCAACGGGCGGCGGCGACGGGGAGCCTGGAACCTGATCAGGCCTCCGTCACTTCTCCGCTTCAGCACCTAAATGCGCGGGAGAGATGCAATGTCGAATGCCAGCAGGATCATCGCCGCGATCGCGTTGGGCGGTTCACTCGCGCTCGGCGCCTGCGGCGGCGGCGGGACGTCGGAATCCACCGTCGCAAATGACAGCGCGGTATCCGACGACCCGTTCGGAGCCACCGGTGCACCGGGCGCCGACATGACGGACAATGGCGCGACCGACGGGGCCGCCGGCATGGCCGACGGCAATGCGATGGAGGCCGGCTCGGATCCCGTGGATGCCAATGCCGCCGAACCAATGACGAACGCCAGCAACGCGCGCTAACGCGTCGCCGGCTCAGCTCACCACCAGGTGGCGTAAAGTGCGATCAACACCAGGACCACCCCGAGAGCGCCGATGTTGAAGCTGGCTGGCGTCCGGTAGCTGACGCCCTCCATGGTAATCAAGTTCGATGCTTTGGCCGCCGGGCGGGCGAGCGAGACGATCACGGCCAGCGCAAGCGCGGCGAGGAAGACCAGGCCCATCCGATCGATGAACGGCAGGTCCGGCCAAAACTCGCGCGCAAGGTAGGAGAGCAAGACCGAGGAGACGCCGGCGACGATGGCGCCGGCCTCCGTGGCGCGGCCCCAGAACAGGCCGAGGATGAACATGACGACGATACCCGGGGTGAAGAAGCCGGTAAATTCCTGGATGAACTGAAAGGCCTGCTCAAACCCGCCGAGCAGCGGCCTGGTGACGAGGATGGCAATGGCGGTCGCGGCGAAGGCGGTGATCCGGCCGACCAGAACCAGCTCGCGCTCGCGGTGCGCTTGTTCCGGGCTGCGCTCGGGTAGCGAACCCCCGGCGGGATCGGCAATGTCGCCCTCCTGAACCGGAGCGTTCGGATCACGCCTGAACTTCGCATAGACGTCGAGCGTGAAGATGGTCGCAATCGAGTTGATCTTGGAGGCGGTCGACGCGATGATCGCGGCCACGAGCGCCGAGAATACGAGGCCCAATATGCCGCTCGGCAAGTAGCGGAGCATGGTCGGATAGGCTTGGTCGGGCTTTTCGAGCCCCGGGGCCAGCATCACCGCGGCGATGCCGGGCAAAACCACGATCACGGGCATCAGCAGCTTCAGATAAGCGGCGAACATGACGCCTTTCTGCGCTTCGGCGATGCTCTTGGCGGCAAGGGCACGCTGAATGATATATTGGTTGAAGCCCCAATAGCTGAGGTTGGCGATCCACATGCCGCCGATGAGGACGGAGAGGCCCGGCAGTTCACGGTAATGCGGGCTGTCCGGCGAAAGGATCATGTCGAAATGCTCGGGCAGCCGCTGCGTAAGCGTGAAAAAGCCGCCGAGAATGCCGGCATCGCCGCCAAGCTCGTTGAGCGTGATGCCGGTGACGAGGAGGCCGCCGAGCACCAGCAGGGTTACCTGCACGATGTCGGTCAGCGCCACTGCCTTGAGCCCGCCGAACAGTTGGTAAAGCAACGCAAAGGCGCCAAGCCCCACGATCGCCACGTCCTGGTTGACGCCGGCGACGCGGTTCACGGCAATGGAGCCCAACCACATGATCGAGGTGAGGTTCACGAAAACGTAAAGGGCGAGCCAGAAGATCGCCATCAAGGTGCGGATCCGCGTTCCGAAGCGTTGCTCCAGAAACTGCGGCATCGTGTAGATGCCGTTGCGAAGAAAGATCGGCAGGAAGAACTTGCCGACGATCAGCAGGGTAAGCGCCGCCATCCATTCATAAGAGGCAATGGCCAAGCCAATCACATAACCCGACCCGGACATGCCGACGATCTGCTCGGCCGAGATGTTGGCGGCAATCAGTGACGCGCCGATCGCCCACCACGGCAGCGAGCGCGAGGCGAGGAAATAGTCGGACGTATCCTTCTGGTGCCCCGCTTTTTCGCGGCTCACATATTGAGCAAGCGCGAAAATACCGATCGCATAGACGATGACGACGATGATATCGATGGTGGCAAGCTGCACGTCCGGAACCCTCCCGCCGCCGACCTGATAGCCTTCTGTTCTCGATGGTGGGCTCGGTCGCGATTGCGGCTCAACAATTATAGTATTGATCAGACATGTCCAGCAGTGAACAAAGACATGCGGGAGGGAATGGACGTGACGACGGAAGACCGTTCCAGGCAAGCTGTCGGCTCGCTGGGGCGCAATCTGACCTATGGGCTGCTCGATGCGTTGGGCCGGACGATCGTCACCGGCGGCTATGAGGGAAAGCGCTTCCCGACCGAAGCCGAGCTCGCACAGGAGCATGCGGTCAGCCGGTCGGTGACGCGCGAGGCGGTCAAGATGCTCACGGCCAAGGGCCTGCTCACCGCCCGTCCCCGCACCGGCACGATCGTGCAGCCTCCCTCATCCTGGAACCTGTTCGATCCCGATGTGCTGCGCTGGCTGCTCGAACGGAAATTCTCGCTGGAATTGCTGCGGCAGTTCACCGAGCTCCGCTATGCGTTCGAGCCCGCGGCCGCCCGATTGGCGGCTCAGGCGGCCAGCGACGATGCCATTGCCGGCATCAGCGCAGGCTTTCGCAGGATGCAGGCAGCGGAAGCCGGCGCCGACGATCCGCTTGAGTCCGACATCGCCTTCCACGTCGCGATCGTGGAAGCCTCGGCAAATCCCTTTTTCGTGCAGTTTCGCGACGTGGTCGCCACCGCGCTGCGAACGTCGATCCGCTTCACCAATCGGTTCAAGGGCCGCACTGCCAGCCTGCCGGCGCACCGGGCGGTCCTGACCGCGATCGAGGCGAGGGAGCCGGATGCCGCCTACGCTGCGATGGCCGCCATCATCGACGAGGTGATGGTGTTGATCGCGGCGGCCGAACGCAGCGGATAGGCCGTCTAGCGGGTCCCAGCCCTTCGCGCCGAAAGCGACCGGAAAATCTCGGCCTCCCGCTCGCGATAGGGCCTGCCGTCCGGATGCATCAGGTCGTGGAACCAGGCCACCGGCTGCTGGAGCGTATAGGGCCGCTCCCAACTGTCCCAGGGCAAGTGCGTCTGGATCTCACCCTGTACGAAGCCCCAGTTGATCATTCCGATATTCTCGCGGTGCGCGATCGGCAGCACGGCGTCGGCGGTCGAGCCTGCGCTCCGCGCCATCCATTCCGTGCAGATCAGCGGCCGGCCGTAGGGCCGAAGTTGCTTCACCCGGGCCTCGAACTGCTCCGGCCACTCGTAATTGTGGAAGGTGATGACGTCGGATTCGGCAAGCTGCGTGCGTTGGATCGGGGTCAGCTGCGCCGCGCCCGGTGACCAATCCGGTCCGATCCAGACGCCGCTCGATAGCGGCTGCGTCGGCTTTTGCGCACGCGCCCAGGCGAATATCTGTGGCAGTAGTTGCTCGATCCGGACCCGCTCCTGCGCAAGCTCCTCGTCCCGATAAGAGCCGCCGCCGTCATTGTCGGGCTCGTTCCACAGGTCCCACAGCAGGATGCGCCTGTCCTTGCCGAACGAGCCGACGATATCCTCGACATAGCGACGAAAGAAGGCGTCGTTCGTCGGATTGATGAGGTCGGCCCGGCTCGGACTTTGCACCCAGCCGCTATTGTGGACGCCGGGAATTGGCGGATGCTGGGGCCCGAGCTTCGGGTCCGGGTTCCAAACACTGTCGAACAGCACGGGCATGATCCGGATGCCGTGGCGATCCGCAATGGCGAGCAATTGCCCGAACCTTTGTTTGAAGCCCTGCGGATCCTGCTTGTACAGCAAATCGTGCAGGTAGACGCGCATGGCATTCATGCCGAACTTCTTCGCCCAGCCGAATTCCTTATCGATTTCCGCGGGATTCCAAGTGGCCGCCTGGAACATGTCGAGCTGATTGATGGCGCTGGCGTTCGTGTAGTTCGCGCCGAGTATCCAATCCTGCCGATTATACCATTGATGCGCCTGGCGAGCCGACCAGCGGGCAGGGTTGCCGCGGACGGCCTCCGCGGCGGTCGCATATCCGCCGGCGGGCGCCGCGCCCTGCGCATGGAGCGGTGCAAGCGACGAGGTCGCTGCGGCAAGAGCGATCCAGAAGCGAATCTTCATCAGGTCCTCCCTAGAATTCTTGCTGGCTCAGCGGCCGCGGCTCGTGGAAAATCTGAACTCGATGATGTTGCGGTAGGTCTGCCCCGGGTTGAGTCGCACGGAACCGAAGTCGGGACGGTTGGGCGTGTCGGGGAACATTTGCGGCTCGAGGACAATGGCATCGCCTTGCCGGTAAAGCTGGCCGGCTTTTCCGATCACCGTCGCATCGAGGAAATTGCCGGAATAGAATTGGATGCCGGGCTGGTTCGAGTGAATTTCCATCACTCGTCCCGACCGAGGCTCCTCGACCCGCGCCAGCAGGCGCGGCGTCGCCGAGAGGGTGCGCGCGACCACCCAATTATGGTCGTAGCCCTTGCCGTACACGATTTGCCGATCGGACGCTTCGCGCACGCGTGCGCCGATGGCGGTCGGACGGCGGAAGTCGAAGACGCTATTCTGCACGGGCCGGAACTCGCCCGTCGGAATCGCATTCGGATCGGTCGGCGTATAATGCTCCGCCGGAATGGTCAGAAGATGCCCCATCGCGCCTTCCGGAGATCCTTCGCCGGCAAGGTTCCAATAAGCATGATTGGACAGATTCACGACCGTGGGACGATCGGTGGTCGCGCGATACTCGACCGAAAGCATGTTCCGCTCGTCGAGCGTGTACGTCGCGGTCGTCGTCAGCTCGCCCGGGTAACCCTGATCGAGATGCGGGCTCACATATTGCAGCGTCACGACGGCGGCGGGGCCTCGGTTCGCGCTGAGCACGCGCCAGTTCACCTTGTCGAAGCCCTTGGTGCCGCCATGAAGGGCATTAGGACCATTGTTGACGGGCGTCTGATAGGTTCTGCCGTCGAGCGTGAACTTGCCCAGCGCAATCCGGTTTGCAACCCGGCCGACGGTG
>JAESFL010000394.1_pt1 | contig 34084 bp, 36 predicted proteins | sample 9269401 | NCBI WGS metagenome assembly JAESFL01 (sample SAMN14506025, study PRJNA617098) | algae metagenome | isolation source: Gloeocapsa sp. UFS-A4-WI-NPMV-4B04 and co-occurring heterotrophs from desert... | place: USA: Utah | collected 2006-10-01 | reverse complement strand
TCATCGGCTAACCTCGCGTTCTCAATCCCAGGATTTTCCGACTGGATGGTGCTCTTGTCGGTCGTTTCAACATGGAGATGACTTTTTTGTTACCGCTAACCGACTTAACTCGCAACTTAAGTTACTAATTAACTCAAGTTCCATCATGCGATTGCAGAGATAGAGCGATCGCACTATCTGGTTGTGTTTCATCTAACTTCAGTTTTGCACAGATAATGAATGCGATCGCGTATCCATTAGCAGCTTAAATAAGATATCACTGCTTACCGTTTACGTCTCAAACTACGTTGCACTACCCAGATAATGAACCCGAACAAGATACTAGCAACTACAATTTTGGAGACAGGACCAAGGTACTCATCTACAATTTCATAGTTATCCCCTAGCACATACCCTGCGTAAGTCAGCAAACTTACCCACAACAACGTGCCAAGTGTTGATAACAATAAAAATGGCACTAGCGGCATATTACTGATACCTGCTGGCAACGAGATTAAAGTACGGACTCCTGGCACTAAGCGACAGAAAAACACAGCCTTACTACCATGCTTGTCAAACCAGCTTGTTGCCCTAGTAATATCCTTGCTTGATATTGTCAGCCATTTACCGTAGCGCTCGGCTAAACTTTTTAAACGCTGTTCGCCTAAAATCTTACCTGCGTAATACCAAGGCAACGCCCCTACCACTGTCCCCACTACTCCCGCCACAACTACAGGCGCAAACTGCATATTACCTTGCGCTACTGTGAACCCTGCCAACGGCATGATTAATTCAGACGGAATGGGGGGAAATAAGTTTTCTAAAAACATCAACAGCCCGATTCCCCAATAGCCAAGGGAATTCATGGTGTTCGTTATCCATTCAACCATTGAGTCAATTCCTTACTATTAAAAATACGGCAGTGTATATCTAGATTACAAAGCAAGCCAAAACTGCGGATAATTTGCTCGATGAGAGTGTAGCGAACAGCAAGTCAGCTTCATACGCTTGTTAGCTTGCGGTTACGAGGTATGAAGCATTCATCCTCACCTTTCCAGCATTATATAGCTCTTGGAACTCAACAAAAGGCATCGGCTCGAACCTCTGTGTTACTTCAGGTCCAAACTGATAATCTGTCGTGAACAAGATTTGCCCGACGGGTGAAGACGAAAGCAATTTCTCTAACACCCCTTTCAGTGCGGCGGCATATTCGTCTTTGAAGACAACACTCTCATCCCTACCGTTACAATTCCCCTCGCTGTCACGCCAATCCCACACGAGCAAATCGTAACAGGTGGGGCTGTTCCCATCGAGGAGGTGATAAATGCACCCACTCAACTTATCGAAATCTAGTTGGAAACGCGGGGCGGGTATGCGATGCGATCCAAGTTCCTTTTCCACTTCGACGATAAACGGCAACTGTGAAAAGTCACTTGGTTCTTGCTGGTTGATGCAGATGATTTCGAGCGAAGGCATTGCAAGTCCATAATGCTTCAAAAGTAGCAAGTCAAAAAGGGGACACAGCGCACCATGTCCCCTTAACACAGGAATACAGAGCGCTTTACGTACCTGAAGTCCAAGAATTGATGTACTGTATTTGGTCTGGCGTTAGGGTATCAATGTTAATCCCCATAGCTTGCAATTTCAGTCTGGCTATTTCCTTGTCAACTTCAACCGGAATAGAGTGTAAACCAGGTTCTAATTTGCCTTGATTTTTCACTAAATATTCGCAAGCCAAAGCTTGGTTAGCAAAGCTCATATCCATTACTGCACTAGGATGACCTTCGGCTGCTGCCAAATTAATCAGCCGTCCTTCACCTAATACAACTACTGATTTGCCATTTTGTAAGCGGTACTCTTGGGTAAAGTTCCGCACCTGTTTTACTTCGGTTGCTTTTGCACCCAAGGATTTAAGGTCAATTTCAATATCAAAGTGACCAGAGTTACAAACGATCGCGCCGTCTTTCATTGCCTCAAAATGCTCTGCGCGAATAACGTGCTTATTACCTGTAACAGTGACAAACAAATCGCCCACTGGTGCAGCTTCAGCCATTGGTAGCACTCGGAAACCGTCCATTACCGCTTCAATTGCCCGAATTGGATCAATTTCTGTGACAACTACATTAGCTCCCATGCCTCGCGCCCGCATTGCCGTACCTTTACCACACCAGCCATAGCCAGCGACAACCATTGTTTTTCCGGCAAGCAAGATGTTAGTAGCACGGATAATCCCATCTAGTGTTGATTGACCTGTACCGTAGCGGTTATCAAAGAAGTGCTTGGTATCGGCATCGTTGACGTTCATTGCGGGGAATGTCAAGACACCATCTCTCAACATTGCTTGGAGACGCACAATGCCCGTAGTGGTTTCCTCGGTCGTACCAATTATGTCAGAAACTTGATGTTGCCGTTCCTGAATCAAAGTAGCAACAACATCGCTACCATCATCAATAATCACATTGGGACGGTGATCGAGAGCAATTTGTACGTGGCGATGATAAGTATCGTTATCTTCACCTTTGAGCGCAAAGACAGGAATCTCATGATCCGCGACAAGGCTAGCAGCTACGTCATCTTGGGTAGAAAGCGGATTGCTAGCAATTAAAAGGGAATCTGCGCCACCAGCTTTGAGGGCGATCGCTAAATGTGCTGTTTCAGTTGTGATATGGCAGCAAGCAATTAACCGAATGCCAGCAAAAGGCTTTTCTGTTGCAAAGCGATCGCGGATTTGGCGCAAAACTGGCATTTCTCGTCCAGCCCACTCAATTCGCTGTCTTCCTAAAGCAGCGAGAGATAAATCTTTAACTTCGTGTTTAATTCGTGCTGAAGTTGCTGTCATTAAATAAATTCCTTAATCACATTTAACTAAGATGTCTCACATAGCTTAACTATATTCTTTGTTATTGTGAACCTTACCCTTGGCAACAGTTAATGCTGCAATGGAGACTTGTTAAATGCGTTTTCAATTTTCGGCGATGGGCGCGAAGCGTTTGAGAAGCATGGTTGTAAAGCATATCGCCTTCATCGCAAAATATAACTTCTTCTGGGTATTCGTGGGGTCAATTGTGCTAACTACTGCGGTTGTTTCCCCTATTTCCGCTCAGTTGCCAGCTTTACCAAATTTACAGCTACCACCTCTAAATCAGCCGAGTGATGACTCGGATACTACAGTAGCTACCGCCTGGATTCGGTTAGATGGTCGTCGTTTATTCCAAATTGCTGCACCCAGAGCAAATTTATCAGACCGTGTAGATGATATTCAGCAGCGATTACAAAACATTAGTCAGGATTACTTCCAAAGCGACTCAACAGATATCGAAGTACAGATTAAACCGAAAAATAATTTACCCGTTATCCATGTCAACAATCAACCGCTTTTGACAGTCACTGACTTGGATGCCAAAATGCAGCAAGCAGAAAATCCGCAGAAGCTTGCCCAAACCCTAAGCGAATCATTGCAGGAAGACTTCAAAAGAGCAAAACTTGAGCGACAACCGCCTTTTTTAGCGCGTCAAGGGTCAATTGCAGCTGGTGTTTTTCTGAGTGTTCTTTTAAGTAGTTGGCTCGTGCGCCGCTTATGGTTGCGCTCAAAACAGCATCCAATACCTGTTACACCAACAAGCGATCCCGTAACAACTCAGCTAACTCAAAAGCAACAACAAAATTTGCAGGAAGTTCGACGGCGGCTGTTTCAGCTAACTCAGAGCCTCGTTTGGAGTAGTGGAACCTTAGTTATTTTAGGCTTGTTTCCCTACACCCGGATTATCCAAGCTTGGATTCTCTCAGCGCTGAAAATTCCCTTTACATTGGGGATTGTGGGACTGGGAACCTACGTAATCATTCGCTTAAGCTACGTTTTAATTGACCGATCCACCGCCGCTTTAGCGATTAATGCTTTACTAACTCCAGAAGATTCATTGCGGTTACAATTACGGGTTTCAACGATTTCTGGCGTGATCAAAGGCATTGCCACCGTAAGCGGAGTAGCAATAGGTATTCTTGTTGCCCTAAGTACATTAAATGTGAACATTGCGCCCTTACTTGCTGGTGCTGGTTTGATTGGCGTTGCTGTCTCCTTAGCTTCCCAAAACTTGATTAAAGATGCGATTAACGGTTTTTTCATTATTTTGGAAGACCAATATGCCTTGGGTGATGTTATTGCTGTGGGAGACGTGGGAGGTTTGGTAGAAAACCTGAATCTACGGATTACTCAATTGCGAGATTCCGAGGGGCGTTTGATCACAATTCCCAATAGTGAAATCAAAATTGTTGCCAATCTTTCTAGCCGTTGGTCACGAGCGGACTTAAATATCCCGATCGCCTACAATGCCGATGTTGACCACGCGCTCAAGCTAATTGAGACTGTGGGCTTAGAGATGGATCAAGATCCACGCTGGCGCGACCAAATTGTCGAAACGCCTCAAGTTTTGGGAGTCGAGAATTTTGGCGATCGCGGCTTGATGATTCGCGTATGGATTAAAACTCAGCCACTCAAGCAATGGGATGTAGCGCGGGAGTATCGCCGTCGCATCAAAATTACCTTTGACCAAGCCGGAATAGAAATTCCCTTGCTTCAACAAGCTATTTGGTTAAATGATGAATCGCCGAAATCCTCATCAAAGCGCTCGGATTTCACTGCTAGTTAACCCCATATTCAGTACAATTGTACTATAATAGAAGAGTAGGGGCAGCAAGCCAAAAACCTTAAAAAACGGTTCTATAGCGTACTTATAGAGGATAAATTCAAGTTTTTTGTCCTATGATCAAGCACTATCTTCTCAGCCTTAATCCGACTGCCAAGCATGACTGGGATCGCTGCATTTTACGTGACCCGATCACTGCCAAGCGCCCGGAACTTGCAAAATTAATTGCCGAAGCGATTGGCGCAGAACCTGGAACTTATCTAGTGTCTGTGAATATTGAAGTTCAAGTTTTGGAACAAGCTTCTATGCCGCAAACAGAGCAACTTCCCCTCAGTCCTGCGGTTTCTCATGCCCATTCTCAACTACAGGAACTGGTCGCATAGTCAACAAACAAATATAGGGAGATAAGACAATATATTTCCCAAACCCCTGATCCCAAACCCCTGACCCCTCTTATGATGATGACGATGCAACTTAATCATTACCCAGCAGCGATCGCCCAAGCTGCCCAAAGGGTAAATGAAATCGACTCTCAAATAATGGCAGTTCAGCACCTGATTAACCGCGAAGAAGGTAATGCTGATCGAGTATCTGCTTTTGAGATCGATCTGAAAAACGATACTCAGCGTAAAGCACGTCGTTTTGAAGTGCTACTGATAAATCATGAATACCAGACTGCGGTTAATACCTTGATGCGATTAACTGCTGACAAGGCGAACGCTTTAGCACATCTGGAATATCTGCGTAATCAATTCACTGTTGCCAAATTAGAAGCAAGAAACGCGATCGCTCAACAACTGACTGATTTTGAATCGCGGGAATTAGTTGGTTTGTAGCTTAGTAGATTACAGGGAAAGAAGCTAGTTTTTCTTCTTCCCCTGACCCCTAACCCCTGATCCCTAACCCCTAGTTTGCTAAAGATTAAGCCTCAAGATAGGGATGCGTCCCAACAGATAATTCTAGACTGAAGTATTAAGTCACCTGCATTGAGGAAAAATTCATGCCTAGTGGTCATGCCAGTCATAAAGGCAGTTCTGACAAACCCAATACCAACGCGGCTGGTCAAATTGATAATGCTGCTGATAAAACAGTAAATCCTGCGGATCTATTGCCTGAAGGGCCTGATGCCTTAAGAGCCGAGGAAGCTCCTGAAAATGCTGCTGCTACTCAACGCCCAGGACAAAAAGACAAGTAAGCGATCGCGCATCTTGCAGCCCCCTACAGCCCTTCGGGCGGGGCATTCTTTTAATGGGATACACAGCACTGAATTTGACTAAGCGACTGTGAATTCCCATTAGATTGTTAGCGGCTAAGAGAACGCATAAATCGTTGCATACTAGCAAATAAGCCCGACTTTTTCGGCGCTGGAGAACCAGCCGGTTGACTTGTGCCAGCAAGTATTTCGTCGATTTCCTCGCCGACTGGCTTTTTATCTAGCTCTGAAATCAGCTGATAGTCATCTTTTGTTTCTCGCCAAACTTGCCAACGCGAAGGATAGCAACGATACAAAGTTGAGTCTTCTAAGGCGCGGAGGTAGTAGCAGGATTCGATTTTGTTTAGGAAGCGCTCGCGTAATTGTCGCCCTGCATAACCAATACCAACTATCGACACATCTTCCAAGCGGGGATTAAGCAGAACTACAGGGCGATCGCCTGCTTCAGTGCACAACTTTTCTACTTGCATTACTTCCACAGCAGTTGGGGCGATGAATAAAAAAGCCTCGTCTTCTGGCTCAATTTGTCGCTCTACAGGCACTCTTCCTGTACCTACGTCAAGAATTTTAAAAGGGACATCTCCCCAGTCACGCCGCGCTAGGGCAGCAGCACCAGCATCAGGAAAGAAAACTTTTAGGTGAGAACCGAAAGAATCAAATGTTGACAGGAATTGCTCGGCAACAGGCATGGGGTTGAGTTCTGGGAACAGTAACTCAACTTGTAGCAGTGCATAACCATCTGCAAGGGCGGCTTGGGTAGCAACTCTTGCCTCGGCGATCGCGTCTGCGAGTGAATTAGGAAGTTCTGCCATAGTCTGGGTTTTGATTTATGTAAAAAGATTGATTGAGAGTAGATTTTCAAAGATTGGAAGGAGGCAGTAAGTTATATGACTGACCTACTGAATTTACCTTTGGCTAGGGAGCGTTGTTGCGCTCTCCCTCCTTTAATTAAAATAAGACAAAATAGCGAGTAGCCAATGTTCGGATAAGCGCGACAGTCCAAAGTTTTTATAATTTATTACTATTATTATCACATTAATGGATATCCATTAATCATACTCTTCATCGTACAATATTACTAACAATATATAATTTAGCCTTTGGGACATACAAAGCTTTTGAAAGATGTAAATACAGGATTGGGGTTAGTAGCCTGACTAACATAAATAGACGTAACAACCCTGCTAGAAATACTTTCGAGAGCATTTTCTTCAGACAATAGTTCTGATAAATCTTTATCTATTACGTTTCCAACAAACGCTAAAACAGTAGTTACAATTGGAAGCCATAATGCTACTAAATCATTAATAGACTTGTTATTAATATTAGAGGCTTCAGTTGTAAACTCGATTTGTGACAAATCAGTCTTTTTCTCAATAATTACTTCTAAATATTTTCCGGTAACAGCTATTAAAAAACTTTTAAATGTAAGGTTTCTAAATAAATTTATTTGCTTTTCTTCAATAGTAACTAAATTATTATTTACCTGCTTTTGACTAAGCTCTATTTTTCGCGCCTGTATTGCTTTTGAGAGAGTATGTACGAACAAAATATGCCTTGCTTTCTTATCTTTAAATGCTTGCTCGTATGAACTACGACGCTCAAACAACGAATTTTTGCCTCGACTAGCACTTGTATAATCACCCGTGAATGCAAGCAATGGTTGGATAACTTGCTCAATCCCTAGTTGCACAGAAGATGAACTAAAACCTCTTTTCAAAGAGTATTCATGACCAAAGGTTTTAAATTCATCAGCAATACGCTTTTGTTCAGGGCTATTACTATACTGATCCCAAGTTGTGATTTCATTTTGAGTATTGTTATACTTAACTATCTGACTAATAGTATCTGCATCTGAGCATTGGATGACGCGGCATAGAACTTTTACTTCTTTTAAATCATATTTAGTAATATCTACTGAACCAATTGAACCTGTTGTTTGAGCACCATTAATAATTGAAACACCTTGAAGAGTTGTTGTGCTGTTACGCTTATTTTCTTCAAATTCTAGAGTAAGAATGGTAATTCCATTGTTATATACCCAAAAATTACTCGGATCGCTTTCTGCTGACTATCGGATACCAGTGTTAATTTTACGACGCTTAGTTATGCCCAGAGAACCTCGATAGTTCGCAGAAAATAAGTCATCACCATACTTGTTGAAAATATCTCTTAACCAAGTTCCAGTAACAGATAATATCGCAGACTTCCATAATGGACCCTCCTCATTAAACTGAACTTTAGCTGGACATTCAACACTCTCTTTAACTGCGATAGATGACTCTTGTGCAGAATAAAGTCGCTCAAGACTTTCAATTCCTAGTTCACGAGAGAAAACCTTGATATTAGCACTGCTTGGCAAACTTTTTTCAAGGTGTGCAGCAGCAGTATTCAATTCCTTAGATACATTTACCGATTCTGGAAGATTATGAACAAAAAGCAAATCAATCTGCTCTACGTCTCCATCTTCTATTGCCTTACGGCAGTCATTAATAATTGCTTTTAATTTATCAGGAACTTCATTTGAATCTCCTGACATTAGCCAAGCAGATGCAGTATTTAAATCAGATGCTTTGTTAGCCTTAGCACTATCACTTTTTTTAGATGGATAATATCCTTGAGCAAAGACGATTCTTTTTGAGTCCCAATCTAAGCATATAAAATCAATCTTTTTATCATTGCTATCATCTGTAAGATAATCAACGCCTAATTGTTCTGCATCTGGACGGTCTAAATAAAGAGCCATTGACCAAGCTAGATAAGCATTACCCTCACCAAACATTTGAATTAAATTTATATTTGACTGAAAAGTTTTGAGGTAATTCATACTAATTTATAGTGTTTTTTATATCTAGGAATAGAAAATCTACTGGTATTAAGTAGAGTTTTAAAATTTAATTAAGTAAAATTATACGCTCTATTTTTTAAATTATCGCAATTATCCTTAAAATTAAATAGAGTGATCACATTTTACCTGTGACTTCAGTTATTCTGTTAAAGCAAGTAATTTCCTTGAGCTAAGAATTTCTGTCTCGGTATTAGCAGGGAGTGTCAAAGTGGTACAAAGTATCTCTCTTTATACTTTGTTTTCTGCAACAAATAAATTTCTGGGATTAAACCTTTAAAAGCTGCGCTTTTCCCTCTCGCCTCGCTCTTCGAGCCGCAACGCTTTCGCCTCTCATTGCACCAATCGATGTTTCATTGCAAAACCAACCAATTCTGCCCGATTGCTGGTTTCTGTTTTTCTAAATAAGCTGCTAACGTACTTTTCTACTGTCCGGGGACTAAGGTGCAGCCGAGTACCTATTTCGGCATTAGAAAGACCATGAGTCAATAACACCAAAACATCCCGTTCTCGCGGACTTAAATTGAGTAGAGATTGAGGATTTTCAGCGTTGTGTAACGAGTGCGAATCCTCAGAAGACAAGTAGTACCCCGATATCCTGTGCGATCGCTCTAGTAAACTACAAATTGCCGCTCCTAGTTCTACTAACTCAAACGGCTTAGGCAAATAGATATCGCCTCCAGCCTGATAGCCTTGGATTCGTTCCTCTGTTTTGTTACGTGATGTTAGGAAAATAACTGGTAATAAGCGGAGTGCTGGGTGTTGTCGAACGCGCTTTACCAACTCATAGCCGTTTAATCTGGGCATAACAATATCTGTCACCATCAAATCAGGATGATAAGCCTCAACTACAGCCAGCGCTTCTTGACCATCACTAGCAGTTAAAACTGAGTAGCCAGACATTTCAAGATAATCGCTGATTGCTAGACGAGTTCCCAAATCATCATCGGTAACAAGAATCGTAAATGGCATGGATAATAGGCGATAGCATCTTTAATTGATTAACTGTATTGATAACTCCACTCCTCAGTTATAAATATAAAGGCGAGTTATACATACTATCAGTAATTTTTAATAGCAAGTAACTATACCAAGATATAGAAAAGCCAATGTTGAGGAATTTAACTGGGCAAAAAATTAAGTGACTTGACACCATACCGAGGACAATTAAGTCTATGTATAGATCGATGTTAATTATTTTGTAAGCGCATTTTTAGGAAAGCGATCGCTTTCAATATCTATAAATAGGCAGTTGACTAGAGTTTTGACTTACTATTAATAAACTGCTGCAAAAGATTGCTACCACCTTGAAGCTTAATTTAATATTACATGAGCGATACGAGCGAAGGTTACAAGATATTAAGTGACAACCGTCAAGCCCGTTATTTATACGAAATCCTCGAAACTTACGAAGCAGGAATTCAACTAACGGGAACTGAGGTTAAGTCAATCCGGGCAGGTAAACTAAACCTGCAAGATGGATATGCCTTAATTCGCAATGGCGAAGCTTGGCTAATAAACGTGCATATTTCTCCTTACACTGGTAGCGGTCAATATTTCAATCATGAACCGCGTCGTACCCGTAAGCTACTGCTACATCGACAGGAAATTCGCAAGCTGATTGGTAGAGTAGAACAGCAGGGCTTAACCTTAGTGCCTTTGAGAATGTATCTTAAGCGCGGTTTAGTTAAAGTTAGTCTAGGACTTGGTAAAGGTAAAAAGCTTCATGACAAGCGAGAAGACTTAAAGCGTCGCCAAGATCAACGCGATATCCAACGAGCGATGAAAAATTACTAAACATAACTGAAAAAATTAGCTCATAAAAGTTAGAAAATAACTCATCTGATTAAGCATTTCTATCTCTCTAGTAAGATTCCCAAAAACGCTATGTTTCTAGCCGAAGGGTGATCCTAATTTGGTTAGTAACCGATACATTGATTAAGAAATAACAAGTAACCAGGAAGATTAAACATGAAACGCTCTAATATCTCAAAATTTGTCGGTGCTGGGGTTTTAACCTTAGGTATGGCAGTTATGCCCTTAATTATGCCTGCTTCTGCTCAAACAGATACTACAGGAACTACCGGAACTACAGGAACTACTACAACTACTACTACCCAAGGTACTGATAACGTAGATACTGGAGATCGTGATTTTGACTGGGGTTGGTTGGGGTTATTAGGTCTAGGTGGCTTGGCTGGTTTAGCAAAGCGTAGTGAACCTGTACGCTATCAAGATCCTAACCCAGTGGGTGGCACTACTACTGGTTACAGAGAACCCTAATCGCCTTCCTATAGTTATCTACACAGGAGGGGATTTAGGAGGAGCTTTGGTAAATCTCTTACCACATATAAAAAACAGCCTTAGGTTAAAATTCCTAAGGCTTTGTTTTTAGTGACAAACTGTGTAAAAAAATTGATTCACAGCAATAATAGCTTTATTCCAGCCTGTATTAAGTTTTAGAGGTTGATGGGGTTAGCTACTATGCCTTTCGTGTGTTTTTGCTTTCTTGCGATTACGATTGTTGTTCTTGATCTAAGGGACGGTAATAGCTAGCAATTATGGCTACCATTAGCCACCACAGCGTATTAACTTCAGGACGATACCAAACTGTATCTACAGCACCGTGAGCTAGCATACCTAGCAATGTAGCGATCGCACCAATTAACCAAAAGCCGTCACGACTAGCAATTTGTCGTAGCCGTCGTAGTTGTATCCATGCTTGATTAAACATCACTATTAGCAGCCACAGAAAACAAGTTAAGCCAACCAAACCTGTTTCTACACCAACTTCTAACAGAATCGAATAAGCACTCAAGGCTGGATATTTTGGGTTTTGGTAGAGGGGGTAAATTTTGTTGAAAGCACTGTTACCAGGCCCAATCCCAATAATTGGGCGATCGCGAATCATATCAATTACAGCTAACCAAACATTGATCCGAAAGTTATTACTACTGTCATCACGACCAGCAAAAATACTCAAAACTCGCAGCCGTAATGGTTCTACAAACAGTATTCCTAAGATTAACAAACTTGCAACTATAGCGCCGATAATTGGTAACAGCCAGATGCGCCAAAAACGAGGTAAATACTCGCCCCACCAGTAGCGCAATAAAAACACCAAAGAACCCAGCGCTACTACAATTCCAATCCAACCGCCGCGACTGTCAGTAAAATACAAACACGCTGAGTTGACAAAGAACATAGTTAGTGCTAGTGCTTTAGGGACTCGGCGCTGCCATGCAAACACCGCCATGAGGCTAAACACAACAGCTGGCAACAAATAACCAGCTAGTAGATTAGGGTTGCCTAGGTAGCTATAAACTCGCGTAGTCTCTGATAAAGGTGACGTGGGATCACTCCAAGTTGCCAGCGCTTCAACTCGATCAAAACGTTGCCGTACTCCATACACACTAACAATTAGCGCTATGTGGAGGTAGAGGTTAATTAGCCAAGAACGGATACGGGGCGATCGCATTATTCTTGCACAAAGGGCAAACAACACTAGATAAAGCGTCAACTTCATCCAGCCGCTTAATGCTGCTGCTTTGACTGGTGATAAAGCCGTCGCTACCGTTGCAATTCCCCCGTAAAGCAACAACAGCAAATGAATTGGGGTTAACCCAGTCTTGGTTTGATCAGATAAAGTCAGCAGTAGCCAAAAGCCAGCACAAGCGATCAGCAATACACCTATTAGCGTATTCGATACAAAAGGCGCAAGACAAAATACCAAGCTGACTAACACAGCCGCGAGTTCTTCCGCCCATTGCATTAACCAACTGGAACGCCTCCAAGAGTGCAATAACCCGATCAGATTGCGGTGCAGGTAGCTTGTGCCTTTAAATTCTCGCAGGGGCAGATAGGATAAAGTAAATCGTTGCCAAACTGAATTCATACTGGAAATCTCCGGTCGGTAAGGAAATGGGCGTGAGGAAGGCAAAAGCTAAAAATAAAAATCCTTTTACCTATCTTGCTTGTCCCAAGCCCCACCTTGCTGATAGCTCATTATCCGCAAAAATGTACACCTAGAATCTACTACTAAGAACTTTCCTTTACTGCTTCAAGCTGGGGTAAACTTACTACATAACGGTATCCAGATTCTGCGGTTCCCTGAACAGAGATTTGTCCACCGTGCAATTTTGCTAAATGACAGCTAAGTAACAGACGCAGGGTTTCACAAGAGCGATAAAGCTGAGAATTACTTGCGGTTGAAATATCTTTATCATTAAGCTGAGGTGATTCTGATTCGGATTTAGCACTCTGAGGATTTGAACTCGAAATACCAAGCTCTAATGGCTCGCCAACTAATCCAGGTAATGAGGATATTTCAGACCATTCAGAGTCAAGTTGAGCATCTGTAGTGAATAAGTATAAATTATCGCTAGGTTCTGCTTGTGGGCGATTAGAGACATCAAACCCTGGTAATTCAAAGCAAGGGTCAATAGAAGTCAGACCAGCGCCAAGCCAAGGATGGGAAACTGAAACGGTAAGGTTTAGTTTGTCGCTTTTGTGCGAAACATGAACATGAATCACACTAGCGGTAGGAGATGTCTGAATTGTGCTAAACAGTAATTGATATAGCAGATGTCTAACCTTATCTTTATCCAAAATCCAGGTAAGACTTCGACCGTGTTCTAGCGACAGACGAATTTGTTGTTCTCGGCGTTTGGCTGCATCCGACAAAGTATTGATCGCTTGTTGGCACAACATTTCAATATCAACAGAAGTCAAATTGAGTTCCTGAGCGCTTTCATCCTGTGTTCCCAGTTCGGAAATCTCATTCACCATTGAAAGCAAGTATTGACCACTGTTTTGGATAATTTCAATATATTCTTTCTGCTTACTCGTTAAAGGCCCATAAATTTCGCGACCAACTACATTAGCCATTCCTAAAACAGATGTTAGGGGTGTCCGCAGTTCCTGAGTCAGCAGTGCGAGTAACTCTAGTTTGACTTGGATAGCGAAAAGTGGTTCGTTGATTGTTGGACTTGTGGCAGTTAATTTTACCTGCTTTGAACTACTGACAGTAGGAGGCAAGGTAGGTGCTGAATATCCGGTGTTAGAATCTATCGTTTTTAGCAATCGGGTACGCTCAAACTCACTCATGCTCCAGCTAGCCATGAGTTCAAGAAACTTGATGTCTCTGAGTGTAAAGGTGCGCGGGTGCAAATCCATAATTGCGATCGCACCGAGGCAATTTCCCGAAAAATCCATCAACGGTACTCCTAAATATGCCCGGATACCGTAACGCTGTACTAACACGCTTTTAGCAACTGGCTGCTGCTGATTGTGCGTATCATTAATTGCTAAACTTTGCTGACTTGTAACTACATAATTACAAAAAGATTCCTCTAGTGGCAATGAGCGTGTGAGCGCCAATTGATTCATCAGTCCGAGTCGCGATAAACCCACTGCTGACTTGAACCAATGGCAGTTTTTATCTATAAATCCCAGAATACAAATCGGCACTTCCAAAAAGTCAGCAGCCGTTTGAGTAGCTGCATCAAAAACTGGGATTGTAGGAGCTTCTAGCAAACCTAACTCTGATAATGCTTTAAGGCGTTGTTGCACTGCCAATTCTGTTTCGGCATTTGGTTGGTCAAATGACCTATTTTCAACATTTACCATTACTAATCCCTACCTTAAATAAGCGTAAAAAATATGTATTTCATCTACCTAATGTTTTAGGGTTATCTACATACATTTAAGATTCCCGAAGTTTAGCCAAGACAAACAATCGCTCGCATAAATATTTCTGAGCGTTCCAAGAAAAGCTAGAAATCGGGGGGTTAGGGATTAGAAGGTAGAGTGATAGTTGGAATTAAACAGCAGAGGATGTGAGCCTCATTTTAATGCTCGTAGGTTTTTCTTTGGCTAACCTGAAACCTTATTTCCAGGCCGGGTGAGATAACAACGAAGCCATCACCCGTACCCCACGTAGTTGATTTGAGAGGGGTAAATGACCTTTGGGAGCAGTAAGGTTCCATGTAAATTCGTCAGGATAGCGAGTCCAGCTATTGCCATTTTTCCAGCCAATTTTGGGCCAGAATTTTTCCCAACTTTTACCTAATCCAAGCCAAATTTCGCGCTGAACCGAAAAGCCAAACTTGCCTTCTGAGTAAACTAACCACAGCGTATTGATAGTTTGGAGGTCAGTAATGGTAAAGTTGTCAACATCGGTGAAATATAGCCATTTTCTTTGCACAGCTTCGATTCCAGCTAGTTCACACAGCTTTTGGAGAGTCATTCGATCTGCTGCTTGAAAGTCTTGTTCAGCAAGTAGCTGTTGCAATTGAGCATAGTCAATCCCACGCTCTGAGTTTAGGGCTACAATTCCGTTAGGGAAATGAGTTTGGAGAAATTCTTTTGCCGCGGCTGAATCGGTTTTGTCCAGCACTTGATAAGCATTGCCATCAATCCAAGTGGGTGCAAGAGAGCGACGTTGGAGTAAAAATTCCATTAAGACAGCCTCGCCTGCATTACCGAGTGTAGAGAGCTTGTGGATCAGCTGCTGTTGTACTCTTTCAGAGCCATTTGTTAACTGTAAGCCAAGAGCAGATAAATCAATTATGGTGTCTTCAGTGGTTGTTGTGTCAGTCATGCCCTCATCAGAATGCGCGGTTAACGGACTGATCATTAATTTAACGCTTGAGTGTGCGAGTTTGCGAAGCGATCGCCTTAAAAAGATATATCACATAGCATCCTATGAATTTCTAGAATCGCTCCAACCTTGGTGGAAGTCTGTGTTAGAACTTCGTGAAAAAAGTTTGCTCTTGACTATTCTCAAACAAGCGAAATCTGATAGCCTTCCGAAGTAAGGATTATCCAATTCAAAATTTAACCCTTACCTGCCAATAGATATTTTCCTTGCTGTGTGACATCAGGAGTTGTTTATAAATGTACGAAAAACTCACCCCCCCCGATACAGGGAGCCGCATCACCTTCAATAACGGCGAACCACTTGTACCAGACAATCCGATTATTCCTTTCATTCGCGGCGATGGTACTGGCGTTGATATCTGGCCCGCTAGCCAAAAAGTAATTGATGCTGCTGTCCAAACAGCTTACAAGGGAAAAAGGCAGATCAGCTGGTTCAGAGTATATGCCGGAGATGAAGCTTGTGAACAATATGGTACATATCAATATTTACCCGAAGACACGCTGCAAGCAATTAAAGAATACGGTGTGGCAATCAAAGGGCCTCTAACTACACCTGTAGGGGGCGGGATTCGGTCGCTAAATGTGGCGCTAAGGCAGATTAACGATTTGTATGCTTGTGTGCGTCCCTGCCGTTATTATCCAGGTACACCGTCACCGCATAAAAATCCCGAGAAATTGGATGTAATTATTTATCGGGAAAATACCGAAGATATTTACCTGGGAATTGAGTGGCGACAAGGAAGTGAAATAGGCGATCGCTTAATTAAAATAATCAACGACGAACTCATCCCCGCGACTCCCGAACACGGTAAAAAGCGTATCCCGCTTGATTCGGGAATTGGGATTAAACCAATTAGTAAGCAGGGTTCCCAACGCTTAGTACGTCGGGCAATTCAACACGCTCTCCGACTTCCCAAATCCAAGCAAATGGTGACTTTGGTGCATAAAGGCAACATCATGAAGTACACCGAAGGCGCTTTCCGCGACTGGGGTTATGAACTCGCTACTAATGAGTTTCGGGCTGAATGTATAACTGAGCGTGAATCTTGGATTTTGAGTAACAAAGAAAATGACCCAGATATCACCCTAGAAGAAAACGCACGTCAAATCGAACCAGGCTACAACGCCTTGACAGCAGAAAAGCAAGCTCAAATAGCCCATGAAGTCCAAAACGTGCTTAACGACATTTGGACGACTCACGGCAATAAGCAGTGGAAAGATAAGGTAATGATCAATGACAGAATCGCTGACAGCATTTTTCAACAGCTACAAACGCGCCCAGATGAATACTCAATTCTCGCTACGATGAACCTCAACGGAGATTATTTATCGGATGCTGCTGCTGCCGTTGTTGGCGGACTCGGTATGGGGCCTGGAGCTAATATTGGGGATGAATGCGCAATTTTTGAAGCTACTCACGGCACTGCACCAAAACACGCTGGATTGGATCGAGTTAATCCTGGTTCTGTAATTTTGTCTGGCGTGATGATGTTGGAGTATATGGGTTGGCAAGAAGCGGCTGATTTAATTAAACAGGGAATTGGAGATGCGATCGCAAACCAACAAGTCACCTACGATTTAGCGCGGCTAATGGAACCACCCGTAGAACCCCTAAAATGCTCTGAATTTGCCGAAGCAATAATTAAACACTTTACCTAGTAGGAAGATCAAGAAATTGGGAGAGGATAGACAACAAAAAAAATTCCCCCTGCTCCCCTGCTAAGAATGCTCCCCTTCCTTCATCGAGCAGAGCGCACCAATATCAACCCACCTGCTACAAAACCAAACATAGCTGGCAACCATGCTGACATCCAAGGAGAGAGGATACCTGACAAACCTAAAGCACCACTAACAACGCGGAGTAAGTAGTAACTAAAAATAACAAGTAGACTAATGCCAAAACTTGTTGCCCGCCCAGTGCGTTGTGGTTTAGTTCCCAAAGTTGCCCCAACTAAGCCGAAAACAACACATACAAACGGAAAAGCGATTTTTTCTTGAATCCGAACTTCAAGCTTCCGAATTTTTTTCTCATCACCACTAAGGCGGGTTTTCTTCAGCCGTTCAAGTCCATCGGCGATATTAATTTCGTCGTAGTCCCGCCCTTTATCTGCTACCTCTAGTGGTGTTCGAGGTAGCTGTAGCTGTTGGTGTTCAAACCGTAAAATATTGCGGTAGGTACTATCAGGAGCAACTAAATAAATTGTTCCATTGAAAAAATCCCAGTTATTTTGGGCGGGATTCCATGCGGCTGACTCTGCCACGACAATTTGATTTACGCCTTGCTTAGAACGATCCACAATGGTTAAACCTTTCATTAGTTGACCATCAAATTGATCGGCGTAAAATAACCGTGTAAGTGTATTTACTTTTTGACCATCGGGCTGTTTAACTTCTTGATATTCGGGATAGAAAATGTTGCGATCCTGAAATTTTGGCTTTTCTTCCTTCAATGCTTGCTCTAATGTGAGGGTAGCTTGGTAGTTTGCTGCTGGGACAATTTGCTCGTTAAACAGAAACGTTATCCCCGTGACGACAAAGCTCAAAATAACCGCAGGCAATACCAAGCGATAGATACTCACGCCACAACCACGTAAAGCGATCAATTCGCTATCGCTAGAAAGACGACTATAAGTCATCAAAGTAGTTAACAACGTGGACATGGGGAAGGCTAAGACAACAAAACTTGGCAATTGCAATAAAAAAACATTTAGGGCAATTTCTATCGGTAGCCCAGATTCCACTACTTTCCGCACTAGATCAAATACAGCGCCAATTGACACAGCAATCGACGAAAAGGCTCCCACACCAAACAAAAACGGCATGATCAGTTGACCGCCAATGTAGCGATCCATAACCGAAGGCATCGGAACCAACGATTTCGTTAATAACTTAAAAGATTTGTAGGTACTTGATGTCATTGAGCTAGAGACTAGGGGTTAGGGGCAAGAGGAGCATTCTTAGCAGGGGAGCAGGGGTACTTTCTGTGCAGGGGAGCAGGGGATTATATTTATATTCCCGCCTCTAGCCTCTTGCCTCTCGCCTGATTTAAACTTGAAAATTATCACCTAAGTAGTATTGCCGCACAAGGGGGTTATTGTATAGTTCTTCGGCGCTACCAGAAGCGAGGATTTGTCCTTCGCGCATGATATAAGCTCGATCAGTAATTGCCAGAGTTTCGCGGACGTTATGATCTGTAATTAAAATACCTATTTGGCGATCGCGTAATTTTTGAACCATACTTTGAATTTCTGATACTGCGATCGGATCAACACCAGCAAACGGTTCATCCAATAATAGAAACTTTGGTCCATCGCGTCCAGATGCCAAAGCTCTTGCTAGTTCTGTGCGTCTTCTCTCGCCACCAGAAACCTGAATTCCTTTTGTGTTTGCGACTTTTTCCAAGCGAAACTCTCGCAGTAGCGCCTGTAACCGATCTTGCCATTCTCGACGTGGCACTTTGGTTTGTTCCAATACCAGCAATATATTGTCTTTGACACTCAATTGACGAAAAATACTAGGTTCTTGGGCTAAATACCCAATTCCTAACTGCGCCCGTTTGTGTATAGGCAGTGCAGTAATATCTTTGTCATTTAGCCATACTTTGCCTTGATTTGGTTTCTCTAAACCTGTTGCAATGTAAAAAGTCGTTGTTTTACCAGCACCATTAGGACCTAGCAGCCCTACAACTTCTCCCTGAGCGACTGAGACATTAACGCGATTGACAATGACTCGTTTTCCGTAAGACTTGTGGATATTTTCTAAGACAATTTTCATTGCCATCACGTTGCTCCAGACTATTGACTTAAAGTTTAAAGTCTATGGTGCAGGAGTGGCTGGCGGATTAGCTGGTTGGGGAGTAAAAGATGGTATTGCTGGTGCTGCTGGTTGTGCAGCTGGGCTACTAGGATCGGCAACAATATAAATTGATTGTACTTGTGTACCAGCTTTGGGTGTAGCAATGAATCGCCCTTCATCAATTAGATATGTCACCGTTTCACCCCGGATACTATTACCTTGTTGCAAAACATAGACATCGCCACTAAGAACCATGCGGCGTTCACGGCTAAAGTATTGCGCTTGAGCAGATGTAGCTTGGATTTGGCGTGAGGGGTAGGCAAGTTGCACGTTACCACGAGCCGTGAAAACGCCTGTTTCCGAATTGGCTTCTTGTACGTCCGAGTTAATGGTAAGAGCGCCGCTATCTCCAGCTGTTTGACCTTTGGCGGGTTGCAAAGGAGTAGTAAAGGCGATCGCGCTTACTAGAGCAGTTGGCAGCGTTAAAGCAAAACCAAAAGAGCGTATCCAAGCAAAAGGCAATGAACAGGTCATCATAGGGTAGTGTAAAGTAAAAAATATATAAAATAATTACAGCGCCTAACTTCTTCAACAGAGTTACTGGGAGCTACTACAAAGTTAGCTTACTTAACTTGACTGTTACTTTTAATTAGAAGTTTCAGCACCAAACCATAATTTGAATATCTGTCAATTTTCTTCTGGTTCAGCCAACACAATTTTGGGTATTTGCAAGGCTTCAGGGAGAGCGATCGCGCCATTGTCAAGTATCCAATCACCGATCTTCTCTGATCCGGCTGCTTGCAGCGCTGTCAGCATTGCCGCACTAGATATAAGTAACTCATCAACACCTATGCCAGCATAAGTATCTGGGTAACGTTGCAGTTTATTAATTCCTTCACCCAACAAAATTACTGCTCCTCGCCAGTTGGAATTACCCAAATGGTAAAGTGCGACAGCAATTTGCAAAATTCCTTGATAAAAAGTTTTGTCCGGCTCTGTAGCTTCCATCCACAGAGCTTCTAGAGTATCGTGACAGGCGTAGAACTGCCTAGAATTGAATTGCTCTACACCCTGCCAGAATTGAGGCTGTGCTTGAATCATCCCATGCTTTCTCGAACAGCTTTGATTTCTTCTAGTGAGATATCTTGTTTTTCACCAGCAAACTCGTTATCTGGTGTCAAGAACAACATACAGTGACATTCTTTGCGCTCTCGCATCGGCACACAGGGACAGTTCCAGAATGTGGCGTGTACCTCGGCTTGTTTGTCTTCGTAGTGACGGCAAGGACATAACGGGGAGCCAAGATCGTCTTTATGTTTGGCAAGTCCTTCAATTACTACAGCAGTTACAGAAGGTTCGACACAGAAGTAAGTGCCTGTGCGCTTGGCGTAAGTTTGGGAAAACTGCCACATCGCCTCTAAATTTTTATCGCTGGATAGTTTGCTGTTATTTGCTGATTCCATAAAATCAAATAATTAAAACGAAAAGGTTTTTTGCATTTTAGCGTACCGTGCTGATCCCAAAGAGCGCGATCGCACTGAATCAGCTACTGCCAAGTTTTTATACTCTCACTTCAATGGTTGTTGCAACTGAAGTTGTAACGATTGATCACTTTGAATTACAAAACCTGGATAATTCCGATTTACTAATTCCGGCTGCGATGATGAAACAGGCCACAATATCCAACGGCTACCAGTAGGAAGATTATTAAGACTGACAGGGTTTTGACTGAGCCAGATCAAGGGACGTTTGGGTAGATTTGTACACAGTTCTTCTCCAGGCTCAGTTGCTGCTAAGGCTTCTAACACAAGGCGATCTCCTTGCACTAAACCTGTGGCTGCTGTCCAGAGTTTAATATTCAACTGCTGCCGTTGAGCGTAAAAGTATAAGGAAGCAGCAGCAATTACGGCTTGTTCAAAATCATCCGCTTGCCAAGTTGAGGCGCTATCTAAGCAAACAACAATTTCTTGACCCCCAGTAATAACTTCCAATTCACGCACTCGTAATTCCCCATAACGAGCGCTAGTTCGCCAGTGAATTAGACGAGTTGGATCTCCAATCCGGTAAGGACGTATTGAGCGTGTCAGTCCTTCTGTTGCTGATTGTGATCGCCGCTCCTGGCTAAAAAACTGAGGACTATTTTCTTGTCCCATTTCATCTACCAAAGGGCAGGTTGTCAGGAATAACACAGTGGGATAGACAATTGCTGTAGCTGGAACCTCGCGGCGACGGCTACACCAGAACAATCCTAAAGGTGCTGCTGTTCTTAACTCTAGTGTCTGCCAACGATAGACACCGCGTCGCTGTGTAGAATGGTAGTAAACCCATCGGTAACTGCCTGACGGAGCAATAATTTCGATCGGCGTTTGCACAGGTTTACCCAAAACGAAGGGCAGCAAATCTTGGACTTGTAATAATGTTTTTGGTTGGGTTGTCCGATTTTCGATCTCTAATTCAAGAGTTAGTTGATCGCCGACACTTACAGGCTGGATGACGTGACGGCGAATATTAAGACCAAAAAGCGATCGCCTTGGTAAGATAGCGGCTATCCCCAACAAGGCAAAACTTACTCCACTCAAAACATATAGCCAGCCAGCCATCGTATTGACGGCGGCTCCAAAAAAACAAAGGGCAATTCCCCCCAATAACCAGCCACTGTAAGCAGGTGTAACCCAGTGGCTTTCTAGCCAGTTAGCAATGCGATCGTTAATTCCCATGTAGACAGTTTTAACCGCCAAAACTGAAAAACACCAAGAGTTTTAATGATCTTGGTGTTTTTAAAATTAGCTTTTCAGCATCTATTAAAAAGTTGACAGTTGACAGTTGACAGTTGACATTCCCAAAGTGAGGTTTTTGGACAAGGGGATTTTTATTCCCCACCCTCAAACAATCCACCCTCAATGGTGGGGGATTTTTATTCCCGATCTGCGGGACAATTGTCAATTGTCAATTGTCAATTGTTCACTGTTAACGTTTAACTAGCTTCTTCGACATCTTCCGCAGCCGAATTGACTTAGGCGTTACTTCCACCAATTCATCTGGCCCGATGTATTCTAAAGCCCGCTCTAGTCCCATGTCTATCGGTGCTTGCAACTGGACTAATTCATCACCACCAGCAGCGCGATGATTAGTTAGCTGTTTCGTTTTGCAGACGTTAAGTTCTAAGTCTTGGTTTCTATTGTGTTCTCCAATAATCATTCCCTTGTAAACCTTAACGCCAGGAATAATAAAGAATGCGCCGCGATCTTCTGCATTCTTCATCGCGTAGAAAGTAGCTACACCTTCTTCAAAGGAAATTAAAACTCCGTTACGACGAGCTTCAATTTCTCCACTAATGGGACGGTAATCAAGGAAGCTGTGATTCATGATCCCATCGCCTCTCGTTAGGCGCATGAATTCACCCCGGAAACCGACTAAACCACGCGCCGGAATGACAAACTCTAGCTGGGTGCGTCCATTGCCACCAACCAACATATCTTGCATTTCGCCGCGACGCTGGCCTAAGCGTTCAATACAGCTACCTACGCCATCTTCTGGCACATCTAGGACTAAGCACTCGTATGGTTCACAAGGTTGACCGTTAACTTCGCGATAAATTACCTGCGGCTGAGATACCTGAAACTCATAGCCTTCACGCCGCATCGTTTCAATTAAAATACCCAGGTGCAGTTCACCACGACCAGAGACGAGGAATCTATCGGGTGAATCGCCATCTTCTACTCGGAGAGCAACGTTAGTTTCTAATTCACGGAAAAGGCGATCGCGTACTTGGCGTGAAGTCACCAATTTTCCTTCTTGACCTGCAAACGGCGAATCATTCACCGAGAACGTCATCTGCAATGTCGGCTCATCTACCTTAATCAGTGGTAACGCCTGCGGTTCATTCGGGCAAGTGATTGTCTCACCAATATTTGCATCGGCAAATCCAGCAACTGCTACAATGTTGCCTGCTGAGGCTTCTTCCCAATCAATTCGCTTCAGCCCTTCAAAGCCCATCAACTTACTAATTTTGGCTTTGACCATGCCACCATTTTCTGTCATCAAGGCTGCTTGCTGACCCATGCGAATCACGCCGTTGTGAATCTTGCCGATTACAATTCGTCCTACATATTCGGAATAATCTAAGGTTGTGACTTGCAGTTGTAGGGGCTTATTGGGATCGCCAATAGGTGGTGGTACGTGGCGCAGGATAGCTTCAAACATGGGCTGCATATCTACCCCTTCTGCATCCATGTTGTCTTTGGCATAGCCATCTAAACCAGAGGCAAACAGATAAGGAAATTCGCACTGAGCGTCGTCTGCACCAAGTTCTAGAAACAGATCCAATACTTTATCTACTGCGCCGTGAGGATCAGCTTGGGGTCGGTCAATTTTATTTACTACAACAATTGGGCGCAAACCCTTTTCTAGAGCTTTTTTGAGTACAAATCGAGTTTGCGGCATCGGGCCTTCGTTGGCATCTACAATCAGGATGCAGCCATCTACCATGCCTAGTACACGCTCTACTTCGCCTCCAAAGTCAGCGTGACCCGGAGTATCAACGATATTGATCAGCGTTTCTTTGTAGCGAACTGCTGTATTTTTGGAAAGAATTGTAATCCCCCGCTCTCTTTCTAGAGCGTTCGAGTCCATGACGCAATCAGGAACGTCTTCCCCTTCACGGAAGATACCAGATTGTTTGAGCAGGGCATCAACAAGGGTGGTTTTGCCGTGATCAACGTGGGCAATAATGGCGACGTTGCGAATTGGGAGAGACATATAAGCCAGGACTGAGGACTGAGTTTGATACAAGGTTAGGGATTCATTAACAGAATTCTTACTTTCATTCTAACTCTGTAACGAATACTTAATAATTTTAGCTTAATTATGGGTAAAAAAGCTGTCGGATTTAGGCGATCGCGTTGGAAACGACGATTATTAAGGCGAATTGTGCTTTTCTACCAATCCTAGATTTACAAAAGCAAAAAGTTTTTGTAGCTAAAGTGTAGTTTTAAATTCGTAGGTATTATCCTGCACAGTTGCGGTCTAACTGGTGCAAATTTAGGAATTATACTGAATTATTGCGGTTTAACACCGTCTCTGCCGTAGTTATACAGCACCCGAATTATCTGTAATATTTAACCGGAAATTTTACTAGTGAATTCGCGGATATTTATAATTTCCTCCGGGTTTATTTCCGTAAATGTACGTTGTACAGTCAGAGGATCGATGCGTTTAAATTTAGGGATTAAAAAGACGCACGTAAGCTGAGAAGCAACAAAAATGTTAGAATCCAGCGTTAGGAATATAGGGTAAATCTTAATGCCAGTAGCTGGTAACGCAATCAAGTTTGGTACAGACGGCTGGCGGGGCATAATTGGCGACGATTTTACGTTTGATCGCCTAGCTCTAGTCGCGCCAATTGCCGCAAGAGTCTTGCTAGAAACCTACGGTACTGGGGGTAACGGTACGGTTATTGTAGGCTACGATCGCCGTTTTATGGCGGAAGCATTCGCCCAAAGAGCAGCAGAGGCTGTCACGGCGGCAGGATTTGATGTGCTGCTTGCCGAAAGTTATGCTCCGACTCCGGCTTTTAGCTGGGCAGCCAAACAATATAATGCCTTGGGAGCTTTAGTAATTACAGCTAGTCACAATCCTGGCAGTTATTTAGGTTTGAAGGTAAAAGGAGCTTTTGGTGGCTCAGTTCCCCCGGAAGTTACTCAGCAAATTGAAGCGTTGTTAGCAGCAGAAACTCATTTAAGCGCTACTCCGGGTAAGTTAGAAACCTTTAATCCCTGGCCAAACTATTGTGAAACGCTGCGGGCAAAAGTTGATATTGGCGAAATTCGCGAAGCGATCGCGACAGGAAAGCTAACAGTTTTTGCTGATGTAATGCACGGTGCAGCTGCTGGTGGACTAGAACGACTGCTAGAAGGCTCAGTTCAAGAAATTAATAGTGATCGCGATCCCCTATTTGGTGGTGGTGCGCCGGAACCTTTACCGCGCTATCTTTCTAATTTATTTCGCTCAATTAGAGCTTATCGGCGCAAGGTTGGTACAGGTTTAATTGTGGGCTTTGTGTTTGATGGCGATGGCGATCGCATTGCTGCTGTTGATGGACAAGGTAACTTTCTCAGTTCACAAATTTTAGTTCCGATCTTAATCGAACACTTAGCCGCAAGACGCGGTATGACTGGAGAAATCGTCAAAACTGTAAGCGGTTCTGATCTAATTCCGCGAATTGCTGCGATGTACCAACTACCGCTACATGAAACGCCGATTGGTTATAAATATATTGCCGATCGAATGTTAACCACTAAGGTTTTATTGGGGGGCGAAGAATCGGGGGGAATTGGCTTTGCTGATTACATCCCAGAGCGAGATGGCTTATTGTCGGGCTTATACTTGCTAGAAGCGATCGCCAAATCTGGACTTGATTTAAGCGATCTCTATCGCAGCTTGCAAGAAAAAACTAATTTTACTTCTGCTTATGATCGCATTGATCTACCGCTTGCCAGTATGGACGTGCGATCGCGTCTTTTGGAACAACTGCAAGCCGCACCCTTAAAGGAAATTGCTGGACAATCTGTAGTAGATTGCCTGACGATTGACGGCTATAAATTTCGTTTAGCCGATGACAGTTGGCTAATGATTCGCTTTAGCGGTACTGAACCAGTTTTACGGCTATACTGCGAAGCTGCCACTATTCAACAGGTACATCAAACTTTAGCCTGGGCGAAAGATTGGGCAGGATGAATGCAATCAAAGAATATCTTGGCAGTTTATTTGACCAAGAATTTATGCCTACAGGATTCAAGACTGCGTTAGTTGTAGGATCTTTATTATTTTTAATTAATCATGGGGCGGCATTCTGGCGTGGAGAGATGAATTTTGAGCGCTGGATTTCTGCATTACTTAGTTACTTAATGCCTTATCTTGTCAGCGTATACGGTCAATATGCCTATCGTCGTAAGTTATCAAAAAATCAGCATCGTCATTACAAAGGTTAATGAATTCAAAATCCAATTCCAATAACCAAAATCCAAAAACGCTGGTAGTTGCCACTGGCAATCCGGGTAAACTGAAAGAAATGCAGGCTTACCTAGCTGATCTAAATTGGGAATTAAAGCTTAAGCCAGCCGAAATAGACATAGAGGAGACGGGAGACACTTTTGCTGCTAACGCTTGTCTCAAGGCTTCGCAGGTGGCACAGGCGACAGGAAATTGGGCGATCGCAGATGATTCTGGTTTACAAGTTGATGCGCTTGGGGGCGCTCCTGGCATTTACTCTGCTCGTTACGGGAAAACGGACGAGGAACGGATTGGGCGATTATTGCGGGAATTGAGTAACAAAAATCGCGCAGCTCAATTTATGTGTGCAATTGCGATCGCGCGTCCTGATGGTACTATTGTGCTGCAAAGTCAAGGAACTTGTCGCGGGGAAATTCTCTATACTCCTCGTGGAACTGCTGGCTTCGGCTATGATCCAATTTTTTATGTTCCAGCCTACCAAATGACTTTTGCAGAGATGCCACCAGAGTTAAAGCACAAAATTAGCCATCGCGCTCAAGCCTTCCAAAACATACTCCCCCAACTTCCCCTAGTGTTAAATAGCTAATGATACGGAGCATTTTTAGCGTTCTTAGCAGAGGAGCGGGGGAGCAGGGGAGAATATATTTAATAATCCTCTTAGCCTCTCGCCTCTCGCCTCTCGCCTCTTATTACACTGCTTCTAGATTCTTTTCCCCAGTACGAATCCGAATCACTTGCTCAACGGGCGAGATAAAGATTTTACCATCGCCAATTTCACCTGTGCGGGCAGCAGCAATTACTTTATCAACCACCATATCAGCCTGGCTATCCTCAACGACAATTTCAACCTTGAGTTTTTGCAAAAACTCAACAGTGTACTCAGAACCGCGATAGCGCTCGGTTTGTCCCTTCTGCCGCCCAAATCCCCGCACTTCAGAAACTGTCATCCCGACAATACCAGCATTAACTAGGGCGATTTTAACTTCGTCCAGTTTAAAGGGGCGGATAATTGCTTCAACCTTTTTCAACTTCTTCACTCCTACTTTTGTTCTATCTAATTATCTGTATCAACACCCGAAAACACTCACTATGAAGCTTTGTGAACAGTCAATCACAAAATGGTTCATTAAAGTTTCGTGGCATCAGCTATTTAGTGTAATTCCTTAATCACGTTGTCTTAAATACCTCGCGCATACGGCATTCAGTACGTTTTGGAATAGATGCACTACTGACATTCTTCTCAGGTAATAAGTTATCACTTGCGCTTGGTTATTATCCTAAGAATTGTAAGCACTACCAAAGGTTTTACGCTTGATAGTGTCAAGTAAGTAGATATAAATAGCATGACCCTTTAAATATCATCCAACAGTACGACGGATTCGTAACAAATAATACACTTTAGCCAGTGTGATCGCTTCCTCCTTGTAGTGTCAACCGATTTTAGATTAATCTGCTCACAAAAAGCAGAAAGTAAGCCAAAAAGAGGTTATTTAGATCCTTGATAGCTTGACAATACCTGTTAAAGAGCAACCGATATTATTCAACGATTTGGCAACAAAGGACGCATGATTAAATAACCAGCGCCAAAAGCTGTAACCATAGTTAGTAAAATAGCGATCGCTAACCACCGTCCACTCATTTTGGGACGATCTGCTGAAAAACGGCGACGGTATCGGACTGACTCCTGTTCAGTAAACACTTTTTCTAAACCAGCTTCTCTTGTTGGCAGCGAGACTACCACAGATTCCGGCATTGGCAGCGATTCTGATCCCGGACGCTTGGCTTCAGCCCTAAAATTATTAGAATTCTGGGCATACCTGCGGCTAACGACTCCACCAGAATCTACACTCTGCTGTAGCTGCAAAACTGATTGCACGGTTTTTTCAATTTCTTGCCGTAGATGTTGATTTTCTGTAGCTAATTGTTGATTTTGAGCGTTGAGCGAGTTTAGCCTCGCTTCTGTTGCTTGCAATTCTGCTGCTAGATGCCGATATACCGAAAGTGGTACTGAGGCAGACTGGGTATGCTTTACATTTGGTGGGTTGTGGGCAGGTGTGCTTACTCGCATCAATAACTTAATAAAAAGAATTGGACATATCAGATTAGCTAAAGCTAATGACACCAGCTAACCTGTAAGATTATGCACAACAATAGCCAAAATTAAAACAATTTAGGAGTTTTTTAAAAAAAGCTACTTTTTAACCGCGTTCACAAAGCGGAAAAAAGTGTCCTACAGGTCCTGTCCCTTTGCCAATGTCGAGGCTGTACTTAAGTGCAGTGGTGACATATTCTTTAGCGCGTCGCACAGCTGTTAATAGATCATGTGACAGCGCCAGATTTGCCGCGATCGCCGCAGCTAGGGTACAACCCGTACCATGAGTATTTTTCGTGTCTATCAAGGCTGTAGTTAATGTTTCTAGGCGATCGCCATCAAACCATACATCAACACCGCGCAAATCACCCGCCATTCCTCCCCCTTTGACTAATACCGCCTTAGCACCTAGCTTGTAAATTCGCTCCGCCGCCGCTTTCATTTCATCAAGGGTATTAATTTCTAAACCAGTTAATAGCTGTGCTTCATAACGATTAGGTGTTACTAAGGTTGCCAATGGTATCAGCTTATCTTGCAGAGTTGTCACTGCCGCATCATCAATTAACTGAGCATTTGTCCGCGACACCATCACCGGATCAACTACCAAGTTAGTAATTCTTAAAGCTTCTATCTGTTGTGCTACAGCGATGATAATTTCCTGATTTAGCAACATTCCAGTTTTAACGGCTTGTACTGAAATATCTTGTACTACCGCCTGAATTTGAGCTACAACAGCTGCTGCTGGAAGCGCATCAACCCGTGTTACCCCTAAAGTATTTTGTGCTGTGATGCACGTTAATGCGCTAGTGCCATGAACACAGTGGAAAGCAAACGTGCGTAAATCAGCTTGAATTCCTGCGCCGCCACCACTATCTGATCCGGCGATCGTTAAAGCAACCCGTACTGGTGTTGTCATTCTCACTTTAGTCGCATTCCAGCATAAAAATTATTAAGCCTCCAAATCTTGGAGACTTTTAATAAATATCACGAGTGTGAAAGTTCTTGCTGCATTTTATGAACTTCTGGTAACTTCCACCAAGGAACGTGAGGATATTCATGGTGTTCCTCATGGTAGCCAAAATGATAGCAGGTAATAAAAGATAAGAAAACTGGTAATGGATTAGTTTCAGTACAATGAATATTTCTATACCCACCTTCTGGCTCTCGATGCGGTATAAATGTTCCAAAATAAAAGAGTTGGGCGGAACTTAAAATTGAAGGAATAATCCAAAACAATGTTAAATTTTTTTCAGGTACATGGAGTGTAAAACTTACAATTTCAAATATAGTTATTAGGCATATAAGTCTTGTCCAACTCCAGTAATTCACCATGAACTGAAAATACCAAGCAAAAAAGTTTTTATGTTTAAAATTATGAAAATCTGGATCAAGTTCAGTAGCGGGATGATGATGATGTTCCCAATGTTTTTTTAGTAATTCTTTGTAAGAAAATAGCCCATAAACAATTAATGCTAATGAACCAACAAAGTTATTGATACTCTTATTTTTGGGAAATACTACACCGTGCATAGCATCATGAGCGGTAATAAATAATCCTGTATAAAGAAACATCTGCCAAATCATGGCTGGTAATAGCCACAAAATTGAAACATTAGAAATATCGAGTGAAAGAAGAAATATAAGACTACTTGCCCATATACCAATAACAGTACAGGCGATTACAAGACCTAGAGGCTTGTCTTCACTTCTGATCATTTGCTTAACTTTGATTGACTGAGGAGCTATTTGAGGTGATTGTAACATATTGTTAACAAAAGTATACTTGTGCTTTACTGTTGCTTTTTTAGCAAATATTTACTAGTGTGATTTGCGAATAATATTATTCCGCTTTCAATAGTAGCTAGCGACTACTACGTAACTTTCTATCTATAGGTACAAAATGTTGACAATTCGTAAGGGGGATTAAAATTATCTAGATACTCTTTATGACAGATTTTGGAAATTAGCTTCTGCTTTAGAAGATATAGCAGGAAGTAGAAAATATTATCAACTGAAGTAGCGATCGCATTACAGATAAATAGAGTCGACATATCATCATATATGTGGCTTTAATAAATAATTTTAAAAAATTACCTCTAGCCAAGGTTAGATTTGCATTTATATCCTTTATATGCCGCAAAGCTCAATCTAAAATTAATTGATATTTTGCTGATAGTTAAAATTAAACATTCCTAAAATTAATTATTTCTGCCAAGGGAGAGAGGTTGAACGCAGGGCAGATCAAGGTAAATCTTAGTTTATGCAGCGTTACTTTAATTACAAGTATGGCTCCCACAGTTTTAATTACGGGTGCTTCTCAAGGAATTGGCAAAGCAACCGCTCTCTTATTTGCTCAAAAAGGTTACGATCTTGTACTCGCGGCTCGCCGAACTGAACCGTTGGCAGAGGTAGAGCAAGAAGTACAAAATCTTGGTCGTGCTGCAATAAGCGTTCCGACTGATGTCAGAGAAGCTGATCAAGTAAAAGCACTTGTAGATAAAGCATTAGACCATTATGGCTCTATTGATGTACTGATTAACAACGCAGGCATTTATATATCGGGGCCAGCCGAGCAATTCTCACTTGAAGATTGGCATCAGGCTATAGACCTGAATTTATGGGGTTATATTCACACGATTCATGCCCTATTGCCGCATTTTCTCGAACGGGGAAGCGGAACCATTGTCAATCTCAGTTCGATTGGCGGTAAAGTGCCTGTGCCTTATTTAGTTCCTTACTGTACTAGCAAGTTTGCCGTTACTGGGTTGACAGAATCGCTGCACTCGGAATTAAAGCCCAAAGGTATTCATGTTTGTGGAATTTATCCGAATGTAATTAAAAGTTGTTTGATGGAACGGGCAATTTTTAGAGGCAAAGATGAACAAGATGCTCAAGCACGGCGAGAGCAGTTGGATTTAGTCGTAAGTACGCCTGTAATAGAGAAGCCGGAAGATGTGGCAAAAGCTATTTGGGATGCAGTTAAGAATCAGCGTGCTGAAATATTGGTAGGCTCTGCAAGTGTCTCTAAGGCAGCTTATAATTTGCTTCCTGGCCCTATGCAGTGGATTTTCAGGCAAGGATTGAAGTTGAAAAGTTGAGATGTAATTGCCGCAAGAGGTTTGAGCTATTTAGGGAGGCGATCGCCTTCAAGTTACAGATAATGTCAGATCGTAGCAGCTTGGATCTCGGCGTTTTGAGTTCTATTCTTGGCTAGTGAAGCTTTGAACTTGAAGTTTCGAGTTCTGAGCTTAAAAGTTGGAGTTTTGAGCTTGAAGTTTCGAGTTCTGAGCTTAAAAGTTGGAGTTTTGAGCTTGAGTGTTGAAGTTCTATGCTTGAGTGTTTAGGTTTTGAGCTTGAAAGGTGGTGTTTGGAGAGCGATCGCTCATCTTCTTAACTCAAGCACTCTCAAAAAGAGAGCGTGGTAATCCAGACTGGCGAATAATAGATTGTAAAGTCCCAATGCGTAGCTCTGAATAGTTTGGGACAGGAACCGTTATAGTTGTCTCATCAGTTCGTTTTTGCATAATAATGTGGCTCCCACGCTGTCGCACTTCAACAAAGCCATACTGCTCTAAAATTTGACAACTCTCTCGTCCTGATAAGACACGCAACTTACCCAATCGCAACCTCCAATCGGGTTACGAAAACTTCAGGATGTAAGCGGTTTTGAATTTCTGAAGGATCAGCCACTTCAAAAAATAATTCCAAGGCTTCAATTAGGTTATGCCTTGCTTGTTCAACACTTTTACCCTGACTAGCAATATCTAGTTCTGGACAAAGCGCCACATAGCCATCATCTTCACGCTGTATGATTGCTGTAAATTGTTGAGTTCGCTTCATACTGCTTTTTTCTTGGGATACTTAACCATAAAACAAACTACTGCAACCTGCTGAATATCAAACATCGCTTGAGCTATCTAGGGACGCGATCGCACTTTGATCGGAGTTTCAAATTCTTATTGGTGTCCCATATAAATAATGGTCATGTTCACTTGCCCAATCTTGGGGTGCTTCAACTATTCCGATTAGCTTTTCTAATAGATCCCACGCATTAGCGATCGCTCTAGTCTCAGATATAGTCTCCTCAGCGATAAGCATGATGACATAGCGCTTGTTGGGTTCTAATTCCAGTGGTGTATCTGGTTTTAAGACAAAACCATCAAATGTAACTGTTAATTTATTACTCATTAATACTTCCTTTTATCGGCATTCGCGGTGGTGCTGTTTTCCACATTAGATCAATTTCTGCGGGTGTGAGTCCGTAGGCTTGGTTGACTAAATCAGAAAGACGATGCTCTAATTGCAAGGCTTCTGTTGAGCGGATTTGACTTGCCGGAACATACTTATTATGTGCCTGACGCAGAGCTTTAAAAGCAGCCGGACTAAGTGGATCTGATGATTTTGTTTTAGGCATCCGTTTTCTAACTTCTGCTACAAATTCTTCAAATTTGAGACTGGCAAAATGTTCTAATTTTTGTCCGAGTTTGGCAATTTTGTACTCAATTTGCAGCCAATCTAGGACATCTCGATAAGTTTCTCGGTTAATTTTGGTAATTTCAATTAGGCGGCTGACTATTGGTTCGACTTCTGCACGGATTTCGTCAGTAGGCGGGGCTATGGGGAGAGTTTCTGTGTAAATGTTTTTGAGGCGAAGTGTCTCGTTAATTGCATGAATTGTGACACGGTACAAGTAATACCACATTACAGGCGAGTTCAGTACCGCTAATAACCACCTATCACTAGATGCAAAAATAAAACACAAGTCATTAGTAAAAACTCCGCTATCATCAAAACAAAACTCGGAATAAGTAGAAAGGTCTTTCCAAATAATTTTTGGTTGTTCAAAGTTCTGATAATAAGCACATGAGCGTAGTTCCCACCAATAACGCCCTTTGTCAGAACGCTTGCGTAATTTGTCCTCAAAAGGTTTTAGGTGCTGATATAGCGAGGGAAATGTCTGTGCAAATACTTCTTCTGCTGCATCTGTAGCTTGGCTCCAAGTCCATGTGTAATCGCTGCTAGACTTAAGCAGAATTATCCATAGATTTTCCCATTCAGGAGTCCAACGCTTGATATCCTGACCACGTAAATAAGGCTTAATAATTTCAGCAGATTTAGGATCAGCTTGAATCAGCTTATTCTTAGTCGCTTCATCAATTAAAAAGGCTTCATTAAAACCTGTTTTGATACCGTAACAAGGCTTAACTCCAGCAAAGTCTTTGAGCGGTATTCCTACTTGTTGAATTTTTCGCATCAAGTCATCAACAGCAGCAGGTTCTAGACTCCAAGCATTAGCGGTGAAACGTGACCAAGGAATTGTGTAGCTGTTTTGTTGAACGTATTGCGAGAGGTTGATATTAGCTAATTCCTCACGCAGAACGGGACAGATAATCACAGGTGAGATTCCCCCTAGCTCCGGTGATATTAATGACGTAGCCTCGTGTTGTTGTGTGGATAAGATCCCCCCTAGCCCCCCTTGGGAAGGGGGGGACTGGACTTCGTTTTGACTCCCTCCCTTTTTTAAGGGGAGGGTTGGGGAGAGGATTTCCGGCTTCCGCACTGCCACAATACAGGGGAATGTATCAGCATCTTGAAAAATTGGTGCATGACCAAAATCAACTATTTGTTCAACCACACCTTGAGCGGTAAAAAACTTGCGGAGTGGTTCGCCATAACCTGACCTCAACCATTTATTTGTGACAATGTAGGAAAGCACCCCTCTTAGACCTTTCCGAAAATTCTCAAAAGCTTACTGTAGCTGGCTTTGAGAGATGTCTTTCATCAAGTGATTCCAAGCCAGCCTCAACCTAAAAATAGGCGTTTGGGATAGTTGCAGTTAGTAATAT
>JAESFL010000393.1_pt1 | contig 34105 bp, 26 predicted proteins | sample 9269401 | NCBI WGS metagenome assembly JAESFL01 (sample SAMN14506025, study PRJNA617098) | algae metagenome | isolation source: Gloeocapsa sp. UFS-A4-WI-NPMV-4B04 and co-occurring heterotrophs from desert... | place: USA: Utah | collected 2006-10-01 | reverse complement strand
AGTTCTATGGCTTGGATCACCTTCTGACGGAGGTCGTAACTGTATGGTTTTGCCATTAAGTGATCGCATATCAGGATGAGGGACTACTTCCAGCTTATGCCATAACCGCCTTGGCGGTTGCTATAGCATTCACCCTGCATTGATACATCGGTTTGGTAGTGGGACTTCTACTAGCATTCGTTGGCTTGACGGGAAGTATATTAGTCTTTAAGCCAGAAATTAGTGATTTCCTCACAACTCGTCAATTTGGTCAAGTCATTACTCAAGAACAACAACTCTCACCAGAAAAAATTTTAGACATTACCAAAGCTGGTTACCCAAGTTTGCAGCCTGTAGCGATTCATCTCCCAAAAGAGCGCTATCATCCCTATACGCTACAGATGGCATCACCTGATGCCAATCCTAAGGTATATCTCGATGGTTACAAAGAAGTATTTGTTAATCCCTACACGGGTGCGCTCATGGGCGATCGCCCAGAGAGAACAAGTTTCTATCGCCTGTTTCTCAACCTGCACTATAAATTGTTCGCTGAAGACTTGGGAGTTGCGATCGTTGGTATTGCTGCCTTTTTGCTGTTCATTCTCAGCATCACTGGTGTAATTCTTTGGCCTGGTTGGCGCAAGCTGACTACTGGTTTCAAAATTAAGTGGAATGCTCACCCCAAGCGAGTCAACTTTGATATTGATAAGCTTGCAGGCATTATAGCTGCTGCTTTTTTACGGTAATTGCTTTCACGGGCTTTTGTTGGAACTTTTATGAATTTACTACACCACTGATCTACGCCGCCACGTTTACCCCACCTCCACGCGAAGCCCCGGTGTCTAAACTGATAGCAGGTCAAAATCCTATCAAGCTTTCGCCAATTCTGAAATAAGTTGATGCAGTGCCAGGCACAAAAACTACTGTCATTTATTTACCAGCAAGCCCTAATGATATCTTTATGGCTTATAAAAAATTTCCCCAAGACAGCAGCGACTACAATAATGCCGTGTATCTAGATCAGTAAAGTGGTGAAGTTTTGCAAGTAGAAGATGGACGATCGCAAGGATTAGGCGATCGCGTTTTGGTCTCTTTTACTCCTCTCCACTTCGGTACTTTTGGCGGACTACCAACTTGCATTCTCTATGTATTTGTGGGGCTTGCACCCTTAATTCTGTTCATCACTGGCTTTGTAATGTGGAGACATCGCTATCGCGCCAAAAGCCGGACTAATTCAGTAACTTATTGAAAATTATTAACTTCATACAGATGAACCTTGGTATCTGCGGCATCTTGCTACTACTGCTAGGCATAATGCAAATTCTTTATACGTTCATCGATCTAACGCCTACTTTACTATTGAGCGCTGGTTTCGTACTCTGGTGAACCAAAACCTACGCTTATACAAATAACTATACAAAGACGATTGTGAGCCGTCTGTAGCGCTGCATATAGAAATACCTTTCAGTTCAGATGAGTCTAAATTATTCCGCCCACTTTCGCAGCAAATTAGCAACGCTTTTAGCAATTAAGTCAAACTCACAAGTTTTGCCGTCTTTGGCGAAGATAGCGTGTCGCACAGTATCAAGCTCAAATAGAATTTCTCTTTCACTGGCATCGCGGACTAAACTCTGCACCCAACCAACAACAACAAACCGAGTTCCCTTTGTTACAGGGGCGACCCGATGCAGACTTGTGGAAGGATACACCAGCATCTCTGCCGCTTCTAGCTTATAAGCTTTCTCATCATCCGCCCCTTCAATAACTAGTTCACCTCCCTCGTAAGTTGAGGGAGAGTTCAAGAATATAGTAAAAGATACATCAGAGCGCGAGAACGATCCCATCAGGGCATTATCTGTGTGTCTCCCGTAGGACATACCCGTGTCATAGCGACTAAACAAAATGGAATGGACAATCTTGGGGCGAACTGCCATCTGGAACAGCGCATTCCGGCTGAGTGCTTTTTTAATAAGTTCCTTAAGTTCGTGTTGAGACTCGCTATGTTTAAGTTGCTGGTTATTTTTAACTAGCTTGGCGTGCCAACCTGCTGTTAGCTTACCGTCTACGAATTCAGCATCAGCAAGGCTAGAAGTGATGTACTCTAATTCTTCCGGAGCGAGAATGTCTGGTATTGTGAAAATCATAATCGCGCTTGTCGACGGAATAATTCAACCCCCACAATTGAATTTAATTGCGAGGGATCTGTCAATGAGTTTGACCGATAGTGTCAGCAATTGGGGAAATAAACTGTTAGCTTTGCAGTTCAATTGTAGAAATAAGCCCATTAACTTCTGAAGGTGTTTTCACAGGAGTAGCAGGCGGATTTATTGAGGGCCAAGCTGTCTTGAGTTCTTCTAGACTTGCCGTAATCTTCTGATGATTTTCAGGACGCTCCTGGCTCATCTGCTGGGCAATGGTTTGGTATAGGTCTTCAGCATACATGACGAAGCCTCTAGAATCTTGATACTCAACAAGTTCGACAAATTTGTTGTTGGCGACAGCAGCTGTATACTCCTCACCAGCAGTTTTCAACATTTGGTTGATCACATTTAGCACAAATTCCGGTGACTGACGTTCACTTGCGGGTATAGCTGCGATCGCTTTGTCAATCGACTGTTCAGATGTCTTAAATGCTGTAGTCGTCTCTGGCTTATCTGGTGCTGATTTTGACAAACCGTGAAGTTCATTCAGCGTTGATTTAAACTGCGGTACGTTCCGTTGTGCCAATTCACCTTCAATAGAACCGTATAGTTCTTCCACCGGATGCCCGATATGAGGCTCGGCTTGCTCATAATTCTTCTGTGCCATCAATTCCTCGGCAACCATTAAGTGTCCTTTCATCAACCCCAGAGTCGTCATGTAGTCAACGTTAGGATTTCCTGTAGAGGCTGATTCGCCACCTTCACCGCCTTCACCACCTTCACCACCCTCAGCAGAAGTAACTTGAGTAGAAGCGGGTGTAGAAGCAGTTTCATTCGCAGCCTCACCACCTCCACCAGCATTATTGGAGGGACTGGTACAAGCACCAAGAGTAGCGGCTAGACCAAGCGCCAAAAATAGTTCTACAGGCTTTAACTGTTTGCTCATTGTTATTAAGAATTACTATCAAACGCAAGAAGTACAGCCCCTAGACTATGCTTGATGAGATTTTATGTCAAGAAGTCGAACTTAAATCTTTAAGAATTTTTAGCACTAAGCTGGGATTGGAAATACATTCAAGTAGGTATCACATCAAATACACCCATGCAGCCGTTTTCAGCAATTCCATCTTGGTGAGGATGAAACATATATTGACCAGGGTAAGGATAGGAAAACTCTAAGATGTGTCGTTCAGCAGTACCCATCGTAATCACATCAGTTTCCTCGCTAGGTGTTAGCGTCCGCCCGGTGCGATAAACCTGGAACATATTAGCGTGGATATGAAAAGTGACAGCAGGATCAAATTCAATCATGTTCAGGAGGTACAGCCGCACTAGCTGATTCTGATAGATCGAAATTGGATGATCTCGATAATAGTTGGGGATGCCATTGAAAGCATAGAGTAGATTTCGTTGCTCGTTATTGATGTCATAGCCCCCCATCACCAGCACCATTTCATCCGCCGGAGGGCGACCGCCAGGAGGATCAATAATCAAGATTCCATACAGTCCCTTGGTGATATGACGAGTCACCGGAGCAATGTGACAGTGGTAGGGATGCACGCCGTATGGTTTTGCATCAAATTCATAAATTGTCGTCTTACCGTGACGCACAGGCTTTACCCCATCCATTTCGGCCGGATGAGTGCCGTGAAAGTGCATACTGTGGGAGCTCCCATCTTCATTGTGAAAAATAACGCGGACGCGATCGCCTTCAGTTGCTCTTAGAGTAGGGCCGGGTACGCGATTGTTCAAATTCCAACTCACAAATGAGATCGCACTGTTAAGTTGGATTGTGGTACTATTAGCGACCACCTGAAATTCTCGAACTCGTCGCCCATTCTCACGCTTGAGTGTGCCATAGTCAAAGTCGCGGAGCCAAGTCATCGGGTTGAATGCATTACCATTAGCCGCAGAAAGTTGATCGGCAATTGGTGGAATTCTCACGAGTGAGGGCAAGCGACGAAACAGCGAGGTGGAGGTAACTGCGGCTGTTGTTGCACCTAGTCCAGCAATTCCCCAGGTTAACACCTGTCGCCGAGTCCAGAATTTGTCATGGCTTACTGGCAGCATAGAGATAGTATTAACGTGATGCGAAAGAGTTAGGCTGTTATTGAAGATTATTATCAAATGATTCTACCAAAATAACCCAAACTTTTGACAATTACTTCGGATATGCCACTTACTGATCAGGTTTTGGTTCCAAGAACAAAACTTTTTGGAATCACTGGCATATGCTGTAGTACCTTCTCCTGCTATCCTAATCAGACAAAGTATCTGGTCGAAAAAACAGCCAGCATAGCACCTTTACGAGCGTCACAGGCAGCAAGTATTTACTATTTAATACCTTTAGGATCTAACCCGATTTTGTCAAACTGGGATAGAACCTTAATTTTTCGTCGGCTGAAATGGCGTAATCTCGTATAAATTTTCTAAAGTGACAAAAGAACACTAAAAATACCTAAGCTATGAGTCTTGTTGAGAATAGTATGTGCAGAGGCTAAAATTTCACAAAGCCTTATGCTAAAAGTTTTAGATAAATCGGGATGACAGGATTTGAACCTACGGTCCCTTCGTCCCGAACAAGATAAAAAAATGCTTTGCTCGTTTATTTTTAATAACTATAGCGATTCTTAATAAGTCGTCCTACCAAATTACTACCAAAACTTAAATAAAATTGTAAACTTTTTGGTTGCGCTTCTCTTCTTCAGGTAGTCAAGTCATTTAATGATTAGCTATTACGGTTGGGGATCTCATCTAGTTCATCTAGCAGTTAATTCAAATTTTTTATGTTGTCACTAAAGCTGAATGATTTTTGCTTGGGCTACTACGGGCGCTACTCTGAAAGAGATTGCTTTAACTTCTGTCTACTTTATAAGCTTTTTAATGTGTCAGTGCATCAGTACCTCGGTTTGTTTACTTGACAAAAGGTCAGTCTTTTTCGTACAGGTAGACAATCAAGCCCAACTCGGCAGTAGCTTTTCCATTTACCATTGATTCAGCTAGAGTCTGCTCTCAAAATAAAATTATTCTTTAGACATATAAGCATTTTAGATTTACTACCGCTCTTTACTATGGATGTCAGTCGGTATTTTTGTAAACTTGAGAGAGCGCCTGTTCCCACAAATCCTTTGGAGCCATCCGTACTACCCTAACTAAGCCCTGTTTTTTAGCAGCAGAGATAATAGGCGATGCCTGCGGCGGGCTTCGCCTACGCGCCAGTAATTATCTTTAGGTTGATTCACCAAAAATCCACTGACTAACTCCAATTTTTCGGGTGTGCAATTGAAGTAATCTTCAGAAGTAATTGGTTGCGGCTCAAGCTCAGGAACTGGCAGAGCGTATGGTGGTCTTTCGTGGTAGTAGTCATCAACGCTTTTCATACTATTTTTCAAAAGTAATTGGCGATCGCTTCTCTCTGGCTAATAGCCAGAAAAAGGCAATAAGTGGATAGTACAAGCTTTCCTTGCTAGATGGTTGTGTTGACTTAGCACTGTAATATTTGGATTGACATTAGCAAAGACACTGTTGATATAAGCCGTCCAGTTTAGAGAGGATGTCGAACTCAATTTAACCAAACTTGAGTTTCACAATAAAAAAAGCATTGCAGAAATTTCTGCAATGCTTTGAATTAAGATTCGACTTTTTTTTCAAACCTTTTCAACAGTCGCTGGTATCTAGTTACAGTATCGGGAGCACCTAGACGAATGACCCACATTAGAGCTTCGTCAACGTTTAGCTTCAATTTAGCAGCTACTTCTTCAACGGCTAACCAATCTGTTTTTCGTAATTCGACTCTCCTGCCCAAAAAGGTATCAGCTTCTTCTAGCTGTTGTCTTTTTTGCCTAAAGTATCGTGGTATCCCTTCTCCTACTGTGTGATTTAACTCAGGATCAAAGTAACCAATTAATGTTGATTCTATCAGTGGTAGTAAATCAACTGCACAGCAGATAAACCAGGCTATCTTAATTTCTCCGCTTCTTTCTTTAAAAGTCTTGAGTTTTTCGTGAGTCCACCATCTTTTCAGAAGACTCCTCTTTGAAAGACCTATGTAGATGACATTTTTATCTTCCAGGACAAAATAAATACCTGGAACATTAAGCAATTCATCTCTTTGTGCTAGTGGAACACTATCAAGAGATGAGAGATTGATTTTAGCTGGTAACAGGTTACGGCAATCCTGTATGTCTGCTGCAAGTAAATCCGCTTTATTTTTATTGTACGACTCCTGCAAATCTACATCCGTACACATAAGTTTTTCCATATATTAGGAATTATTTTTCATAGCGATATTCAATCCTTGCGGGACGTAACATTTTCCTCTCCGCGATCGCTTGGGCTAAAACCAAACGATTTCGACTGCTAGGAGTGCAGTCTCATCAGGCGAAATGCCGCAGATAGCGATTAACTATCTGTAGTCATGATTGCTGCTGACAAGTTGACTATGAATCAACTTGCCGCCACTATATAGCAAAATATTTTCTTTATGCATTCAAAAGAGGTTGACCAGCCTGCCCCTCCTGGATGTTAATTACAGCTTTGTACCAGTCTTTCCTTAGCCGGAAAGGCGTGCAACAAAACCAAGAGACTTAACACTTAGATGCTCTATCTGTATGTGGCAGCATAGGCTAGCACCTCGCGGTATCCAACGGATGATGACTATATTCGTTTCTAGCTACTAATATTCTCTTTCCACCATCTACCCGTTATTGAAAGTCATGGGCAACCTTGATGTGGCTGAAAGGCGTTGATATGGTGGTAAATTATATATCCTAACTATATAATATTATACCATAAAAAACTATTAATATTATGGCGTAAAGTAGCCAACAACAGGTTGCTCTGGTCAGCACTGAGGTTGACGAGCTGTGTTATCTATAGGTAGTGCAAATCGATTAAGAATTAGCAGAAGCCGAACGACCTCGACCTCAACATACCTTGAGCGTTCTAAACCACCAACAAAAGATGTTGAAGCCATTAACGGCTCTGAACTCCAAAAATAAATTTTATTATGCAATATGTTAAACGATAAATAAGCTATGAATTACCTTCTTTCCTAAATGTAAAAAAGAGAAGTTGTGTTATTTATCTTTATATCAAATGTTACCAGCTTCATCGATTTTTGATTGCTAAAGCTGAATTGTACTTCGTATATCGTGAACATCTATCTTTTTTCTATTTTGAAGTAGAAGGATAAGCAATTATTCCTATAAAACTGCAACTAATTTTAGGTTCATTTGTAAGTAAAAAAATTGGATTTTCGGACTATCAACATATAAGTAGATATTTATAGTCTTTGCTTTCAACTCGCTCGTGCATAAATACTTTGATTCGGTTCGCGGATAACATACTCTACTGCCGTAATCGAATCATCCATTAATTCTGACACTGCTTCTGTGACTTCCGAGATGTCCACTTCTGGATTTAGCGAGTAAATCCGTTCGGCGATCGCATTAAAGAGATTCTGCATCGCGCTAAATTCACTGGCAGCCGGATCAGGCAGGATGGCTTTGTAGAGTTTAGATACGTTCCGCGTTAGTGCTAGATATCGCTGCTTCGATTCGTCATTAACTAAAATAGCTTCAACTGCATCAGACATATACCTGATTCGCTCGAAACCTTGTGCAGATCCGATCTGGGATAAATTGATGCCGCGTTCTGTACAAAATGTTTTAGTTTCTGCGCTCGCGTTCCTTAACTCTTCTACGAGTGTTGCTTTAGGTTGCACCGGAGTTTCGCCTGCTTCAACTCCACCGCCGGAAGCAGCGCCATAAATTGCCAACGCTTTTTGGAGATCGCGGAACACGCCGATGTAATCTACAATCAACCCGTTTACCTTATCTGGGAATACGCGATTTGCGCGTGCGATCGTCTGCATTAAAGTATGATTCCGCATTGGCTTATCGAGGTAGATAGTGGAACAACTCGGTACATCAAAGCCCGTGAGCCACATCGCGCAGACAAACACAATCCGCAAGGGGTTATTTTCGTCTTTGAATTTTTCGTCCAAGTCTTCATTAACAATGCGTTTGCGGTGAGGCGCGATATCCAGTTTCTTTTTCTGAAAAGCTTCAATTTCATTTTGTGATTGGGACATGACAACTGCCATGTCCGTTTCTTGCATATACTGAATCTTCGCCGCCAGCTGTTCGCGTTCAGAAAATTCGCAGGTATTTAGTTTAGTTTGCAAATTTTCCAGATGCTGTTGCCAATGTTGCTGTACCTTGTCGTACATCTTAACGGCAGTGTAGCGGTCAATAGACACTATTATTGCTTTGCCCTGGTGTCCCCGCCCCAAGAAGTGAGCCACAATGTCTGCGGCTACCTTCTCTAAGCGATCGCCGTCAGTAATAATTGTGTATTCTCGCGTAAACTGCCGTTCTAGCCTTAATTCTTGTTCTTCATCCAAGGCGGCTGATTCGATTAACTCCTCCATGTCTTGATTGAGAGCGTCATTAGATAACTGGACTTCGGGAATACGGTTTTCGTAAAACAGTGGTACAGTCGCACCATCATCAATCGACTGCTTGAAGTTGTAGATGCTGACGTAATCGCCAAATACTTCGCGCGTTTTTTCCTCCTCTTCTCCCATTAATGGCGTACCCGTAAACCCAATAAAAGCGGCATTGGGTAGGGCATTTCTCATATTTAGGGCGAAAGTGTCGTATTGGCTGCGGTGGGCTTCGTCGGCAATTACGATAATGTTGGAGCGAGCGCTTAGTTTGGGATATTTCTTGCCTTTCTCGATCCGGAATTTTTGAATCAGCGTGAAGACATAACGGTGATCTGACTGCAATAGTTGTTTCAAATGTTCGCTGCTATTTGCTCTCACTCTTTGTTCTGGTTCAATGACTGCGCCAGTATTAGCGAAGTTTTTGTAAATTTGGTTATCCAAATCGTCGCGATCGCTAACAATTACAAATGTCCAGTTACCTTGTAATTTACGGAGGCTCTTCTGAGAGAAGAACTGCATCGAGTAGCTTTTTCCGCTACCTTGTGTATGCCAAAATACCCCTAATCGCCCTTGATTATCGCGGATTTTTGAGGCAGCAGTGATCGCATTATTGACACCGAGATATTGGTGATTTTTGGCTACGATCTGATGGGGTGACAGGAGGGCTAAAAGAAAAGCTGGATAATGATTTCAAGCATTGGAGCAAAAAAAGATAGGCTGACTATTGAGAATGTCTGCCTATCGAATAAAAATGCTGCCACAATTCTACCAAGCTCATCTAAAATCGCAACTAAGCAAAAATCAATACATTTTTTTAAACCTCCTAATTGAACTGCTACAATCTCAAAAACAAGTACGCTTAGAAAGACTTGCTGCTAATTTACCGATACCAATTCAATTTGAGAGCCGTCGTCGCCAGTTGCAAAGGTTTCTAATTTGTCCAAAGTTGACAATTCCTATAATTTGGTTTGCGATTATCAAACAATAATTAAATAGTTGTTTTTTCAATAACAAAGAGTTAATTATTGTAGTTGACCGAACGCAGTGGCGGTCAGTAAATTTATTAATGGTGAGCCTAGTTTGGAATCAGCGAGCTATTCCCTTAAATTGGCAAATTTTATCAAATAAGGGAAATAGTAACTTTAATCAGCAACAAGCTTTATTTACCACTGTGTTACCACAACTTTTGGACTACCAAGTTACGGTTTTAGGAGATCGAGAATAAAGTTTCAGTTGAACTAGGAGAATGGTTAGACAACCAAGGATTATCAATATGTCTGCGTTTAAGGTGCAATCAGTACATTCGTCGCCAAACCGAGTTTACACAACAGTTAAACCAACTAGGATTAAAACCTGGTATGTCGATTTCTTTGCTGGAGTTAACGTTACACAGCAAGTTGGTTTTAAGTAGTTTAATGTAGCGTGTAAATGGAAACGGAACTACCGCAAAAAGCAGACAAAAGCAGGATGGTTTCTATTAACTAATTTGCTAAACCTTTCATCTGCTCTAAATGCCTATCAACAACGTACTGGGATTGAATGTATGTTTAAAGACTGTAAAACTGGAGGCTATAATCTTGAAGGATGCCATGCTTGCGAACTTCGTTTATCTACGCTCGTTTTACTCATCGCTCTCGCTTATACCTGTGCAATTATTCAAGGCATAGATATTAAAATGTCAAAGAGCGAGCGTTACATTTGTCGTCCCAAAGAGCAAGCGCGAATTCAACGCCGTCATAGCAATTTCTGGCTAGGTTTATACGGTCAATCTTGGCTAAATAATCTCCTATTATCTATTGATTGGGTAGGTCAGTGGATGCGGAGTAATCGCCTTTCATCGGCTCTATTATCAACGGGGATTACGAGCCATAGACTTGATTCAGCGTCCTTCCTAACCTTTTTGTCACCCCATCAGCCCAGATCAATTAACCGAGAAACACACTCATCATCCTGACGTATAAACATAGAGGGTATCAATGTGCCATTGATATTCAATATCTCGGAGGATAAGAAATAAACTATTAAGGCAATACTTCCCATGTTCAACGATCTGTGGCTCCATGAAAAAAGAGAGCTATAAGTCTCGATTGGCGTAAAGGTCAGCCAATACTTTCTCAACGTTGAACAGGTTAAAGCAACCTCTCTAAAGCATCAATGCTTCCACCAATTTACTACCACGATCACTTTTGCTAGGGGTTTTAGATTTGGTATGTATCACAGAGGCGCGAATTGTTTCTAACTTTTCAGGAGTAACCCAGTTTTGCTTTGGTGTCAAGCGGCGAATTGTAGCGTAACCTGGACGTTCAATACTTTCTATTAATCCGACCGCTTCTAATAATTGCAAAGCTCTTCGCGCTCGACTTTCCGACATTTTGCAACCACGAGCCATTTTAGGAATGCTTTCCCAAGCTTCATTGTCATGTCCAATACGACGAGCGATTCTGCCATAAATACGAAATTCGTAAGGATTAAGCCCATAATCGTCGAGATCACTAGGGACGAATATTTTAGTCATTACTTACCCCCTCTAATTCACTTTTTTAGAAGAACTACGTCGTGCTTTGGGTTGATTTGAGAGCAACGTCGCTTGGTAATTCTCGATAGCTCTCTGATGCGCTACTGGATCGTGTCGATTACTTAAAAAATCTAAAATTAGGGGTAGGCAATAAAGAACATGGGTTCTTCCCAAACGGAGCCAATGGATGTCTTGGAGCAGTAAACCCTTTCTACGCCATTCTTTCCAAGTATGTATAGATATACCTGTGATTTCCGCAAGCCTATGCTTGCCAACGTAGTGAGCATTTTCCAGTGGTCTTGAAAAATTGGCTTTCACAGATAATTGACTCCCTAAATAAAAAACGCCCGTTGACTCAATTAGAGTTAACGGGCGTTTAGCCTTTAATTATTTTGCTGACGTTAGCCCCCGTATTTCAGGGAAAATTTCGCCATATGTATCTATATAATATCCAGTGATTGCTAGTGGTTTCTATATTAAAAAGCAATAAAAGAGAAAGGATTATTAACCATGCAGCTGTCTAGCCATTTTTTTAAGATACTTAGATGACAACTTTGGTCTTTGACAAAAGTGCCTCTACATCATGCCTTGATTAACTAGGCGAAAATCACCAGAGTGAGACAGATTAAAAACTAGGTTAAAATTCTGCCATTACAGCAGTCGGTTGAATAACAGAAGCATAATACTCAAATAAAGTTTCGGGATCATGTCCTGTTGACTCAGCAACAGCCAGTGGATTAGATCCCTTAGCTAGTGCATGACTTATAGCAGTATACCTTGTAGAAGAAAATCGCGGTCATTAATATGCTTACCTTCAGGAGCAGGAAATACTAAGTCTTCAGGATTGCAGTCGCTATGTTTTCGCTTTCTTAGCATATTGACAACTGTCGGAGTCAGAATTACAGTTCTAGCTTTCCCCGTTTTAGTTCTCTTTTGAACTCCCCTAGATACAGATTCTCCAATCCAAATCGAGAAGTCATCTGCAATATGCTTCCATTTCAGAGCAGCAGATTCTCCAAATCGACAGCCTGTATTAATTAGAAACGCAACAAAGTCGGCATACCACTGATAGTAACGATCTGTGCTGAAAGCCGTCAGGATTGCTTGAACTTCTGTAGCTGTAAAGGGCTTGACCTTTTGTTTAGGCTCAGGTTTAACTGTTTTTAGAACTTCACCCCAAGGATTATGTTTTATTTCATACTTTGCTTCTGTCCACTTCCAAAATGCTTTAACTAGCGTTAGGTAATCTTTGACTGTCCTTTCAGCAACTTGCTTGCGGAGATAATCTCTAAACTCTTCAGCTTGGATATCACTGACAGACTCTACTAGCTGGTATTGAAAATATCTCTCTAGATGTCGTAATGTTGCTTCGTACCGACACAAAGTACCTTTGTAAAGACGTTTAGTATTTTGTTCTTCTTTGATGAACTTCTCAAACAATCCAGCAACGTTACCAGAAGTAGACTTTTGAGATGTTCTTTGAGGCTTGTACTTTTTCAGTGTTGGGTCAAAATTACCAGAAACTATATCTAACTCTATCTGTGTTGCTTTATGGTGAGCGACTGTGCAATTTATTTGTGAATCTGGCAACCCCAGTGCGATCGCATATCGCTTGCCCCCGTAAGTAAATCTTAGCCAAAATCAGCCATCATCACTTTCAACTTTAACTAAGTTCCTACCATTCCTACCAATTTTTTCTTTATCAGTTAAAGCCCTTACCACAAGTGCATTTCCTAACTAACTTCCTACCACAATCCTACCATTTAGATACCTTTGGGTATCTAAAAATACCCAAGTTAGGAGTTTTGTTGAGAATAGCAGAGCAGAGGCTAAAATCTCTGACAGCCTTGTGGTAAACGTTTTAGATAAATCGGGATGACAGGATTTGAACCTGCGGCCCCTTCGTCCCGAACGAAGTGCGCTACCAAGCTGCGCCACATCCCGTTGCATATTAACCACTCATATCAAACATATCATGCAGAATCACTAATTACCAAGTTCCCTGATAAGATCAACATTGAGTAATATCAATGGTTAAAGCCAATCGTGACTGTCAAGCCAGAGTGGTTACGGGTCAAAGCGCCTCAATGGGAGCGCGTCGGCAACGTTAAAGAAGTTCTCCGGGATTTAGCCCTAAATACTGTTTGTGAAGAAGCCTCTTGCCCTAACATTGGCGAGTGCTTTAACGTTGGTACAGCAACATTTTTAATTATGGGGCCAGCTTGTACACGAGCTTGTCCTTACTGTGATATTGACTTTGAAAAAAAACCACAACCACTAGATATTACAGAGCCACAAAGACTTGCAGAGGCGGTACGACGTTTAAGATTAAATCATGTAGTAATTACATCTGTAAATCGGGATGACTTGCCAGATGGCGGTGCAATTCAGTTTGAGCGATGTATACAAGCAATTCGTTCTATTTCGCCTCAGACAACGATTGAAGTGCTGATTCCAGATTTATGCGGTAACTGGAATGCCTTAGAGATAATTTTACAAGCTCAACCAGACGTACTAAACCATAATACAGAGACAGTAGCCCGTCTTTATCGGCGGGTGCGTCCCCAAGGCGACTATCAGCGAACAATGGAACTGCTGCGGCGATCGCGTGCTTCTGCTCCTTGGGTTTATACTAAATCTGGGTTAATGGTAGGACTTGGAGAAACAGATGCTGAAATCCGCACCGCGATGGAAGATTTACGCTCTGTAGATTGCGATATTCTCACGCTTGGGCAATACCTTCAACCTAGTCAAAAACATTTGAAAGTCAGCACATTTGTCCCTCCAGAACAATTTGATGCTTGGAAGCAGTTTGGCGAGTCCTTGGGATTCCTTCAGGTAGTATCCTCACCCCTGACTCGTAGCTCTTATCATGCCGAGCAAGTGAGGAAATTAATCCAACTTCATCCCCGCTCAAAGAGTTATTAATTATAAATTATTAGAGTAGCTCCAAAAATGTAATCAGGGTAAACTCAATCTAAACTTTTCCTTACCCTGCGATTTCAGCAGGTAACTTGTCTCCAGAGTGGTTTTCAATATCCTCTCAGAACCGCCTGCTGCATAGTGCTGAACACTTCAGATTGTGAGACATTCTGCAACTTAAGTAATTTAACAATTAACTAAGCAGCTAATTGATTAATATTCCGCTTAGTCAGCAAAACACAGTCTTTTGCTAAATGCTAGATAACTATATTGCCTATTATTAGTATTTAAGACATTACGACAATGCTTCTTTCCTCATTTAGGACTAATATAAAAGCAATTTCTCTCTTGACATCAATTTAGGGAATGAGTAGCAGCGTACCTTGTTAGATGAAAAAGCTACGGAAATAAGGTCACTTACTATTCCTCAAGGTTTAGCCTCGCCAAGAATTAAAAAATATTGTCCACCATGAGCTTTCTGTATCAAGGTTGAAACTAGCCTCTAGTTTTGAAAAACAGCTAGTTCTGAATACTTTGAACCAAAAATTGTTTACAAGCACTTTTTTTACTAAACAAGAAACCGAAATCACACTTACGTAAGTCCTATCCTGGTCTTACAAGTTCAGTATTGACACGGATACTTTGTTAATTAAGTTGATGTCATTATAAATGCAACATTCAGTTGTAACTTTTATGGGCTTAGGAATCAATGCTATCTGTTCAATTTATACTTAGATTCCCTAAGCTTAATTAGGATTACTTCATAAGACTGAAATGTTAATTCTACTCAATTCATTTTATGAAGTTATTGCAAACTAACTCTAGAACACACTTAAGTAGGAAATCTGTAATTGAAAAATAATTAATGAATTTTAAAGTGGTGATTTATACAAAATATTTAAGGAGAAAAAATTGGGCTCATGATTGCTGAATCTGTCGCCAATACTAATGTCTACCATAAGTTTAGTGCTTTAAAGCAAGAGCGATTTAGTGGAAAACTTTTAATTAAAGATTCACTGGGACATGAATGGGTTTTCTACCTATTTCTAGGTCGGATATTGTATGCTACTGGAGGTATGCAGCCAGTAAGAAGGTGGCGAAGAAATTTGACGTTTTTTTGCCCTCAAATCGAGCTAAATCAGCTAAAAATGTCATCTGCATCCAATATTTCTTGGGAATATCAACTGTTGTACTCAGGAGTAGAACAGCAACAAATAAGCCGAGAGCAAGTAGCAAAAATAATTGGTGCGATCGCGGCTGAAGTGTTATTTGATGTTATTCAAGCAGGAGAAGTAACAATTGATGTTAAACAAGAGAATTTATCAGTTCCCCAACTGGTATTACTTGATCCTGAACAAGTGCTAGCAGAAGTGCAGCAGGTTGGGCAAAATTGGCAAAAAGCTAACATCATACATCTGTTTCCTAATCGCGCACCTGTTATTAAGCAGCCAGAACAACTCCAGCAGCAAGTATCACCTGCCGTTTACCAAAATCTAGCCAAGCTACTAGATGGACAGCGATCACTACGTGATTTAGCTGTAGTGATGAAACGAAATGCCCCCGAAGTCATTTCTTCACTCCTACCCTACATTCAAAGCGGCTTGGTGGAGTTGATTGAAATTGCTGATTTAGCAGCACCAGCAGCACCAGCATCACCAGCATCACCAGCCACACCGCCGCCATCTGCTGCACAAGCACCCCTCGTTGCTTGTGTTGATGACAGTCCACTGGTTTGTCAAAGTTTGGAGAAGATTTTAACGACAGCAGGCTATCAGTTTTTAGCAGTACAAGACTCGCTAAGAGCGATCGCCACTCTGTTAACCCGCAAGCCAGATTTGATCTTTCTCGATCTAGTCATGCCGAATACTAATGGATATGAAATTTGTGGACAATTACGCAAAGTCTCTAGTTTTCGCAATACCCCAATCATTATTTTGACAGGAAATGACGGCATCATTGACCGAGTCCGAGCCAAAATGGTCGGTGCTTCAGATTTCTTGAGCAAACCGATCAATGCAGAGACAGTGCTGGAGGTAGCACGCCAGCACTTAACCCAGAGTTCACCCATGCAGTAATACCATCTTATTTATCAAACTGGTTTTTGGTACGTCTGTGTCATTCACAAGTTAAACGCCAGTTCTGCGGTTCTTCTCGCTATACCGTAAAGCTGTTTCAATCAAGCTGTCTTTAGACCGTAAAAGTTCAAGTTGATTCTTACTCATTTTAAAAGGTTAATGTCATGACTACTGCTCTTATCGTTGAAGATTCCGCAACCCAACTCGAAGTTATCAGCAGCTGCCTACTACGAGGTGGGTACAAAATCGAAGTCGCGGGTAATGGCGACGAAGCTATGGCAAAAATTAGCAGCAACAAACCAGATGTGATCATTCTCGACGTTGTGCTGCCCGATCGCAGTGGTTTTGAACTGTGTCGCGATCTTAAAGCTGAAGCAGGTACAAGCTCAATTCCCGTCGTCATCTGCTCAACCAAGTCGAGTGACATGGATAAATTCTGGGGCATGAAACAAGGAGCCGATGCTTACTTAGGCAAGCCAGTAGATCAAGAAGAACTATTACGCACTGTTAAGCAGCTAGTCAAAGCTTAAAGTGACAAGCTAACGCACCATCCCCAGGAGAGCAGAAGATGATATCCGAATTTTTGTCAAGAGGCGCTACGTCCGAAATCCAAACAGCTGAACAAACCGCAGGTATAAAACAGCAGTTTTTGCGGTTTCACTTAATGCCAGATACTAAGGCACTGTTGCCCGTGCATCAGATGACGGAAGTTGTGACGATGGCAATTAATGAAGTTGTGCCAATTCCTCATCTGCCAGCCTGGGTGATGGGTGTTTATAACTGGCGAGGTGAGATTCTGTGGCTAGTGGATTTGGGGCATTTAATTGGACTTCCCCCTATCCACCAACAAGCAACTGGTCGCTCAACCTACACAGCAATTGTTATTCATCCTACACAGCAAGGCAGACAGCAAGCAGGTAGCCAAAAAACGAGTGGCAAGCTGCTAGGGCTGTTAGTAAACCGAGTAGAAGACATGGAATCGTGCAATCCAGATTTGATTCAATCACCCCCAATGTCTGCTGTCAGCGCTGACTTAGTACCATTTCTGCGTGGGTACTGGCTGAAACCTGATGGCGAAATCCTAGTGGTTCTAGATGGTGACTCGATTATCACTCGAATGCCTCAGTCACAAGATTCTACTGCTGCTTAAATTCTCAGCATTACAAGAACGCAGAGATCACCTTGCCCCCCAATAAGCACGGGGGGTGGGGCAGATTTTTAATGCCTAAATTCTAACCCTGAGATGCCAATCTCAAAAGATGATTACATCGAAACCATCCATATTTTAATTAGGTTTCACCTATGATTCCCTTTCCCGAACCCAACAAAACTAGCCCCAAAAGTGACGCTAATGGTCACTCCCAGCCTGGTACACCAACAATCGTTCAAATTCCTGCTGAGCCAAATCCTGACCAACAGCAAGCAGATTTAGGCTTTAACAAGCCACAAGAGCAACCAAAGAACTTAGTCAAGGATGAACAGCGAATAAATCAGCCAAAGTTTCCCCGCCATAAATCGCGTGGACTGAGTTTGAAGACGAAAGTAACAGCTTTGGCGATCGCACTTGGCACACTACCAGTAATCGGAATTGGAGCAATTGCTTATTACTTTGCTGACCGAGCAGTTGTTAATCAAATTAGCCCAGCCAAACAAGCCCGCGCCGTTGAGCTAGCAAACCAGATCAACTACTTTATGTATGATCGCTATGGAGACATTCAGGTCATGTCTAGTCTCCCAATCCTTGAGAATCCCAAGTTACGAGCAGCATCGACTCTCCAACAAAAGGAAGCAGCGCTAAATCGCTTTCTAGATGCTTATTTGCTGTATGACAGCATCGCCGTTGCTGACCTTGCTGGCAATACAATTGTGCAATCGCTAGGTGAAACCGTCACTGGTCTCGGCGAACGGGATTATTTTAAGGAAGTCATTAAAACCAATAATCCGGTCGTTACCCCCCCAAGAAAGTCGGCATTGACTGGCAAGTATTCCATATTTACGGCTGCGCCGATTGTAGATACTGCTACGGGCAAAACAATCGGTGTCATCCGAGCGCGTATTCCTATCAACAGGGTAGAAGAGGTAGTCCAAAAATTTGGAAATGATCAAGACGAATACATTGTGACCGATTCCTCTGGAAATATTTTCCTTGCTGGTCGTAAAGATGATTTGGGTAAAAATGCTCAGAAACTTCTGCCAGGCTTTGCTCAACTACAAGCTTTAGGCAGACCAAATACCCGAATACTCACGGATGCTGTTGAACAAGAGCGACTGGTAGCCTACTCTCCTGTCGAAAAACTACCAGGTATGCCAGAACTGGGCTGGAATGCGCTTATTGCCACTGATACAGCAATTGCCTATGCCCCGCAAAAACAATTACTCTTGACTCTAATGTTGGGGACTGGGTTAACAGCATTGCTAATAAGTGCGCTCGCAGCTTACCTAGCGAACCGCGCTACTCGCCCAATTCTAGCTGCTAGCAACGCCATAAAAAAATTGGGTCAAGGAGAACTTGAAACCCGCATTGCTGTAAAAGGGCAAGACGAACTCGCCGTCCTGGGTTCTAACATTAACCAAATGGCAGGTAAGCTTCAGACCGCCCTCCAGGCTCAAATAGAACAGGCGCGGCGCAAAGAACGCTACGACAAGCAAGCACAACTATATACAGAAGTTGCTAGCTACCGTGTTAATAACTTTCAAGACCTGGAGCCTGTCTACAACAAGGCAATTCAAGGCGCACGAGAAATTCTTGAAACAGATCGGGTGGTTGTCTATCGCTTCAACCCTGACAAAAGCGGTTATGTCTCAGCCGAATCTGTTGCTCCTGGTTGGCCTCGCGCTCTAGAAGCAAAATTTCCTGACCCCTGTTTTATTGAAGGTAACTACGTAGAACGCTATCGCACGGGTCGTGTCAAAGCTACTGCTAATATTTACGAAGCGGGTCTAAGCGAATGTTACATCAAACAGCTAGAACCATTTGCAGTTAAAGCAAATTTGGTGGCACCAATTTTAAGGAACGAGCAACTCTTTGGTTTGCTGATTGCTCACCAATGCTCAGAACCTCGTGATTGGCAGCAGTATGAAATCAGCTTTTTGACGGAATTAGCTTCTAAAGTTGGACTTGCTATCGACCGTGTAGATGCCCTAGAGCAGCAAAAGGCAGGCAAAGAACAACTCCAGAAACGGGCGCTAGAACTACTGATGGAAGTCGACCCGCTTAGTAAAGGTGATCTAACGATCCGCGCCACTGTGACCGATGACGAAATCGGTACGGTTGCTGATTCCTACAATTCCACTATTAGTAGCTTGCGGAAAATTGTTACTCAGGTACAAGCGGCAGCCAAACAAGTGACGGCAAGCACCAGCAGCAGTGAAGTTTCTGTGCAAGAGCTATCAGCAGAAGCCTTGCGACAAACCGCAGAAATTTCCTCTGCTCTGGATCAAATTCAAGAAATGTCCAACTCAATTCGGGCTGTTGCTACTAACGCGGAACAAGCTGAAACTGCCGTGCAACTGTCTACACAGACGGTAGAAGCGGGTGATGCGGCAATGAACCGGACGGTTAAGGGAATTGGAGCAATTCGAGATACGGTTGCCGAAACCTCGATTAAGGTGAAGCGATTAGGTGAATCTTCGCAAAAGATTTCCAAAGTGGTGAAGCTGATTAGCTCCTTTGCCGACCAAACTAACTTGCTAGCGCTTAATGCTGCTATTGAAGCTGCCCGCGCAGGAGAACAAGGTCTCGGCTTTGCGGTGGTTGCAGATGAAGTACAAGCTCTAGCGCTGCAATCTGCGGAAGCGACGGCAGAAATTCAAGGTCTTGTGACAGAAATTCAGGCTGAAACCAACGAAGTGGTTGCAGCTATGGAAGCTGGTACAGAGCAGGTAGCAGAAGGTACAAGATTGGTGGATGAAACTCGCCTAAGTCTAAACCAAATTACTGCTGTTAGTAACCAGATTAGTACCTTAGTTAAGGCGATCGCCTCGGCAACTATCACCCAATCCCAAGCTTCTGAATCTGTAACCCATACGATGACCGATGTGGCAGCGATCGCTAATCAAACTTCGACAGAAGCCACGCAAGTATCCGCCTCGTTTAAAGAACTGCTAGTAGTGGCTAAAGAACTGCAAGCTAGCGCTGGTCAATTCAAAGTGAATTAGGGGAAAGGCAAGAGGCGAGAGGCTAGAAAATATTAAACTATATCTCCCCATCTCTCCTGCTCCCCTGCTTCTCAGGAAGCACATCAAAAATCTCTAATAGATTCAAAAACTGCGGCGATCGCAAATCAATGCAACTTCTAGCTCGTAATTGAAGTAATTATTAATAGCCATGTTAGACCATCACCTCAAAGAATCTGTCGATAGTGACAAAAATGGCAAAATTCCCGAATCTGCCGTTGATGCCTACACAATTCAATCAGTAGATACTAAACCACAAGTATCCTCGCTCCCATCACCATCTGTAGTAAGAAAACCTAGTCGTGCTGGATTTGGTCAGCAACTCCGCCGCAAGTGGGACAACTTAGGCTTTCGGACTAAAATTGCTCTACTTTTATTAGGTAGTGCTGCCTTGCCTGTAATTGCAGTAACTCAAGGGCTAGTTACCCTTAACAGAAATGAGTCTTTGCAAAATCTCAAAGCATCTCTAGAACAAGACGGAAAATCCTTTGCTCAAGAGTATGTTTTGTGGTCACAGGTAGAAAGCCAAGGACAAGCAGAGAACTTAGCTAAGTTGGTTCAAGCCACTAATATTGATTTAAGTAACCCAGCTCAGGTATCACAGCGTCGTGCCTTTCTGCAAAACTTCCTCACAATCAATAATGGTGTAGATCCTGAATCCAACAAAAACTTTCAAATTCTTACTGATGCCCAAGGTAGGACAGTTGCTCAGGACATTCAAATTCTGGCAGAAGATTCTTCTAGTAAGCCAGTGCTGCTATCACAGAATGCACCATTAACTCAACCCAAATATACCTCAGTGTCTCTGCCAGTAGGAATCAATTTGAGCGATCTTCCTATTGTCAAAAATGCTTTAAGAACTGGTCGCCCATTGTCTGGTATGGAGTTGCTTAAATCGAGTGCGCTGCAACGTCTAGGGCTAGAAAAACAAGCTGATATTGGTTTGCAAAAACAAACAACCCAGAATCTTGCCCCCGCCAAGCAACCTTTTCCTGAAGGAACCTACGATATTGACAAGGGAAAAGTAGGCTTAACCAGCATGGCTGTTTATCCTATCAAAATAAATAATAAATTAGTCGGAACAGTCATCGTCGGCGCACTGCAAAATCGCAACTATGGGTTAGTAGATAAATTTTCGCAAAATTTCAAAGTACCTACTGCTACCGTGTTTGCTCAAGACTGGCGGATAGCTACGAACGTTCCCTCTGCCGATGGTAAAAGCCGGGCAATGGGGACGCGGGTTGCTAGAGAGGTAGCAGAGAAGGTTCTCAATCAGGGTCAAGACTTTAGCGGTCAGACAAGTATTATTGGTATACCGTATTTCACTTTCTATACTCCCCTGTATGACCATCAAAAGGAACTCAATCCTGCCGGGGCAAAGCCTGTAGGCATAGCCTATATTGGTGAGTCTCTAGAAGCAGAAGAGGCTCACTTAAGACAGCAGCAATTAGTTGCCTATAGTATCGGCGGAGGTATGTTGCTGCTGGCTGGTTTAGTTGCTCTACCAATTGCTGGCTCTTTCGCTCGTCCGTTGCGGCGTTTATCTGGTTTTGCCCAGCAAGTGGCAGAAGGAAAACAAGGAATGCGCTTAGAAGATACCGAGCGTGGGGATGAAATTGGGGTTTTGGGGCGAGAAATGAATACGATGGCGGCTAATATTGATGCCAACCAGGAAAAACTTCGTCAAGAAGCAGAGCAAGTTCAGCTATTCGCAGACATAACTACCTTCCGCACTGGTGACTCTCAAGAAGTGCAGACGATCTTAAACACGGCAGTTGTAGGAGCCAGAAAAAAACTTAACGCAGATCGGGTGGTTGTCTATCGCTTCAATCCTGATCAGAGCGGATACATTGCAGCCGAATCCGTGCTGCCGGGATTGCCTCAAGCCTTAGAAGAAAAAGTTACAGATCCTTGTATTCCCGAACAACTTATTGAAGCTTACAAAAATGGTCGTGTCGTTCCAACTAATAACGTATTTGAGACAGATTATTCTCCTGAACACATGGAGTTGTTGAAACGACTTCAAATTAAAGCAAATTTGGTAACGCCAATTGTGCAGAATGGTAATGTCTTCGGCTTGCTGATTGCCCATTACTGCTCAGATTTTCATGTTTGGCAGCAATCTGAAATTACCTTCTTGACTCAGCTAGCGGCTCAAGTGGGACTTCCTTTAGACCGTGTAGGGTCACTCGAACAAATTACAAAAGGCAAAGAACTGCTACAGAGACGGGCGCTAGAACTGCTGATGGAAGTTGATCCTCTCAGTAAAGGTGACTTGACAATCCGCGCTAGTGTGACTGAAGACGAAATCGGTACAGTTGCTGACTCCTACAATTCCACTATTCGTAGCTTGCGGAAAATTGTTACCCAGGTGCAAACAGCAGCACAACAAATGGCAACAACTACCAGCAGCAATGAAACTTCAGTTCAAGGGCTGTCAGTAGAAGCCTTGCGCCAAACAGAGGAAATTTCAGTTGCCTTAGATCAAATTCAAGAAATGTCCAATTCGATTCGTGCTGTTGCTGTCAACGCTGAACAAGCAGAAGCTGCTGTTAAAGAGGCGGCTCAAACCGTAGAGGCGGGTGACGCTGCTATGAACCGGACGGTAGACGGGTTTATGGCAATTCGAGAGACAGTCGCACAAACATCAAAAAAAGTCAAGCGCTTGGGAGAATCTTCGCAAAAGATTTCCAAAGTAGTGAACCTGATTGGCACGTTCGCTGATCAGACGAACTTGTTGGCGCTGAACGCTGCGATTGAAGCGGCTAACGCTGGAGAACAAGGACGCGGATTTGCAGTTGTGGCTGATCGAGTGCGATCTCTAGCACGGCAATCTACACAAGCGACTTTTGAGATTGAAACCCTAGTAACCGACATTCAGACAGAAACTAATGAAGTGGTTGCAGCGATGGAAACTGGTACTGAGCAAGTTGTTACCGGAACAAAACTGGTGGAGGAAACTCGTCAAAGTCTGAACCGGATTACTGCCGTTAGTATTCAGCTTGGGGCATTAGTTCAGGCGATCGCTGAAGCTGCTGTAACGCAATCACGAGCCTCTGAATCTGTAACTCAAACGATGTCTGATGTGGCAGCAATTTCAGTTCAAACTTCGACTGAAGCAACCCAAGTCACAGCCTCGTTTAAGGAATTACTGGCAGTTGCACAAGAACTGCAAACTACCGCCGGACAATTCAAAGTGAATTAGATCAAAGGCGAGAGGCAAGAGGCGAGAGAACATTATCAAATATATCTCCCCTGCTCCTCCGTTCCCCCGCTCCCCATCACAATCCATCACCCCCATCTCTACATCATGATTTCCTCCCCTCAACCCAACGAAACCACTACTAATACAAACTTTTTAGATCAGAATCAGCATGAAGCGAAGCCGCAAGGTCATCCTCAGCGACAACCACAAATGAAAACGCGATCGCGGGGACTGAGTTTAAAAAATAAAGCAACAGCTCTTGCGATCGCCCTTGGTACATTGCCAGTAATGGCGATCGGGGCAACTAGCTATCACTTTGCTGACCAATCAATCACCAAGTACATCACCCAACAAGAACAACAAACTGCTACTGAGCTAGCAGTTAAGGTCAACCGTTTTATGTTTGAGCGATATGGAGATATTCAGGTAGTCGCTAATTTGCCCACATTACGGAATCCGAAGGTGCGAGCAGTTACAACTACTGTGGAAAAGGAAGCGGTACTAAATCAATTTGCCAAAATTTACGGACTTTACAACAGCGTTGTTATGTATGACCTCAAAGGCAACATACTTCTTCAGTCGCAAGCACAAGGGAAAATTTCTACCAATGTTAGCAATGAGGATTATTTCCAGGCAGTAGTCAAAACAAATCGTCCTTTTATCGGTTCGCCGTCAGTTTCACCAGCTACAGGTAAAGTAGTTATTTACTCTGCCGCACCAGTCGTAGATACCGCCACAGGTCAAACAATCGCCGTAGTCCGTTCGCAGATGCCTGTGGAAGCTATAGACGCAGTAGTAAGTCAATATGCTAGCGGTGAAAATGAATACCATTTACTTGATGCCTCTGGCAATATCTTCGCAGCTAAGGAAAAACCCCAGGTGGGCCGAAACGCTCAGAATGATTTTGCTGGTTTGGATAAACTGCTAGCGGCAAAGAAAGCAGACACTCTAGTCACAGTCGATAAAATTGATAATGCTAAACAATTGGTAGCCTATGCGCCGCTTGAACAATTAGCAGGTCTGCCAAATCTAAACTGGAGCGCTGTTTTGGCCATCGATACAGAAGTTGCCTTTGCACCACAAAGACAACTTCTGCTGACTTTGTTACTGGGTACTGGCTTAACAGCATTACTGGTAAGTGTGATCGCTGCTTATCTTGCAGAACGAGCAACTCGCCCAATTCTCGGTGCTGCTAATGCAGTGAAGAAATTGGGACAAGGGGAACTTAATACTCGTATTGCAGTAAAAGGTGACGACGAATTCGCTGTGCTGGGTTCTAACGTAAACCGTTTGGGCGAACAGATCCAGACTCTGCTCGTTGAGCAAGAAGAAGCAAACCGTCAGCAATTGGCTACCCAAGAAGAAGCCGCACGTCAACAAGCAGAAAACGCCCAACAGCAAAAATTAGCCAAAGAAAATCTCCAGAAACGAGCGCTTGAACTGCTGATCGAAGTTGATCCTCTTAGTAGAGGTGATTTGACAATCCGCGCCAGTGTTACCGACGACGAAATCGGCACTGTTGCTGACTCGTATAATTCCACTATCAGTAGCTTGCGGAAAATTGTTACCCAGGTGCAAGCGGCGGCACAACAAATGACAACAACAACCACGAGCAGCGGAGTTTCTGTTCAAGAACTATCAACAGAAGCCTTACGCCAAACCGAAGAAATTGCAACTGCTTTAGATCGCTTGCAAGAAATGTCTAGCTCAATTCGCGCTGTTGCTATGAATGCTGAACTTGCGGAAGTTGCCGTCAGACAAGCGACAGAAACAGTAGAAGCGGGTGATGCCACTATGAACCGGACAGTGGACGGCATTATGGCAATTCAAGAAACAGTAACGGAAGCTTCTGACAAGGTGAAACACCTGGGAGAATCTTCGCAAAAGATTTCCAAAGTGGTGAACTTGATTGGCAGATTTGCGGCTCAAACGAACTTGCTGGCGCTCAAGGCTTCAATTGAAGCCGCACGTGCTGGCGAAGAAGGACGAGGATTTGCTGTATTGGCTGACGAAGTACGCACACTAGCGAACCAATCTGCACAAGCGACAACTGAAATTGAAAGTCTGGTGACGGACATTCAAACTGAAACAAAAGAAGTGGTTGCAGCAATGGAAACTGGAACTCTGCAAGTGGCAGAAGGTAGTCGTCTAGTAAATGAAACTCGGCAAAGTTTGAACCAAATTACTGTTGTTAGCGCTCAGATTAGTGAATTGGTGCAGGCGATCACCGAGTCTGCTGTAGCCCAATTTGAAGCGTCTGAGGAAGTAACTGAAAGTATGAATGGTGTTGCCGCGATCGCTAACCAAACTTCGACAGAAGCCACCCAAGTATCCGCCTCATTTAAAGAACTGCTGGTAGTAGCTCAAGAACTACAAGCTAGCGCTGGTCAATTCAAAGTGAATTAGGGGCTAGGGGCTAGGGGCTAGGGGTTAGGGGTTAGAGAAATATAATATCTCCCCATCTCCTCATCTCCCCATCTCCTCATCTCCTCATCTGTCCCTACTTAGTCCCTAATAATACAATTTTTTATAAATATGGCAATTGAATCTGATATTCGCGATCATGCCTACCAGTTCTTCATCCAAGAAGCCCCAGAACTGTTGCAATTGATCGAAGAGGAATTACTAACCCTAAGACAAGACCGTAGTATCGCTAAAATCCACAACATGATGCGCGCTGCCCACTCAATCAAGGGAGGAGCAGCCAGCGTAGGGTTGGAAACAATTAAAACCCTAGCTCACAGCCTTGAAGATATCTTCAAAGCCCTCTTTAATGAAGACCTAGAAATTGATGCAGAAGTAGAAAACTTGATTCTACTGGCTTATGACTGTCTGCGCTTGCCTTTAATGGAGCAACTTACCACTGGTCAATTTGACTCAGAGCAAGCAATGGCGAATGCAGAACCAGTGTTCGCCCAAATTGAAGCTCAATTAGGAGAGTTCCTGAGAGGCGCTGCTAACAATATGCCTAGCTCGGTTGATTTAGGTGTAGATATTGCTTTGTCTATCTTTGAAGTAGACGTAGCTCAGGGAATAGACCGACTCAAGAGTGTTTTAGCTGATCCTCAAGCTTTTGAGGTAGCCGGAGAATTGCGGGCGCAAGCAGAAATATTTGCGGGACTAGCTGAGTTATTAAGTTTCCCCGGATTTGGAGCGATCGCGTCTTTGGCGATTTCAGCAATAGAAGCTCACCCCGATCAAGCTTTACAAGTTACTCAAGTCGCATTAGCTGATTTTATAGCAGCACGGCAGGCAGTAATAGATGGCGATCGCATTCAAGGCGGTACTCCCTCAGAGGCTTTAATAAAACTTGCAAATTCTGCTGATGTCGTTACGGCAGGCAATAACTTATTTGAGACAGTAGGCACAATTGATGAATTATTACCACTTCAAGTAATTCCTGAAAACAACATTTTCTCAAATGCTTTTGCTAGTGAAGATGTCAGCGCTATCTCTGGATTAGATGATATTTTTGGCGATGCCCTGAATTTTGAGCCTGCAAGTCTAGAGCCTCTAACAGCAGTTACTCCTATTACTAGCGGCTCTCAAGAACTAAAGCCAATTGAGCAAGAGAATATCCAATCAGTACCTGATCTGGCTACTACAAATAATGTTTCTTTAGATGACCTTTTTGGTGATACTTTAAATGTCGAGCCTGCAAGTCTAGATTCAAATCCAGCCGTAACAGCTATACCAGAAGCGCTACCTCAAAAACAAACATCAATTGCATCAAGTGAGCAGTTCCCAGCTATTCAAGACGCTGCCAATCTAGCTGATAACTCAGGTGCTATTGTTCCTGCTCCAATTAATATACCTACCGTAGCTGAAAAAGCTGGTATTTCTGCTGCGCCTAATCGGTCAACAGCACAAAAGCTGGAAACCACTCCAGTACAAGCGGCAGCGGCAGCTAATCTATCTGTGCGAGTTGATGTAGAGCGCCTGGAACGGATGAATAATTTGGTGGGTGAACTTTCGATTAACCGAAATGGTCTTTCCCTACAAAACACACAACTGCAAAACACAGTTCAAGAGTTGCTGCGTCGGTTTGCCAAATTCCAACAAATGGGAACTCAGCTACGCGCTCTCTCAGACCAAATGCTAGTGTCTCCAGACCGTTACGCACCCAAAGGTAAATCGAATAATCGTACCAAAAAGTTGAGTCCTAGCAACGATACTAGCTTTGGCACAACTTCAGCAAAAACAACACTATTTTCCAATGCTGACTTTGACTCTTTGGAACTGGACAGCTACGGAGAACTACACTCTTTGCTGCAAGGTACGCTTGAAGAAATTGTCCAACTAGAAGAAACAGTTGGTGATGTTGTACTTTTTGCAGGACAGTCAACTGAGACATTAGAAGCACAGCGCCAAATGCTTGGTCACTTGCGAGATGACCTAATGTGGGCGAGAATGCTACCTCTGGGCGAAGTGCTAAACCGCTTTCCCCGGATGTTGCGCGACTTATCTCGGTCGTATGACAAGCCTGTAGACTTAAAGCTATCTGGTACTGGAGTTTTAGTTGATAAAGCAGCTTTAGAAAAACTCTATGATCCTTTGCTGCACTTAGTTCGTAATTCTTTTGATCATGGAATCGAAATGCCGGACGTGCGCCGTCAGCAAGGTAAACCAGAGCAAGGTCGAATTGAAATTCGCGCTTACCATCAAGGTAGTCAAACGACTATTGAAGTACGAGATGATGGTCGCGGTTTGAATTTGGAGCGAATTCGCACGAAGGCAACAGAAATGGGATTGGCGTCGGCTGAACAACTGGCTACGGCTTCTACATCTGGCATTTTGGAATTAATATTCGAGCCAGGATTTTCAACTGCAAGCCAAATCAGCGAACTTTCTGGTCGAGGAGTTGGATTAGATGTAGTGCGTTCTCAACTGCGATCGCTTAAGGGTGATGTCACAGTTAGTTCCGAACCGGGAGAAGGTACTGTTTTTACGTTGCGGATTCCTCTCACATTGACGGTTGCCAAATTACTTGTTGGCTTTGTGGGTTCTACTGCTTTTGCCCTACCTTCAGATACTATTGAAGAAATTTTGATTCCTCAACCAAACCAAGTCAAGCAGTCTGGCGGACAAAGATTTTTACACTGGCAAGATCGAATTATTCCTGCTTACCACTTGTCGGAATTACTGAACTATGGCTGTCCGGTGCCAGAAACTGTGATTAGCGAAGCTTTGGACGTAATTGCATCGCCCGATGATTGGGCATCACCGATGCTGTTGCTTAGTCAAGATGATAATTTTCTAGCTTTAGAGATTGACCGCCTAGTTACCGAGCAAGAACTTGTGATTAAACCTTTTGGAAGTGCGATCGCTCCTCCTGGTTATATCTACGGTTGTACGATTTTGGGAGATGGCAGTTTGATTCCGGTTATTGATGGCTCAGGTCTTCTTAGCTCGTTCGTCGGTGAAACTAAAACAGGAATAGCTGTCAGTAAACCTAACTTGCTAGAAGGTGTGAATGACGAAGATTTATTTAACTCAAGTAATACTCCGACGGTACAAACAATTAAAACTCCCACAGTTCTAGTTGTGGATGATTCGATTACTCTGCGGCAAACCTTGGTTTTGACATTCCAAAAAGCAGGTTATCGTGTTGTGCAGGCGAAAGATGGGCGGGAGGCGATCGAGCAGTTACAGAAAGTTTCAGCAATTCAGCTAGTGGTTTGTGATGTTGAAATGCCCAATATGAATGGCTTTGAGTTTCTCAGCCATCGTCGTCAAGATTCAACAATTTCAAAAATTCCTGTTGTTATGCTCACTTCCCGCAGCAGTGATAAACATCGGCAATTGGCAATGCACTTAGGAGCCAATGCCTACTTTACCAAGCCCTATATTGAACAAGAGTTTGTAGCGGCAGCCAAAACTATGATTGCCCAGAATGCACTTGTGGGAATGCCTGCGCTTACTCACTAATAATTACCACTTAACTACACAAGCAACTGGACATGAAAAATACTTTAGTTAACTCAAAATCCTCTAGTGTTAGGAGACCTAGCCGTGAAACTGTACCGTCGATGAGAATATTGGTTTTTGGGATAGGCAACGTTTCATTAGCCTTGCCTATCGAAACTATCTCCAAAATCCTGAAGCAAACGACGGTGTATGGTGTAGGACTCAATGGTGTCGGAATTGCCCATATAGGCGAGCGCGAAGTTACTGTTGTGGATCTGCATGAACAGTTATTTCAATCAAGTCTCATTGACGCAGCTTCTCTTGCTACTTACCTAATCGTTGTCCAAAATAGCCAAGGTGAACTATACGGCATTCCAGTTACAGCAGTTCCAGCTTTGAGGGAAGTACCTTTATCAAGTATTCGAGTTTTGCCCCCGTCTTACCGTGATGCTGATATTATCAGCAGTGCCACCCACGTTTGTCACATTGAGCAAGCAGAAGCGCCTCTGACAATATTTATGCTAGATGTTGATTTACTGCTGTCAGACACCTAATTTTCTGTCCTGCTGCCGAAATTCAGCGCTTCTACTGGATAATAGAATCAAGAGTTCTGGGCGTGGGTGTATGACCGAAAGGCGAGGTGCAAGCCCCTTTCTTGAGATATGGGGGCAAGCCGATAAGGACTTTTAAGTCCCTTGAAGAAACTATATTGGTTTTCTTCATGGTACAATACTTGTATGCTAACTCTCACATACGAGTATCAAATCAAGCCAAACCGCCAGCAGGAAGTTCTTATGCTTTTCTATCTGGAAACTTGCCGCAAGGTATATAACTATGCCTTAGCGGAAAGAAAAGCTTGGATTAACTCTCGTAAGTGTATGATTAATGCTTGCAGCATTCGGTATGAATACATCATGAGTGCTGATGCACCCAAGCCAAACTATGCGCGTCAGTGCAAATCTTTAGCAGCAGCTAAGAAGAGCATTCCTGAATTAGCTCTTCCACATACTCACGTTCTTCAACAAGCACTTAGAACACTGGAAGCCTCCTTTGTGGCAATGTGGGAACGGGGGCATGGCTTTCCTCGGTTCAAAAAAGCCGGACGAATGCGCTCTTTCTTGTTTCCTCAAATGGGGGTTAATCCAGTTCTTGGGAATAGATTGAAATTGCCCAAAATTGGCAGCGTCAAAATGCGCTTGTCGCGTCCAATTCCAGATGGGTTTGAGTTAAAGCAAGTGCGGATAGTAAGACGCGCTTCCGGCTGGTATGCCCTGCTTACTCTGCAATCTGATGTTAGTATTCCTAGTGCTATGCCGCATGGTCATAGCTTAGGCATTGATCTAGGACTTCTCAGTTTTTTGGCAACTTCTGATTCGGAGACTATCGCTAGACCAAAATTCTTTGTGGATGCTCAACGCAAGCTGAAATCGCTGCAAAAAAAAGTTAGTCACAAATTAATTGGGTCAAATAACTGGCGTAAAGCTCAAGCAAAGGTAGCTAGATTTCATGAGCATATTTCTAATACACGAAAAGACTTTCACTTCAAGACATCGCATCACCTATGTAACAAAGCAGGAATGATTTTTGCGGAAGACTTAAACTTGAAGGCAATGTCTAAGGGGATGCTATGCAAGCATACTTTAGACGCTGGTTTTGGTCAATTCCTCAATATCTTAGAGTGGGTTTGTTCTAAACGTGATGTGCTTTTTTTGAAAGTAGATGCTTTTGAGACGAGTCAAACTTGCCCTAATTGTCAAACACATACAGGCAAGAAAGAGTTAAGCCAGCGCATCCATGAGTGCGAGTGTGGATACAAAACTGATAGGGACGTTGCAGCAGCGCAAGTTGTAATGCAGCGCGGCATTTTGTGGGTGAATAATTCATCCGCCAAGATGCCTTGTGGAATTTTAGCGGTCGGACAGACCGTGAAGAAGCTTGCTGAGGGTAAAGATAATAGTCTCCCCGCGACGCAAGAATCCCCCGACTTTAACAATTCGCGTGTAGCAAGAATTGTGTAGTCGTGGGGAGTGTCAACAACGAACATACTGAAGTCTTAGCTGCGAATGAAGCTTTCTATCGAGCTTTCGAGAAAAAGGACATCTCAGCTATGAGCATTGTTTGGTCACAGGGAACAGGAAGTCTTTGTATTCACCCTGGACGTAATGTACTGCGAGGCTGGAAGGCAATCAGTGAATCTTGGAAGCAGATATTTAAGAACACTAGCTACATTGAGATCGAAACTCAGATTATTGCAACGGAGGTTCGCAACAATATTGCCTACATCGTTCTGGTAGAAACTTTACTCCAGGTAAGTCGCAATAGGAGAGTTCAGGCGGAGTCAATGGCTAGGAATATTTTTGAGCGGATGGGGTCTTCGTGGTATTTAGTTTCTCATCACGGTAGTCCCCTATTACGCTGATTTGAGAATTTTACGGTGTTCAACACTCGGCAACGATCGCAGGTGTTCACGATAATTAAGGAACAGCGATCTATAAAGTATTCATGAGTGTAAACACCACAATTACCCATAACCCGTTGCTAATTGGCAAGGGACTACCCCCGTTTGAGGCGATTAAGCCTGATCACGTCGTACCTGCGATCGCGCAGTTGCTGGCAGAATTAGACAAGGAACTTGCCACACTAGAAGTTAATGTCCAACCAACTTGGAGTGGCTTAGTAGAACCGCTAGATCGTTTAGGAGAGCGCTTAAGCTGGACTTGGGGCATTGTCGGGCATTTAATGGGCGTTAAGAATAGCCCAGAACTGCGAGAAGCCTACGAAACTGTGCAGCCTGATGTGGTGCAGTTTTACAATAAACTCAGCCAAAGCCAACCGCTCTATGAGGCTTTTAAAGCGCTGCGGGCAAGTGAAAATTGGGATAGCTTAGATTCAGCCCAAAAGCGGATTGTGGAAGCAGCAATCAGAGATGCCGAGCTTTCGGGTATCGGCTTGACAGGGGAAAAACGCGATCGCTTCAATGCGATCGAGCTAGAGTTGGCAGAAATTACTACCAAGTTTGGCAACCATGTCTTAGATGCTACCAAAGCCTTTAGTCTCACTCTGACAACCAAAGAAGAAATCGACGGCTTACCCCCTAGCTTAACCAGTCTAGCTGCTTCCTCAGCGCGCGCTGCTGGAGAGGAAAACGCTACTGCCGAAGATGGCCCTTGGCGGATTACTTTAGACGCCCCCAGTTTTGGCCCGTTCATCCAACACAGCACACGCCGTGATTTACGAGAAAAAGTCTATAAGGCATATATCAGCCGTGCTTCTAGTGGTGAGTTAGATAATACCCCACTGATTGAACGCATTTTGCAACTACGCCAGGAAAAAGCTCATCTACTAGGCTTTAATAGTTATGCTCAATTAAGCCTAGCCAGTAAAATGGCTCCTAGCGTTGACGCAGTAGAGGCTCTGTTGGAAGAACTGCGCCGCGCTAGTTATGATGCTGCTGTTAAAGAATTTGAGGAGCTAAAAGCGTTTGCTGCTAGCAAGGGAGCTCCAGAAGCCAGTGATTTGAAACATTGGGATATTAGCTTTTGGGCAGAACGCCAGCGAGAAGAAAAGTTTGACTTTAGTGCTGAAGAACTGCGACCATATTTTCCTCTGCCGCAGGTATTAGATGGTTTATTTTCCCTAGTAAATCGCCTTTTTGGTGTCACTATAACTGCTGCGGATAGTCAAGCACCAGTATGGCAAGAAGACGTGCGTTATTTCCAAGTTGCAGATGAGACTGGAGAAGCGATCGCTTACTTCTATTTAGACCCCTACAGCCGCCCAGCCGAAAAGCGTGGCGGTGCGTGGATGAATGATTGTATCGGTCGTGCCAAAATAGTTGCAGAAAATGGCACAAATAGCATTCGCAAACCAGTAGCATATCTAGTTTGTAACCAAACACCGCCTGTGGATGGCAAACCGAGTTTGATGACTTTCGGCGAAGTGGAAACTTTATTCCACGAGTTTGGTCACGGTTTGCAACATATGTTGACTAGGGTAGACTACGCCGGAGCAGCAGGCATCAACAATGTGGAGTGGGACGCAGTAGAACTGCCTAGCCAGTTTATGGAAAACTGGTGCTATCACCGAGAAACCTTGCTGGGTATGGCAAAGCATTACGAAACAGGTGAAGCTCTGCCTGAGCATTATTTCCAAAAGCTGTTAGCTGCACGTAATTATATGAGCGGTACTGGTATGCTGCGGCAATTGCACTTTAGCCTTGTTGACATCGAACTGCACAACCGCTATCAGCCGGGTGGTAATGAAAGCATAACTGATGTGCGTAACCGTATTGCCAAAACCACTACCATTTTGCCGACTCTGCCAGAAGATTCCTTTTTGTGTGCGTTTGGACACATTTTTGCTGGCGGCTACGCGGCGGGCTATTACAGCTACAAATGGGCTGAAGTATTGAGTGCTGATGCCTTTGCTGCTTTTGAAGAAGCTGGCTTGGATGATCCGCAGACTCTAGCCGTCACGGGTAAGCGCTTCCGTGATACCGTATTGGCTTTGGGCGGTAGTAAGCAACCAATGGAGGTGTTTAAGTCCTTCCGAGGACGTGAACCGAGTACCGAGCCTTTGCTAAAACACAGTGGCTTGGCTGCTTAAAGAACGCGATGTGCCACTAAGATTTTGCAAAGAAAGTCTCACCCTACGAAGCTAGAAGTACAACCTATCTAGTTCGGGTGAGACCAATGTTTTCTATGGAAGAGTTTATCATTGCAGTTTTTTGCTGTG
>JAESFL010000390.1_pt1 | contig 34179 bp, 55 predicted proteins | sample 9269401 | NCBI WGS metagenome assembly JAESFL01 (sample SAMN14506025, study PRJNA617098) | algae metagenome | isolation source: Gloeocapsa sp. UFS-A4-WI-NPMV-4B04 and co-occurring heterotrophs from desert... | place: USA: Utah | collected 2006-10-01 | reverse complement strand
CGAAGGCTCCAGGGGTCCGAAGGCGTCGCTCGATGCCGCTGGCGACCTCGATCTCAGGCGAGATGATCACGTCGATGGGGAGTTGGTCCTGGCCGTAGAGCCCGCGTCGAGTGTGCTCCAGATACCCGCTGTGGCGTAGGCGTGCGATGCGGCGGCGGACAATGAAGAGGGAGTAGGCGACCTGACAGGCCACCATGTTGACCTCATCGGACTGGGTCACCGCAATGAGCATGTCGGCATCTTGAGCGCCCGCCCGCTCCAGCACCTCGGGATGGGAAGCATGCCCCACCATGCCTCGCACATCGTAGCTCTCATCGATGCGCCGGGACTGCTCGGGGGAGGAGTCGATGACGGTGACATCGATGCCCTCGGTCGCGAGATGGCGGGCAATGGCCGAGCCCACCTGTCCGGCACCACACACGATCACCCGCATAGACGTGCCGCCTCCCTCGCCGGAGATGACAAATTGGATCACCCTCAGGTTCTGAGCAACCGAGGAGGATGAGAACGGGTTCCTTGGGGTCAAGCCCCAGGTAAGGATCGCACCTTGCGGATCAGAACGGGCCATGGCCCAAAAGCGCAGCAGTTATTGTCGCCACCGAACCTGCTCTAAGGCTTAGGAGTAGGGAGAGGACGGGATCATCTGGCAGAACGGGCGAGTGCAACAAGGCCCCGTCCCCAACCACGGCAATGGCTCCGAGTTACGGATAGGCGGAATGATGAGGGTCTTGCATGGAGCCCCCTTCTATGACGGATTTGATCTTCAGAAAGAGCTACTGGATGTAGTTATGATGCGCCTCAAGATCCGCGTCCGACATGGCGAGTACGTCATCAAGAGTACGACCCTGTGCATCCGGTTCCTGGCCAATGAGAAATGTATGAAGGGTGCTGCTCATCGGCGCGGTTCTCCGGAACAGATAGGGGTTCGCCCCACCGCCGAGCCTCGGTCCTGTCGCATGACCCTGGTTGGATAAATACAGTCATAACAACCATGCCTCCCTAAGGACTACATGCGCAGCCGCGATCTTACATCTCCACGCCCACCCTCCTTCATCGCCAACTACGAAGCCACGGCCCGCCGGATGGGCCTCTACAAACCCGCGACCGCCGACGCTGACGTGAAAGCGATGCCGCACATTGTGGATGTGGACTGCCCCGCCGGGAGCGATTTGAAGCGTCCCAGCCGATTTAAGGACAACTTCTTAGTGCGGCTCCGCTGGTGCCAGCAGTATGGCGTCGGCGGCTGGGCAGTAGAACCCCTGCTTCGAGACAATGGGGTCACGGCCTACAGGTTCAGGTTTGGAAACGTGCACATCGCCACGATTTTCCGACTGCGCTTCGGGATAGACCGACCGCAGCGCTCCGAGAAGCAAGGCTGAATTCAGCCCTGTGGGTGCACCAACCGGTGGGCGCTCGCAAGGTACACAACACCTTGGCAGCGACTCACGAGCAGAAGCACGTCGGGATACGGCTTCATCATGAGGGAGCCGCAGGGTAGCTTAAGGTTCTATGCCTGGGTGGGGTGCCGGTCGAAGGATGGGAAATCATCATGGCGCATGAGCACCCGCTGTCCTTGCAAGACACGTTCCTGAGGCATGTTCAGGAGCAGAGCGTTCCTGTGACGGTGTTCCTTGTGAATGGGGTCAGGCTCCAGGGTTACGTTACTCACTTCGACAAGTTCGGCGTGTCGATCACCCGCGATGGTCATACCCAGTTGGTGTATAAACACGCGGTCTCCGCCATCAACCCACTAACCGCTATTCACCTGTCCAGCGAACCGGACGATGGCGGGCTCGGATCGGAATAGAGCGTCCTGATGACGGCTTGGGCATCTACTGCGTTGCTCCTGTGTCGTCAGCATCCCCGGAGCCGTTAACTGCCGTTAACCTATGTGTATGCGTGTCCCCGCAGGAATGGGGTCATATCTCCATCTTGCGACGGAGGTCTGGATGAACAACCCTAGCAAACAAGCTCTATCAACCCGACTGGATGCACCGCCGCGACTACCCTCAGATATTCAAAAGCTCCTCGATGATCTGGAATGTCGTTATGCGGGTGAATGCGAAGCCGTATTGGCTGGGTGGCAAGGTCCAAGCCCCGCACGAGCGCGACTGATCGACGAGGTTGAAACACGTTACCGGAAGCACAAAGCAAGTCTGATGCGCCGCTTTTCTGATCGGGTCGGATGATTGCGGCCCCGGATGGAGCGTCCCAACAACAGCGTTGCATCCAAGCCAGTCCCACATCGGGCTTCACGGGTGTCCTTAGTGAGGTGTTAACGGCCCCGGCGCATGGTTCCCCTTTTGCGACGGGAGCTTGCCGGTGGAAAGCCTCAACCACACGCTCTTTCTTGCCCTGAACGCCTCTGCCTCGCCTCCAGCACCCCTGGTCCTCTTTGCGCTGGTCGCGGCCAAGTACCTGATCCTGCTCGTTCCACTGCACATCTTGCTGGTCTGGGCGGGCGGAACGCGGGCCATGCGGTTCCTCGCGGTCACCTCCGTGGTGGCACTGAGCCTTGCCCTGCTACTCAACGGGATCATGGGCCTTCTGGTATACACCCCTCGACCCTTCATCCTCGGGATTGGCCACACCCTTATCGAGCACCGCCCCAGCGCCTCCTTCCCGAGCAACCATGGGACGGTGGTGTTCACCTATGCCGTGACCCTTGCCCTCTTTAGTGTTGGACGGTTGGCCCTGGTGGTGGCCTGCATGGGTGGGCTGGTTGCATGGTCGCGCATCTACCTTGGGGTTCACTTCCCCCTCGACATGCTCGGCGCGGCTCTGGTGAGCGCTGTTGTCTCCCTCGGGTCCGTTCACGGCATGCTGCGCTATGGCCGAACGCTGTTCGACTTCTCGGACCGGCTTCATTCCAGCTTCTCGGAGGGTGGGTACCTCCAGGCCACCCTTCAGTCGGCTCGCGACGCTGCCGTTGAGAGCATCCGGGGTGTCGTGAAGCGGATACGGACTCCCACATCAAAGTCGGCAGCGGGCTAAGGTCACCAGATCAGGTCAGCCCCCACACCTTCGCGAACACGGCCTCATCATCCGCGTCCCAGAAACTACAGCGGCCAGATCATAGCGTTTCACCCGGCGTCCCATGCTCATCTGGCGGATAAATGCTTCAACCTCGGGGATCAGGCCAGGAGGGACGATGGCGATGTGGCCCTCGAAATCCACCTCCTCGGCAAACCGAAGTGCGAACGCGGTGAGATCCTTCACGTTCGTGATCCGCAGCCCGAGCCAGGGCACGTTGGAGGGCTCGCAGTTCCATAAATCATGGGCCTCGATCACATGACGGGCGTCATCGAGGCTCCTGCCATAAGTCACAATGATTGGGGGTGCGATTCTCATGAATTCCTTTCAGAACACGACCGGCATCGGTTCGTGGATATGGCGGTTGATATTTGGCTGAGGGACCAAACGTGACCGGGCCAGACTTCGCTTCGGCGAGATCGACAGCCTGCGGGGCCAATAGCGGCCCTGGTGTGGTCCCACTGTCGAAACGACCCTCGCTGCACGATAGATTTCCACCCGCAAATCGCTAACCGAGATGGGTCGCAATGTCATCGGCCAGCGGCGGGCCAGGCCCCCGACAACCTCCTGCGGACCCATCCCTCCTAAGGCAGCGATGCCCCTAAAGCTCCCGTCAGCGCACAGGTAGAGGTGGAGACCAAAGCTCCGCCAAACCGGCGACTTGCGGCGCAGATAATCGAGGCGATTACGTATCTCGACGCGCGCACGTCGGTAGCCCTCTTGCGAGGGGTCGATGAGCGCCAGGGTTATCGCGCAGAAGGGTTCCGACCAGTCCTTGAGGAACCTGCGGGTGACATGATTTGCATGCCTCCAGCAGCAGGTCGCGCAGGTGATTTGGTTGCAGCGGCGGGCGGATCGGCACTGGGTAGGGCTCATGCCCTATTTATCGACGGGCGGTCTCCTCGGACGGATCTTGAGCCCACGCCAGAGCCTCCTCAAGGCGATCATCACCCCAGAACACTTCATTACCGACCACAAAGTGGGGTGACCCGAAGAGGCCAAGTCTGCGGGCCTCGGCAACCTCGCTGTCAATGTGCCGAGTGACCTCGTCCACTTCGGCTCTCGCGATGACCGCCTGTGGGTCATGGCCAAGGGCAACAAGAACGTCCTCGGTGTTTGTGCCCACACCCGGCGGCTTCCCGTCCAAGAACCATGCCCGATAGTGCTCCCTCATGAACTCCGGTGCCCAACCTTCCAGAGCGGCAAGGGTGGCCACGCGGAGTGCCTTGAGGTCTGGGTCAACGGGGTACGGTGGTGGGGATGTATAGGGCACATCCAAGCGGCGGGCGCGGCGCTCCAGATCGCGCCACATGTAGCGCTCCTTGGCCGAGCCACTCGGGAAGGGAACGGTGCCGGTCTCACGCAGGAACAGGCGCAGATTGTAGGGCCGCCAACGCACCGTGACCCCTGCCTCACCGGCTCGGAACTCGATCCTGTTCACCGTCAGGTAGGTGTACGTGGAGCCTGGAAAGTAGAAGAAGCTGATCTCACGCAAGTTAGTGCTCCTGGGCTTCCTCGTCCTTCTCCATCATGGACGAGAAGCCCACCACGTCGGCTGCGAGGATAGCGGCGAGGCGGCGGGTGGTCATTCGGGAAGCCCGGCCTGGAGAAGACCGGCGCGCAGGTGTTCGCGGTCCTCTGCTCGTTCCAGCAGAACATCCTGGGACAGATAGCTGGCCGTCGAGAAGTCTGGACGCAGCTTCAAGATAGCGGCCCGTTGTGCTTCTGCCTCCCCTGACAAACCCGCTTGAGCATAACACGCGGCCAGCCGTGCCCGAGACCATGGGCCTGGATTGGGCAACTGCTTGAACGCTTGAGCGGCTTCCCCATAGTGACCGAGAGAGTACAAGGCGATGCCCAGGGCGATGTTGTACCACGTGGGGTGGAATGGGTTCAGACGCCTTGCAGCGGCCATGTACTTGAGCGCCTCCTCCGAGCGCCCTCTCAGGGCCAGGAGGTATCCCATCTGCTGAGTTCCATCCGCGTCGTTTGGGTTCAACTCAAGCGCCCGCTGAAAGTGGCGCTCTGCTGCCCCGTACTCACGCCGGTAGAGGCAGATCATAGCGAGCATCCTCCGGCAGCGGCTCTCATGCGGATCAAGGTCAACCGCTCGCGTCAATCTCTCGAACGATGCGTCTAAAACAGCAGGAGACGCCGAGCCGTAACCCGCGAGGGCAACTCGCACAAAGGCGAGATAGGCGTGCGCCAACCCATATTGGGGATCGAGCGCGACTGCCCTCTCAAACATCTCGCAGGCGCGCTGATTGTCGTCGTCCCCATAGCCTCGGAAGTGAGCAAGCCCCCTCAGCACCAGATCATAGACGGCGCTGTCGGTCTGCTTGCGGAGGGCTTGTTGGAGCGTCGCGTCCTCGATGCGCCCGAACAGCGTTGAGGCGATCATCTGGGCGACTTCATCCTGAACCGCCAGCAGGTCATCGACTTGCCGGTCATATCGCTCGCCCCACAGGTGAGCACCAGTTGCGGCCTCGATAAGCTGAGCGGTAATGCGCACCCGGTCGCCGCCGCGCCGGACGCTGCCTTGGACAAGGTAGGAGACCCCAAGGCGCTGCCCGATCTCGGCGAGTTCCAGCGACTTACCGCGAAAGGAGAATGAGGAGTTCCGGGCAACAACGAAGAGCGTGCGGAAGCGTGCTAAGCCGGTGATGATCTCGTCCGACATCCCGTCACTGAAATAGGTGTCGTCTGGCTGGCCGCTCAGATTGTCGAATGGCAAGACCGCGACCGATGGCTTACCCGCGTGCACCTGCCCTTTGTCTTTCATGGCGGGGGGTGCGGATGGACGGTTCACCTCCACGGCAAACGCCCGTATTCCTCCTTCTATGTTCTTGGCCGCCTGAGGTCCAAGGTCGGTGAAGGTGATGGGCACCGCTTTGTGGGCGTAGTGGTGCGCCTCTTCGGAAAGGCAAACACCGCCCGGCTCTGCGAGGCTCTCCAGCCGAGCGGCGACGTTGACCCCATCGCCCAGGAGGTCACCGCCCCGGACCATCACATCGCCCACATGGATGCCGATGCGGAAGCGAAGGGTACGGTCTACGTCTGCTCCCGTGTTCAGGTCCGCAAGCGCCTTCTGGACCTCGACAGCACACTGAACGGCATCAACGGCAGAGGGGAATTCTGCCAGCACACTGTCTCCGGCTGTGTTAGCAATCCGACCCCCATGCTCCTCGATCAGTCGGTCCATAATCTCGCGATGGGCCGTGAGGGTACGGAGGGTGCCGACCTCGTCCTGGCTCATGAGCCGGGAATATGACGCCACGTCAGCGGCAAAGATCGCCGCCAATCTGCGTTCAACTCGCTCCCGCCCATTGGCCACCGGCCCATGTCCCTCGGTTCAGAGAGGGTAGTTTGAACCGGTCCGGCTCGGACGCAAGAGAGAGCCCATGGCTATTGAGCCCGGTCCTTCTGACCGTTGGTTCCCCTAATCCGCTCCGCCACAAGCTGCTGCAAGTGCCAGAGGTGCCGATCATGGATGCCCTGCTCTTCGAGGTGTACCACCGTGTTGTGTAGGTACTCGGCACAGGAACCCGAGTGGCCACACTCAAGGGCCGGGGGTTGAACCTACCACCCCAGCCACCTTTGACCCAGAGGTACTCGCTCTGCACCGCACCCTACTGAAATGCACTCCACCCCATGGCAGCTCTGGTGACCCGGTCGGGTCCGATGTCATCGGGATGCTCCATTGAGAGGAGTTGGGCTAAGCGAGCACGGCCCCGGCTGACCCTCGATTTGATCGTCCCCTCGGCCACCCCACAGATCCGAGCCGCATCCTCATAGGCGAAGCCTTGTGCTGCTACGAGCAGAAGGGCCTCCCGCTGCTCGGGGGCAAGTTGGGTCAGCGCACCCCGAAAGTCCTCGAAATCGAGATGCGCCTCCTGTTCAGGTAGACAGACCATCCGGTGTGCGTAGGTGCCGTCCACGTCCTCAACTTCGCGACGCTTGGAGCGATGCTGCGAGTAGAACCGGTTGCGTAGGATCGTGAAAAGCCATGCCATGAGGTTAGTGCCGGGCGCGAACTGGTCCATTTTGCTCCACCCCTGCACGAGCGTGTCCTGCACGAGGTCACCGGCATGAACCGTGTTGTGCGTCAGAGAGCGGGCGAAGGCACGCAGATGTGGGATAGCAGCGATAAGCTGCTCGCGCAGGGCAGGGTCTACACGCATGGTGCACCCTCGGTCACCGCAAGGTGACGGCAAGATGAGAAGGGCTTTGGCTTGGACGCAAAGACCAGCCTGAACCTGACGAGCCCAAGCCAGCCAAGTCGTCTGGAAGCAAATACGCACCACTGACCTTGACAGTAATCCATCCAGGCTGGGCTGCAACTGCATTCTCGGGGTAGAACTCAACAACTTCGTGAGTGTGCTCTGGGATCGGAGGAGCGAGGATGCCGACCCTCACCCGTGTTCTTGAGACGGCTTTGTATGTCGCCGACCTTGATCGAGCCGCCACCTTCTACAGGGACGTGATGGGGCTCCCTTGTATCTTCGAGGATTTTCGCATGCGAGCCTTCGACGTGGGCGGGAACGGCGTGCTCCTCCTGTTTCCAGAACGCGGCTCGCTTAAGCCCATCGAGATCCCTGGCGGAACAATCCCTCCTCACGACGGCTCAGGCCCCGTACATGTCGCATTCTCCATTCCAGTGGAAGAGTTGGAGGAGTGGCAGCAGCACCTGACAGCGCATGGTGTGGGCCTTGAGGGTCGCACGCAGTGGCCGCGAGGCGGCGTGAGCGTCTACTTCCGCGATCCCGATGATCATCTGCTGGAGATCGCCACACCGGGAATGTGGAAGGGGTACTGAACCGGCCAGGGTCTTTCTGATTACGAGGCGGCGGAGGTACGCTTCGGTGGACTGGTCGCACCCGCTGGCGAGCCTTACTTCCCAGCCTCGTTGGAGATGTGCACAATCAGGAGCAGGAACACCCATGCATGATGTGCCTCTGGTCGGCGGCTATGGTCTGGTGATGTGGGGTGGAGTTGTCCTGATGCTGGCCTTCGGCCTCACCGGGATGGTGAGCCGGTATGCCAAGCGCATGGGCGCGGACCGCCGCTTTACCGCCTTCGATATCCATCTCTGGTGCGTGGTCCTGGCCGTGTTCGCGATCCTGTGGCTGGTCGCAGCGAGCTACGTGTGAACACTATTTGATCTACCGCGAGCTCTGGAGCATGGGCAGGAATCGTCGGCGTTACCGCTCAGATCCGCACGCATCCATGCGGTCAGGCCCCCGACGCTGCTGTCACAGCGCCGGGGGCCTGTTGCACAAGTATAGGAGTGTAGAATGCCTGCCTACATGCACGTCGTCGCATACGGCCTGCTGTTTGCGGCGGCCCTGATCGCGATCTGGGTCCGTCACTAATCAGGGAGGGGTCGTGGGCCACACGGCCCCTCTTTGGTGCGCGTAGCGTCCCCCTGTGTAGCGATGCGCTACCGAAAAACAAAGAAACAAGAAAAACAGGATTCTCTCTTCCCCGCCCTCTCGTCCTGCAAACCGGATTTGGGAGGGCGAGCCTCTCCGGATGACGGTGAGGCCCAACAGCCGATAAGGACAGGGGCTTCCAGTCACCGAATTTGTCCTAGTTCCCGTTCTTTCGCCCGTGAGGCGATGATCCATATGGCGTGGATGATCCCCGGAATGTAACCAAAGATCGTCAGCAGGATGTTGAGCCAGAAATGCAGGCCGAGTCCGACCGTGAAGAACATGGCGAGCGGCGGCAGGAGGATCGCTAGAATGATCCGAAAGATGTTCATCGAGAACTCCGTGTGCCAGCTTCCATTGGAGGTGCCCCATCTGGAAAGCCGTACAGAATGACACGGTCCCGATAACGATCATGAAAATCGGCGAGAGTGGCCGTCCCGGCGAGGACGAACGCCAGTCCGATCAAGGCCCAGACGACACCATCGAAAAAGCGCATCGGGTATGGCCCCCTCTATGCGGTGGTGCGTCGAGACTACGTACAGCATCGATATGTTGTCGAGGGTGAATGACAAGGAATAAGCGTGGCCGAAGACCAAAAGGTGGATGCCGCTACGGCAGACCAGGGTTTTTTCGTTCGGGTTCGTCAACGAAAGTATCCGAATTATAGTCAAACGTAAAATCAGAGAACGAATAGCGTAATAAGCGTTAACGCTTAATAGAACCCTAGTTGTTTGCAAATTAGCCGATTGCAAACCTGGGCCTTTCGTGAGACGAAGAAGCCCCGCGCCAACGAGCTTGGCGAGCCGCACTGAGGCGAGGGGACGATGGCCAAGACCCAGACCACCCGGATCAAGTTTCCTGGCACCCTCCCCACCATGGAGGTGACCTTCGCCCGCTATGTGGACGAGCACGGCAAAATCCATCACGCATGGAGTGACGCCCACCTCGCCCAGACCTTCGGCCCCCGCTCCGCCGCTTGGGAGCCTCTGCTCTCGCGGCAGTGGTACGTCCTGATGTCGTGGAATGACCTCAAGGACTGGAACCTCGGCCAGCGCATCGCCAATATGGAGTTGCGCCAGCGGCGACTGGTCGGCGTCATAGAAACCTCCGAGGACGATCCCGAGGAATTGCTCGCCGCCCTCAAGGCCTGGCGGGCTCAGATCGCCGAGGCCAAGGCGCAGCGGGCCGAGCTGCAAGACCGGCGCGACGAGCTGCTGGCGCAACGCGACATCCCGGCCAATGCCGAGGCCGAAATCGCTCGCCTGCGCACGATGCTGGCCGACGCCGATGAGGCCACCGCGCTCGTGGTGCGCGCCAAACTGCAACGGATCGTGCGCTCGTTCATCGGCATGGTTCGCTTCGGGATCGACTCGGGCACGGTGGATGTCGTGCTGCGCGACGTGCCGGTGGCGTATCGCATTCAGCAATCGAGGGTCCGGCGGCAGCGGGGCGTGCCGCGCACCTACCAGTATGTGGGCCGCGCACAGGCCGGGTACGAAGCGGACATCAACCGGATCGTGCGGGCGGCAGGAGGGTAGTCAGTAATTCCCCTTCGAATTATCGATAACGGAAAATAGAGCCAAAGATAATCGCGTCGCAGACTCTTGACGGGAACTTGGCCTCTCCACATCTTGTCTGTGAGGACCCCACGCTGGCCACGGGATTAGACGCCCGGAAGCAGCACTGGGGTCCTTTTTCGTAAGGGACACTGATCGGGGAGGGAACCATGACCGAGACCAAGCCACGGGTGACCGCCCGCTGTAACGACGCCGTCCCCGTGCGAGGGACAGACGGGCGCACGGTCCGCTTCTTCGAGGTCCGCTTCCATGATGCGGCTGAAGGCCATTTCGATCCGAGGGTGAGCGGCTTGAAAGATAACAACCCGTACAGGGCGCGCGTCTTGGTAGATTGGTACTGGCGTGAGGCCCAGGCGTTCTGCATCGCGTCATTCGGGCCGCCCGGCGATGACGACGACTGGCTGCGCGGAACGCGCCGCCATCGCTGGGCCGCCCGGGGTCTCCGTTTCCGCGCCAAGGCCGACGCGGACCGCCTTGTCGCACACATGACCGCCTACGCGGCTGTGCCGGACGCCCCGTTTTTCACGTTCGTGCATGTCGAACACGAGCGGGCGCGTTACACGCACGGGCAGGCATACGAGTACCTCATGATGACCGACCGGGTCACCGGGGAGAGTGTGCTTTCCGGTGAGCACCCCGCCGACAGCATCGGCCCCTGGCTGGAGGAGCGCGGGATGCTCACCGGAGAGGAGGTGCTCTCCGGGGATGTCGTCGATGGCACCCCCGCCCAGATGGTCGAGCTGCGGCTGCGGTGGTTCTGAGGGGGAGGGGCGGATGGCGAAATACATTGTCACCCACACGTGCGGACACGACGCCGAAACCATCGTGTTCGGCAAATATCCCGAACAGGACCGCATTTCATACATGTCCGAGAGCGATCCCCTGTCTCACATGGGCGAGGTCTCGTGCGACTGCACCTGTGCGTCGCACACGAGTTGTCTCTTGATCTTTGAACGGCCAAGTCTACCTATGTTGTCTCACATGATGTGGAGGCAGCATGATCGTTGGACTGGCGCGGACGAGCACCCTGGAGCAGCAGGCGGGCCTTGAGGCCCAAGTGGAGCAATTGACCAGAGCCGGAGTTGAGAAACTCTTCACCGAGCAGGTCTCGTCCGTGGGGCAGCGCAAGGAACTCGACGCCGCACTTGAATTCGTGAGGGAGGGCGACGTGTTCGCGGTCACCACCCTATCTCGGTTGGCCCGTTCCGTTTCCCACCTCTGGCAGATCGTTCAGCGGCTGGAAGCGAAGAAGGTCACACTCCGCATCCTCGACATGGGCATCGACACCGGAAATCCAACAGGCCGTCTTTTGCTCACGCTCATCGGCGGGATCGTTCAGTGGGAGCGCGAGATCATGTTGGAGCGCCAGCGCGAGGGAATTCGGAAGGCCCACAAGGAAGGCAAGTACCGTGGCCGGGTGCCCACGGCGCGGCGTCAGGCCGAGAAGGTCCTGAAGCTGAAGGAGCAGGGGAACACACCCAATGATATAGCGAAGACGCTCAAGATCAGCCGGGCGTCCGTGTACCGAATTCTCGCAGAAAATCCGCTTCCGCAATCACATGTGAAGTCGGCCTGAAGTAGCTGCGCCCCATCGTTTGATCGAATTCATCGATGTGGCGCAGGCCCACGAGATCCGAGCGTCCCGTCCAGGCGTTCAGGACCTGAAGCTTCTCATACTCATCGGGGGGCATGAACGTCATTGTCTGGATCACGTTCCGCCCGATCAACTCGTTCGATCCTCTCGCCGCCGCATGGGTCATGGTGTCGGACAGGGCCGCGACCTTGTTGGAAACGATGAAGAAGTCGTCGGCGGGATGGTCAGCGCGGAAGTCGGTGCAGATTCCGTTGTACGCGTGCGGGGTTCGCAACCATGATGGATCGCATCGCGGGCAACGGCGTGCGCACGATCATCGTCGAGACTGCCAACCGGTTTGCCCGTGATCTGATGGTGCAGGAGACTGGCTACGCGATGCTCAAGCAGGTGGGGATCACCCTGATCGCCGCCGACAGCCCGGACTCGTTCGTGGACGACACGCCGACCGCAACCATGGTTCGCCAAATCCTCGGAGCCGTCGCACAGTTCGAGAAGACGATGCTGGTTTCGAAGCTCCGCGTCGCCCGCGAGCGCAAGGCCAAGGCCACCGGCCAGAAGTGCGGGGGGCGCAGGAACCACTGGGAGATGAACCCCACGATGGTCGAGATGGCCCGGAAGCTGCGTCGTTACCGCCTCAACGGACGCCAGCGGTCGCTGCGTGGAATCAGTTCGGAACTCGCGGCGGCGGGCTTCGTGAATGTGAATGGTTGCCCCTTCGCAGCAGCGAGTGTCCGCGCAATGATCGAGTAGGCCGCAGCGGAGGCACTTGACAACCCACGTCGGCACATTATCTCGTGTACCAGATACTTGATCGCTGGATAATATGACTGCGGAACGGCAAAGCGTCGGCACACAGCTTTCATTCGCGCTCTACGGCGCTGCGAACCGCGTCGCCCGTATGCACAAGCCGTTCCTTGAGCCGCTGGGCCTGACCTTCCCGCAGTATCTCGTGATCCTTGAGCTACTGAACGGTTCACCGCTTTCCGTTGGCGTACTCGGTACTCGCCTCGACATGGACACGGGGACGATCACGCCGCTCGTGAAGCGCTTGGAGAGCGCTGGCTTCGTGACGCGCACCCGCGATCCCGCCGACGAGCGCCGCGTGCTGGTCGATCTGACACCCCGCGCCCGCGCCCTCGAAGCAGAGGTCCGAGGCATCACCAACAAGATCAAGTCGGTGTGCCAGCTTACGCTTACCGACCAGAGCCTAGATGACCTTCGTCAGATGCTTGAAGCACTTGCCAAACCAGCAGTCGATTGAAGCGCTATACGCAACAACCAATCCAGTCGCGCATCATTCGCGCAAAACCTCGTGCAATCCTTGGGTTCATCACCCATCCTGCGCCTCAATCAAGGATCAGAACATTGAAAGCTGTCAGATGGACTTCCAGCAACACGCCAGACCTCGAATTGCATGACGAGCCCGTGCCGACGCCGGGCCGCTATGACGTGCTGGTTCGGGTTCACGCTGCGTCTCTGAACTTCCGTGACCAAGCGATATTGGACGGCCAGTATGGAGGGCCAACCAAGCCAAATGGCGTGCCGCTATCGGACGGCGCGGGCGAGGTCGTCGCGGTGGGAGAGAGTGTTACGCGCGCGAAAGTCGGTGATCGTGTCGTACTCGCCTGCCATCCTCACTGGATCGGTGGCCCTCCGCGCCCGGAATACCAGTTGGACAGCCTCGGTATGACGACGGACGGACTACTGGCTGAACACATCCTGCTGCATGAGAACGGGATCGTTCACATGCCTGCCTATATGTCCTACGTGGAGGCCGCATCGCTGCCCTGTGCGGCGGTCACGGCTTGGACGGCCCTCAATCTGTCGTCGCCTCTTCAACCGGGAGAGACGGTGCTGGTTCAGGGTACAGGCGGCGTCGCGCTGTTCTCGCTTCAAGTGGCGCGGATGTTCGGCGCTCGTGTGCTGGCGATCACCTCGGCGGACGACAAGGCCGAAAAGCTCAAGGAACTGGGCGCAGAAGCGGTCGTCAACTATCGAACGTTCCCCGACTGGGACAAGGAAATCCTTGCCCTCACCGATGGCAGAGGCGTCGATAAGGTGATCGATATCGCTGGGGAAAAGACCATCGTTAAGTCTGCGGCATCGACCCGGAAGGGCGGAGACATCTCCTTGGTCGGGTTCACCAGCGGCTTCGGGGGCGGACTGCCACCAATCGACATTCTTTCCCGGTCTCTCCACGTCGCAGGTAGCGCCATCGGGTCTAGGGCGAACTTCGAGGCCCTGCTCAAGGCGATGGCCATGCACGAGGTCAAGCCGGTCATCGATCAGGTCTTTCCCTTCGCGGACTACCGGGAGGCGTACAAGCGCCTCAAGAGCGGCAACCACGTCGGCAAAGTCGTCATCAACGTGGCGCATTGAGCCATGAAGATCGGTATTCTGGGCACCGGCCACATCGGGAAGACCTTGGTCCAAAGGTTGAGCGCGGCTGGACATGACGTGAAAGTAGCCAACTCCCGTGGCCCGCACACGATTGAGGCCGACGTGCTGGCCTCTGGCGGACGCGCGGTCACGGTGGCGGAAGCCGTTATGGACGTTGACGTGGTGATCCTCTCGATCCCCCTAAACCGTCTTCCCGAGGTTGCGCCGCTGATCGCGAGCCTACCAGCCGAGACGGTCGTCATCGATACGTCGAACTACTATCCGCAGCGTGACGGCAAGATCGATGCCCTCGAAGCCGGTCAGGTCGAGAGCCTGTGGGTGGCCGAACAACTCGGTCGGCCATTCGTCAAGGCATGGAACGCCATCGGCTCGGACTCTTTCGCGAAAAAGAGTAAGCCTACGGGGAGCCCGGACCGGATCGCGATCCCCGTCGCGGCAGATCGTGAAGGGGATCGCAGGGTGGGAATGGCCCTGGTTGAGGACACAGGGTTCGACGCATTCGACGCAGGTACGCTTGCGGACTCGTGGCGGCAGCAGCCCGGCGCTCCGTGCTACTGCACCGATCTCACCCTCAAAGAGATGCCTGAGGCACATGCTGCGGCGGAGCGGGCGCGGTTGCCTAAGCGGCGCGATCTGGCGATGACGGCAGTCATGGAGCGGGTTGGGAACGGCACAACGAACCCGGATGCGGAATACCTCGTCCGCCTGAACCGCGCGCTGTACATGTGAAGCACTTCGCCAGAGTGCGGCGGAGGCCCCGCTCTGGCGAAACGCCATGCTACGTGACCCCTGGGCGTCAGCACAATCTGGATGTCAGTGAAACTCGGTATAGTCCATGCCGATCTCGATATAGCGCAGCACGTCGAGAACAACGCGCCACTGAACTCCGTGGCGCGTGCCATACAGATATACGCGAGCGCCGACCTGCTCGGCATCTGCCGTGCCGAGCCGCCACGCCCAGTTCTCCCCCTGCCTGAAACCGCTCGTCAGAGGGTAGCGGAACAGTTGAAGATCATGGAACTGCGGTGATTTGAGGCTTCAGTTTCGCCTTTGCGCTGGGGCCGGGGTGCTATAAACGCCCGCTCATGCCAGACCTGTCCCAACTCGCCCTGTACTTCGCCGCAGCCTTTCTGCTCGCCATCACGCCCGGTCCGGGCATCTTCTACGTTGCCGCGCGCACACTTGTTGGCGGTCGTGCGGAGGGTGTGGCCTCCAGCTTTGGCACCGGTTTGGGCGGCATGGTCCATGTCCTCGCAGGAGGCTTGGGCGTTTCCGCCATCGTGCTGACGAGCGCAGAGTTGTTTACGGCACTGAAGCTGCTGGGCGCGGCCTATCTCGTCTGGATCGGCTTTCGCACCTTCCAGGCTGCTCGCCGTGATGCATCAGCAACCTTGGCAGGCGGAACTGCGGCCCCGCCGATTGGGCCACGGCGAGCATTTCGTGAAGGAGTGCTAGTCGAGGCGCTGAACCCGAAGACGGCGGCCTTCTTCCTGGCCTTCATTCCCCAGTTCGTGGACCCGACCGCTGGTAGTGTGGCTCTGCAATTCGTGGTGCTCGGTTTTGTGTCGGTTGTGCTCAACACGCTCGCTGACATCGTAGTCGCGTTTGCGGCGAGCGGCATCCGAGAGGGCGCGGCTGCGCGCCCCACGTTGATTCGCCGCCTCCGTGAGGCGTCCGGAGCCGCAATGGTCGCGCTGGGCCTTGGTCTCGCCCTGGCAAAGCGCCCTGCTACCTGACCGACGCACGGTCCATGATCGGTTTTTGGGTGCGCAACGCCGCCATGAGCGACATCGAGGAGCGCACCATCATACGCCAGCGTCGCCCGTGCGCGGCGGCCAGCATCCGGGCGATGATCGATAGCTGATTGAAACGGCGGCAGGTGGCATCTCGGGACGAACATGGATGCGATGGCCCGGCTGCGGGATTGGGCACGGACGATCAAGCGGGACGTGGTGGCTCTCTACATCGCCGCCCGTGATCCTCGTGTGCCCTGGTATGTGAAGCTCGCGGCAGCAGCGGTGGCGGGTTATGCGCTCAGCCCCATCGACCTCATTCCAGACTTTATCCCGGTGCTCGGCTACCTCGATGAAGTGATCCTCCTGCCGATTGCCCTTGCCGTTGTGATGAAGATGATCCCCGTCCCGCTCATGGCAGAGTTCCAGGCCGAGGCCCAGCAGCGGGCGGAGCGTCCAACCAGTCGGGTCGCAGCAGCCGTAATCATCGGGCTATGGGTTGCAGCCGCAGCCTTCCTCATCTGGGTGTTTTGGCCTACCCCAGCTCCGTAATCAGCCCGAGTGAGGAGGCAGCGTGGATGAAGTGCCAGCCCCGCCCTACCGAACCTCCATAGCCACCACATCGCGCACAGTCGCCCAGATGCTGGCCGTCGCGAAGGGGCGATGATCCAGTAGCAGGCTCCACCTAAACTTGAACGACCGGGCTCAGTGGGCCTCGTGCAGGCATTCGCCATGGTCGGCCAGCACTTCGATCACGCGGCAGTCGCGGACAGTGCCCTACTCGCAGGTTTCCACCATCCTCTGAACTTCGGCGCGTAGAGCTACGAGGCGGGCGATTTTGTCGTCGATCTCACCAAGATGGGCGCGGGCGAGTTCGTCGGCATGTCGCGCTTTTGATTGCAAGGACGGAATTCGACGCGTGATATTTGCCCGACCGAAGTGTCCGACTTCACCCTGTTTGCGAGCTCAGGGTACACATTTTAATTTCGACATTCTGCATGGAAAATAATATAAGTAGTTATTCACTCCATCTAGGTTTGTTAATGTGACTCATATTTCTTCTTCTCCTCTTACATCTACTTGCGAACAATCAAGTTGCCGTGGGATCTCGTCCCCCTCCCGTCCAGTGCTCAGCGCAATGACCCAACGGGTTATGGCACTTCCTCGCAACTGGTACCGATACCACCAGACCCTTCTGACGGAGTTCATCTCCCTGGGTCCGCAGGGCCGAGTTGGACAGCGCAATGGCACAAACGCGTATGAGGTTGGTCCCAAGGGTCCGGGCAATGACCTGTACCGGACCCATCCACACTCACAGTTCCATGGTGGTCTCCTCTATGACCCGCAGTACCGCTGGAACACAGCGGAGGTTACCTTCCGTGGCCGGAGAGAGGTTGTTCTTTGGACCCAGGTCGGGACCAATGCCCAACGGGCGGGTCACGTCTTTGCTGGAGCAATCCGATACGGAGTGCGTTGCAGGTCCTGCTCTGTCTCAGGGCGAGGATGCATATAGCGACGCTTACATCGTAAGAGGGTTTATCTCCAAGCCGTCCGTAGACATCATGACGCCCGTTCAGCACGGCTACGATTTTAGGAGCGTGGCGCGGCCCCTGTTCACCACGTGGTGGCGCGCTGTTTCCATCAAGGGCGGCTGGCGCGTCTATGGAGACTGCGAGAAAGAGCTGATTTATGCGCGGATGGCCCTGTCTCAGTAAGCGCACACGAAGGACCCGGCCAAGCGCCGGGTCCTTTCTTCAAAACGACTGGTCTCTCCCGTCAGACCATTCATCGCATTCAGGGCGATCCAGCCTCGGCGGAGAGTGCTCTTTCGGTATGGGGACTAGGACCTGTACATGAGGGATGCAGCGTCCAATCAGGAGCAGACCATGCCGATGAAGTATGTCATGCTCAAGCTTGAGGGCGGAGAGCTGCTCCCTCTGATCTTTCCCGAGTTCATGCAGCACTCCGACATGGCGGGCACGGTACCCGCCTCGGTGTCAAGCGCCGGTCGTGTGTATTTGGAGGGCGGCAAGCTCGTTGCGCGAGGCTCCTCGACATCTCTGAGTGTTCCATCACGGGAGCAGGATGGTGAAATCATCCAGGGCTACATCGACGGGCAAAACGTCATCCAATAGGAGCGATAGTGTCACCGCCGAAACGGAAGGTGGTGATTGCATGCGGCTCGAATTCTTGCTGCCTCTCCTGTACTTCGGATTGGCGCTCTACGTGTGGATCGACTTCATACGCTTGCCGCCCGATGGTCTCGCCAATGTCGGGTTGATGATCGTGACGCTGCCGGTGACCCTTGTGGGTCTGCTCCTCACGTGGATGTTCGGCAAGACCGGCTTTACGCTGCTCCCCGATGCTCTCGCCTATTATGGGGATCATGCCCACTATTATTGGCCAAGCGTGGCCCTGATCGCGGGCGCATTGTGCTGGCTGTGTGCGACCCTGAGCCCGAGCCGATAACAATGGTGCTCTTGAGGATGAAGGGAATGGGCGGCCCCAAGACCGCCCTGCTCGTCCAGCTTAGGCCGCCAAGGTACGTTTGGTAATGTGCGCCCGGTAAGCCGCTGCGATCTTGATCGGGAGTGTGCCCGTTTCCGTCAGCTTCACAATTTCGGACTTTGCCCGCTTCGCCGCCTGAGGCGTGTACGCAGGCTTCAAGTTCAGGCGAACATGGCTAAAGATGTGGCGGCGATGAGCACCTGCCTGCCGTGTCGTGATGGTCTCGTCAGCTACAAGCTGATCCAGTTGCTCCAGCGCCCGCTTCGCTTCAGCAGGCGTGTAGTTGTCATTTCTCTCGAACACTGTACATCCTTTGTGTTTGGAAGCAGCGCATATAGGTGCGTGCTCCCAGAATGTCCAGGGTGGTGGCCCCCGTACACTCCTGTACGATAGCAGTACAGCATTGTTCTATGTTGAGGACGCTGGTCTAAGGTTACTCCAAATCACACACTTCGCTGCTTGCGATACGAGTTCCTCACGGCATGGGTCAGGTTTCGAGTGGAGCATCGACGCTACAGACGAGCCCCTTTGGATCGTACTCGATCATAACCTTTCCGTTCAGGTCCGCTGCAAGGCTGCGCTCAATCAAACGTGACCCGAACCCCTTGGTCGTTGGCGGCGTAACAGGTGGGCCACCCACCTCCCTCCACGTAAACCGCAGCCGAGGGGGCTTCTTGGAGCGACTAACCGACCATGACAGGTGGACCTCACCCTCTGCATTGGTTAGCGCACCATACTTAGAGGCGTTCGTTGCAAGCTCCTGAAGCGCCATCGCGATGGCAAGTGCTATGCGTGGCGACAGGCGGACTGACGGCCCCTCCCAGTGCAGTCGGTGTTCACCATAGGTCCGGAACGGCTCGATGGCCTGCTCCACAATCTGGCGCAGATTGGCACCCTCCCAGTTCTCACGGGTGAGCACATCATGCGCGAGGGACAAGGCGATCAGCCGCCGCTCGATGGCGGCCCTAGCCTCGGAGTTCGTGGCAGCAGTCCGCAGCGTCTGACTCGTGATCGACTGCACTGTAGCCAAGGTGTTTTTAACGCGATGGTTCAACTCATTCAGGAGCAGTCGCTGGTGCTCCTCGGCCCGCCTGCGCTCGGTCACATCCCGAACAACGCGAACTCCGTACAGAGGCCATCCTGTTGCATCGTTGACCTTGGATGCGGAAAGCTCGATCCAGACGACGTGCCCATCTTTGTGGATGTAGCGCTTCTCAATGGTATAGGCGTCCACGTCCCCTGCCATCTGCCGGTGGAATTGTTCGAGGTCGGCGGCTCGATCATCAGGATGGGTGATCTCCCAGAAGGAGCGTGACAGAAGCTCCTCTCGTTCATAGCCAGTGATGAAGCAAAACTGCTCGTTCACCCGCAGAAAGCGACCGTTGCCGTCCACCTCCGCGATGCCGACGAAGGCATGCTCGTAGGTCGCACGAAGACGCTGCTCCGTCTCGCGCTGCTCCGCTTCGGCGCGCTTGCGGTCGGTGATATCCCGCAGGTAAGCGGTGAAGTGGGGCCTCTCGTCGATGTGGATGACGTTGATCGCAAGCTCCACCGGAAAGCGCGTGCCATCCGCCCGTAGAGCTTCGATCTCGATCCGGTTCTCCAGCACGGGTCCGTGGCCTGTGGCGAGGTAATGCTTCATGCCACGCCGATGGGCATCCCGGTACTCCGGTGGGATAATGAGCTCCGTGAGGTCACGGCCCAGGACCACGTCGCGAGCGTAGCCGAACGTGCGCTCGGCGGCGGCATTCCACTCTATGATGCAGCTATCGTCCGTGATCGTGATGATGCAATCGAGCGCCGCATTGAGGATGGCTCCTTTGAGTGCTTCGCTGCGCCGAAGCGCATCGTCCGCGCGTTTGCGCTCGGTAATGTCATGGACGACGCCCACATAACGGGAGGGCACTCCTGCCTCGGTGAGATAGACCTCCGCGCGCAGCATGAGCCAGCGAACTGAGCCATCTGGCCACAGGTAGCGGAACTCGGTTTCGGTGTGACGGTCACCCCTTTCCAGGGCCGTCCGTGTGGCAGCTTTGAGCCGCTGTTGCTCACCTGGGTAGTAGCGCGAACGCACATCCTGAAGCGTGAGGGCAGTGTCCTCAGGAAAACCTAAAACCCGGTTGAGTTCGCGCGAGCCCCATAGCTGCTCAGTAGCGATGTCGATCTCCCACACCGCCATCTGAGCCGCGTCAAGGGCGATCCGCAGGCGTGCTTCACTATGCTGGAGTGCTCGCTCACTCCTCTTCCGCTCTGTGATGTCGGTACCGAGCACATACAAGCCATCTGGTTGGCCATCGGGAGCTATCCGAGGCAGATACTCCATTTCGGTCTCGCGAACGGACCCGTCTGGCTTGGGTGTGAAGGTTTCGAACCGAACCCGTTCACCTTGAAGTGCCGCCTCAAGCTGGGGCTTGCGTGCTGCATACGCCTCCTCACCCAGAACCTCTCGTACCGTCTTGCCGAGGATGGCGTGTGCCGGAACCCCAAACCACTCTTCGTAGGTCCGGTTGACGAGTTGGTAGCGCTCCTCACGGTCAATGAAGGACGCGAAAACCGGCAGGGCGTCGGCCAAGGTCCGGGTATGGTGGTCCGAACGAGGCTGGGATGCGCGTATGGCGTTCTTGTTCATTCGGGAGCGACGCCGTTCGACTGCCACCGTCAAGTTTGATGAAGCGGTGTGACGTAGCGGTATGCCGCAGCGGGCCTGGGCCGACAAGGGCAGATCGGGGCGAAGTCGTCTTGTGGTACATCCTGAACGGCGGGAGCAATGCCTGACGGGAGGGCTAAGCGGATGAACCACCTCTCAGCCCATCCCGCAGCACTGCTTCCTTGTCGGTGCGCTCAGCCTTGTCCTCGCGCAGTTCGCGCTTAGTGTGGCGCAGTTGCTTGGCCACCTTGTTCAAGGCATCTTCGAAGGCGAGGTACACGTCCTTGCCGCGTCCCTCTGCACTCTTCATCGGCAAGGCACCCATCTGCATATTGACCGAACAGCGGTAGGTGATGCCCTCACGCGTGACATGTACCGACGCGGTGTTCAGCCGCCCGAAGTATTTGCTCGCCACCTTGCGGATGGCTTCGCGAGCGTACTCCGGCAGGCGGTCACCGAGCGGTACGTTCGAGCTTTGCACGGTGATCTCCTTGTCCTCGCCTTCCAGCGCCATTCTCCCCTTCGGATCTGGTCTAAGAGCGCACCGATCCACGGATGGTGCGATGACTCTGCACCCTGGAAGCGAAGATCCACTGCATGCGCGTCGGATAGGTGAAAGAGTAGCAGAGGGACCGCCTCAACCATAAAGAAATTGCAATACTCCGACTAGAAGGTTATTATAACCTTGTTACACTAGCTGAAAGTTACCATAATTGTTTGAAAATCTGCGTCTCTTTTCTGCTTATTGCCTTGATTGCTGCATCTCGATCTTATCGAATGTTCAATACGGAAACTTGCTTCACCACCGATGTGCCCAGCGGTATGACAGGAGGGCACTGTGATGGTGCAATCTGTTCTTGCCTCATGCTTCGACGGTTCGCCTGCGCATGTAAATTCATCTTCGATGAACAACGCTGATGTAATTTCTACAGCACTGATGACCGAGTACCTCCCATTGGGCTACGATGGTCATCCTTATGTTGCTGACATCCGCTGCGATGCTAACCCAGCCGGAAGTCTGCGGAATGTCTATCGGACCCACGCCATGTCACAGTTCAATTGGACTGGCGATTGGCCGTATAAGGACCTTTACGAACCTGAAGTCGAGCATTGGAACGAAACAATTGTTACGTTTGAGGGGGTTCCTCGCGCACTGTTGTGGTTACATACCTTCGTGCCAAATAGCGATAACTATGGAGTGGCACTCCTACTCGACCAACAGAATGCGCGCCACATCACCGGTTCTGGTCGTATTGGGCTGGATGTTCCAAAGTGCACTAGCTATGTCATCCTTAATCAATGGCGTTTGCCCTATGCGGACATCACATCAGACATAAAGTATTTCGATAAGTTTGAGCGTGTGGCCCGGCCCTGTTTCTCAGGCTGGTGGCGAGGTATACGCCGCAAGCCCGGCGTTTGGCGCGTGTTCTGCGAGAACCTCACTGAATTAGTATACGCAAAGTTGGCACTGTCCTGACGGTGTGAGAATCGCAGTCGCGCAAGTGAGGGCCAAGGCAAACAGGCGATCACAAACCCGTCCGCATCCGCATTATACAGAGCATGTGTCCGGAAGTAATCCCTTATAGTAGGAGGGAGGTGCGGACAGGTTTCTGCTGGAGCCCGAATTGGAGAAATGAATGCCTGATGGGCACGGGGAGGTGGCGGAGCGATGGCTTGCCGGAGCGGGGCACCTCCCCGTGCCATAGGTCCTTGGCTGCGCGCGTGAGCGAGCGGCCACTGAGCTTGGCTGCAATCAACACCGGCATTGAACGAAGAACTGGCAGAGCCGAGCGCCGTGCGCTCGTCTCACACTGGACCTGCGCTGTCACGCCTGCTGCGCAGCCGTTCGGCTCCGGCCCATTGCAGCACCTCCAGCCCGAACAGAGCCTTGGATCAGACCAACTCCCTGGAGCGCACCTCGCAAAGAAGCCGAGCGCTGAGCGCTCGTCCTACAGAGGGGTCTTGGGCTGCGCTGGCGCTCGCCTGCGACCCCTCGGGGGCGCATCAACAGCGACGGCTCCTTCGCTCCTCAAGTCCGGACCAGAGTATCCCACCCGCAGGGTGGACCTCTCACATGACGCGGGTTCGGACACTCACGAAGCCCCAAGCAGCCGCCCAGTTCGGCTCTCAAGATAAATAGATCCAGAGGGGACGAGGCCGGAGTAGCTACCGGCTGCTCAGACGCATCTCACACGTAACAACCAGAATGGGTCGTCCCCTCCTCTTCTGGTTCGTGCTCACTGGATGCGTCGAGACTTGGTTGTTTGCCTATTGTGTGAGACTTGCATTGTGACGATTACCATTGAATACACCGGAGCCCTCTGCTCCGCAGGGAAGACTGAATTTGCACTGGGCTTGATGGCCTCCACCCCCGGACGGTACCTCTATGCTGTTGACCGCCGGGAGGTGATCGAGACCCGCATCACCCGCATCGACGAGAAAGCCGCTACCGCTGGAAGCCACCCCGTAATCCGCTCAATCTTCAGCAAGAGCGAAGGGAAGTTCGAGAACGGTAGCGATAACGTGCGGCGGCAGCTTCGAGAGCAGGCTGCGGCAGATCACGACACGCCGCACGTTATCGTCATCTGCACCCACGAGGGGCTGCTCACGTCGGATCTGTCCACTTATGACGGCTGGACGCTGGTCATCGACGAGACCCCAAACCTTTGGACCTTTCGCGAGGAGTGCGCTGAGTTCTCATGGACCCTGTTCCAGAAGTTCTTTGATTTGCACCCTGTTGATGATGAGCATTCGAAGATCACAATCCGCAAGGACGCTCCCACAGTCGAGCGCAGCAAGAGGGACACGGGCCTGTCTGAGGGCTTCCGAGACCTCCTCCGTCGTTGGCAGGTCAGCCGTCCCCTTGTGAACCTCTCCTCTTGGGAGGAGGCAAGCGACGGGCGTCAATGGTGGTGGTGTTCCGTGTGGGATGCTGCCCGGCTCAGAGCATTCGGGAGGGTGATGATCCTCGCGAACTCATTTGATCACAGCCTCACATACAAGCTGCTGCGCCACCAGGGGCTGAACCTTGTGCCCTTCGTCATCAACGATAAGCGGGAATGGACGCCCCGAACCATTCTGATCCGGTATTTTGCGGAGCAGCATCAAGCAGGCACCGGGTTTTGGTGCAATCGAGATGACGACAGCGGCGCTGAGGCCCTGAACCGGGCGTTTGCTTGGATCGAGCGTAACACCGATCCGGAGAACCATTACTACTCGGCCAACCTCGCCGCCCTGAAACGCCTTGACCTGCCCGGCCTGAAGCTCCAGCCGAAGGTGTCAGGTGCTGACGAGTACAAGCACCTGACCTGCGCCACGTTCTTATACTCAGCCAAGCCCTCTAAGGCGGAGGTCCGGGCACTGGAACTCTATGGCATTAAATACAACGAGGTGGTGCGGGCGCGTCAGGATGAAGACCTGATCCAGTTCGTCTGGCGCTCATCCCTGCGCGTGTCGGGCGATCCGCGTGGATGCGAATTCCGGATCTACGACTACGCTCAGGCCCTGTTCCTCAAAAACTTTATTGAGGCCACAGGGCGGCCCTTCACCGTCAGCCTCGACTATGTCTCCGATGCGGGTGTCGATCAGTTCAAGCCGAAGCCGGTCGGAGCACCACGTAAGCAGCGCAGCGCAGCCGAGATCCTGGCGGCGAGAGACCGGCGTCGGCACGACAGCAACGAGGGCCGAAAGGCTCGCCGAGAACGGCAGCGACAGCGGGACATTGAAGCGGGAGTCATCAGAAGGCGCGGTGCTCCATCCAAACATGATAAGGCCAAGCTTGTGAGGTGAGCACCGGAAGGTCGGACTTGACGCCGACCATGCCCCACCTTGAATGCTTAGAGGAGATCAAGGTGGGATATAGTTGTGCAGCGAACTGCCCGTAGTCTTGTCCGATGACGCAGCAGAAAGCGGCTGTGTGGTGGTCCCATCCGTCGTATCGCTGAACCGTGTCAGTAGCGCTGGAAGACGCGTTGAGCATGTTCGACGAATTCGTCGGCACCTTGTCACTCTGAGGGAAAAGCCCTCCCGCCCATGGTTTGTGGCGGGAGGGCTTTCGTGTGAGGTAATGGTTGCCCTATCTCAGACGCCCTTCCAACGTATGTAGGCTTCAAGGGTCTGAGTTTCGTTCAGGCCAAGAACCGCGAAATCACGCCAATCGTCTCGAAAGCCGATGATCCGGTGAAACGTCGCGCCTCGTTCCGCAAACCATTCGGTCATCTCGGTGCCTCTGCATTGAACGGAATGGTCCAACTTCCCATTCTTTAAAATTTGAAGCTCCTCTCGATCAACAGTCTGCGTGCCGGTCTTTACATCCACATCGCCGATCTGGGTAAGGATCAGGTGGATCTGGGGCATCGCCCTCTCCTCACGCGCACCATGAGTCGACGACGAAACCATCTTTGTCTGTTTCGACTTTTTTGGCTAATCTTGGCATGCGGCTCGTCTGTTGAGGCGTGGGGCCTCGGCTGTTATTCGCGGCCAAGGTATTCGGCAGCGGGTGTGCGGAGTTCGATATAGCATGGCGCACGTCGTCGCCCTTGATCGTGATATAAAGGTCGCTCCCACCCTTTTCCTTTGACTCACGAAAACGCTCTACATCTATGATTGGAACTCGGCAGTCCACGTCGTCCAGCAACACGAACATATGCCCACGTTCTTGAAGCACTTTCATATGGTCGCAGACAAACTTGCACAGTTCGTAATCAGGTAGATGCGTGATGCTACGCTGGGAGATGATGTCATGCGCGCGGTCTTTGGCGGCCTGCACGATATCAGCAGCCTCGTTTCGGGCAGCAACTGCGGCGTTCGCATGGACCAAGGCCGCATTGGCTTCCGCTTGCCGCTGAATCTCGGCAACGCGAGCCCAAGCCGCCGCCAGGATCTTCTCCGATTCCAGCCTCGCCCCAGCAGTCGAACTCGCCATGTCCATTTCGGCGTGCGCTTCGGTCAGCTCGGAGTGACCCTCGTGCTGCGGCTGTGGCGCGTCACAATACTCTTTATCCGTTGGCAGTGTGCCTTGCGAGGGGCTCTCAGCGTTCTCCTGTCGCTCACCAGCACTGGCCGCATGTAGGAGTTCACTTCTCGTCTCCACATGCTCATGAGCGCGGGTTCCGTGCCCAGGTCGATGAAGCGTCTCCCCTTCGGCGGCAATGCAACTTGCTCCGTCGTCGCCGGAACTGCTGGGATGCGGAGACGCCGCAAAGGTCCCACTACTTATCGAAGCAGACCTATTCGCCTGACGAGAGCCCAAGTCGCCCGACAGGTCCGTCTGCGGCGGTGTGCCGGTATCCACGACACTTGCGCTGTTCACAGTCGCGCCGATCTCGTTAGAACTGGCGGTGTCGGAGGTGCCACTTGTCTTAGCCTCATCTGAAACCGACCGATCTTTCGCCTGTGCACGGGTGCCTTTGGACGGCTTGTAGGCTGAACCCTCTATCTCCAGGCGGTGCTTTTTATAGATTTCCAAAGCTCCGCGAATTTTCACTTCGCCAATCCAATTCGGCACGTCCAGCGGAGCGAGGCGTAGGTGTTGGGCAGCGCTTGCAGTCTGCCCAACACGGCTAATGCCCTGGCGGCGCTTTCGATCTTTCTTGCTCGCCAGCGCTTTACAGATCCGCTGCCCCAGGTTTCGCGTGAGGTGGTGAGGCTTGACCCCTTGATTGCACAGCCAATCCTCCAGCGCGCCTGCATCGCCATGAAACGACTGCCATACGGCAACAACGATAGCGGCCATAGAGACGGAGGCCGCCTCCACGGCTGTTTCGAGAGCGATCAGTTCAGCCATGGCCTCCCTCCCCCGCTCAATAAGGGGCTCGCGCCCTTCCGGAAGACCGGTGGCGAGTGACAGTGCAGTGCCCTCAATCTTGTCACACGGTGTGACAACACCTGCCGAGAGAGGGGCGCTGACCTCGTGCTTTCTCTTGGAGCTCTTGCCCCCTTCGGCGGCGCTGGCTGGCGCGGAACCGCTATGCCTGCGGTGGTCCAAGGCCTGGTGTTTGGTTCGGGGCTTAGCGCTCATGTTCATCTAGCCTTTCAGGACATGAGGGACTTGTCCGCGAAAAGCGGGGCATGGGTCTCGGAGTAGGTTCATCGGACCGGTATGCACTCCTAAAGGCTGGTGCGACGGGATAGCTCGCTCACCCCGACATAGCTCCAGGGTGTACAATTTTCAACCGATCAGGTACGGATTTTGACCCGTCACGGCGCGCGTGATGCGCGGAGTAGGAGACAAACTTGGGTAGGCGATCTGGCATTCGGGGAGCACGGGCTGGCACCAAGGGTGAGGGAGCCTCTGCTTTCGCCGTCAACCTCTCTCGTTGCATGACGGAGCAAGGCATATCCCACAGTGCACTCGCCGAGCGGTGTGGCGTCAGCCTTGCCTCAACATACCAGTGGAGGAGCGGACGGAAGATGCCGGACGAGGCCCGGATCGCCGACATCGCCGAAGCTTTTGGGGTCACCGTCGCTGATCTTCTGGAGCCCCAACCCGAGACGTTCGAGCTCGATCAACTGGTTCTTGCCGGGTTCGGGCAGGACGCTTGGATGCCGTCCATGGACAGTGGCGTGCTTGAGAAGGCAGGGATCAATCCAACAAAGACCCAGTCAGGTCTTTGGCGCATCCCTGCGAGCGCGCTGCTGCCTCATTCATCCTCGGAGCCAAAACTCGCTGTGTTCCGGGCTACGGGCAATGCAATGGCTCCAGAGCTTTCAGACGGCGATCACGCAATCATCGATCTGAACTGGCGCGTGATGTACCCGTCTGGCCTTTATCTCATCTCAAGGCCTCTGCACTTTGCGCTCAAACGTTGTGAGATGCTGTCCGGAGAAAAAGCCGGACGAGTGCGCGTGCGGGATGTCGCTCAGAACGGCTTTGACGACGAGTTCGACATTGATGAGTTGGAGGTGGTCGGGAGGATCATCCTCAAGCTACGCCCATGCTGACGAACACGTCTGCCCTCAGCACCCAGCCCTTAACCACGCGGCTGTCTCCGCACGACTTAATCGCCAACCACAGGATGATCGTCGGCGAGGAGAGCGGCGTGCAACAACAGATAGCACGCGCGATCCAGCCGGATCGGGGGGCAAGTCGGGATCATCGCGGCAGAGCGGTCGGCCCATTCTTATTCAAGCAACCGGGCAACCGTCCTGACAGGGCAATGCACAGTCCTACCAAAGCTCAAGCAGGGTGCGTGCGCGAGAGACGGGCGCGGGACCTACTCTCAATCTGAGCACATGGCACCACATGACCAAGCCCTGCCACCGGAGCGTACCACCTCCAGGGACCATTGCAGCTCCTCTTGAAGAAGCAGCGGCTGCGATCAGCTTGAGCCCTGAGTCCTTCCTTAAACTTCAAGCGGCAGGATGGATGCCAAAGCCCAGAAAGTTCCCAAACCTGCGGCGCAAGGCTTATGATCTGGACGAAATCCGTGCTGCCTTCCGCGCGCTACCACGCGATGGCGAGGAGGTAACAGGAGTGTCCCGCGATCCAGATCGTGATGACGATTCTTGGAGCAAGGTCGGGGTGTGATGTCGAAGAAGCGCGCACTTCCAGAGTACGTCTACGAAATCCCGCGCTACTCTGGCCGCATCTACTTCCAGCGCTTCGAGGGCTCAAAACGGCATCGAATTCGGGAAAAGCTTTACAGTCCTGAGTTCTGGTCGATCTACGCTGCATGGATCAAGGCATATGCAGCTTTACAGCCCGACATGCCGGTCATCGTCAACGAACACGCCAGCCTGTGCAGCCCCGATAGGGAGCAGAAGTCCCCTTCCCGGCTTCCCGCTACTCCCAATACGTGGCGTTGGGTATGTCAGCGGTTCTTCGCTGCGCCGACCTACAAAAGCCTCGCACCGAGCAGCCGACGCGCCATGCGGCGCGTTCTTGAGAAAACTTGGCCGGAACCAATTCACCCTGAGACGCCGCACCTTACCTTCGGTGATATGCCGTTGGCGAAACTCAGGGCGAAGCAGATCAAGGTGCTCCGAGATCGAAAGTCTTGGATTGAGGATGAGGAGGATGAGCAGGGTGAAGTTGTGGAGATTCGTCAGAACCCAGAGGCGGCAAACTCACGAGTTAAGTACATCCGAACCGTTCTCACCTGGGTCAAAGAAGAACCGGAACTTGCTGACTTAATAGAGCACCGGAACTGGGCTCGGGACGTAGACTACTTCCCGCCTCGGTCGAGTTCCGGACACCCGACATGGAGCCTCGATGAGATCGAGCAGTTCCGTCGTTATTGGCCTATAGGTACGAAAGCCAGACTAGCGATGGAAATCCTGCTGCTGACCCTTCAGCGACGTGGGGATGTGGTCAGGCTCGGTCGCGGTGTCCTCAAGGCTGATGGTCAAGGACGCCCCATGTTGATCCTCAAGCAGGAGAAGAACGCCCGCCATGCTGCTAAGGCTGTCACGGCGTATATCCCGCTATTTCCGGAGCTTCAGGAAATTATCGAGGCTACGCCGGAGAGGGGTGACCTCTTCTATCTCGTGTCGGAACACGGCAAGCCGTTCGTGAAGGAGTCATTTTCCAACTGGTTCCGTGACCGCTGTATTCAGGCGGACATCAAGGGCCGGTCGGCGCGTGGCCTACGCAAAGCCGGAATCGTGGAACTGATTCGACGCAAGTACACCCCTCAGCAGATCATGAGCATCAGTGGTCACAAGACGATGAAAGAGATCGACCGCTACGCTCGTGAGTACCTCCGCCAGCAAGCGGCTGAGCAGGTTTTGGACGAGTGGTTGAAGCTCCACGCTACCGCAGCCTAACAGCACCTGTAGCCTGCGACGTGAACCGATTCGGAACAGGCTCGGATCGGCCTGCAAGAACAACAAGGCAACAGAACTTTACCAACAGAGTCCCCTCCGAACCAAGGGTGGTAAAGTTTAAGGTCCAAACCCTTTTTTAATCAGAGGCTTGACGGAAAGGGTGGTGCCCAGGGGCGGAATCGAACCACCGACACTGCGATTTTCAGTCATGTAACAGCGGACCTCTACGAACAATGGTGAACAGACCTAGCTTATTTAACTACCTCATATATCACAGCATTTCGGCTATACACATCCGCTCACGTTCGCTACTATCCAAGCTAAATTGTGCCCCCTGTGTGCCCCTGGATGCAGACAGCCCTTACAGATATACTCTTGCAATCCCTCACGCCACCTGACAACGGAAGGCTTGAGTTGAGTGATGCACGCTGCCCAGGCCTTACATTCCGCATCACATCAAAAGCATCCAAATCCTGGTCCTTCCGCTTCCGCGACCCTCAATCGGCAGCGCTCACGCGAGCCACGTTGGGACCTTATCCAGACGTCACCCTCGCAGAGGCTCGTGAGCGAGCACGTGAGATGCGACGCATCGTTGCTGCTGGGCAGAACCCGGTCGAACAAAAACGCCGGCAACGAGCGGAGGCGGGTACCAAGACGTTCGCCGCCCTGGCTGAACGCTACCTTCAGGAACACGCCAGACGCTTCAAACGGTCGGCGTCAACCGACGAACGCAACCTGAGCCTGCATGTTTTGCCACAGTGGGGTAAACGTCGCTTTGATGAGATTCAGCGGCGAGATGTCATTGCGCTTTGTGAAGAGATGGTAGCGGCAGGAACACCGACCAATGCGAACAGGGTACAAGCACTCGTGTCATCGATCTTCAGCTTCGCGGTTGATGCGGATCTTCTTCCGGGGAACCCATGCTCGCGCCTGCGGAAGCGCGCTCCGGAGAATGTCGATCGTCGAGTACTGAGCGATGCGGAGATCACACTCTTTTGGCATCGCATCGTTGGACGCCCTGTTTCTCGCCCCATCGGATTGGCTCTTCGGATCGCATTGCTGACGGGTTGCCGGGTGAGCGAGATCGCTGAGGCGGAAATTTCAGAGTTTCACGAACTCGATGATGCACAGCAGGCAGCTTGGGTCATTCCCGCTAGGCGGTCGAAGAACGGACGGGCGCATTATCTCCCCCTGACTCAACTGGCCCGCGAGATCGTCGCTGAGGCCGTCCAGTTGGCAGGCTCAAACAGTCGCTTTCTATTCCCCTCGCCCGTGAGACGTGAAAGACCGATCACTGGGCACGCCCTGAGTGTTGCCATGCAACGCTTCGGTAACAACGTGGACGATGATGGTCCTGCGATGCGCTCTTGGCGACAGCAATCACCATCCCCGCATGATCTCCGGAGGACAGTCGCTACACGGATTGCGGGTCTTGGCTTCCCGGCTGAGGACGTAAGCGCGGTCCTCAACCATACCCGTCGCGATGTGACAGGCCGCCATTACGACCATTACGACCGCGCGAGGGAGAAGCGCCAAGTGCTAACTGCATGGGACGCGATGCTCGGAGCGCTAATTGCAATGGGGTCAAGCGACTCACCTCAGTGACCGCCTCCGATTTTCATTGTCGCTCCTAGAGCGCAGAGCTCGTTGACCATGAACTCTTCTGTGGTGAGTTGTCGCAGCCTCGAACGCAGGCGAACACCGGTGGACGCGGAGCGTGACGGCACTCCAATCATGCACTTTTAAGTGCAGACCAGGAAGCCTGACGTGACGCCGATCTGGTCAGCCCTGCAGGAGGCACTGGATGGCTCGTCTGTGGCCATTCTCGGCCTTGCTGGTCGTCACCATCACTGGACGGTGGCGTACCAGGTCTCTGACAGGCAGATGCGCCTGCAGGATTCCGGCAAGCTCAAGGTGCTCCTGCGCTCGCGCTGCACCTCAGCTGCTGCCGAGCGGCGCGATGTGCTCTCGCCGGAGAACGTTATCCTGCTCAGGCGCTCTGGCACGAACGCGTCAGTCCACGATGATGCTGGAGATCCCAGCAGACCTCGCTTGTGAGCGCTTTCATTCTCCGGGATGAATGCGACGGTGGCGGCTCACGGTCAGCTTCAGGTGATCGTGATGCCCTTGAAGAACTCGTCGATGGCCACAAACATCTGGTCGAGGAGCACCTGGCGCTCATGACCCGCGAGGGTGCTCATCGCCTGCTGAGCCGCCAACTTGCATTCATCGTTCATCTGCGAGAGACGCGCTCGCCGCTCCATCGGGTCCGCAGAATGGGTGACCACAAGCTGGGCCACAACATTGCTCAAGATGATGCGCAGAGCTGTTCGCTCCGCTAGAGCCTGAAGAGCTTCAGGGGTCATGGGGCTGACCCGGTAATGGCCCGCAAAGCACCTGCCGAACCTCATAACAGAGGCAGCGGAGCGCCTCCGGAGAGAGGCCTGCACTACGGGCCCTGAGTAGCACAATCGGGTCAGAGAGGACCTCCTCGAGTTTCGGCTCACCCTTGATCAGGCACGTGGACAGCACGTGCTGCGTCCGCAGGATCGCCGGATCCTCCAAGGCTGTCTCAGGCACGGGCTAGACCTCTGCCTTCTTCGAGGGCCTCAGATCACGCCGTGAGCGCATGTGACCACCTTCGGTCAAGTAATCCGCCACGATCCGGCGCACCGCCTCTGGGCGCGTCGGCTTTGGCTCAGGATGCCTGGCGATCCAGCGGTCAAGCGCCGCGAGATCAGGAGGAGGAAAGCGGACGCCGACATTGACCGATCCGACACTCGGACGACCTCTTTTTCTGCTGGTAGATGCGGCGTCACTCATGATTTTCTGCTAGCAGAAAAAGCAGGCCGGAGCAAGGGTACCCCTCGCTCGCCGACCCAACCGCGCAACACGCGTAACCTCATGTTGCGGATCGTGCGGCTTTCCGGCTGCTGGGCAGATCTGGACATTTTGGGCTTTCTTCCCTATTTGTTCTCATCAAGGAGGAGTTCCGATGCGAACGAAAAAGTGGACCTTTTCCGCTGGCGCACGGGTCCCGCGTTGGCTTGTCGAGACGGTGGATTGCACGGCTGTCTTCAACTGGGCCGCTCTCGTCATCGAAGCAGGCGAGGAGTGGAAGATCCTGCCCATTGAGCCGGTCCGCCCAGGGGCTCCGCCTTTCCTGCTTCGCCCGAAAACCGAGCGCCATCGGGGTGTGGCGGTTCCGACGCGCCCGATCAAACCCTCGTACCGCGCTCAAGCCATGGAGGTCACATCCTGACCTGAGGCTGCCTGTCAGATGCGGGCGAGCAGATCCGACGTCTTGGCTGCGACCTCCTCGTTCGTCAGCACGCGCTTCTTGTGCAGGTCTGCAAGTCGTTCAAGCGCAGCGACAACAGCCTTCGATGCGGCAGGGTCCGTCTGCTGACCTTGATCGACGGTTTGAGACGGGATCTGTGGAGTTGATACCTTCCGTACGGACTTTGGCGCCGGAGTCTCGCCGCTCAGCTTTCTGGCCGCTGCTCCTGGTGGCATTCCGATCGGCCTCGTCGATGGAGTGCCTGGTGGGCGCATCTCCGTTGTGGGCGATGGCGAGGGCTTGGGCTTCTTGGGTATCTCCATTGTCTACCCTGACGCTTCGTCTCGCTGCTGGGATTATCTTCGCCAAGTCGCATCCCAAGTACGGCATCTGTCGCAATCAATGTGCGAGCCGCCGCTGTAGTTGATGATCGTTGAGGACGAACAGCTGGACTGGACGTCCACTGATCTGAAGCTGTAGATCGCACGTACCCCGCTCACAAACTGCCGTCCTCCGACAAATCACATCCCATGAAGCGTCAGCCGCGACCCTTCACGGTCGAGATCAAGTCCTTGCGTCCGCGCTCCTCTTTGGCGGGCTCCCTCACCTCAAGCCTGGCTGTAGAGGCCTTTGATCCCTTCCCCGACGACCTGCCGGTGCGGGATGTGCATGAGGATCTCGTGCCGGAGATTAGGGGCGAGACCAGCACCAAGAGCGAGGCTCTGCGCGAGGCCGAGCGGGTCTTTGCTGGCCTGACAACCCGCACGCCAGGGCCCTTGCCTGCTCCGGACGAGGCACGCTCACCCTCTCCTGTGGAGCCTCTTAGGGCCCGATCGCCTGCTCTTCCAGCAGACGCTGGCTCACTAGGACCGAGAGCGCCTGAGGCTGAGGTGCCGACGTGCGCGTATTCTGCCCGACCTTACCGAGGTCGCTCGCCTGCAGGAGCCCCCGGCCCCAGCAGAGCCAGCCCGTTCAGCCCGGGTGAAGCGCTCCTCCACTGACACACGCAAGCCCCGCGCGAGGCGCTCCAGCGAGCTTGAGGCTCCTGAGGCGGTAGGTTCGTTGAGCCCTGCTCCCGAGCCGCTGGTGCCCCCCTCAGCCATAAGCGACCACGAGCTCCCTCCCCTCTTAGCTCCTGTGGTTCTCAGCCGTGTGACTCATGTCATTGCAGGTGGTGGTCTCGAGCAGCTGCGCCGGCGTTGGTCCCAT
>JAESFL010000389.1_pt1 | contig 34218 bp, 27 predicted proteins | sample 9269401 | NCBI WGS metagenome assembly JAESFL01 (sample SAMN14506025, study PRJNA617098) | algae metagenome | isolation source: Gloeocapsa sp. UFS-A4-WI-NPMV-4B04 and co-occurring heterotrophs from desert... | place: USA: Utah | collected 2006-10-01 | reverse complement strand
GAGTTGTCAAAAAGCGCGTGTCTAAGTTTCCCTCAAAAAAACCTTTCCACCGAAGAACTGGAAGCCAAAACTCGGCTCCTACTTTTCGCATCCTCAGTACTGTCTAAACCTTAACTGAACCGTATTGCTCCCTGGCTTGGCTTTCAGTCGACGAGAACGACCAAGCCGCCCCTTTTTCTGACTTCTGCTAGCTGACCCTTGAAGCCTGCAATTAGATAAAGCTCGTCACATTCAACCTCACCTGACAAGATGACTTCGGGTTTCTTTTCCACGATGCCCGTTCGTAGTTGGCTTGTCCAGAAGCTGCACATCATCCTTGTTCAAGTCGAGTTCAGCCGCGATTTGGTGCGTCGAAAGATTTAAGCCCATCAAGTACAGACAGAGAATCCATGTCCGTAAGGGTTGGGCGTTGCTGAATAAGCAGTGGATATGCTAGAAACAAAGAGTTAACAAAACTCAGTTAGTCTACATGAAGTGTCCACAGTGCCACTCCTCTAATCTTCGCAAAGACGGTCATCAGAATGGCAAGCAAAGGTTTGAATGTAAGGATTGTGGTCGCCTTTTCCGAGAGGCTTACGAAGCTAGAGGTTATCATTCTCAAGTCAAAAAGATTTGTCTAGAAATGTACTTGAATGGCATGGGATTCCGCGCTATAGAAAGAGTAACAGGAATTCACCATACGACTATCATGAACTGGGTCGAAGAGTCAGCACAAGGTCTGCCAGAAGATGAAGAAGATCATCCGACTGTAGCCGAGCTGGATGAACTTCAAACCTATATTGGTCGAAAAACCAACAAAATCTGGCTTTGGACAGCCATTAATCATCATGCTCCTGGCATCTTAGCCATTGAAATAGGCGATCGCAGTGGTCAAACTTTTGCCCAGCTTTGGCAGAGAATTGAAACCTGGAAAAGCCGTAGGTACTTAACGGATGGGTATTGTGTTTATGCCAATTACATCAACCCAGAAAAGCATTTAGTATTACCCAAGATTCTCTTGACCAGAGTTGAAGGAGAAAATACGAGATTAAGACATTATTTAGCTAGGTTACATCGAGCAACTCTTTGTTACTCAAAATCTCTTGAGATGTTACGATGTTCAGTCCGGCTATTGATGCACTATTTAAGATTTAGGACAATTCCCCTAGCCACCTGATCCACTGCTAATTCAGCAACGCCGCCCGTACAACGCTCCAGCTATCGAGATTAGGGTTGCGATAGCGCCAGCGCGTTCGCAGAGCTTCGCACAAAGAGATGTCAAGATTCCTATTGAACCGAATCAGATGGTTACGGCTGAGTTGGTTGGGAGTAGTTTGAAGTTGAATTATTGTGGGTTGAGTAGGGCAATCGTGTATTTGAAGGAACAGTATGCAGTTGGGAATATAGAGGTTAAGATTTGGCAGTCATGAATATTCAGTTTTTGAGCATTTAAGATGGTCTATTATAAGTCTTATCAACAAGTTCGCAACACCAAAGAGCGAGAATAGGAGTTTCAAATATGGCTTTAGATCAACTCGAAGCATTTTTGAGGAAAATGCAGTCTGAAACTGCACTTAAAAATGAGGTGCTTGCTTCATCAACAGCAGATGAAGTTGCACAAATAGCACTCAAGCTTGGTTTTGAATTTTCAGGTGATGAATTATTGAGAATCTCAGGTAAGAAAGTTGGCAGGGTTACTGTTAAAAAAAAGGATCTTCCTGGAGAGTACTGGGGGAATTGAGCGCTCGCACAAAATATCAGCAGTATTGCGATAGCTCCAGCGCGCTCGCAGAGCTTCGCATTCTCAACAGAGGCAAGCATTATCGACGGGGTAATGGCTCAGAGGTGTTGTAAGCAGTTGTTAAATAACGAGTCCAAACTCGTAACAGTTGATAAACAAACCAATCACGCTCATCATGCATCTCAATAGCTTTAGAAAAGCAGATTGTCCTACGTAAGACTGTTAAAGAAAAGCCCAACGGCGCTAACTGGGGGCTTTTCTTTAAACGAGCAGAGCATAAACGATGATTATAACTAATGTCACGTAAGTTGGAATTAGAATCTATATCCGCTCCCCTTGAAAGTGGACGCGCTTCGTTATGTTCAAGTGCTGTTAAGAACGGGCAAGAAATATTTAAGGAAACCTGTTAATAACAATTATGAATGAACTACCAACTTCGCTTCAGTGGCTCGTTTTTTGCGATTATGTAAGAACGCTAGCTCAACTTAGATACTGCCTGTACAATATCTATATGGATGGTAGATTTCTATTTATTCAAGTCAAAAAAAGACACTGCTCAAGCCGTTTGGAATTACACGATTTTTCACGGATGGATGGGGAGCTTATCAACGTCATTTAGATAAGCAAGTACATATTATTGGTAAGTCTAATACCCAAACAATTGAACGCAAGCATAAGACGATTGCGGACAAGGATTAAGCGTTTAGCACGTAGGACAATCTGCTTTTCTAAAGCTATTGAGATGCATGATGAGCGTGATTGGTTTGTTTATCAACCGTTACGAGTTTGGACTCGTTATTTAACAACTGCTTACAACACCTCTGAGCCATTACCCCGTCGATAATGCTTGCCTCTGTTGAGAATGGGAAGCTCTGCGAGCGCGCTGGCGCTATCGCAATACTGCTGATATTTTGTGCGAGCGCTCAATTCCCCCAGTACTCTCCAGGAAGATCCTTTTTTTTAACAGTAACCCTGCCAACTTTCTTACCTGAGATTCTCAATAATTCATCACCTGAAAATTCAAAACCAAGCTTGAGTGCTATTTGTGCAACTTCATCTGCTGTTGATGAAGCAAGCACCTCATTTTTAAGTGCAGTTTCAGACTGCATTTTCCTCAAAAATGCTTCGAGTTGATCTAAAGCCATATTTGAAACTCCTATTCTCGCTCTTTGGTGTTGCGAACTTGTTGATAAGACTTATAATAGACCATCTTAAATGCTCAAAAACTGAATATTTATGACTGCCAAATCTTAACCTCTATATTCCCAACTGCATACTGTTCCTTCAAATACACGATTGCCCTGCTCAACCCACAATAATTCAACTTCAAACTACTCCCAAACAACTCAGCCATAACCATCTGATTCGGTTCAATAGGAATCTTGACATCTCTTTGTGCGAAGCTCTGCGAAGGCGCTGGCGCTATCGCAACCCTAATCTCGATAGCTGGAGCGTTGTACGGGCGAGTATTTACCTTATTTTCTGTGCTTTCGGTTTTTGCTTTTGGCGGATGTTTTTGAGCAATTACTTTTTGAGGCTGCTTTTTTGCAAAACGTTAGTTAGGAGCGAGAGGGATGTTATTAAATCGGCAATAATTGATCGTGCATTTTTAAGCCCGAAACCCTTGAAAACATTAATTTTCTTTCTGCGACTTACATTGCCAGGTTAATATTTGGGCAACATCCTTCGTAAGAAAACATTTAGCAAGCAAGCAGTTCTTGAGCTACTGATTGTACAATCTCGAACTTGGCTTGCTGTAACTTGAGTTTCATCTGGTTTCTCAAAAACTCAAGTTTTTGATCGCGCCCGTTAACTTTCTGGGCGATACCCAGTGCTTTTGCGGTAATGTTCTAAACCTGTGGATTTAGGAGAGAATAAAATATAGTCTCATTTCTCCTCATCTTAAACATGGTTTTAGAACCAATCCAATGTCCTGCTTGCCAGTGTACAAATGTTGTGAAACATGGAAAATCAACGGAAGGTAAGCAACGTTACAAGTGTCGTAACACTGATTGTTCACGTTCAACCTTCATCAAGCAATACTCTTATCGGGGTTACTTAAGCGAAGTCAAACAACAAATTGGGGACATGGCAGTTAATGGCAGTGGTATCCGAGATACCGCACGAGTCTTGAAGATCAGCCCGACAACAGTAATTGAAGAATTAAAAAAAAAGATCGCCATCTCGAACAAGTTAATAAAACCTTTTTAGAGCAGAGGTCAATTGATTCGGACCCCGTGATCGTAGTGCGCAACGAAGAGGCTGAAATGGATGAAATGTGGAGTTTTGTACAGTCTAAAAAGCAGCAACGCTGGCTTTGGTCTGCCATTGACCATCGCACTGGTAAGATGCTTGCCTACGTCCTCGCACCCCATGAAGATGCTGCCTTAGTCAAGCTCAAACAGTTGTTGCATCCCTTTGATCTGACTCACTTTTACACTGACAGTTGGGGAGCTTATTTACGTTTGCTTGACCAGCAGCATCACACCGTTGGAAAAGCCAACACTCAGAAGATTGAGCGGAAGCATTTAACCTTGAGAACTCGCATCAAGCGGCTAGCTCGTAAAACGATTTGTTTCTCCAAATCTACCTTGTTGCATGACAAAGGGAATTGGATTGTTCATCAACCGTTATGAGTTTGGTCGGACCGTTTGACTAAATCCACAGGTCTAGAACATTACATGATAATGTTGGTTTGAAAATTTTTATGCAGGAGGAACTGCAATGCCCTCTTCCCATATTGGTATGGGAGCCACACCATACGACAGTGGTACTACTTTTCGTGTGTGGGCTCCGTTTGTTGATAGCGTCTCAGTGGCTGGAGAGTTTAATGGCTGGTCCGATACGGTTAACCCTTTAGAACATGAAGGAAATGGATATTGGTCGGTTGATGTCTCTGGTGCCCAAATTGATCAGCAGTACAAGTATGTAGTTCGCCATAATTCTAATGTTCTTTGGAAGAACGACCCTTATGCTAGAGACCTTACAAGTTCCGTTGGCAACTCAATCATTGCTGACTCTACGTTCAACTGGATGCACACTAGCTTCTCGATGCCAGCTTGGAATGAGCTAGTTATCTATGAAATGCATGTTGGTACGTTCAATAATGATATTGATCCCGGCTTCGGAAGTTTCAGAAGTATTAAAGCCAAGTTAGGTGAACTTCAAGCTCTTGGCATTAATGCTATTGAGGTAATGCCTTCTGCTGAGTTTCCTGGAGACTTCTCTTGGGGATACAATCTGGCTCATCCCTTTGCACTTGAAAGTGCCTTTGGTCTGCCAAAGGACTTTAAAGATTTTGTCCAGACAGCCCATCAACACAGCATTGCAGTCATTCTTGACGTGGTCTACAACCATCTTGGGCCAAATGACTTAGACTTGTGGAGATTTACTAACTGGAGTGAAAATGGCAAAGGAGGAATTTACTTTTACAACGACTGGCGCAGTGGAACTCCTTGGGGTGATACACGACTAGATTACGGTCGTGGTGAGGTAAGGCAATACCTTCGGGACAATGTTTTGATGTGGTTAGAGGAATGCCAAGTTGATGGGTTGAGGTTTGACGCTACCGCTTACATCACCAATGCTTATGGTAAAAATAATGACCCTGGGAGCGATATTCCTGATGGTTGGAGCTTAGTTCAATGGATTAACAATGAAATTGGTGCTAGGCAACCTTGGAAGATAACTATTGCTGAGGATTTACGGAACAACGAATGGATAACTAAGGACACGGGATCTGGTGGAGCTGGTTTTGACGCTCAGTGGGATCCAAAGTTTTTTGTGCCTGTTCGAGAAGCGATTGTCACACCTAATGATCAAGATCGCAATATGTACGCGGTTCGAGATGCTATCTACCATCGATTTGGTACTGATGCATTTGAACGGGTTATCTACACTGAATCCCATGATGAGGTAGCAAAATCTCTTAACCTGGAAGAAAGACCAGACAAACACCGAATTCCTGAAGATATCTGGCGAGGTAATGCTGATAGTTGGTTTTCAAGGAAACGCTCTACTCTGGGATCTGCCCTAGTCTTTACAACTCCAGGCATTCCTATGATTTTTCAAGGACAGGAACTTCTAGAGTGGGGAAGTTGGGATGCAAATGTTGCTCTAGACTGGAGTAAGAAAGACAGGTTCAGTGGTATATGGGATCTATACCAAGCTTTGATTCGTCTACGACGTAACTGGTACAACAATACACGTGGTCTGCGTGGGCAGCATGTCAATGTGTACCATGTGAACAACAATGATAAAGTAATTGCTTTTCACCGTTGGGAGAACGGGGGACTTGGAGATGATGTAGTCATAATTATCAACATGGCTGACCGTAGCTATAACAGCTACAACATTGGCTTCCCCCAAAGTGGCACCTGGTATGTTCGTTTTAACAGTGATTGGAATGGTTTTAGCGCTGACTTTGGCAATCACCCAGGGTACGATACAACGGCAGGCAGGGCAACTTGGGGAGATACAGATGGTATGCCTTTTTCTGGCAATGTCGGAATTGCTCCTTACAGCACCCTAATACTCTCACAGTAATAAACTTTGATAAATAAACACGAACAGGAGCAGATTGCCATACTACAGCAAGCGCTACAGCAGGCGCTAACGGAGTCCCGGTTGTGGAAACTGGCAGCAAGGGCACAGTATCGGGTATCGGTACAGGCACAGGATGGCGTGGAACTGGCAGCACAGGCAATGGGGGAGAATTTGGAGAAATTGCCATATCAGTTACTCAGCACAGTGCAGGGAAGCCTGAATCAGGCAATGAATCTATCCCGGCTCGCAAATACACTGGAGGGAGGATCTACATTCACGGTCAATGCTGTTGCCCTTAGCCCCGATGGCACTCGCATCGTCAGCGGTAGTCAGGATCTCGTACTCCAACTATGGGATATAGAGGGCAACCCCATTGGGCAACCCTTCCAGAAACCTCCAGGCCCGGTCAATGCTGTTGCCTTTAGCCCCGATGGCACTCGCATCGTCAGCGGTGGTGATGACAAGACGCTCCGGCTGTGGGATATAGAGGGCAACCCCACCGGGCAACCCTTCCAGGGACATACAGGTTCCATTTATTCCGTTGCCTTTAGTCCCGATGGCACTCGCATCGTCAGTGGTAGTTGGGACAATACACTCCGACTGTGGGATATAGAGGGTAATCCTATCGGGTCACCCTTCCAGGGACATACAGGTTCCGTTTATTCCGTTGTTTTTAGTCCCGATGGCACTCGCATCATCAGTGGTAGTGAGGACAATACACTCCGACTGTGGGATATAGAGGGCAACCCTATCGGGCAACCCTTCCAAGGACATACAGGAATTGTCAGGTCTATTGCCTTTAGCCCCGATGGTACTCGCATCGTCAGTGGTAGTTGGGACAAGACGCTCCGGTTGTGGGATATAGAGGGCAACCCTATCGGGTCACCCTTCCAGGGACATACGGGTTTCGTTTATTCCGTTGCCTTTAGCCCCGATGGTACTCGCATCGTCAGCGGTGGTGATGACAAGACGCTCCGGCTGTGGGATATAGAGGGCAACCCCACCGGGCAACCCTTCCAGGGACATACAGGAAGTGTCAGGTCTATTGCCTTTAGCTCCGATGGTACTCGCATTGTCAGCGGTGGTGATGACAACCGTGGTCATGGCAAGACGCTCCGGTTGTGGGATATAGAGGGCAACCCTATCGGGCAACCCTTCCAAGGACATACAGGAATGGTCATCTCCGTTGCCTTTAGCCCCGATGGCACTCGCATCGTCAGCGGTGGTGATGACAAGACGATCCGGTTGTGGGATATAGAGGGCAACCCTATCAGGCAACCCTTCCAGGGACACACAGGAAGTGTCAGGTCTATTGCCTTTAGCCCCGATGGCACTCGCATCGTCAGCGGTGGTGATGACAAGGCACTCCGGTTGTGGGATGTAGAGGGTAATCCTATCGGGTCACCCTTCCAGGGACATACAGAAAGTGTCAGGTCTATTGCCTTTAGCCCCGATGGTACTCGCATCATCAGTGGTAGTGATGACAAGACGCTCCGGTTGTGGGATGTAAAGGGCAACCCTATCGGGTTACCCTTCCAGGGACATACAGAAAGTGTCAGGTCTATTGCCTTTAGCCCCGATGGTACTCGCATCGTTAGCGGTGGGGATAGCACACTCCAGTTGTGGGATGTAGAGGGCAACCCCATCGGGCAACCCTTCCAAGGCATCCAAAGACATGCAGAGGGAAATGAGGTAGGTTGGGTTAGATCCGTTGCCTTTAGCCCTGATGGTAGTTACATCGTCAGCGGTAGTGATGACAGGACACTCCGGTTGTGGGATGTAGAGGGCAACCCTATCGGGCAACCCTTCCAGGGACATACAGGCAGGGTCACCTCCGTTGCCTTTAGCCCTGATGGTAATTACATCGTCAGCGGTAGTTCGGATAACACACTCCGGCTGTGGGATATAGAGGGCAGCCCCATTGGGCAACCCTTCCAGGGACATACAGGCAGGGTCACCTCCGTTGCCTTTAGCCCTGATGGTAATTACATCGTCAGCGGTAGTTCGGATAACACACTCCGGCTGTGGCGAGGTAACTGGCAAAAGTGGTTAAAAGTTTGCTGTCAGCGGCTGGGCTATCACCTAGTTTCAGAAGACCCAGAGCTAGAACTTCTAACTACTGATCCTGCAACTATCTTGCACTCTGATGATCTAGCTAACACTACCACACAAAAAGCCTGTGCTGCCTGCCAGAAGTATGCCTGGGGGGATGAGACAGGACGCAAGGAGTTGGCAAAAATTCTGCGACGACAGGGAAATGACTTAGCTCGTTTGGGTAAAACCGAGTTGTCAGAGGCAAGATTACGGCAGGCAGTAATCTACGAGTCAGGTGAAAAATAGGGCGTTGCTGAACCAGCAGTGGATCAGGTGGCTAGGGGAATTGTCCTAAATCTTAAATAGTGCATCAATAGGCGGACGGAACATCGTAACATCTCAAGAGATTTTGAGTAACAAAGAGTTGCTCGATGTAACCTAGCTAAATAATGCCTTAATCTCGTATTTTCTCCTTCAACTCTGGTCAAGAGAATTTTGGATAAGACTAAATGCTTTTCTGGGTTGATGTAATTGGCATAAACACAATACCCATCCGTTAAATACCTGCGACTTTTCCAGGTTTCAATTCTCTGCCAAAGCTGGGCAAAAGTTTGACCACTACGATCACCTCAATACGGTTCGGATAACTAAAAACTAAGACTTTTCAGATACTGAAAGGCTACTATTCTTGTACTTCTGTTGAGAATATTGTCAATTAACAACCTTAACCGAACAGTATTGACGATCACCTATTTCCATGGCTAAAATGCCAGGAGCATGATGATTGATGGCTGTCCAAAGCCAGATTTTGTCGGTTTTTCGACCAATATTAGGTTTGAAGTTCATCCAACTCGGCTACAGTCGGATGGTCTTCTTCATCTTCTGGTAGCCCTTGTGCTGAGTTTTTGACCCAGTTCATGATAGTCGTATGGTGAATTCCTGTTACTCTTTCAATAGCGCGGAATCCCATGCCATTCAAGTACATTTCTAGCCAAATCTTTTTGACTTGAGAGTGATAACCTTTGACCTCGTAAGATTCTCGGAAAAGACGACCACAATCCTTACATTCAAACCTTTGCTTGCCATTCTGATGACCGTCTTTGCGAAGATTAGAGGAGTGGCACTGTGGACACTTCATGTAGACTGACTGAGTTTTGTTAACTCTTTCTTTCTAACATATCCACTGCTTATTCAGCAAACCCCTATAATTACCAACCTCTCGTATTTTATACTTAATTTCACCTAGCTACTTAGTACCTCAAAAGCGCAGATAATTCAGTAATTTTACTGTATTCAAGCAGACTGAACAGCAGGGAAGATTTATGATTAGTTAGAACGGTAATGTTTGCTCTACCTTAGCAATAAAAACTATATCTAAACACATCTGACAAAACTTACTAAAAGGAACACTTACTTGTTCCAGCTCCCTACTTTGGTGTAGATGTGTAAGTTCTAAACTAGTTACTGCTCACTGTTGGAAACCCATTATTGATCTAAGAAAATCTAGCAAAGCCATATAGATTGGTATAAATAAACTATGTTGAAAGAACAAAGTAAGCGTGAGATGAATAATTCTACATATTATCACCGATTGAAATCTATTGGTCACTTATTCATTGTGCTAGTGGCACTGATGTTTTTGGGAATAACTTACTTAATTTCTCCTGCCACTGCCGCCATAAACAGCGACAATACATCGTCTTTAGTATCTCTAGTTACCGCTTCAGATAAAGCACCTATATTCAATCCAGAAAAAGTGTACTTAGGCATTACGCCCACCGGGTGGAGTAATAGTGACGATCCTACTATTGATCTCAATCCTCCTATCCGTTATCAGCAGATTCTCAGTGAAATGGCACTATCGGGCTTCAAAGGTTCGCAAATGTCAGGTAAGTTCCCACAAGATATGAAAGTTTTGAAAAGAGAGTTAAAACTTCGTAACTTAACTATTTCTGAACCTTGGGTGGGAACTACATTTACTGTGGAAGAAAAAAGCGATGAAACGCTCAAAGAATTCCAGAAACAGATGCAGTTCATGAAGGAAATAGGTGGTACAAGTATTGTGGTAGCCGAAATGGGTGGTGCTGTTCATCAAACACCACTTGCGCCTTTGCCTAACAGACCAAAGTTTACTGACAAGCAATGGCAGGATCTAACTGACGGATTGAATAAACTAGGCTCAATAGCGAAGAAAGAAGGTATGCAGTTGTGCTACCATCCGCACGTTGGTACAGGAGTAGAAAACGATGCAGATATTGATCGGTTAATGGCAAATACAGACCCTGAAAATGTAAAATTGCTGCTTGATACTGGTCATTTGTATTACGTAGGAGTCGATCCCCTAGAAGTCACAAAAAAATATGCTGATCGCATTAAGCACGTCCACCTGAAAAATATCCGTCAGTCTGTTTTGGATGACTCCATCAAAAAAGGTCGTAGCTTTCTAAATTCAATTCGAGCAGGTGTATTTACTGTTCCAGGTGACACCAAAGGTGCAATTGAGTTTGAACCGATTTTAAAAGAACTTGCTAAGGCCAACTATGAAGGGTGGCTTGTAGTGGAAGCAGAACAAGACCCTAATAAAACCAATCCTTTAAGAGATGCAATTTTAGCTCGGACTTATCTACGTAATGTAACGGGTTTGTAAGCTATTACAGCAGCTATTTAGTAGCTCAACAATTCAAAATTCATATTTTGTGGTTTGAATTTTGAATTGTTCTTTGAGTTTTGAAATATATAAACTGACCAATATTAATATCTCAAGATTTTGGTAGACTAGCAAAACAATGTTTAAAATACTGCAAGTTTGGGCAAAGTTATTATTAACAATCTTAACTGTCTTAGTCTTCACCTGTAATTCACCAACTTTCGCTCAGTCTATTACGAATTCTGTTAAATCTGGTTGTGAAAAGTCAGCAATAGATATTCAAAAATATGGCGGTGCTTATTTTCAAAATCCTGAGGAGATTAAATCTCAAAGTGGAGTTTTAGAAACAACTCTAGAAGTTAAATACGGACAAAATACAATTGCTGGATGTGACGTTAATCTTCGTTCTTATAATGGAAAATTGGTAGGTCCAACTTTGCGTATGCAGCCAGGGGATACTATCAAGATAAATTTGATCAATAACTTACCGCAAGAATCGAATCCACCAACGTCAGACAATGAAAACAGACCTCGTGCTTTCAATACCACTAACTTTCACGCTCATGGACTTCATGTTTCCCCTAGCGGAATTAGTGATAATGTATTGCACCAAATGCCACCGACTCAAAATTTGAGCGATAATCCTCCCGAATACCCGATTCAAATGACCCTTCCGAAAAATCATCCAGGAGGAAGTAGTTGGTATCATGCTCATTTTCATGGTTCCACTGCTTTACAAGTTTCGAGCGGAATGGCTGGAGCTTTAATTGTAGAAGGAGGACTAGATCGCTTACCAGAGATTGCAGCAGCTAAAGAAAATATTTTTATCTTCCAACAAATTGTTTACGATGAACAAGGGCAAATAGAAAATTATAGTGATTTTAGACTTGGTGCATGGCAGAGATCAAAACGTCATACTACTATCAATGGACAGCTTGTTCCTACCATCGAAATACAACCAGGAGAAGTACAGCATTGGCGTTTCATTCATGGGGGAATACGTGAAGGAATTAGTTTAGAACTGCGTCATGTTGATGATAATCGTATTATTAAATTTCATGAAATTGCAGTCGATGGTATTCCTTTAGGTCATATTGATGACTGGGAGAAAATAGAACTTGAACCAGGTTATCGTAGTGATGTACTAGTAAAAATGAACCGCTTGTCTCCAAGCTCTCGCTCTGAGGAATATGTACTGGTTGATGCTCCTAATACACCGCAAACTTCACTTATGGGGGTTGGAGAAGCAGGACAGGTTCTAGCTAAAGTTGTGGTTAAAGGGCAACCTTTAAAGATGCGATTGCCTAATGATGATGAACTGGCAGAAGTCAAAAAGCAAGAGGCTCCGCCTGATATTCTAGCTCAAGAAATTACTGGTACTCAACAAGTAACATTTAATCTTAGTTGCATTCCTGAAACTTGTCAGAGCCCAACTCAGGTAAATTTTGATATTAATGGGAGAGAATTTAATCATAATTTTACTCGTGAGTTGAAATTAAATCATGCAGAAGAATGGAAATTAGAAACAATAGATACAGCACCTTTCTTTCCTGCTCATCCATTTCATATTCATGTAAATCCCTTTCAGCATACGCGCAAAGGCCCAAATAAAAAACCGGAAACAATCTGGCGCGATACACTTCTGGTAGTAAAAAACCAACCACAAGTAATCCGAACTCGTTATAGCGATTTTATCGGTAAATTCGCTCTGCATTGTCATATTCTTGATCATGAAGATCAAGGCATGATGGAATTTGTGGAATTGTTGGATAAAGATAAAAAAAATAATACTCTTCCAAAGGAGAATGCCAATAATGTCTAGAGATAAAGACCAGATCAAATATGTTTTTGAAGAAGACTATCCCAATAACGTTAGATGTGCAGACTTGTCTAGTTACGCACAGATGTATACAGAAAATGCCCTTTGGATGGCTCCAGGAGTAGTTGATAGATGCGGTAGTTCCGATATTGTTGAAGGATTTGCCGACCAGATTTCTAACAATGATATAGACCCAGTTTTTACTGCTGAAGAAATCGAAGTCATGGGTGATTTTGGTTACGTTATAGGCACTTCTATTGCTACAATTCGCCCAAAAGATGGTAGTTCATCAAGACAGGTTAAATTTAAAGCATTATGGTTAATGAAAAAAGAAGATAGTACATGGAAAATTAACCGCCAAATTTGGAACAACAAACCACTTTAGCTGTCTAACTTTACAATTTTTGGAGATTTTTAAAATGTACAAATTTCGAAAAGAGCAAGAAGAATATCGGGACATTATTAATCACTATTTTCGTGCCTTTGCAACAGCTGATTTTTCAAGAGTCGAGTTTTCTTCTGATATTCAATTTCTTAGCCCAATTAGTGAAAGAACTATAAACGGTCGTGAAGATGTTGTGCGTTTTGTTAGTGGGGTTGCAACCCGCGTTAGTGATGTAAACGTGCTATATATTACTATTGAATATCCAAGAGCAAGCGGTATCTGGCAAATGAGGACAACCAAAGGAACTCTCTATACTTTGCACAACTTCTTTCGTCTTAACGAAGAAGGACTTGTGTATATATGGCCTATGTTTGATCCCAAAGCTGTCATGGAAAATCCTGAAGGTTTACTTCAGTGGCTGACAGGGAACGGATACTAATTTAAGTTTGGAACTTGTAGTTGGGATTGTTTAATTCATTTCATCAATTTAGAGTTACTTATAATGTAAATTGAATTGAAATTGTTTTGTATCTTTACAAAGCAAGTGACGTTTTAATTGATATTAAGGGTTAATTTATAACTTTTGGATTCAACCAACAATCACAAAAAATTAATATGAGCTACTCATCATCATTGCCTAATATTTACCTGAGTTTCTTTTTATTTACTACCAATTTAAATCCTAGTGATTTAAAATCTCAGCAAACAGTTCTTAGACATATAAAAGAGTTGCACAAGTTTGGTTACACCGGCTTTGAGTTTCCTATTGCGTCTAGCACAGATAAAAATTACGAAAAAGACATTCAGGATTACGCTAATTTAAGGTGCGCTCTAGATTCAGAAGGGTTAGAACATATCAAAATAGCTACCAATGTCGGTACTACCCGTACTTTCGATCCAAGTTCTCCCTATCTAGAACAAAGACAAGCTGCATTGGAGTACCTCAAGTCACGAGTTGATATTACAGCTGCACTTAGAGGTGAAATTTTGATGGGACCGATTATTATTCCTTATGGTGTATTTCCGGTTACTGATTTTAATGATCTGATTTGGAGTGATCAGCTTCAGGAGCATTTAGCCGTTCGTTATCATGATGCTCAGTCAATATTGAATGAATTGGGTCAATATGCAGAGGGACGAAATGTTAAATTAGCAATTGAACCTATTAGTCATTGGGAAACTCCTGGTCCTAACAAATTATCGCAATTAATTCAATTTTTGGATGGAGTTGCTAGTAAGCAAGTAGGAGTAGTGATTGATAGCGCTCATGAAATTCTAGATGGCGATGGACCTGAAATATTCAATAAGCAAGTGCTACATCTTGCGGAAGAAGAGCGGCTTCATTATGTGCAGATTTCTCCTCCTGATCGCGGGGTAGTTCATACTAGCTGGCTCCCTTGGCAATCATTTTTAAAACCAATTTTACAGGTATATAATGGTCCGATTGCAATTGAAATTTTCAATGCCATTCCTGCTTTTGTTAACTCACTTCGTTTGACTCGGCGTAAGTTTTGGATTCCTGGTGAAGATGCTGAAAATGAATGTCCAAGCGCCTACGATATCGCTAGGGAAGCTATCAATGCTACTCAAAGAGAATTAGATCAAATTAGTAAATTTCTAGGTTAAATCTTACACAGAACTAATTGCTTATTTATCTTTAATATCTCTTAATTATTATGTCAGTTAATAAGAATCAGATCGTTTCAGTTTTTCTAGCTTTTATCTTGGCTGTAACTATTACTGTCTGTGGCTGGGACGAGGTGATCGCTCAACCAATAGTCAGTGTTAAAGAGGAAATGGGGGCATGGGAAAGCGTTCCTCTACCTGCTAAAAAAAATTTGATGCAATCTGTGCATACTATACTCCTTCCCAATGGCAAGGTGTTGAGCGTTAATGGTAGTAGTTTCCGCAACACCGTAGTTATTGACAACGGAGAACCTAAATTTATAGAAGGAGTTAATGTCACAAACTATGATGTCATCAACAATACTACTCTTTTAGATACTAAAACTGGAAAATATGAGCGTATTGATTCACCACCGACAATGCAATATGGCGAAATCAACGATTTATTTTGCTCTGGTCATTTGCAACTAGCCGATGGAAATGTTCTGTTTATCGGTGGTACTGGACGTTACTACCCTGGGGGAGCTTTTACAGGTTCTCGACAGGTTAATCTTTATAATTGGAGAACAGGCAAGTGGTCTGCTTTAGGACAACTCAAAGAAGGACGTTGGTATCCTAGCTTAATTCCTCTAGCCGATGGCAAAGTAGTTATCTTTTCTGGTCTTAAATTAGAGCAACCCAACCAAATTAATCAAAGTTTAGAAATTTACGATCCTAAAACCCAAAAATTTCACTATATTGACCTGACAGGCGTTAAAAACAGTCCCTTCAATACCAAAATCAGCGATACTGATGCCTACGATAGTATAGACCTGTACCCTCGCGTCTTCCCAACTGCTAACGGCAAACTATTAATCACTGGGGATGACGCTGGTATCGGTGGGGTTTTAGTGCCACAATCTAGCAAAAAAAGCTATTTAATGTCTATCGATGAAGACGAAGATGGTAAATTATCTGTCAGTTTTGAGGTAGGAGCCGAACGAGAAGAAACATCTAAAGCTTATGGAACGGCTGTGCAAGTTCCTAACTCTGAAGATGTTTTATTACTTGGAGGTATTATTGGCACTAACGATATCAACTTTGGACGAGGAGGTAAAACAGCGGACTTTCCTCAAGGAGCAAAGGTTTCTACTAGCCTACAGCGTTGGATATCCCCCCATAAGAGTGGAGAAAAGAATGGTAAGTGGGAAATTGTCAGTAACTTTCTAGATAAGCCTAGAGCTAACGTCGAAGCAGTGATTCTGCCCAATAAGCAAGTGTTGGTAGTCAATGGTGGTGAATTTCCAGAATACAGACCAGTCTATGAACCTTTACTCATGACTCCCGATGCCAAAGCCCTAGGGGGTTACACCGCTAAACCCATGAACCCTGCTAAACTTCCTAGACTTTATCATAATGGGGTATTGTTACTACCAGATGCGCGTGTTTTGGTTATTGGCGGGAATGCTAATCGCACAGCAAGGGAAAAAGATGGCACACTTCATGTTGACCTAATACGAAATTCTCAAACATTGTTTAAGTTTGCCAAGCTGAAAGACAAATCAGGCCAGGATAAAGAATTTACACTGGATGAATATTACAAAGCTCCTCAAAGTTATTTTGCTGAGAAAGATACAGAACCTTTCGTTCCGTCTGAAATATGGCAAGCAGAGATATTCAGTCCACCATATTTGTTTTTACCAGGTGATCGTCCTGAAATAGCCAAGGCTCCTGAAAGGCTCAAATACAATACATCTAGCAGTATCTCAGTCAAGAACGCCACCCAAAAAGGTTCTGTAGTTCTGGTTAAGTTGGGTTCAGTTACTCATTCTTTTGATTATGGGCAACGGTTAGCAGATTTACCAATTGAAGATGCGGATTTAGAAGATAATTCTATCAAATTTAAAACTCCGAAAAATGCCAATCTTTACCCACCTGGTTACTACATGATGTTCTACCTTAATGAATTAGGTAAGCCTTCTCACGCCAAGATGGTAAAGCTTGAAGCTTAAAAGACTTAGGCAAACACCGAAATATATTTGTCTATAAAAAATACATTTTGTAACCAACTACCTATGTTAAATTCATTTTTTTAACTATTAGCAGAAATAACAATATTTACTATGGGAAATTTAAGCGATAGCTTAGAAATTGTAGCTCAATTATCAATTGCCCCCGGTAACATCACCATAACGCCTGAAGGTCGAACTATTTTTAGTCATCACCAATTTTATAATCCTAAAATCAAAGTAGCTGAACTTACCCAATATTGTGTAGTACCGTTTCCTGATTCCTCAGAAGCAAAATGGATTACTTTCGATACTGTGTTAGGTATCAGTTCTGGTGCAAATGGAATTGTTTGGATGTTAGACAACGGTAATCAAAGTAAGTCAATTCCTAAGCTAGTAGGATGGGATAGTTATAGTAATCAACTCGCAAGAATAATTTATCTACCGCCACCCGTAACCCTAGATAGTTCCTTTGTAAATGATTTGGCAATAGATGTGACGCGCAATGTTGCTTATATTTCCGATCCAGCAGCAGGAAATCAGGCAGCTTTGATTAGAGTTGATTTAACAACAGGATTAGCTAGTCGCATTTTACAAGGACACGAAAGCGTCATCCCACAAGACCTTGATTTGATAATTGACGGGACACCAGTGCAGATTAAACAGCCGGATGGGAGTTTAATTCGTCCTCATTTGGGTGTAAATGGGATTGTTTTAGATACCCAAAATGAATGGGTGTACTTCTGTCCGATGCACGGCACAGCTATGTATCGCGTGCAGAGTGCCGACCTGAGCGACCCTAATTTGAGTGAAGCTGAATTAGGTAGCAGAATTGAACGATATAGTGACAAACCCATTTGTGATGGCATTACCATCGACCAAAAAAATAATATTTACTTAGGAGACTTAGCAGCTAACGGACTTGGTGTAATTACACCAGATCGCTGCTACCAAATTCTATCTAGTGATGAGAAATTGTCTTGGATAGATTCACTCAGCTTGGGCGTAGATGGTTATGTATATTTCAATTGCAATCAACTACACCGTTCTGCTCCCCTTAATGCAGGAGAAGATATTGCTAGACCACCATATTATATTTTCCGTTTTCAACCTTTGACTTCAGGCGCTGTGTAGTATTAAATCATAATGTCTTGCTAATCCTATCTCAAGTTTTCCAATCCAAATACAAAAATAACTAATCAATGACACTAACAGAAAAAGACTTGCAAAATACACCAAAAAATGGCATTGATTCAGAGAATTCTGGTATTTATAAGACTTTGCTAAAAGATTTACAAGGAAATATTCTCAATGGGCATGGACGCGATTATAGCGTGCATCTGTTTCTACAATTTAAACCTACTCAAATAAATGCAGTCAAACAATGGGTTCAAATTTTTTCTCAGAAATATCTCAAATCTGCCGAACAGCAGTCAGATGAATCAAGCCAGTACCGACATAAAAAAATATCAGGTGGTTTATTTGCTAATTTATTTTTATCTTGTAAAGGGTATCAATATTTAGAAATAGATACCTCAAAAATACCTGGAGATAAACCATTTCGATTAGGTATGCAAGATGCTGATATCCAGAAGTTTTTTTTAAAAGATCCACCTGTGGCAAATTGGGAAACTGGGTTTCAACAGAAAACAGATGCCCTAATAGTTATCGCAGATGATGACTTGAAATACTTAGAAAAATTTGTCAACGACATCAGTACAGAATTATCTGAAGTTGCTGAAATAGTTCAGAGAGATGATGGTTTTATTCTCAGAAATGAGCAAAAACAAATTATAGAACACTTTGGTTATGTTGATGGTATCAGCCAACCTCTATTTCTGAAACGACAGATTACTAATTACCAAGCTAATAACCCTGACTTCAGCAAATGGGATCATCGCGCTCCACTGAGTATAATTTTGGTCAAAGATCCCAACGGTAAAACTGAAGATAGCTACGGCAGTTATTTGGTTTATCGCAAACTTGAACAAAATGTGCAGAAATTTCGGGAACAGGTACGTAATTTGGCTCAAAAGTTAAGTATTAATGAGCCTTTAGCTGGAGCTTTGGCTGTGGGACGTTTCCAGGATGGAACGCCAGTAACGCTCTCAGATGTACCCACTCAAGCCATACCAAGCAATAATTTTAATTATGACTTGGATACAAATGCAACTAAGTGCCCCTTCCATGCACATATTCGTAAAACTAATCCTAGAGGTGATACAGGAAGGGTAGAGTCTTCTCCTGGTTTTGACGATGCTTTAAAAATGGAGCGCAATCATCGCATTGCTCGCCGTTCTGTTAGTTATGGAGAGAGCGATCACACGAAAGAACCAACCACAGGATCAGGATTGTTGTTTCTTTGCTTTCAAGCAAATATTGAAAATCAGTTTAATGTTATACAGGCTAAATGGGCAAATCTTGTAAACTTCGTCCAAGTTGGGGTTGGTCCTGATCCCCTAATTGGTCAGCCAGAAGGAACTCAGAAATGGCCGAAAAAATGGGGGGAATTGGAAAGCGAAGGCTATAATTTTGAAGTGCCTGTAAAAATGATTGGTGGAGAATATTTTTTCGCACCTAGCCTAAGTTTCCTTAAAAATTTGGCAAAAACTAAGTTTTAGCAAAGCTTGAATTTAACAAAATATTTGAGAATTTTGGTGGCTTAATTAGGTATTTCTATGAGCATTAACTTCGGACGTGAAATTTGTGGAAATCTTGAAGCAGCAGAATCGCGTGAGTGGTTAGTAACTAATGGTTGCGGTAGCTATGCTTCAGGTACAGTAGCAGGTTTGTCAACACGGAGTTATCACGGTTTACTTGTAGCTGCACTGCAACCACCTTTGCAGCGAACTTTACTACTAGCAAAGATAGACGAAACAGCAGAGTATGAGGGTAACTCTTATCCACTGTTTACCAATCGTTGGTCAAATGGTGCAGTCACGCCTCAAGGTTATCGCTATATTGAAAGCTTTGAGTTAGAAGGAACTGTACCTGTTTGGAACTTTGCCTGTGGAGGTGCGTTACTAAAGAAACGTATCTGGATGCAGCCTGGAGCTAGTACCACATATATCCATTATTATCTGCAACGGGCAACGCAATCACTTAAGCTATCAATCAAAGCGTTTGTTAATTACCGCGATTATCACAGCAGAACCCATGCTCAAGAATGGCCTGCGAGGGATTGGCAAAGGAATGTCACAGAAATTGAACGTGGAGTTGCTATCAGGGTATATGCAGAAGCGCAACCTTTGTACTTGTTGGCGGATAGAGGTAATGCTTCAAATACTTCATTTGTTAACAATTGGTACTATGGATTTGAACTCGCAGCCGAAAAGGAACGCGGGCTCAACGATATAGATGATCATTTTCTCGCAGCAACTTTTGATGTCACACTGGAGCCTGGAAGTTCCTTTACTTTTGTCGCTAGTACGCAGCAAAATCCTAATTTAAACGGTGTAGAAGCCCTAGATTTACGTCGTCAGTACGAGCAGAAGCTGATAACAGACTGGCAAGCTACACGCTCACCTACAGCGCCTCAAGTTCCTGATTGGGTGCAGCAACTTATACTCGCTGCCGATCAGTTTATTGTTGAGCGGCAAGATGGAAAAACTATCATTGCAGGGTATCACTGGTTTACTGATTGGGGTCGTGACACCATGATTAGTCTACCCGGTCTAACACTTGCTACTAATCATCCGCAAATTGCAGAATCCGTTCTGCGCACCTTTGCTAAATATATTAGTAAAGGAATGTTGCCCAATCGTTTCCCTGACGATAATCAAGAACCCACAGAAGATTACTACAATACAGTTGATGCAACGCTCTGGTATTTTGAAGCGATCCGCCTTTATCATGCTACAACTGATGATAACAAGCTATTAGAAGATTTATTTCCCCAACTTGCAGAGATTATTGAATTTCACCGTCAAGGAACGCGCTACAATATTCGCCTCGACCCTAGTGATGGCTTGCTTTATGCAGGACAAACAGGAGTACAGCTCACCTGGATGGATGCAAAAGTTAATGGTTGGGTGGTTACTCCTCGGATTGGCAAGCCTGTAGAAGTAAATGCCCTTTGGTATAACGCTTTACGCACAATGTCCCAGTTTGCCCAAAAGTTAGGACAACCCCACGATGGCTATGATGCAATGGCTAATGCCACCCAAAGAGGTTTTAGTCGTTTCTGGAATGATGCTACAGGTTACTGCTTTGACGTTTTAGATGGACCAAATGGTAACGAAGCTTCTTTGCGACCGAACCAAATCTTCGCTGTATCTTTGCCAGAAAGCCCACTTACCTCTGAACAACAACGGCAAGTAGTAGAAGCGTGTGAGCGATCACTTCTTACTTCCCACGGATTGCGTAGTCTTGTACCCGACGATCCTCAATATATCGGTAACTACGGCGGAGATCAAGTTCGTCGTGACGCAGCCTATCACCAAGGAACAGCTTGGTTGTGGTTAATTGGACCGTTTGTCTTAGCTCACTTGCGTGTGTTCAATACCCCATCCATTGCTCGTCAATTTCTAGAACCAATGCAGCATCATCTCTACGCGTCTGGGATTGGAAGTATCAGTGAAATATGTAATGGTGATGCACCAATGGAACCGAAAGGTTGTATTGCTCAAGCTTGGTCAGTTGCAGAGGTACTCCGCGCTTGGCTGGCTACAGAAAGATAATTTAAGTTGGTTTGCAATAACTATTGCAAATTGCTAATAACAAACATTCATCAAAGTGAACGAAACATGACAGATATTCTACAGACAGCAGAAGGAAAAAGATTAGTAGAAGACCGCGACAAAAAGCAATATTGGAAGCGGTGGGGTTCTTATTTGAGCGATCGCCAGTGGGGAACGGTGCGGGAAGACTACAGCGGTGATGGTACTGCTTGGGAATATTTTCCTCACGCTCAAGCTCGTTCTCGCGCCTATCGTTGGGGCGAGGATGGTATTGCTGGGATCTCAGATAATCACCAAAATATTTGTTTTGCGATCGCTCTGTGGAACGAGCAAGATTCCATCCTCAAAGAAAGACTATTTGGTTTAAGTGGCAACCAAGGCAATCATGGGGAAGATGTCAAAGAATATTACTTTTATACTGACAATACACCCACTCACTCTTACATGAGTTGCTTGTATAAATACCCACAGCAAGCTTTTCCCTATAATTTATTGGATGAGGTGAATGAAAGACGGAGAAAGGGGGAGGATCGAAACCCTTTTGAATTCGAGCTAATGGATACAGGCGTTTTTAATGACGACCGTTACTTTGATATTTCTGTAGAGTACGCCAAAAATTCACCAGAAGATATTGCGATCCGCATTACAGTTACAAATCGGAGCCAACACGAAGCAAAACTACATCTTTTACCAACAATTTGGTTTCGCAATACTTGGTCTTGGGGATATCCCGACCAGAAAAAAGAAGATAAATCCTTAAGAACATTTAAGTCAGCATCTGACTTAGGCATAATAGAAGTTTCGTGCAAGGATGGAAATTTAGAAAAAAGATGGCTGTATTGCGAAGCACCCAAAGAATTACTATATACAGAAAATGAAACTAATAGAGAAGAACTTGGCTGGGGAGATAATTCTTCCTACGTCAAAGATGGCATTAACGATTATATCCTGTCTGGCGGTAAGGAAGAGACAGTAAATCGGGATGAAGTAGGAACAAAAGCATCAGCGCATTATGAATTAATAGTGCCGCCTGGGGCAACAGAAATTGTGCGCCTGCGCCTCAGCGACATAGAAAATATAAATTCCCCATTTGGTAATGATTTTGACACTATCTTCCGCCAGCGAAAGCAGGAAGCAAATGAATTTTATCAAGCCGTTTGTCCACATCCCATTTTAGATGAGATGCGTTCCGTGCAGAGACAAGCTTTTGCTGGTATGTTGTGGTGCAAGCAATTTTATCACTATGTAGTATACGACTGGCTCAACGGCGATCCAAATCAGCCCCAGCCACCAGAAAGCCGTAAATGGGGTAGAAACAAGGAATGGACTCATTTATTTAATGAAGATATCATCTCCATGCCAGACACATGGGAATATCCTTGGTTTGCTGCTTGGGATGTGGCTTTTCATACGATTCCTTTTGCACTCATAGACCCGGACTTTGCTAAAAAGCAACTATATCTATTCACGCGGGAATGGTATATGCATCCTAACGGTCAAATTCCTGCGTATGAGTGGAAATTTAGCGACGTCAATCCTCCTGTTCAGGCTTGGGCTGCATGGCGAGTTTATAAAATAGAACAGAAAATGTATGGAAGTGCGGATCGAGCTTTTTTAGAAGAAATTTTTCAGAAATTAACCCTCTATTTCACGTGGTGGGTCAATCGTAAAGATTTTGAGGGAAATAATCTTTTTGAAGGCGGTTTTTTAGGATTAGATAACATTTCTATCTTTGATAGAAGTAACCTAAATATTTTTGGCAATGCCAGAATAGAGCAATCAGATGGCACCAGTTGGATGGGGATGTACTGCTTAAATATGCTGAAAATTGCTTCGGAGTTGGCAAAAGAAGATGAAACGTCAATGTACGAAGATATAGCATCTAAATTTTTTCAGCATTTCCTTCTGATTGCTGATGCCATGAATAAACTAGGAGGAGATGGAGTAAACATCTGGGATAAAGATGATAACTTTTACTACGATATTCTGAAAGTTCCTGCAAATGCGCTACCTAATGGTAATGATGCCTTTGCTTTTTCAATGAGAGTACGTTCAATCGTCGGTTTAATTCCCTTATTTGCCGTAGAAACACTCGATAAAGAAACTGTGGACAGACATTTATCCTCAGATTTTAAGCCTCGGATGGATTGGTTTATTAATAATCGGAAACAACTGACTGAAAATAACGAAAATATTGCTATAGAACAAGATGGAGAATTATTTTTGTCCCTGGTGAGTAGAACCAGGCTTAAACGAATATTGCAGAGGATGCTGGATGAAAATGAATTTTTGAGTCCTTACGGAATCCGCTCTCTTTCAAAAGTCCATCAACAAACCTATCAGTTACCATTTCCGATAAAAAGTGACAAAGGCAACGGGACTTATGAATACATTCAGCCAACAATTCAATACGAACCTGCTGAAAGCTCTGTTCTTATGTTTGGCGGAAATTCTAATTGGCGCGGTCCCATTTGGTTCCCGATAAATTTTCTGATTATCGAGTCTCTACAAAAATTTCATTATTACCTGAAAGATGAAGTTAAAGTACCATGTCCAACAGAATCTGGCGAGCTGAAAGAAATGAACCTTTGGGAAGTATCAATGGAGCTATCTCATAGACTGATTAAAACTTTCTTAAAAGGTTCCTCTGTAATCAACAAAACTAAAACAGATTGGCGGCCTGTTTATGGTGGCACTGAAAAATTTCAGACCGATGAAAATTGGCGCAATTTGATTCTTTTCTACGAATATTTCCACGGAGATAATGGTGCTGGACTAGGTGCCAGCCATCAAACGGGCTGGACTGGATTAGTAGCCAAACTTATTCAGCAGTGGGGAGAATACCCTGCACAAAACAAGCCACCAGACAGTAAATAGGCTGGATGAATTTAATTGCTCAAATCATCTAACAGTGAAGAAAATAAGCTAACCAAGATTAGACTTTTGATAGTCTTTAAAGTCAATTTAAAAATCAAGAGCAATAAACATGACAATGGAGAATATTACTAAACTTTGTGCCAAACATACTCCACGGACTTTTTTGGAAGAAATTGCTGGCAGCCATAGAAAAAGTTCGTCAGGATTGACCCGCTTAGATCGGTAATGGAGCTTTCAATAAGGATGTTGCTGAAGTAAAACTTCTCTAACTGAATATATGGAGATTTGCCAAATAGATGCATATCAAAGACTAACTTTTAAGGAGTAACCCATGAGCTTAAATCGGGAAGTTATAAATGTCGATTGTGAAACTGTCTTTAATACTTTGTATGATGCCGTCATCGTAGGAACAGGAGTCGCTGGAGCAATAGTTGCCAAAGAATTGAGTCAACAAGGCAAGAGGGTTTTAATCCTTGAAGCTACAGTAGAAAAAGATTTTACCCTTGCGGGGTTTCAAAGCTACGTCGAAACCTTCTACGGTGCAGTGGAGAAAAACCCAAACTCTCCCTATCCTACTAATCCCAATGTTCAAAGTCCGACTAATTATCAAGACTATTTTGTAGAGCAAGGTCCGATGACCCTTTCGGGTTCCTATACACGGGTTCTGGGTGGGACAACACTGCACTGGGAAGCAAAAACCCCACGAATGTTACGGGAAGATTTCAAATTATACAAGACTTACGGACAAGGTCTTGACTGGCCAATTAGCTATGATGACATTGAGCCTTACTACCGCAAAGCAGAGTACGAACTGGGGGTTTGTGGGGATGTAGACGAGCAAAAAAAACTAGGTGTAGAATTTGCACCTGGCTATGTTTTCCCCATGAAAAAGCTTCCCCCCTCTTACTTGGATCAAAAAGTTAGTGAAAAAGTTGAAGGGACTCAAGTTAAACTTTATGACCAGGACTATACAATAAGGTTTTCTACTTTTCCTCAAGCTCGTAATGGAGAACCTAATCCTGATTATGATCATGGTAATGGGTTTGTTCCCCATGGAGTTACAACTGTCCATCCTGTTCAATATGGGGAGCGTTGCCAAGGAAATGCTAATTGTGTTCCCATCTGTCCGGTTCAAGCAAAATATGATGCTCGAAGAACTTTAGGTAAAGCCTTTGAAACTGGTCGGGTTCATGTACTCTACCAAGCCGTTGCTTATAAGGTAGAACATAATTCCGAAAACGGACACGTCACTGCAATTCACTATAAGCATTATAAGAACCAAAATTCTGGTGAGTACACAATAGGAACTGCCAGGGGAACATTATATGTCTTAGCGACTAATGCGATCGAAAACGCGCGGCTGCTGCTTGGTTCTGAGTTGCTTAACACCAGTGGAATGATAGGGCGGCATTTAATGGATCACCCTTTCACGTTAGCCTGGGCTTTAATGCCTGAAGTTACTGGCACTATGCGAGGGCCTCTTGTTACATCAGGAATCGGAACATTTCGTAAAGGCAAATTTCGTAGAAACCAATCGGCTTTTGCGGTAGATATTCACAACGATGGTTGGGGATGGGCAACTGGCTCACCTAAGGGTGAACTTGAAGATGCAGTTGACAACAAACACAAATATGGACAAGAACTGCGTCAAACATTAATTAGTCGGGTTTCACGACAATTGCTACTAGCTTTCATGTGTGAATTACTGCCTGAGTACAGTAACCGAGTAACCATTGATCCGAACTACAAGGATAAACTGGGTAATTATCGTCCCGTCATTAACTTCAATCTACCCGACTATAGCCGCAGAACCCTTGCCTACACTAGAAAAGTCTCTCGTGTAATCTTTGAGCGTTTAGGAGCGGAAGATTTTACTCACTATGATTCTAGAGACCCCGCCTACTTTGTATTTGAGAATGAAGGTTACGTATACAAAGGCGGAAACCATTTTTCGGGAACTCATATCATGGGAACGACGAACAAGAATTCAGTAGTTGATACCTATCTGCGTTGTTGGGATCACCAAAATCTTTTCCTAGTCGGCGCAGGAAGTATGCCAACCATTGGCAGTTCAAATACAACATTAACAATTGCTGCGCTGAGTTTCAGGGTTGCCGAGGAAATGCTCAGAGAATTAAATTCTATTTCTCCTAATTTGCAACCCGCTACTTTGCCAGCCCGTTAATACCCCTTCCAGATTTAATAAAACATTATCAGCAGATGTATTATGACTACAATAGCTAATGATTTAAGGTTGATTAAAACGGTTGACAACTTGAAGAACTATCTCATAGCAGCAATGAAGATAGAACACGCAACCATTCCTCCTTACATGACAGCCCTTTATTCTATTAAACCCGGAACTAATTTAGAGGCTTTCCATATTATCCGGGGGGTTGCTGTAGAAGAAATGTTACATCTAACTCTTGTGGCTAATGTTTATAATGCGGTGGGAGGAACTTTTGAACCTAACACAGCCCTGTTAGCACCTGATTTTATTCCCAAATATCCTAGCTATCTACCCACAGGTTCTACAGACTTTCAAGTAGGTTTAGGCAAATTTTCTCAAGAAACTGTAGAGACTTTTCGTAAAATTGAACGGTCTCAACACGTTAAAGAAGATGAGCCATTAGTTGCCTCTCGAGCTTTAGAAGAATATTTGTTCGACATTATAGGCTATCAGCCTAACAGGAGTTTTTACACTATCGGCTTGTTTTATACAGAGATCATTCGTGGTCTGTTTGCGCTTGATAAAGAATATCAACAGAAAGGTGAGAATCTGTTTTGTGGTGATCCTAAGCGGCAAATTACCCCCGAATACTACTATAACGGTGGTGGAGATATCATCCCCGTGACTGATATTGATTCAGCCATAAGAGCTTTAACAGTAATTCAAGAGCAGGGTGAGGGTTCAACAAATGACAGAATCTTTGACGCAGAACGAGAACTGGCTCATGATTATCGTTTTCAACAAATACTTTTAGGGCAATATTATGTGATCGATAAGGATGATCCCACTACAAAATCTGATCAGCCCAATCAGCCTACAGGTAAACACTTTACCGTAGATTGGGACTCAGTTTATCCGATTAAAGAGAATGCTGCACTGAGCGATTATCCTGATGGTTCAGAAGTGCGTCAAGCAGCCTTGGATTTTCAGTCTGCTTATAGTGAATTTTTAACCAAGATTCAATACTCTTTTGATGGGCATCCTGAGCATTTGATTCCCGCAGTCGGGGGAATGTTCCGCCTTAAAGAACAGGCTAATACTTTAATGCGTAACCCTATTCCAGGCACTCCAGGAGTTAATGCAGCTCCTATTTTTCGCATAGATCAGCCTAGTCTTAGTTAACATTGGCTTGCGGCTCTAAGCTTTTTGTAGAGGTAAATAAATGATAGATATTAATTCACCTGAGTTTGAGTATTTTCTCAATTTATCAGTAGTTCTTACAGGTTTTTCCCGGTTTCATTTGCAGGGGACAGGTGTTGCTCATCTTTACTTTGAAACCATTCGGGATATTCTTGGTGAAGAACTGTTTGGAGAACTGTTAAATATTTTTCATGGCTTAGAACTGGAAAAAACCGAGCAATCAATCTTCTCTGACAGGCTTCGTTCTGAGATTCTAGCTTCTGAAAAATTTGGACCGATCACCCGCAATATCATCAAGGTTTGGTATATGGCTACTTGGTATGCACTACCTCTATCGTGGCGGGATGTTTTTGGAACGAAAGAAAAGGATAGAACTTTTATTATTAGTCCACAAGCTTATCCAGAAGGGCTTTTATGGACTGCGATTGGTGTCAACCCACCAGGAGCGAAAGGCCCAGGATACGGGACTTGGAGTGAACCGCCTTTAGTCAGCCTTAATCAAGGTTAACAGTGATTCTCGGTAGGGGCTAGCCACTATTTTAGGTTCGATTCACTTCATCTTAAACGAAAAACAATCTTTGAACTTACACAATTACAAAAAAACCTAATTCTAAGGTCAAACATGAGCATCAAATCTTGGTTTCGTAGACTTACTTTTATTACCCTCTTTATTCTTTTTAGTTTAACCCTCTTTAATTTGCCCGCCAACGCTTTTGTGGCGACGGATTACCAACAATTGTTTGTCGCAAATGCCTGTGTTAAATGCGATCTTACAGAAGCAGATCTATCGAAGAAAGATTTAAATGGTAGTGCCCTCAATGGGGCAAACTTGGCGGGGGCAAATCTCTCTGGTGCATTACTCAAGGATGCAGATCTATCAAAAGCAAATCTCACAGGAGCCAATTTATCAGGAACTAAGCTGATGGGGACCAACTTCTCAGATGCTGACTTGACGCAGGCTGATCTCACTAATGCAAATTTGTACAATGCTTTGTTGGTTGTTACAACCCTGTCGAATGCGAATTTAAGCGGAGCCGATCTAATGCAAGCCATTCTCTCTGATGCAAATTTATCTAATGCTGTGGTTCAAAATGCAAAGTTAAGCGCAGCAGTTCTTACTGGAGCTAATTTATCGAGTGCAGATTTTTCCAGTAGCTACATGAGAAATGCAAGGTTATCACATGCCATTCTTCAAGGAGCTAAGTTCCATGGAACCGATCTGTCTAATTCGATTATGCCTGATGGGACTACTTATAACGGAGATATCTCGCAGTTTGGGGCTAATCAATGAGAACTGAACACCTTGCGGATGATCTCTCTCGATGATGAGTCCAAAGAATATTTGAACACCTATCCTTGCAAGGGTATCTCATACATCAGGAATTGACTATAGCAGTTGCAACAGCTGATTACACAAGCGCAAGCCTTAGAAAACCGAAAAAGAACCACACAAGAAAAAGCGAAGATTAGAATAAATAAGAAAGGTAGTAGAAGAAATACCCAAGCTATCTGTAACTGAACAGATATTATTAACATTAGTATATCTTCGCCACATTTAAAATTTTAACTCTTAGTTGTGCAATTTGGGGCAAGTAAATTAACAGCGCATAACTATCTCATTACTATTTAGAAATTTCAAGGTAATTGTTAACCAGCTTCTTAGCACCAGTAAAAAACAGTTGTGGATGGAAATTGCTTAAAGAAATACTATTAGAGAACGAAGCGTTATTAGCCCAATGGATTATCAGAGAACATGCCATTGAACTAACAAAAATGTTTCAGGAACTACGGGTGAAATTTCGGCTAAAAGTCAAACATTATGAACAAGTAATGTTCACAATTTGTGGGTTGATAAGGTTACGATTTGGAGCTTTAATACTACTAGGATTAAAACCACCAACACAAGATGAATTGCAATGCAAGCATTTCTATATTAACAATTTAAATTAACTGAGAATTGCTAAGGAGTAAAACATGAACTTACCTTTTGTCCTAGATATTGCAATCGGCTTAATATTTATTTATTTAGTTTTGAGCTTACTGGCTTCTGAAATTCAGGAGCTTATTGCCACCCTTTTACAATGGAGGGCAAAACATTTAATAGATTCTATAAAAAACCTTTTAGAAGGGGGTGAATGTATAACAGAAGAAGAAAAGAAGGCTTCTCTAGAAAAGGGTGAATGTATAACAGAAGAAGAAAAGGTTGAAAAATTGGTTAAAACTCTTTACAATCATCCTCTCCTAAAAAATGTTAATCAAGAATCCAGAGGATTTTTAGAAAAAAAGTTTCGCTCAATAACTTGGGTCTTATCTGACACCTTTTCTTATAGATATCATCTTATTACAAATAAGCCGAATAAAGAAGTTGTTACAAATAAGCCGAATAAAGAAGAAGGTGTCTTTGGAGATAAACGGACTGGCCCCTCCTATATCTCTTCAGAAACATTTGCAACTACTTTAATTGAAACTTTGAACATTCCAGAATTAGTTAAAAAATTAGTTAACTCTAGGTTTAAAAATTTCTCTAAAAAGATGAAGGATGATATAGGAAAAATTGCTAAAGCAGAAAACATAGACTTAGAAACCGACGGCAATTCTCAATTATATACTCAGGAATCAGAAGAAATTGTAAAAAAATTTTTACAAAATGAAGCTACTTTAACAACAAGCATTGAGCAAATGTCAGCAAGTTTAGATAGATATATTCAATCTTATTCTGACAATAATTATAAAAACTTTACTGAACAAGTTAAATCACTTAAAGCTAATGTTTTTGGCGATAAAAATGAAAGAGCAATTATATTAGGAGGACTTAAACCTACCCTAACGGAAATTATAGACTCCCTCAAAATAACAAGTAAAATACATAAAGAAATTGAAGCCACGCTTAGCGATCAAAATGATGAAACTTACCAAACAATTAAAAAGGTACTTGAAAAATTACCTCAATCAGTCCAAGCTAGCCTAGCTATTCTTGCTAGGCGAGCTCAAACAAGAGTTCAGATAACAGAGAATGAAATCCATCAGCTAACTGAAGAAATTTCAATTTGGTTTGATCGCTCAATGGCACGATCTTCTGGTGTATATAAGCGTAATGCCAAAGGAGTTGCTATTTTAATTGGTTTTGCTATCGCTTTTGCTATTAATGCTGATGCCTTTCACATTTTCAATAAATTATCGAATGATGAAACTCTCCGTCATGTAGTCACTGAACGTGCGAGTCAGATAGCTTTGAGTTCTCCTAATTCTGAAACCATAACTCAGGCCGAGTTGGAAAGAATTAAAGTTGAGACTAATTCAGCTTTAAAAGATATTTCTCTACCAATTGGCTGGAATTCAGCTAACTTATCTCAACAGATAATTTGTAATTCTATCAACAAATCTAACTTAACAGATTATAGTGCTCCTAGCGATGGTCAAGAATGGAATTTGATCTTTAATCATTGTCTGCCTAACCAACAAAATTCTACTACTTTCTTTCTTCCCAAAAAAATATTTGAATTGATGCTAGCTTATCCTTTCGCAGCTTTGAAAATGATTGTAGGCTGGTTTTTGAGTGCTATAGCTATTGCAATGGGTGCACCTTTCTGGTTCGATTTACTTAGTAAAGTGGTTAATGTTCGCAATTCAGGTAGTCAGCCTCCCTCAGAGGATGTTTAAAAAGTCGGCTAGGTAGTAAAAAAGGGTAATGTTTTACATATATTGATAATGTAAAATGCAGGGAGTCGTAAACTAACTATTCAAACCTATCTACCTGTGCTGGTTGACTGACAAAACTCAGGCAGCAAATCGGTAAGATTTGACCGTAAACTCACGCTCAAATTGCTGTTGAGCTTGTTTTTTAGAAGCTAACGCAGGTTCAGGATCAACTCCGCCATGCAGAGCAAGGGTGGGAAATAGATGCCAGCCTTGATGCAAGCAACCCTTGAGCCAATTCCAGCCAATGCGAAAATAGCTGTTGCCGCGATTCCAATGAGCATCGACCCAGCGGCGTTTGCCCGTCGCCACGACTTGCTGCCCTTGCACCGTGAGGAGCAATGTCGTCACCGCTAAGACAAAGCACAATCGAGACAACGCTGGGACAGAGCGAATTTGGGAGCGTTCGAGTTGAAAGCCGTTGGATTTTTCGTCTCCGCAGTTCCTCTTCAATTTGAAATCGCTCGCTGTATTGTTGAAAGGTTTGTAGCGAGGCAGGTTCATTGGTAGCGACAAACCAGAGTTGACCGGAGAGCGGGTCGCGACCAAGTGCTAAATTCAAGTCAGACAAGGGGCGAGATTTGTTCAGGGTAATGCCGTGGAGCAAAATGCTTTCTCCCGCAGCCAGGTGATACTGATTCAATCGCTTCCAACCTCTATGAGGACGGTAAATCCAAGCATTGCTTTTGACTCGAATCCGAAAATGCCACTGTAACACGCCCTTGCAAGTAACGCATCAATTGCGTATTGGCAAAGCCTCGATCTGCCAAAAATCGTACTGATACTCCCTCTGGAATTAACCGCGCTGCGCGTTTGAGCATCCCTTGGTAAACCTCAAAGCAAACGCTACTACTGCCGTGGCGCAGCACCCGCCAAACGAGTGGAATCGCTCGTCCTCGATACTGGATCGATAAGCGAATCAGGCAATACTCGTCCCACAGCATCGTTGTATCTTCAATCAAACTGATCTCGGACACGCCCCAGTTGACCAATGCTGCTGCAATCAATGGACTGTATAACCGTTGCACGTTAATCCGGCTATTGTGCAACCAACGACTGAAGCGACGCTGATGACTCTGGGCAACCTTCGCTCGACTACTTACATAGATGCCCCATTTCGTCAAGCTGATGCATTCACTACAAATCACTCCAATTACCATCCAAACCAGGGTTTGCAGATGGCGTTGATCTGCCCAGTCACTCGATTGACCCAGCAAGTTGCAATACTGTTCGGTTAAGGTTGGTAATTGACAATATTCTCAACAGAAGTACAAGAATAGTAGCCTTTCAGTATCTGAAAAGTCTTAGTTTTTAGTTATCCGAACCGTATTGGGTTATACAAGTAAAGTCCTAACCCGAACTTAGCAGCAGCGCGTCTTAAAGCCATACTTTCACTTTTGCTTGCGACATCCCCGTAAGCCCATTCACGGATCTGTTTGCTTTTCGTGGTCTTGTCAAAATATTCTTCCGTAAGCGTTTCGGTTCCCGTTGCCTCACGAGTGAAACACCCCTCGGCTGCATGAATTGTGATTCTGGCTGTCAGGATTCTGACTTTTCCCGTTAAGTCTCTTTTGCAAGCTGCCAACCTTCACAAAGGTCGTGTAATTTTAACCAACCTCGCCACAGTACCTGGATACCAATAGGTGTTTTGCTTCGATGTTCAAGGTAGCCGCCAAGCCGAGCAGTGGCTTCAACGGCCCAGCTAACTGTTAGGACTTTGGGGAGTTTGGAAGACTTAGCTTTTAAAATCTTGAGTTCAAGAGAATTGAGAATTTCAGTGGCGGGGGCTAATGGCTGAGTACGGTGTAGATAGGTTAACTGCAATAGTTCTACAGCAATTACACTTAAGAAACCAATGAGAGTCTTCATCCCATCAGCAGCAAGCCTGTATTTTTCTACCTGACATCCAGACTTAAAAATTTTATGGTATTCTTCGACACGCCAGCGATAGGAGTACCAGCGTAAAATCATCGAAGCTGTCTCAATATCTGCAACAACTTCTGTAGTGAGAAGCATCCATTGTACAGGAGTTTCACCTTCAGGACAATCAACTTCTGTGGCATAAACAGCATAAATAGGTAGCGGCTCACGGTTATCAAAACGATAGGGTGTACGCAGATTTACAGCACAAAACCTGATAGCCAGTTTTGTTTTACGGGCAGGGCGCTCTTGAGTTGGTGGTAATTCGATTTCCTGCTGAAAACTTATGGGTTGTGCTTCTAATTTAGACCACAGCCGTTCGCTATCATGATCCAAACTACGGTTATGAGCCGCACGAACCAGAACTCCGGTACGCTTGAGTTGACGAACTTGATCAAAAACTTCTGTAATATCACCTTCACGGTCGAAAACGTGAATAACCCGTGTGTCCTGACTCACAAAGCTTTCTACAGTAGTCATCGCTTCTACCCATTTATAAGATTCTTTCTGTTCAAATGGGCGGTTTCGGGCTTCTTTTCGGGCTGCGGCTTGTCGCTGCTTCTTCTGTGTTCGGGTTTCATCGAGCGGCGGCTTTTGTTTTGGCTCTCGATTCCACAGTTTCTGCCATAACAGACCCAAGGATTGGCCGTTCTGTGGTTCTATTGCTAAAGCACTGTGCAATATTAGACCGTTCCCTCCTTTTCCAATTGGACCGTAACCTTCTTTTTTAGCTTGTATAAGCTAATAAGCATTTAAACTGCAACATAATGATTATTCCCTTTATCCTTGATCTGGCGATGCCACTTAATCACTAACTCACCTTGGTTTAGCAGCCTATCCAGTAGTAGCTTCAATTCATCTACTGATTGAAATAAACGATGAGCGATGTATTCCTTACACGAATGCCAAACT